>Ga0209014_10000103_pt1 | contig 44546 bp, 48 predicted proteins | sample BarGraNGADG00212_FD_184491 | JGI IMG/M metagenome (GOLD analysis project Ga0209014, IMG submission 184491) | Arctic peat soil microbial communities from Barrow, Alaska - Barrow Graham LP Ref core NGADG0002-212 (SPAdes) (version 2) | ecosystem: Environmental > Terrestrial > Soil > Wetlands >...
GCCTCGACCAGGTCGCGGCAGATGGCGAGTCCCAGGCCGCTGCCCGGTGAGTCGGGCGCCTTGGCAAAGCGCTCGAAGATGTGCGGCAGCAGCTCCGGCACGATTCCCTGACCGTCGTCGCGGACGCTGACCTCGAGCGCTGTCCCGTCCGTGGCGCGCCGCGCCGAAACCGTCACGTGGCCGCCCTTGGCCGTGTAGCGCAGCGCGTTCGAGATCAGGTTCGCGAGCACCTGCCCGACGCGCAGCTCGTCGGCGTTCGGTTTGGGCAGCCCGGGCGGATAGTCGGCGCGCAGCTCAACTCCGTCGGCATCCGCTTCAGCGCGGAACGCCGCGACCGCGTTGTCGATCGCCGTGCCAACGTCGAGTGGCGCGCGATGCAGCTCCAGGGCGCCCGACTCCGCAAGGGCAACCGTACGCAGGTTGTCGATCAGCCGCTCGAGGGCCGCCAGCTGCGCATCGATCGGCGCGAAGTGGTCCTTGTCCGCTGGGTGGACGCCGTCCTCGATCGCCTCGATCTGGGCGCGAATGATCGTCAGCGGCGTGCGCAGCTCGTGCGCCGCGTCGGCCAGGAACGCCCGCCTCCGTTCATCGGCCGTGGCAAGTCGGGCACTCATCTGGTTGAACGCGCGCGCGAGGGAGGGCAGCCGGCGTGGACCCGTTTCGCGCACGCGCGCCGAGAAGTCGCCCCGCTCGATGCGTTCGGCGACATCGGCCAGCTCGTCGATCGGCACGCTCATCCGGCGCACCGCGCTCGCCGCCCGGAAGGCGGCGAGCGCGATCAGGACCAGGGCCACAAGGCCAAAGATCACGAATGGGCGCGGTGCGTTTACGAGGCCCGTGATCGCAAAGACGGCCCAGGCAGCAATCGTCAGCGTTCCTGCCGCCAGCACGATGAGCGCCACGACCGCGCAGCCGAAGGGTCCGGCAAAACCGGTGCGTCGGCGATGCCACCGTCCGCCGCGGCCGGCCCAGCCGCCGCGCCAGTCACGCGGCGGCCACTCCTCGTCCTGTGGCCACCACGGCGGCCTGTGCCGCGGACGGCCGGGGCCACCCGCGCTGCCCGCGGCACCCTCGCTCATGTCCGGTCGGCGAGGCGGTAGCCGACGCCGAAGACCGTCAGCAGGTAGCGCGGCGCGTGCGGGTCGGGCTCGATCTTGTGCCTGATGTTCTTGACGTGGGCGTCGATCGCCCGCTCGTATGCCTCGAACGCGTCGCCGTGGATAGCGTCGAGGAGCTGGCTGCGCGTGAACACGCGGCCGGGCTGGCGGGCGATTGCCAGCAGGAGCTGGAACTCGGTCGCGGTCAGGTTCACTGCCCTGCCGGCGACAGAGACGGCCATGCGCGGGACGTCGATATCGAGATCACCAAGGTGCAGGCGCTCCAGCCCGCCACCGTCGGCGGCCGCCGTGCGCCGGAGCACGGCACGCACCCGCGCGACAAGCTCCTTGGCGCTGAACGGCTTGGTCAGGTAGTCGTCGGCGCCCAGCTCGAGCCCGACGAGCTTGTCCGATTCGTCCGCGCGCGCGGTAAGCATCACGATCGGCACGTTGGATTCGCGGCGCAGCTCGCGCGTCACGTCGAGGCCGTCGCGGCCGGGCAGGCCGAGGTCCAGCACGATCAGGTCCGGCCGCTCCTGGCGCGCGACACGGAGGGCTTCAACACCGTCGCGCGCCGTCAGCACGGCAAAGCCGGCGTGCTCCAGGTAGTCGCGCGTCAGCCTGACGATGTCTGGCGCATCGTCGACGACGAGGACCGTGGGCACGCCGGCCATGCTAGCCGGGCGCTACTTCTGTGTTGGGTCGGGTCCAGGGCCCGACTGCGACTGGTCCGTCGGTACCTGCCCGCCGTGTGCCTGGCTGTGCCAGTTCTTGAGCATCTCATCGGCGAACGGCGGAACGGTCGTGCCGTCCCAGCCCTGGCGACCGCCGGGGCCAAAGCCGCGTGGACCGTAGCCCGGGCCATAACCATGGCCGTAGTGGTGCCAACCACGCCCGCCCCAGATCGCGCGCCGTACCAAGCCAAAGATCAGGAACAGGAACAGCAGGCCAAAGATCAGCCCGAAGAACGGGAAGCCAAAGCCGAACCAATGCCAGCCGACCGCCGGATAGACGACCGACCCCGCAGCTGCCGGCGCCACCTGCGCGGCGCCCAGACCAAACCCGATTCCACCGGCGATAAAGGCGAGCAGCACAACGCCGATCAACGCCAGGATTCCAAAGCCACGCACTTAATGCGCTCCTTCATGTTGTCGCGTCGCTCCATGCGACCGCTGACTCAAAGGCTGGCCCACAGATGTGAGCGATTTGTGAACGCGCGATGTGATCCGTGTTGACTCAGTGCGCGAATATCCGGTCATGAGCGAACGCACTGGCAATCGGCTGTTCCCGGTTCTCTTGCTCCTGCTCATCGCGGCGGGGGCGTTCTTCGGCCTGGCGCCATTCCTGCTGCCGACACAGTTCGCCAGCTTCTTCGGGTTCGCCGGAGTCGACGTGCTGATGTACCGGCTGGCCGGTGCTGCAACGTTCGGCTATGCGGTCGGCCTTGCACTCGGCTACCGCTCCGCGTGGCCGGCACTGCGCGTTGGGATTGCCGCCACGGGTGTGTTCAACCTCGGCTCGCTGGTCGCCTGCGCGCTCGCCATCGCCGCGGGCGCCCCGCCGTGGGTCGTGTTGCTGATCACCCTGGCGTCGCTCGTCTTCGCGTCCTCGTGCCTCCACTACTACTCCCGTCCGCCCACGGATCGCGGCGTGACGCCCGCCGCGGACGACCGACCGATCGCCATGTGGATCACCGCGCTCTTCGTGATCGGCACGCTCAGCGCGCTGTTCCTTGGAGTTGCCGCGCTGTTCATCGCCGGTTCGTCTGGCCACTCGCTCGGCTATCCGGGCATGGACGATTTCATCTATCGCCAGGGCGGCGCGGCGACAATCGGCGCGGGAATTGGCGGCGTCCTCGTGCTCATGGACAGGCGCTGGTCAACCGCGCGCATCCCAACCGTCATGGCGCTGACCTTCAACGGACTATCAGTCATTGCCGTTGTGCTCGACATCGCCGCGGGCACGGCCCAGCCGATCGCCTACGTGATCCTCGCCGCGGCGGGCCTGGTCACCGTCGGCATGGCCGCGGCCCTCAAGCGCGGCGGCCGCTAGCACCGCGCCGGCTTAGCCCGTCTGGAAAAGGCGGGCGATGACGACAAGCAGGGCGACGGCTACCACGACGACGATCACAGCCGCCGTGCGCGGCCGCCGGTTGCGCGTGAGGCTGGTCGCGAGCGGCAAAGCGAAGAGCGCGATCGCGCCATAGACGTAGTGCAGCGGTTCAGCCGGCGCGCCTCCGCCGAGCAGGATGCCCAAGCCGCCGGCGCTGGCAATGAGGACCGCGATGAGGGTGATGTTGGCCAGCAACCCCGTCGTCTGGCTTGGCGGCCGGTCACGAAAGGCGCGCCAGGCAGCCTCGAAAGCAATGATTGCGACTAGCGCGATCGCGACCCACGCGAGCCACGTGTGAAGCTGAGCGACGATGGCTGGTATCCCCTGGAGCCGCGGCAGCCTTGGTCAGCCGACCCCGGTCACCGCATTCTCGAACAGTCCGACAACCAAGATCAACCAGAAGATGATCATGGCCACGAAGGCCAGGCCACGCTTGCGCCAGTCGAATGCCTCTGCGCGGCTCAGCGGCGCGCGCAGGCCGCGATCGAGGAACGGGATGAGCAGGAGCACGCCGAGCATGACCGCCATGGCGATGATGGTTCCCCAGATGTCGGGATCGATGCCCAACGTGGCGGCGACGACATTCATGCCGCGCGTCCAGCTGATCGGGAAATTAGGCTGAAAGCCAAGCCCTCCCGGATCATCCGGCGTCCCGAACAGCGGAGACGATGGAATGAGCTGTGGCGCCGTGCCCGCAGAACGCGGGAAGGCGATAGAGATCACCACTATCGCGCCGATCAGGATGAAGCTGTACAGCAGCCAGGAGCGTATGTGGCGCGAGAAGGAGTCGGTGCGTCCGCTGATGCGCATCCAGAAGGGTGTCGAGATGCCCTTCAGCCGGATGAGCAGGTAATGCCAGATGATGAAGCCGCCCAGCACCACCGGCACGATCGCGATGTGCACCGCATACAGCTGCGCGAGCTTCTCGGTGGCCGTGGCAATGTTGGTCAGACCGTCCGTGCCGTAGTTGAAGACACCGGCCAATCCGATCGCGTTCAGGAACTCGCCGATGTTCCATGGCACACCGAAGCCGACTTCGTCCCAATGCAATGCCTCGCCGGTCAACGACAGCGCGAAGGTCAGGCCCGCGAGTCCAACCCCGACCAACCACAAGCCGGTCTTCGCGCCCCGGTAGCCGCCGCTGATGAAGACGCGGACCATGTGGATCATGATCAAAACGAAGATCAGGAAGGCGTTGTAGAAGTGGAAGCTCAGGATCGCCGACCAGCCCGGTGACGCAAGGAAGTTCTGGGTGATGCCGAACGCACGCGACGCGTCTGGGACGTAGAGCAGCGCCAGCAGGAATCCGGTCAGTATCTCCAGGACCAGCGAGATCGCCAGGACTCCGCCCAGCGAATACCAGATGCTGTTCGTCTCGACCGGGATCAGGTACCCGGTGACGACGTCGCGGAAGCCGAACTGATCGAGCGTGCGTGACAACCATCCGGCCCGCGAAGCGACCGTCTTGTCCAAGTCCGTCTGTGGCGGCGTCGCCTCGTCCATGGGTTGAGCGGTACCAGACATCCGAGCAGCCTCCGGCAGTATGGCCGCGGCCCCCCTCCACGGCGTGGGTGAGTGAGCAGGAGTCTCTACCTAACGTTTGTTAGAGCAAGGGCCGAACGGCCCGATCTCAACGGGGAGCATACGCCCGGGCTGCTATCGTCCGAGCGTGGCAGAGGCGCATCCACTCGAGATCAAGTGGCTCGGCCGCGTCGCGTATCGCGACGCGTGGGAGATGCAGCACGAACTGGTCGCGCAACGGCGCGCGAACAGCATCGCGGATCAGTTGCTGCTGCTCGAGCATCCGGCCGTACTGACGCTGGGCCGCCACGCGGACGCGGGCCACGTCCTTGCCACTGACGAGGAGCTGGGCAGGCGCGGGATCGAGGTCATCCGCGTCGAGCGTGGCGGTGAGGTGACGTACCACGGCCCCGGCCAGCTGGTCGCGTACCCGATCATCCGCCTTGCCGATCGCGGCATCCTGCTCCGGCCCTTCGTCCGTGCCCTCGAACAGGCGATGATCGACACGGCCGCGGGCTTCGGCGTGGCCGCGGGGCGGCGCGAGGGTTATCCCGGCGTGTGGTGCGACCCGGAGTCGCCCAACCCGCGCAAGATCGGCGCGCTCGGCCTGCGCGTCGAGGGCGGCGTGACGTACCACGGCATCGCGCTCAACATCACGACGGACCTCGACGCCTTCGGGCTCATCGACCCGTGCGGTTTCACCGACGCCGGCGTGACTTCCATCGCGAGCGAAGCAGGCTGGCCCGCGGCTGAGTCGGCGCCAAGCACAGCGTCGGTCGCCCAGGCCGCGGATCGTTTCGCGATCGACTTCGCCGAGCGGCTGGCCGAGGCAACCAAGCCCGCGCTCGCGCCAAGCCCCGCCGGCTGAGGGCGGCAAACGTGCCCGGCGGTCTCTTCGAGCTGCGCAAGGACAGCATCACTGGCTGGTGGGTGGCCGTGGTCGTCGACCGCGAGTTCCAGAAGGAGCGCTTCCATCGGCCCGCGCAGCACCGCAACCAGTCGATCGAAGACTGCGCCAACTGCAACTTTGCGGCCGCCGACAGCGTCCGTTTGCGCATGCTCAAACCCGACGCGTTCATCGTTGCCGGAACCGAGCGCGAGAAGGACAGCGACACAGACGGGCGCGAGCCCGCTCTCGGCCTGCTGGGCGACTCAGGCTCGTGGCAGACGATCGTGGCGCCACGCGGTCACCACGAGTCGTTCGCCCAGACGACGCCCCAGATCGCCTTCGAGCTGCTGGCGCACACGCGCGACGTAATCCAGTACGCGCGCGAGCAGGATCGGACGGAATACCTCCAGGTCGTCCAGAATTACGGCCGCCAGGCAGGCGCGCTGACCGACCACCTGTGCTTCGACTTCTACGACCTGCCGCAGATCCCGCATCGCGTCGGCGAGGAGCTCGGCGGCGCAGCGCGCTTCGTCATCCGCGAGGGTTCGTGCCCGTTCTGCCGCCTCGTCCGTGACGAGGTCGCCAACGGCTCGCGGCTGGTATTCGAGGACGCCGCAAGCGTCTGCTTCGCGCCCTACGCGTCGCGTTCGCCGTTCGAGCTGTGGGTCGTTCCGCGTCACCACAACGCCGACTTCGGCACGGCCACCGACGCGCAGCTCGTCAGCGCCGCGGACACCCTGCAAAGTGTCCTTGGCCTCTTGTCGAGCCTGGGCGGACCGGCGTACAACCTGATCCTGCACAGCGCACCGCTGCGGCAGCGAGTCGACGAGACGTATCACTGGCACTGGGAGGTCCATCCTCGGTTGCGCGAAATCGCCGGGCTCGAGCTGGGTACCGGCCTGCCGGTCAACCCGGTCTCGCCCGAGGAGGCAACACGCGAGCTGCTCGCCACGGCGCGGGCGGAAGCGATCGACACCGGAGTCGCGGTTGGACCGCGCTCGTGGGACGACTTCGCATGACATTGCAGCGCCGGCCGCGATCGTCACAGGAACGTTGCGCAAGCCGTCACAAGACGGTGCAGAGGCCATGCCCGGGGCGAATGCCGTGACAACCGACCCGGCCAGCGCTCGTTCCTTTGTCGAGCGTCTATATGCCTCGCACCACGCGGAGATATATTCCTACCTCGCCCGAATGCTCCGGGATGATGAGTTGGCGGCCGACTTGACCCAGGAAACCTTCGTCAAGGCGTTTCGCGCCTTCGACACGCTCGAGGACCACAATCGCGCCCGGGCCTGGCTGTACAAGATCGCCGGTCGAACGGCGCTCGACGAGCTGCGCCGGCGCAAGATCGTGCGCTTCGTGCCGTGGACCGGCGAGAGCCGCGGGAGCGCGTCGAGCGCCGAGGACCAGGTCCTCCGGCTGCGTCTGTCGGCTGATCTGGAACGCGCCCTATTGCGCATCCCGCCGCGCCAGCGTCAGGCACTGCTCCTGTCGGAGCTGCACGACATGACCGGCCTGGAGCTCGCGGACGCGCTCGGCGTGTCGCACGTTGCGGCGCGCGCGCTGCTCACGCGTGGCCGCGAGTCGCTGCGTCAGGCACTGGCTGCCGAACGAGCGAAGTCCGCGATCGAGGAGAGCAAGCGCGTGCGCGCGACGGCCGGCGCGCGCATCGAGCGCCGAGACGACGAGCGTAGAGGCCGCATCGACTGATGAGAGGCCGCGTCGACCAGCACGCAAAGTTCCGCGAGCTTCTTGCCGCGCGTCTCGATCGGTCGCTGACGCGCATCGAGCTGCGCACCCTGAATGCGCACCTCAAGAAGTGCCTCGCGTGCGAACGGGTCGACGCCGACTATCGCGCTCAACGCTTCCTGCTGCACGGGCTGCCCACGCGCATCCCGCCGCGCGACCTGTGGGCACGGACATCGGCCAGCCTCGACCGTGAGGTTGCGCGCGCGTACCGCGCGCGCAAGTGGGGCCGCCGCCTCGCCCGCGGCCGGCGCTCCGCGCAACCGTCAACGGCACTGATGACGGCCGTGGCGATCATCGGTGTCACTGCCGCGATCGTGGTCCTCCAGCTCGCACCCGCGGTCACGCCGCTGGCCGGGGTTCCGGGCCAGCCGACGCCGCTCGAGGTTCAGCCGCAATCACTGGCCATGCTCGGCCTTGGCCCGGGCGACACCGCCGTCTACTCGACCCAGGTCAGCCAGGTGTGCCCGGCCTCGGCGCCCGACTGCGTCGGCTCGGAGAAGCTCGTGCGCTCGCCCGTACACCTGCCGACGACCATGCGTTCGGGCAATGTCGCACTCAGCCCTTCGGGCGACCAGCTCGCGGTCGTCGGCCACCTGCCCGGCCAAGACATGATCGCGGTCGTGATGATGCCGCCCGACGCGAACAATGTTGTTGATCCGAACTCCGGAGCGGGCCACTCCGCTCATCCAGACGGCGTTCAGAACGACGGTCAGACGCAGGCGCCGGTCAAGACGCATCAACCTGATCAGAGCGCGCAAACGGCCGCGCAGGCAACGGACCTCGGCTCCGGCACAAGCGAGCCGCCCGCGAGCGCCGTGGCCGGCCTGACCGTGCTGGCCATCCTCGAGAACGTGCAGAGCGCCGGGGCCGCGCCGGCATGGTCGCTCAACGGCGGGATGCTCGCCTTCTCGGCAATGCCGGACGATGCGTCCAGCGGCCCCGATGTCTATGTCTGGTCGCCCGGAGACGACAAGGCGCAGGCGATCACCACTGACCACGCGTCGTACTTCGCATCGTGGTCGGGCAACAGGATCGTCGTCAGCCGCGTCAACTCGAGCGGCCGTGTGCACAACTCGGTCATCGATCCGCGCACGCTCGAAGAGCGCGCGGTAAACGCGCCCGGGCTCTGGCTACCCACCGTCAACGACCAGCGCACCGAGGCAATCGGCTGGCTCGGCCAGCTTGACACCACGGGCGTTCTCGTCGCGCCACGCCAGGGTGCGCTTTTCGTCATGGACTGGGGGAGCGTCGATCCATTCGGCGCGGGCGCGAGCGACCAACCGGCGCCGGCGACCGATGCGCCAACACCTGCAGCAACTCCGCAAGCCAGCCAAGCGACGGCCACGCCCGGTCTGACACCATCCCTCAGCGCCCCGCCCCAGCCGCGCGGCTCGGCCTCGCCGGCACCGATCTCCACGTCCCAGTCGGCGACGGCAACTGCCACGGCCACGGCACAGCTGTCGCCCAGCTCGACCCCGACGGCGACGGCTTCAGCTACGCCAACGGCGACAGATGACTCGTCCAACGACAGCTCAGTGCCGCTCGTAGCCCTCGAGCCAGACCGAGATCCCGTCGAGGCGCCCGTGCTCGACTGGCAGGTCCACTGGTCGAGCGACGGTCTCGTTGTCGGCGTCTGGATCGCCGACTCGACCGGCTCCACATGGGGAAGGCTGGCCGTGCTGTCGGTGGACCCGGTCACCGAGCAGGTCGCAACGGATTCCCCGCTGCTGGCGATGACGCTCGCCAAGCGCGGCTTTTCGATGGGCCTCGACCGCGTGGCATGGATCGCTCCGTCCGACACCAACGTCGACGGCGAGTTGCGTATCCGCACGTGGGGCAGCGACGGAATCGGCGGCCTGCGCCTCATCGCGCCCGACCAGGAGGACGTCGTTCCGGCCTTCTAGCGCCACCGCCGCGGGGTCATGCCGCTACCCTTAGGGCCAGTGACCGAGCGCCAGATCATGACCGCCGACGAAGTGCGCCGGGCGTTGATTCGAATCAGCCACGAGATCGTCGAGAAGCACGGCGGGGTTGACGGATTGGCGCTCGTCGGCATCCAGACCCGCGGCGTGCCGCTTGCGGAGCGGCTTGCGCGCGCGATCAACGAGCACGAGGGCGTTCGTCCGCCCGTGGGCAGCCTGGACATCAGCTTTCACCGCGACGACGTCGCGTTGGGCGGACGGGCGCCGCACGTCAAGGGCACCGACCTGCCTTTTCCGCTCGAGTCGAGCACGCTCGTCATCGTCGACGACGTCCTGTACACCGGGCGGACTGTGCGCGCCGCGCTCGATGCGCTGGTCGAGTTCGGGCGCCCAAAGGCGGTTCGCCTGGCGGTGCTTGTCGACCGCGGCCATCGTGAGCTGCCCATCCGCGCCGACCATGTCGGCAAGAACGTGCCAACGTCGCGCGAGGAGCGCATCCGGGTCCGCCTCGCCGAGACCGATGGCGGCGATGACGAGGTGGTCATCGAGCGGCCCGACGGCACGACGGGTGTTGCGCAGGCGACCGAGTGAGCTGGTCAGAACCGCACCTGCTTGACGTCGAGCGGCTATCGGCCGATGAGGTCGAGGCGATCCTCGCTCTGGCTGCTGACATGCGCGAGATGCTCGACGGCGGCGAACAGGTGCCCGACCGCCTGCGCGGCCAGCACCTCGCCCTCCTCTTCGCCGAGCCGTCGACGCGCACCAGGTTGTCGTTCGAGCTGGCCGCGCGCCGCCTGGGCGCCCAGACCTACGTGTTCGACCGTGGCTCGTCGTCGATGGTCAAAGGTGAGACCTTCACCGACACGGTACGCAATCTCGATGCGATCGGCTTCACGATGCTGGTCGTGCGCCACCACCGCACCGGCGCAGCGTGGGTTGCCACGCGCCACTTCGGCGGCCACGTGGTCAACGCCGGCGACGGCTGGCACGCCCATCCGACCCAGGCACTGCTCGACCTGTTCACGCTTCGCCGGGCATGGGGCGGCGGCCGGGACGCGCTCCGCGGCCGCAAGATCGCGATCGTGGGCGACATCCTGCACTCTCGCGTCGCCCGCTCCAACGTGTGGACGTTGACCCAGGCCGGCGCAGATGTGTGGCTGTGCGGTCCGCGCGCCTGGCTGCGCGGTTTCGACGAGCTCTCCAGAACTCTGCCGTCAGAACGTCGTCTGTCGGTCACCGACTCGCTCGAGTCGGCCGTGTCAAACGCCGACGCGGTGATGGGCCTGCGCGTTCAGAAGGAGCGCATGTCGGGCGGCTTGTCCGCGGCCGAGTACGTCGACCGGTACCAGATCGATGCAGCACGGTTCGCGCTGGCCAAGCCGGGCGCGGTGTACCTCCACCCGGGACCGATCAACGAAGGTGTCGAGGTCACGCGCGCGGTGTGCCTCGGCCCGCGCTCGCTAGTCCTCGAACAGGTACGTAACGGAGTCCCGGTCCGGATGGCCGTGCTCGCACTCGTCGCGTCGGTCGCGGGCGGTCAGGCGATTGCGGCGACGCGCGACTTGTCGAGCGTCAACCGGTAGCGAACCTCCTCGACGTTGTGGTCCGCAAAGGTCCGCGTCAGCTTTGCGCCGTCGAGGCGCCAGCCGGCCTGCTCGTAGAACGCCCGACCGCGCACGTTGTCGGTCAGGCACCACAGCGTCGCTTCCTTGTAGCCATGGCGGACCAGGTCGCGCTCGGCGTGGGCAAGCAGGCTGCTGCCGACGCCGCGGTCCCAGCAGCCGGGTAGAACGTAGATCGCGTACACCTCGGCCTCGCCAGGCCGGGCGTCTTCATTGCGCGATGCACCCGCCGACACGAAGCCGACTATCTGACCCGCCGCCTCGGCGACCCAAGGAGCACGGTCCGCATGCACGACGCGGAGCTCCTCGTTCCACATCCGCTCCCGGTTGTCGACGCTGAGCCCGTTCAGAAAAGACAGCGGCAGCAGGTCGCGGTAGGCGGCGCGCCAGGTTGCGACATGAACCTCGGCGATCCCGCGCGCGTCCTGCTCGCGGCCTCGGCGCAGAAGTACGTATTCGTCGCAGGGCGCCATATCGACCTCCTGTCCAATTATCCGTCGCCGGCAGGTGTCGCGCGGAGTCACCCACCGGCGGCCAGATCTCTGTCGCCCGCGCCGTGAGGCACCGGCTGCGGCTCGGCGCACAGGCGAGCGCGGGCGACCACGTCTACCATCGGACGGAGTTGACCGAGCCGACTACTGACAAAGAGCCCGAAACGAGGGACCAACCGGCGCCGAACGTCGCGCCAGAGGACGGCGCACCGCCGGCAGCGGCCATGCCCGAGTACAAAGGCGGTCCGCTCGACGCTGATCGCGGTCCCGGCCTGGGCTGCTTCTGGGCGCAGGTCGTGCTGCTGGTTGTGCTGCTCGTTCTCACGCCACTGAGCGTCTACATGGACGCGCCGTCGTGGCTGAGCGCCGCGCTCCTGATCCTGGTCCTGATCCTGCTCTTCTTCGTCGGCCAGACGATGATCTTCCTGCTCCGACTCGTCGCCGCGGATCGCCGAACCCGCCGCCGGCCGCTCGCGCCGGCCGCGCGCCGAACCGTGGGCCAACTCGAGGAGGCACAGACGGCAGCACCCGCCTCGCCGGCCGTGCCTGCAACCTCAGACGAGGACGACTCCACTCCCGACGAGCCGCTGACCTAGACGCAGCGCGCGCAGGATCGTCCGCGCCGGCGTCATGTACGCGCCCCCAAGCGCCCCGCGGAGCTCATCTACGACCCGTCGGTTGTGGGCCGTGTCCGCCAAGACCACGAGGATGTGATCAGCGTGTCCGTCACGCTCGCGTCCTCGCGTCCGACGCACAAGCGCCTGCACGTCCCAGACCTTCGTTTCGATGTCGACGCCCACCAGGTAACGCGGGCTCGCCCCGATCAATCGCATCAACTTGTCCCATGCGCGCTGTTCGCCCGCTCCGGGTAGAAGTGTCTCGTCGGTCACCCGCCACGCGTCGGACAGCAAGCTCGCGAACCTCTTCCCCACGGCGAGTTGCCCTTTGTCGCGAAGCGAGTCGCCGATCGGATGCAATCCCACGCTCACCTCGTACCCCAGCACGCCTGCCGCCATGCTGAGATCGATGACACCGAGATCCTTGAGCTGTGCTCCCTCAAACCGGGCGTATCCCGCCTGAGACCAACTCATCGCCGACGCGACGTCCGCCTGGCTCAACCGGGCCGTCAGTCGCGCGTCGCGAATCTCGTGCAGAAGGCGGCGGACGAGCTCTCGTCCCTTGCGCTGGGCGCGCTGCCGGCGAGTCTCCTTGGTGGCCATCCGTCGAGTCTGGCCGCGACGAGTTACCGCGCGCTTACCAACATGTCGACCGCGGCTTACTCGCTTTTCGGATGATCCGACCGGTGGAGCCGTGTCGATAGGGCGATTTGGACTTGTCGGGTGCTTTCGGCGGGCTACTTTGGCCTTGCTGCGAGCGCTTCCGTGCGGGTACGTCTGGCATGGCCTTCCCGAGGCCGTGTCGTACACCAGGCCCGGCGGACCAATGACTCGATTTGCGAGTAATCAGCGCTCGGCGCGGGCAGCGGGGCTGCGTGGAGGGCGGAGCGTGCGACAATGCCCGCGCCCTATGGATGTCGGAGCCTAAAGCCATGCCCGTGCTGGCTACGTTCTTCTCGGTTCGCCGTGGCCGCGATCCGTTCTTCAAGTTCTTCATGCGCAAGGTCTTCCCACGCCAGGTCAAGCGCTACGAGGACGAGTTCGGGATGCGCTTCCTGGGCTGGTACAACGTGGCCTATGGCTGGGACTTCGACAACGTGATCCTGCTCGAGATGCCCGATTACGGGACGATCGACAAGCTCGAGTCGGACGAGCGCTCGCGCGCCATCGGCCACCGCGCCGGCGAGTGGATGTTCGAACGCCATCACGCGATGTTCCTGCGCGAACGCATGGGCACCGATCTCGAATACCACCCGTAAGGACGACGTGAACGCATGAGCTTCAGACGGCAACTTCCGACCGAGGGCGATGCCCAGGGACAAGGAGGACGATCAAAAATGGCCAACGAGTCCGGCGCCCTGGGTGAAATTGCGTCCGACGCGAGTCTCGAGCGGACGAGCTACCTGGCCACGGCCGGCGACCAGCTCAAGCGCTTCCTCGACGCCAACCGCGACCGGATCAAGGCGATCGGCGGACTCGTACTTATCGACGACGACCCGGACTACCTGTCGGTCGCGCCGGACGGCACGTTCCGCAGCCGGACGCGCTACCAGGACGAGGTTACGGGCGAGTGGCATTCGGAGACGGAGGTCATCGAGAGCGCGGCCGAGCTGGCCGAGCTGTACAACCCGGCCGAGGTCTTTGCCGCGTTCGCCGAGGCCGCGCGTGAGCAGGCAGGCCTGCCCTCGGAGCCGACAGGCACCGAGGGCCTGATGGAGGCCGCGGGCATCTCGCCCGACGAGACGGTCGGCGTGGGCGTCGGCGAGGACACTCTCGCCGACGAGGGCTACGCCCATGCCGCCGACCAGTGGGCGCGCCGCTCGAACGCGAAGGGCGAGCCAGTCGACGCAGAGGATGCGGCGCGCCGCATCTACGACCTGGCGCTGACCTTCCAGGAGCGCAGCCAGCACACCGAGGCACGCCTGATCGAGCAGTTCGAGACGGTTGCCCAGGACCTCGCCCCGCACCTGGGCGACCTGATGGTTCTCGACGACGAGGACGAGCGGTTGTGGCTGAAGCGCAACGGGCACTTCGAGGCCGAGGTCGTGCCCGAGCGCGACTCGGACGACAAGGCCGCCGAGGGCGATTGGAAGCGGCTCAGCTCACCGGACGACATGGTCGAGTTCTACGACCCGACCGACATCTTTGGCGATCTCGCGGAAGCCCTCGTCGAATCCTTCCCGTCGATCTCCGAGGACGCGGACGAGGACGCGGACGAGGACGCGGACGAGGACGAGAACTCCGACGACGCTGAAGCGGATGACGACGCCGACGACGCGGACGACGCTGCCGACGAGAACGGCGCCGCCGACGACGACGACACCCCGCACGCGTCGCCGGGTACGGCCTCGAAGAAGTAGGACGCCACTCCCGCAAGACAGGTGAAACTGCTCAGCGCGGAGCTCCTCGAGACGAGGGAGTTTCTGCCCGGGCAGTGGCTCCAGCGATACCACGCCCCGTGGCTGGCGGCCGGGGCTCTCGCGGGACAGTTCGTTCACGTGCGCACGCCCGACTACTCGGGCCTCGTGCTGCGCCGCCCATTCAGCATCAATACCTGCGACCGAGCAGCCGGCGACATAACCATTCACTTCAGGGTGACCGGCGTTGGCACGGAGTGGATGGCGCGTGCCCAGCCCGGCGAATTGCTCGAGATGCTCGGACCGCTCGGCCGGCCGTTCGAGCGCGATCCGCGAGCGCGCCATCTGCTGCTCGTCGCTGGCGGCCTGGGCATGGCCGGCGTCAGGTCACTGGCCGATGAGGCGCTCGCCGCGGGCTGCACTGTCACGCTGCTGTTCGGGGCGGCGAGCGCCGCGCAGGTCTACCCGAGCTCGCTGCTGCCCGACGAAGTCGAGTACGTGGTCGCGACTGACGACGGCAGCTTCGGCCACAAGGGCCTCGTGACAGAGCTGGTGCCGCAATTCGAGCGATGGGCCGAACAGTGCTTCGCGTGCGGGCCGCAGCCGATGCTTGCCGCGCTCGCTCGACTCGCCGCCGGCCGTCAGGCGCGCCTCGGCGTGGCCCGCCGCGGCGCGCGCCGCGGCTCGAAGAACGCCCCGCGCGGATCCAGCGCGGCCCGTCGGCGTGCGTGGCTTCAGGTGAGCATGGAACAGAACATGGGCTGTGCCGTTGGCGCCTGCCTGGGCTGCGTGGTGATGGGCGTCGACGGGCCGCAGCGCGTGTGCCGCGAAGGACCGGTCTTCGCGGCCGAGGAGATCAACTGGGACGGGTGGCGATGAGGTTGGTCGGCGCGATCGCGGGCATCATCGGCTCTGCCGCGATCGCACTCGGCTCGAGCGTCACCGCGCTCGCGTATACAGGAACGAAGGGCGAGCCCTATTCGCCGCTGACGCACTGGGTGTCGGAGCTGGGTCAGCTGGGCGTGTCTGCACTGGCGTCCGTCTTCAACGTCGGGCTGATCGTCGGTGGCATCTGCTTCGCGGTCTTCATCACCGCGCTCGGCCTCGCGCAGCGCACACGGCTCGCGTGGCTGTACGTGCCGACCGGCATTGCCGCGGGCATTGCCGGCTCCTTCGTGGGCATCTATCCCATGAACTACCTTGACCAGCACGGCATCGCCGCGCTGACGTTCTTCAACCTGGGCTGGATCTGCGTCGGTCTCGCGTCGGGGGACTTCGTGCGCAGGCGGGAAGCCCGTTTTCCACGCTGGCTGGCAGTCATCGGGGCGCTTACCGTCGCCGCCTTTATCGGCTTTCTAGCCGTCCTTCTGCCGTTGCTCGGCGGCGAGGGCCTCGGCGCACCGGACGTCAGGCCGCAGGGTTTCTGGATCGTTCCGACGCTCGAGTGGGCAGTCGTAATCGGCATACTGGTCTGGACCTTCGCGACGTCGGTCAGCTGGTGGAGGGCAGAACGTGGCGCTCGCGCCTGAGGCGGTCGAATCGGGCGTCGACCTTTCGGTCGATCTTGGCCGTGGCCTGGTGCTCGCCAACCCGGTCATGGTCGCGTCGGGCACGTTTGGCTACGGGATCGAGTACGGCGACGTGGTCGACGTCCAGCGCCTGGGCGCCATCTGCTCCAAGGGGACGACGCTCCGGCCGCGGATCGGCAACCCGCCGCCGCGCGTGACCGAGACGCCGGCCGGCATGCTCAATTCCATTGGGTTGCAGAACCCGGGCGTCGATGCCGTGCTCGACAAGTACTCGACCACCTGGTCGCGCTGGTCCGTGCCGGTCATCGTCAACGTCGCCGGCGAGTCGATCGAGGATTACGTCGAGGTTTGCCGGCGGCTCGACGGCCAGCCCGGAGTCGCGGGCATCGAGCTCAACATCTCGTGCCCGAACGTTGGCGCCGGCGGCCTGCAATTCGCGTTGGATGCCGGCGCCGCGGGCGAGCTGACTGCCGCGGTTCGTGCGGCGACCGACCTGCCACTGATGGTCAAGCTCTCCCCCGCCGCCACGGACATCCGAACCATCGCGCGGAGGATCGCGGATGGCGGCGCCGACGCGATCAGCGCGTGCAACACGCTGCCCGGGATGGCCATCGACCGGCTGCGCCGCAAGCCACTGCTGGGCAACGTCTATGGCGGGTTGAGCGGGCCGGCCTTGAAGCCTGTCGCGCTGCGCGTCGTCTATGAAGTGGCACAGGTGGTCAAGCTCCCGATCGTCGCGATCGGCGGCATCGGCTCGCTCGATGACGTGCTGGATTACCTGTTCGCCGGCGCGGTCGCGGTCCAGGTTGGCACGGCCGTGTTTGCCGATCCGGTCCTGCCGCTACGGCTCGTCGACGAGCTCGCCGCCTGGTGCGCACAACACGGCTACGGGTCGCATCTCGACGTGGTCGGCGCGGCACTGCCCGAGCGGCGCGACAAGCCCAGCGTCAAGGTCTCCGAGTACCGACCGTGAACGTGGCGGCGCGCGTCGAGCAGCTCTTCGCCGAGTCCGGCGCCTACCGGCAGGGCCATTTCAAGCTCAAGAGCGGCCGCCACGGCGATCGCTACCTGGAGAAGTTCCAGGTCCTGCAATGGCCGGAACGCGTCGCGGAGATCTGCGGCTATATGGCCGACGCGGCCCGGATGGCCGCCGGGGCGACGCCGATCGACGTCGTCGTCGGCCCCACGACCGGCGGCGTGATCCTCGCGAATGAGGTCGGGCATCGACTCGGAACGCGCGGCTTCTTCGCCGAGACCGTCACTGACGCCAACGGTTCGCGGCGCGAGCTCCGTCGCGGCTTCCGCATCGAGCCGGGCGAGCGCGTCGCGCTCGTTGACGATGTCGTCACTACCGGCGCGTCGCTGCTCGAGATGATCCCGCTGATCGAGTCGACCGGTGGCGAGATCGCCGCGATCGTCGTGATCGTCGATCGCTCGGGCGAGCTGGCCAGCCTCGTTTCGCCGTCGACCGGCAAGCCCTACAGGGCTGAAGCCCTGTGGAGCCTCAACCTGCCCACCTACGAGCCCGGTCCACAGACATGCCCCGCCTGCGCCGCAGGCCTGCCGGTCGAGGCGCCGGGCTCGAGCGGCACGTCGGTCGCCTAGCTCCCGCTCGCTCAGCCGGCGTGGGCGCCGCCAAGCATGTTGACGAGGGCGCTCACGGCGTAACCGACGATGGCCGCGCCCAGCCCGATCGCGACCATCTTGGCGCCGCTCATGCGCCAGTCACCGACGAGCGTGATGGCCGAGTAGGCACCGACGGCGAAGAGGGTGATCGCGCTGAGGACGAAGGCGACGACTAGGGCAGCCGGTCGATCGAGGAAGACAAAGGGGACGAGTGGGATCACGTGGCCGATCAGCGTCGCGACGGTGATGACGACCGACGTGCGCGCGATCTGGCGCGTCTCGACGGGCTGGAGGTGGAGCTCCTCGCTCATCATCGTGTCGACCCAGCGGTCGCGGTTGGCGACGATCGTGTCGACGACCTGGTCGAGCAGATCGCCACTGAAACCCTTCGCGGCATAGATCTCGCGCACCTCGGCGCGCTCAATATCTGGCTCCGACTCGATCTCCTGTTGCTCGCGCTCCTGTTCGGCGCGGTAGAAGTCGCGCACGGCGACCGACGACGTGTAGCCGACGGCCCCCATCGAGATCGACTCGGTGATGGCCGCGGCCAATCCGGTCACGAGCAGAACGGTCGTCGAGCCGCCACCGGCGATGACGCCCAGGATGATGCCGAGGATGTTCACCAGGCCGTCCTGGCCGCCGAGTATCACATCGCGTAGCCAGTTCGTGCCGCCATGCGGCTCGGCGTGTGTCTGCCGCGCGCCGCCTTGTGCGGCGCGCGCGGCGCGGCCCAGTTTGGTCTTCAGTTCGGGCGGCGGCGAGGCGATGGTCTTTGCCATCGCTGCTCAGGCTAGCTGTTCAGGTCCGCGTCAAACGCGGCGCGGAGCTCCTCGTCTGAGGCAATGCCTTCGAACTTGGCCGTGACCTTGCCGCTCGAGTCGACGACGAAGATGTATGGCTCCGTCTGCAGCCCCCAGATGTTGGTGGCGTCGACCGGGATGGGCAGGTTGCCCTCCGACAGCACCGGCTGGAGTTGACCGCTCACGATCTGGAGCTTGTAGGGCTCGATATGGATGAAGGTCAGCTTGTCCTTGTAGTCGGCGGCAACTGACTTGACCAGGTTCAGCGTCGGCCCGCACGTTGCCGAGCGACAGAAGGCGGGCGTGGCGAAGACGAGCACGAAAGGCTTGTGCTGGGCGAGAGCGTCGGATTCGGAGACCTTGTAGAAGTCGGGGTCGGGCGACGTGTCGGACGAGATGGTCGCGATCTGAGCCGCGGTCGTCGCCGTGGGCGTCGGCGTGTTGGGCGCCTGGGCGCCGATCGCCGGGGTGAAGCCCGTCGGCAGCACCTGGAAGACAACGCGCCCGCCACGCTTCGATCCGTCCGGCTCACTGGCGATCGCTTCGAGGCCCCAGTCACCGTCTGCGTCAAAGGTGACGCTCGTGCGGTACAGCCCCGGCCGGCCCTGGATCGTGGGCAGGTAGACGGCCTGCACGTCTGCCTTTGGCTGGCTCGGATCGACGGCCAGGTCGTAGAAGCGCAGCTCGACCGGCAGTGAAGGCGACGCGAGAGCGTTGTTGTGCTGGTCGATCAGGTTCACGAGCAGACGGTTGGGCCCCACGATGATCTCAGTGGAGACCGGGTACGGGATCAGGTCCGACGTGACGTTGGGCGGCCAGCCGGGATAGCCGCCGACCGGCGCCTGCACGGGCGAAGGCGTCGGCGCCCCGCCCGCTGCGCCGCAGGCAGCGACGACCAGGGCAATGGAAAAGAGGAGTGCCGCACGACGCATCTGTGGCAACACTAGCGCCGTTGCCTTAACGGCGGCTTAGACGGCGACGCATACAATCGGTCCTCCCGATGACCGCGCCCCAGCGTTCAACTCTCTTCGAGCGTCTCGCCTTTTTCACGGCGGCGATGACGTACCTGCTTGTCGTCATCGGCGCCATCGTTCGCTCGACGGGCTCCGGCATGGGCTGCCCCGACTGGCCCACGTGCCAAGGCTCGTGGATCCCGCCGCTGGGCAACAACGCCGCATGGATCGAGTGGGTCCACCGCGGCGTTGCCGTGGTTATCGGCTTCCTCGTCCTCGGCCTCGTCGTCCTCGCCTGGCGCAACTACCGGCGGCAGCGGTCGATGATCGCCTTCACGATCGTGGCCCTGATATTGACCGGCTTCCAGGCCTACCTGGGCAAGGTCACCGTCGATCAGAACAACGCCGGCGACACGGTCACGGCGCACCTGGCGAGCGCCCTCGCGCTGCTCGCGCTGCTGACCTTCATCGCCATCCGCGCGCGCTACCCGGCCGCACTGCCGGCACGCGGCGCGTCGCAGCGCCTGACCCTGCTGCTCGCCTTCGTCGCCGTCTCGATCTACGCGCTGCTCCTCTTCGGCTCGAACGTGACCGCGACCGATTCATCGCTCGTATTCCCCGACTGGCCGCTGTTCAACGGCCAGCTGCTGCCCACCTTCTCAACCGACCCGACGCTCGCCGGTCTCCAGATGGCGCACTTCCTGCACAGGATCATCGCCGCCGTGGTCGGAGTATTCCTGCTCGCGGCGGCGATCTACGTCTGGCGCGTGGTGCGCCACGCGCGCCGTGGCGGCACTGCCGTCCCGGGCGGCGACGCGGTCCTCGCGATGGTCGCCACGGCGACCGCCCTGTACGCGGCCCAGGTCGTCGTCGGCGGACTCCAGATCAGCACGACCCTCGCCGACTGGGCGGTCGCCCTGCACCTCGCCCTTGGTGCCGCGATCTGGGCGCTCATCGTCGGCGCGGTTTTCGTCAGCTACTTCGAGACGCGCTCAGCCGTCGCCGGCGCGCCGGGCAGCGGCGGCAACCAGCGCGATGAGTCGGCCGCGCAGGACGCACCAGGTGCGCCGCCCGCGTCGATGCGCCACCGGATCAACGCCTACGTCGCACTGACCAAGCCGCGCATCATCGAGCTGCTGCTCGTCACGACCGTGCCCGCGATGTTCCTCGCCGCGCGGGGCGTGCCGCCGCTGGGCCTCGTCTTCTGGACGCTTCTCGGCGGCACCATGGCCGCCGGTGCCGCGAACGCGATCAACTGCTACATCGACCGCGACATCGACATGCTCATGACCCGGACGCGGCGCCGGCCGCTGCCGGCGCACGAGGTCAACCCGGAGGATGCGCTTGTCTTCGGCCTGGTCCTTGGCGTCATCGCGTTCGCGATCATGGCCTTCACGACCAACCTTGTCGCGGCGTTCCTGACGCTGCTGGCGATGGCCTTCTACGTCGTCATCTACACGATGCTGCTCAAGCGCTCGACGCCGCAGAACATCGTCCTGGGCGGCGCCGCGGGCGCGCTGCCGCCGGTCATCGGCTGGGCGGCCGTCACGGGCGACATCACGCTGCCGGCGCTGGTCCTGTTCGCGATCGTCTTCTACTGGACGCCGCCGCACTTCTGGGCGCTGTCGCTGCGCCTCCGCCGCGATTACGCCGCGGCCGGAGTGCCGATGCTGCCGGTCACGCACGGCGTGCCCGAGACGACGCGCCAGATCGCCTTGTACACCGTGCTCATGGTGTGCCTGACCCTCGTGTTCTTCGCGGTCGCGCGAATGGGCCTCGTCTTCCTTGCCGGCTCGCTCATCCTGGGCGGGCTGTTCATCTTCCAGGCCTTCGCGATGTGGCGCGACGGGACGGACGCACGAGCGGTTCGCCTGTACAAGTTCTCGATCACGTACCTGACCGCGCTCTTCGCCCTCATGGTTCTCGACGTCTTCCTCTTCCTGCCGCTCTGATCGATATCAGCCGCCGCGCGACCGTCCTGATCGGTCACACCGTTCAATCGTCCGCCGAACGCTGATCCGCGGCGCGGGCGACGGCGATTCGCACCCCGCGGAGGATCGTCAGCCGACTCTTGATCGCTGACACCGATCAATCACGCTCGGGATCGCCGGTAAACCGGGCTTGGGCGTGCTTTCGCAGGTGGTCGCCGGCTGATTGATCGGTCACGCCGATCACGCGGCAAGTGCGGAGGGTCGCGCGAGCGCGGTCAGTCGATGGGGGGCTGCGGGGCGGGCGACGGTGACTGCATGTTTGGCCGGCCGGCCAAGCGCGCCTGTCTTGCCTCGTCGCGATCGAGCTTCTGGTCGGCCAGGCGACCGGCCTTCTCCTCAGCGCGCAGCCAGACCCACACGGCCAGGATCATCGCGGTCAGGAAGAAGAGATCGCCACCGAGCCACATGATGCCGCCCGCCAGCTGCTGATCTTCGAGCGGAGTTGGGCCCCAATTGCGCACGAGCGTCGCGTAGTGCTGGTAGATCGGCCCTGGCGCCGAGAAGATGGCCAGGCCTAGGAAAGACGACTGGGGCATGCCCAGGGCGAGGTAGCCGACGCGCGCCGGGTGGGGCAGGCGCCACGGCGTTGGGTCCGCGCCGACGACGGGCCACCAGAACAGGAGTCCGGAGCCGAGGTAGAGAGCGTGCTCGAAGACGTGGATCGCGTCGTTGTCGAGCGACGCTTCGAAGAGCCCGGAGAAGTGGCTGCCCCACATGACCGCAGCAAAGAGCGTCCAGGTCACGATCGGGTGGCCGATCAGGCGCACCGGCCACGAGTGGAGCACGGGCAGGATCACCCGGCGCCGCGTGTCGGCCGATGAGACGCGCAACAGGAGCGTGATCGGGGCGCCCAGCGCGAGCAGCGGCGCGGCGACAAAGACCAGCGCAAGGTGCTGGATCATGTGGTCCGCGAAGAGTGTGTCGTCGTAGACCGCGATCGGCGACGCGAGGGCGATGAGCAGGGTGAGCAGGCCGCCGTACCAGAACCACGAGCGGTAGCGCGGCACGCGGTTGCCCGGATGCGCGCCGTTGACCTTGGTCACTGCCCAGTGGTAGAGCCACGCGGCGAGGGCGAGTGGCAGCAGCGTGTACCAGTCGAGCTGCCAGGTGAGCAGCACGCTCAGCAGCGATCCCGGAGGCGGGGCAAAGCCGTGCGCCAGGGCCGGCGCGGGGATGACCAGCTCGATGAGCGCGACACCCACGATCCCGGCAGCGAATTGCAGTGTTCGCGCAAGCACGGCGATGCGGATCACGGCCTATTATGTGGGTTGCCCGTCTCGAACGATCCTTTCCGACCTTGACAGGGAGTCTGCGTGCCACTGGTCGGCGTGCGAAGCCTCGTCCGTATACCAGACACTGAGCGAAGCGAGCAGCCCGGCCGAGCGGGTCGTTTTGCGCGTGCCCTCGCGCTGTTCGCATTTGTCTCGCTGACGACACTCCTGGTCGCGTGCTCGGGGGCCAAGCTGCCCACGGGCAACGAGCCGGGCAGTGAGCCCGCGCCGGGTATCACCCCGGTTGCGCCCGTGTCGACGTCGGGCGAGGCAACGCTGAACCTGTACGTGATCACGTTCGTCATCGCGATCATCGTCTTCTTCCTCGTCGAAGGCCTGCTCCTGTTCATCTCCTTCCGCTTCCGCCGGCGCAAGGGCGACGACGAGCTGCCAAAGCAGACCCACGGCAACAATCTGCTCGAGATCCTGTGGACGATCGTGCCCGCCCTTACGGTCACGGCGCTGTTCGTCGGTGTCGTCGTCACGCTCAACCAGGAGGAGGCGATCTCCGCCAATCCGGCGCTGACGATCGACGTCACCGGTTTCCAGTGGCAATGGACGTTCGCCTACCCGGACCAGGGCCTCAAGTTCACCGGCACTGGCCGCGACGGCCCGGTCATGGCACTACCGGTCAACGAGACGGTGCATATCCGGCTCCACGCCGCGGACGTCATCCACTCCTTCTACGTGCCCCAGTTCCTGTACAAGAAGGACGTCGTGCCCGGCCGAACGAACGAGTTCGACGTGGTCGTCCAGCAGGTCGGAACGTTTGCCGGCCAGTGCGCCGAGTTCTGCGGCATAGGCCACGCCGACATGCACTTCACCGTCCAGGCGATGAGCCCGCCCGACTTCCAGACCTGGGTGGCGCAACAGCAGGCGCTGGAATCGGCCGCGCCGTCCCCGGGCGGTTCCGCTCAACCCGGCGCGCAGACCGTCCAGGTCTCGTCGGTCAGCGTCACGTCCGGCTTCAATCCGAACGCATTGACGATCACGGCCAACCAGCCATGGACCGTTCAGTTCACGAACGCTGACCCGTCAGTGCCGCACAACTTCTCGATCCACAAGGCGAACGCCGACGGCAGTGACTGGCTCGCGCCACTCAACGTCGACGGTGGCAGCAATGCCGTGTACAACCCACCGCCGCTGGCGCCGGGTGACTACCAGTTCTTCTGCAGCATCCATCCGAACATGGTCGGCACTCTCCATGTCCAGTAGGAAGGTCTGATGGCAACTACCGCGCTGGCCCCCAGGGCTGCCACCTACGGACGACGGTCGTGGCTATACGGGTGGCTGACGACGACCGATCACAAGAAGATCGGCGCGATGTACATCACGACCGCCTTCGGCTTCTTCCTCCTGGGCGGCATCTTCGCGCTGGTCATCCGCAGCGAGTTGGCCCTGCCGGGCATCCAGTTCGTGGATCCCGAGACGTATAACCAGCTCTTCACGATCCACGGGACGACGATGATCTTCCTGTTCGTGATGCCGATGATGACCGGCCTCGCGAACTACATCGTCCCCCTCCAGATCGGCGCCGCCGACATGGCGTTTCCGCGCATCAACGCACTGTCGTTCTGGATGATCCCGCTCGGCGGCCTGCTCCTCTTCTCCGGCTATGCGGTCGGCGGCGCGGCCGACGCCGGCTGGACCGGCTATGCCCCGCTGTCCGAGCAGAGCGGCACCGGCGTGGACCTGTGGATCGCCTCGCTGACGCTGCTCGGCATGAGCTCCGTCTTGGGCTCGATCAACTTCCTGGCCACGATATTCAAGATGCGCGCGCCGGGCATGACCCTGCTGCGCATGCCCATGTTCGTGTGGAACACGCTGGTGACGAGCGTGCTGCTGCTGTTCTCGGTGCCCGTGCTGACCGCGGGTCTGATGATGCTCTTCATCGACCGCAACTACGGCGGCGGCTTCTTCGACCCGGCGCTGGGCGGCAACCCGATCCTGTGGCAGAACGTTTTCTGGTTCTTCGGCCACCCCGAGGTCTACGTCCTGATCCTGCCGGCCTTCGGCATCGTGACCGAGATCCTGCCGGTCTTCTCGCGCAAGCCGCTCTTCGGCTACAAGGCGTTCGTCTTCGCCACGAGCGCCATCGGCGCGTTGGGATTCACCGTCTGGGCGCACCACATGTTCACGACCGGGGCTGTCTACCTGCCGTACTTCAGCTTCTTCACGTTCCTGATCTCTGTCCCAACCGGCATCAAGTTCTTTAACTGGCTGGCCACGATGTGGGGCGGCAAGCTGCGCTTCGACACGCCGCTGCTCTACTCGCTGGGCTTCATCTCGCTCTTCCTGATCGGCGGCCTGGACGGCGCCTTCCTGGCCGTCGTGCCGTTCGACTTCCACGTCCAGGACACGTACTGGGTCGTCTCACACCTGCACTACGTGCTCGTCGCCGGCTCCGTGTTCGGTATCTTCGCGGGCCTCTTCTACTGGTTCCCCAAGATGACCGGCCGTGCGCTCAACGAGCGACTGGGCAAGTTCCAGTTCGTGCTCATGTTCGTTGGCACCAACCTGGCCTTCTTCCCGATGCACCTGCTCGGCCTTGACGGCATGGTCCGGCGCATCGTCGACTACGCCCCCAACCCGGGTTGGACGGAGCTCAACTTCACCTCGACCATCGGGGCGTTCACGATCGCGGTCTCGATCCTGCCCTTCCTGTGGAACGTGTTCATCACTCTCCGCTCGCCACGCACCGCCGGGGACGATCCATGGGACGGCAACACGCTCGAGTGGGCGACCACGTCGCCGCCACCGCCCTACAACTTCGATACCCTGCCGCCGGTTCGCTCCGAGCGGCCGCTGTTCGACCTCAAGCACGGTGCGCTTGCGGCCCACGCTGTGGCACTCCTCGCCGTCGCCGGCACGACCCACGACGAGACACGCGCCGACGCTGCCGACGAACCGGCGGAGGACACGAAGTGACCGCCGATAGCCAGGCCATCCTCGTGCCCCATACCGAGGAGGACACGCACGCGGGTCATCCCGCGCAGGGGGTGAACACCGCACTGCTGGGCATGCTGCTGTTCATCGGCAGCGAGGTGATGTTCTTCGCCGGTCTCTTCGGCGCCTACTTCAACACCCGGGCTACCGCGCTGGGCCTTGGTCAGCCCTGGCCGCCGCAGGGTCTGGACACGGTCATTGAGCCGGGCATCGTGCCCATTGCCGCGACGATCATCCTGATCCTGAGCTCGGGCACGATGCAGTGGGGCCTGTGGCGCATCCGGAAGGGCGACCGGACGGGCATGAACCGCGCCCTGGCACTGACGCTGATCATGGGCATCACATTCCTGCTCCTGCAGGCGTACGACTACCTAAGCCTCGTCAGCGAGCACGGCTTCGGCATCAACAGCGGCATCTACGGCTCGCTTTTCTTCACCATGACCGGCTTCCACGGCGCCCACGTGTTCGGCGGCGTCGTCGGTATCTCGGTCATCCTGCTGCGCGGGCTCAACGGCCAGTTCTCGGCCAAGCACCACATCGCGGTCGAGGCGGTCAGCGCATACTGGCACTTCGTCGATATCGTCTGGATCGGCCTGTTCACCACGTTGTACTTCCTGAAGTAGGCGCACGGTGTTCGTCTGGCGCAACGCAATCATCCTGGGCATCATCTTCGTCGTGATCGGCGCGGCCTACTGGTACCTGCAGGGCGACAACGTGCTGCATCTCGACGCTACCGGCGCAACCCTTCTGATACTGCTCGGGGTAGCGATGGCATTCGTATTCACCGTCCTGGTCCGCGGATCGCGTGAGCTGTAGCGCTCTTGGCGAGCGGATCACTGGCTGACACATGAACGACCTGATCACCGGCTTCTTCCAATTCCTCTCACAGCTGATCCTGCCCAACTGGTCGGATCTGATCCTGCTCGTGCCGTGGGTGCTGGTCGCGATCCTGCTCGCGGCCCTGCTCGGCATTGCCTACGCCTGGGTGCGCACGATGAGCCGGACGGCGTCGCGCGTGCCACGGCCCCTGGCCGGAGGCGCTCCGCCGGCCGGCATCCACCTGCCCGGGCCATCACGCTGGCCGTTCGTCGCGCCGATCGGCGCCGCGCTGCTGCTGTTCTCGCTCGTGCTTGCGCCGCAGGACGCGTCGGGCCACGCCACGGCGCCGGTCAACATCCAGCTCTTCGCACTGGGCCTGGTCGTGATCCTGGTCGCGATCGGCGGATGGCTGTGGGACGCGATGCGCGAGTGGCGCGCCACTGACCAGCCACATGCCGTCCCGGCGCACGGCACGGCCGCGGCACTGCCTGCCGGGGCGAACGCCACGGTCGCGATGATTCCTGCCGCTGGTGGCCAGGTTGCCCGGTGGGGACAGGCGGCTCCGCCCGCGGCCGCTGCACCTGAGTACCCGGAGCCGCCACCCGGCGTGCACATGCCCGGTCCCAGCCCGTGGCCGTTCTTCGTGCCGATCGCGGCGACCGTCGTCCTGTACGGGGTCATCTTCAGCGCCGTGCTGATCGTCGGTGGCCTGATCCTCGCCGTGATCGCGGTCACCGGCTGGTATCTCGACGCAGGCCACGAATACTTCAGCACGGAAGAGGTCGGCCACGCCGTGCCCTTGACGCGCGATCCGGCCAAGGCCTGGCCGCGCAGGCTGGTGCGGGTCTACGGCGCGGTCATCGCGATCTCTTTGGCCATTGCCCTCGCGCCGCTCGGCCTCAGCTGGCTCAACTCGCTCACACCGGTCGCCGCGACAGCCAAGCCGGTGACCGTGCCGGCCCAGCCAACGATCTCCGCCAAGGGCGTCAAATTCGACCTCCCGACCCTCGTCGTTCCTGCGGGGCGCCCGTTCGACCTCGTCTTCAACAACAACGACGCGGGCATCCCACACAACGTCGCCATCGCCGACAGCTCGGCGCTCGGGACGATCCTCTTCGCCGGTGACAAGATCACGGGCGTCACGTCGATCACCTACCACGTACCCGCACTCCAACCTGGGAGCTACTACTTCCTGTGCCAAGTCCATCCGAACATGAACGGGACGGTGCAAGTCGTGCCCGAAGCTGGTGGCGGCGCGGCCAGTCCGGCGCCGGGGACGAGCCCCGCTCCCTGAGTCGGCCGGCCGCAGTCGCGGCCGGATTGGTCTGTGTCGTGCTTGCCGGAGCGCTGGTCGTGGCTGCCTTCACGATCCACATACCGAGTGCGCCAGGGCCAAGCTCGAGCGTCATCGTCATCGGCCGCAACCCACTCGTCGGCCAGCCCGCACCGGCGTTCAGCCTCCAGACCGTCGACGGCCAGACGGTCAGCCTGGCCGACCTGCGCGGCCGACCGGTGATCGTCAACTTCTGGGCAAGCTGGTGCCTGCCGTGCCGCGACGAGTTCCCGCTCCTCGGCGCGGCCTATAACAAGTACGCGCCGCAGGGCCTCCAGATCGTCGGTGTGATCCACGACGACGGCCCGCAGACCGCCACCGACTTTGCCAGGCAATACCTCGCGACCTGGCCGCTCGTCCTGGATCCTGGCGACTCCACGTACAAGGCATACGACGGCGGGGTGGGCGTGCCCATCAGCTACTACATCGACCGCACCGGCATCGTCCGCGCCGTCAGCTACGGTCCGCCACCGTCAGGGTTTCTCGACCAGCAGATCTCGCAGATCCTGTGAGCCACGGATCCACGCGGACCCGCTGGCACAAGAAAACGACCCCGGGAGGCGGGTCCGCGGGGTCGTTCAGTCAAAGTGCGCTTTCGCTGGTCAAAATCTAGCACAAGCCGCCTGCCCGCCGGCGCGCGACCGTGTCCCAAGAGAGACACAGGCCGCTCACAGCACGAGCGCAGATCGCGCCAAGTCCAAGCACTGAACATGCTCCACCGGAGGCAGCGTCGTCATGCTCCCTGTCGCTGTCCCGGAAAGGAACCGTCCACATGCCCTGGCGCACGCTGGGTGCCCTCGCGCTGATCATCGTCGGTGTCGGCGCCGTCTTCGTCGCAGTCTTCGGCCCAACCCTCGCCAAGTCGGATACCACTCAGTACATCACCTCCCAGGCTGCCGTCACGAACGTCGTCAACCAGGCCGTGGCCGACGGCAATCTGGCCGCGGCCGAAACCTACGGCCTCGCCTTCGGTAGTGACCCGGCGCTCGTCTCGTCGAGCTCGTCGGGGTCGGGCGGTTCGTCGGGCACGTGGCTGGTCAAGGAAGTCGACGCGAAGGTCGGCCAACAGGTCAAGCAGGGCGACGTCCTCGCGACCGCCGACACGACCGACGAGCAGAACGCGCTCGACCTGGCGCAGGCCAACCTCGCCTCCTCCCAGGCCAAGTACGACGCGGACATGGGCGGTCCAAGCTCGACCGACCAGCAGTCAGCGCAGCTCTCGATCACCCAGGCCCAGCAACAGCTTGATAGCGCCAAGAAGTCGCGCGACAACACGACCAGTCAGAACGCGATCAAGCTGTCGCAAGCGCAGGACGCGGTCAGCACGGCCCAGACTCAGCTCAAGACAGATCGCGCGAACAACGCGCCGAGCACCGTCACCGACGCCGACAAGCAGAAGATCACGCAGGCCAAACAGGACCTCCAGCTGGCCAAGGTCCAGATCCAGGCTTCGAACCAGCAGGCCGACCAACAGGTCTCGTCGGCCCAGCTGTCCTTGCAGTCGGCCCAGAACAACGCCACCAGCCAGACGGCGCCGGCCACGGATCAACAGATCGCCTCGGACAAGGCGTCGCTGCTCCAGGCGCAGCAGTCCGTGGCCAACGCACAGCAGCAGCTCGACGGCGCCAACATCACGGCGCCGGACGCGGGCACGATCGTCGCTGTGAACGTGGTCGCCGGCGCGACCGCGCCGAGCGGTGACGCGATCGAGCTGATGACGACCGAGCTCGACGTCACGGCCGACTTCCCCGAATCCGACATCCCGAATCTTGCCGTTGGCCAGAGCGCGACGGTCACGATCAGGGCCACCGGCGACGCGGTGCCCGGCACTGTGACAGAGGTCGCGCCGATTGCGGCGACCTCGGGCAGCAGCAGCGTGGTCAGCTATGCGGTCACGGTCCAGCTCCAGAGCGCGCCGGCCAAGGCACTGCCGGGCATGTCCGCACAGGTGGCAGTGACCATCTCCGAGGCGGACAACGTGGTCGCAGTGCCCGCCATCGCATTGATCGGCACGAGCGGCAACTACTCGGTCCGGGTCATGGCCGCGAACGGCTCAGTCTCGGTCGTGCCCGTCCAGGTCGGCCTGGTGACCACCAGCCTGGCCGAGGTCAAGTCGGGCGTCAGTGCCGGCGACACGATCGTGACCGGCACCGCCACATCGCTCAACTCCACGACGACCAGCGGCACGGGCGCCTTCCCGGGCGCAGGTCTGGGCGGCGGCGGACTCGGTGGTGGCGGCTTCCGCGGCGGCACCGGCACTCAGCGCGTAGTCACCGCCCCGTGAACAGCATCGTCGACATGCGCGGCGTTAGCCGCGTGTACGAGACGGGCCGTCTCCAGGTCGCCGCCCTGCGCGGCGTCGACCTGCGTGTCGAGGAGGGCGAGTTCGTGGCCATCGTCGGCCCGTCCGGGTCGGGCAAGTCGACGCTGATGCACATCATCGGCTGCCTCGATCGTGCGAGCGGCGGCGAATACCTGCTCGCCGGGACGAACGTCGACGAGCTCGACGACGACCAGCTCGCCCGGCTGCGCAACCGGACGATCGGCTTCGTCTTCCAATCGTTCAACCTGCTGCCGCGCACGTCCGCGCTCGACAATGTGGCCACGCCGCTGCTCTACCAGGGCGTCGGCCGTGGCGAGCGGCACACGCGCGCGAGCCGCGCTCTCGAGCGCCTGGGCCTGGGCGGCCGGCTCGACCACGAGCCGACGGAGCTCTCCGGCGGCGAGCAGCAGCGCGTCGCGGTCGCGCGCGCGCTGGTCACCGAGCCGAAATTGATCCTCGCCGACGAGCCGACCGGCAACCTCGACTCGCGCTCCGGCGCGGACGTGATGAACGTCTTTCGTGAGCTGCATACGAGCGGCAGCACGATCGTGCTGATCACCCACGATCCCGGCGTCGCGGCCGAGGCCGGCCGCCAGGTCCACGTCCGTGACGGCCTGATCGATCAGCCGCAGCCGGAGCCCCAGCCGGAGCCGGTCGCCGCATGAACCTGCTCGAGCTGGTCAGGCTCGCCTTCGGACGCCTGCGCACGAGTCGCCTGCGCAGCGCGCTGACCATGCTCGGCGTGATCATTGGCGTCGCGTCGGTCGTAGCCCTGGTCAGCGTCGGGCAGGGCGCGACGGCCGGCATCACCTCGCAGATCCAGGCCCTGGGCACGAATCTGCTGACGGTCAATCCGGGCAGCTCGACAACCGGGCTAACAAACCTGGGCTTTGGCACGGCCGACACGCTCACACTCGACGATGCCTCCGCGATCGGGCAGCTCAGCGGTATCGCCGCAGTTGCGCCGCAGCTCACGACGAGCAAGCTGATCATCGCCGGCACCAAGAACGAGACGACAACGATCGTCGGGACGACCGCCGACTACGCGTCGATTCGCAACGAGGCGCTCTACCAAGGTTCGTTTGTCAACAACGCGTCCGTCGAAAACTCCCTGCGCGTTGCGGTCCTTGGCGCGACAGCAGCCGACAACCTTGGGTTGACGGCTGCCGATCTGGGCAAAGACATAACCATAGGCGGCATCCCGTTCGAGGTAGTTGGCCTGCTGCAGCCCAAGGGCGGTGTCGGCAATCAGGACGACCAGGTCTTCGCGCCACTGACCGCGGTTCAGCGCCAGTTCGTGGGCGGCAAGGGCACGGTTAACTCGATCTTCGTCAGCGTGGCCGACAAGACAGACATCAACCAGGCGAAGGCGGAGATAACTGCCGCGCTCGAGCAGCTCCACGGCACGAGCGGGACAAACGACGACTTCTCGATTTCGGACCAGTCGCAGCTGCTCGACACGTTCAGCTCCATCAGTGGACTGCTGTCGCTGCTGCTCGCCGGCATCGCCTCGATCTCGCTCGTCGTGGGCGGCATCGGGATCATGAACATCATGCTCGTGTCCGTTCGCGAGCGGACGCGCGAGATCGGCATCCGCAAGGCGATCGGCGCGCGCGGGCGCGACATCCTGGCCCAGTTTCTGATCGAGGCACTGACGCTGTCCGTGCTGGGTGGTCTGTTCGGCATCGCGCTTGGCGTGGTCGTATCCGCAGCTATCGGTGCCGTAGCCGGCTGGGGCTTCCAGTTCAGCGTGACGACGGTCGTTGCCGCCGTCGTGTTCTCACTTCTCGTCGGCGTCGTTTTCGGTGTCTGGCCTGCGCGCCAGGCGGCGCGCCTCGATCCAATCGCCGCACTTCGTTACGAATAGGAGCCAATTAGTGTCCGACCCCGTTTCCGACCCAGCACCGATCCCGCCCGCGTCGCCCGCGGCGCCTCCGCCCGCGGCGCAGCCGGCGCCTGTCACCTACCCCGCACCGCCTGTCCGACCGGCAAAGGAGCAGGGCCGAGGCGGCACGATCCTGCTCGCCGTGGCTGGCCTCGTGGCCGTGGCCGGCGTCGCCTTTGCCGGCGGCCGGTTGACCGCGCCACCCGCCGCCGCCGCGAATGGCGGCACGCGGACAGGCAACTTCCCGTTCGGCAGCTTCGCCCCCGGTGGCGGCTTCCGCGGCGGCGGCGGCGGTGCCTTCCCCGGCGGCGGAGGGCTTGGACTGGCGCGCTCGATCGACGTCCGCGGTCAGGTCACGGCCGTGACGGCCGACTCGATCACGATCCAGACCGACACCGGCGCTGACGTGACGCTGCCCATCGACTCATCGACCACCTACCACAGCGCCGCGGCCGCGACCTCGACCAGCGTCACGGTCGGCAGCACGGTCGTCATCGAGCCCGGCACGGGCGCAGGCGCTGGCCAGAGCTTCACACCGGGCACGGCGCCAAGCCTGGCGCCCGGCGCAACCCCCGGCCCGTTCGGTGGCTTCAACCTCGGCCCGGCGACGGACGTGACCGTTATCCAGCCCTAGCCGCAGGAAAACGGGACAATGGCCTGGTGATGAGATCAGGCCTGTTCGCGCTGGTTGTCCTGCTGGCGGGCTGTGGCGGCGGAACATCAGCGTCACCGAGTCCACAGGCATCGGTAGGGGCCCGTTGCGTGGCGGCATCGCCAACGCTGATCGAGCTGGTCGCCATCACGCTCATTCAGGACGTGACCATGGACAACGTCTACTACGTCAAGTCGAACGACTTCCCGAACGTGTTCTTCATCTCCGGCCGCCTCCATGGCACGCCCGTGGGCGACCAGCCGAAGATCGCAACGTGGGTCACCAACCGCTCGGACGGCAGTGCCGGCTTCTTCACGGTCGACCCGAACTCGACCAAGTACAGCGGTTGGGGGCCGGCGTCGAACACGGGCTTCAGCTACACGATGGCCAACGACGGGGCGCAGCTCTCCGTGGACTGCGCCGCGGGATAAGAGAAGAAACCCGCCCTACCGGATACGGAAAGAGCCCCGACTTGACCTGGATCGGGGCTCTGCTCTTCGTTCGTTTACCGCCCGGGTCGACGCTTCCGTCGCGGGTGGGCGCTACTTCTCGACGTGGGCGGCCACCGGCGGGATGACACCGTGCCGCTTCATCGCGGCTGCCAGCTCAGGCGGGGGCGAGGCGAGACCGGCCTGGATGGCGCCCGGGTCGGCGACGTCCATGCTGATGGCAACGTTCTTACTGCCATCGGCCGCGACGTGGTCGACGACGTTGGAGCCGCCCATCGCTCCGATGCTCGCAGCTCGCTCGTCCTTGAACCCGAGCCAGCGCTCGATGTCCTCGACGGCGTGGGTCAGGACAACTTTGGTCACGCGAGTCTCCTTCGTTACGCCCGGGGCGGCTTGCGGCAGGGACGCCGATCCGCTCAGGGGACAACAGTATGAGCACGGCGAAGGCGGAGCGCGGCGCGCGTCTTACTTCGCTACCTTCAGCGCAGGTCAGGAGCCGAAGAACTCGGCAAGGTCGTTGGCCCCGCACGCTAGACGCAGGCAAGGTAGCCCAAGCCCGGCTTCGATGGTGCGCAGCAGCGAATAGTGGTCGTGAGGCACGGAGGATTGGGTGCCCGCGTTCCTGAGCAGCGGCGAAACGACGACCGTGGCCACGTGGCCGCCGCCGCCTTGGCTGGTGCTGCCCTCATCCCAGGTAATGAGCAGCAGACTGTGCGCGAAGGTGTGTGATTTGGTGATCAATGGCACGAATGCCTTCAGGAACGCGTCGCCCTGAGCCGTCGTACCGTCGTGCATGTCATTGGTCAGGTTGGGCACGATCAGCTCAAAGTTCGCCGCCGTCGGGCTGAAACTGGCAAGCGAGGTGATCTGGGCGCAGCGCTTCGGCCGGTGCGAGATGTCCGTGAAGCTGATCGGCGGGTCATGCTTGCGCGCATACCAGCCACCGGGGCCGATCAGGTCGGGGCCGCCTTGCGCCGCCGCGGTCGTCGCGCAGTGGCCCGGGTAATCCTGCTCGTAGACGTGCCACGACAGACCGGCGCTCTGGATCTGGTCGGCGAGGTTTGACTTGGCCAGGTTGTGAATGCCGTCATCGGTAACACCGAACGTGGAGCCGCCGAAGAGAGTCAGGTAGTTGGGCTCTGACGGATGGCTCACCGCGTCGTAGTTGGTGGCCAACCCGAAGCTGCTGATCAGCGAATTGATGTACGGGGCGTTGCCACTGCCGACGATCGACGTGTACTCGCGGTTCTCCATGATGATCAGGTAGACGTGGTCGAAGGCCGGCATCCGGGCTGCCGTGGGGGCGGCGCTCGCGACCGGCGCCGCCATGGCGAAAGCGATCTGGCCGAGCACGAGCAGCGCAGCGGTGATACCGCGCGGACGCCGGTCAGCGTGCCCGCGCATTGCTGCTCGACGGTCACGGATCGGCTTGGTTGGCGGTCGTAAGCGTCGCATGAGCAAGATCCCCATATCGCGGCGACTGGATGGCAATACTGACGGCCAGGCCGAGCCGACTGAGACGGCTGCGCGGAGGCGGGCCGAGCACGCGTCCGTGAGCATTCGCCCGCGCAGATAATCAAAGAGGCCCCTTTCGGGGCCTCTTTCACGCTTGGAACTTGGTTGCGGGGGACGGATTCGAACCGCCGACCTTCGGGTTATGAGCCCGACGAGCTGCCGCTGCTCCACCCCGCGACCTGTAATTCTAGCGCTTCGTGCGAATCGTGCCCCCTAATCGTCAGGGCCGCGCGCCAGAGCTCGAGCGCGGTCGGCCACCACGCGTCGATAACGCCCTCGTCGCCGTACCACGGCGAGCCGATCATCCCGTGGCGGACGCCAGCCAAGGTCAACTGCCGCGCTCCGTCGAGGTGCGCGGCAGCGATGGGCACAATGCCGTCCCCGTCAGTCGCGGCCTCGTCGCCGACCATCATCCGGAAGAGCTCGGCAACGAAACGCCCGGCTGGCCAGCGCGGCGCCTCCACCTGAACCTGGCCGGCCACCGTCAGGTAGCCGGTGCGCGGTGCGAAGCAGGCGCCGGGCGACTCGCGCTCCAGGAACGCCACGGCGTCGTGGCCGGCGTGCTGGGAGCGATTGGTCAGCGAGCCCAAACCGTGGGGCGTGCCCAGCGTGACCAGACAGCCCACGGCCTCGGACACGCCGGCCACGCGGCCTTTGAAAGGCCGCTCCGACATCGCCAGGCGGGCGACGATGCCGCCCGCCGAATGACCAATGACGATGATCGGGCGGCGGCCGCCGGCGCGGTAGGTTGCACCGATTGCGCGGCCCGCGCGGCGCATGATCGGCCCAAAGCCGACCATCCCGGCCAGCAGCCAATCAGGCGTCCATAGCTGACAGATATCGACACGAGCCGCGCCGCGCCCAAGAAGACGGTGACGCAGGCCCAGGTAGTTGGGCGGCATCGTCGCGAAGCCACCGACGATCAGGACGCTTGGCTCCGTGATCACGCGACGGTTCTAACACGGAACACCGGAGGTGTGGTTGGGCTCGCCCGGATGGGCGAGCGGCGCGACCGCCCTGAGTTTCAGTCGCGTTGGCGCTCGGCGAGGTGTTCGACGAGCACGGGCTCAAAGTCATCGGCGAGCTCAAAGCCAAAGACCTGCGCGTAGAACGACAGCTCGGCCTCGAGCGCGCGCCTGATGTTCGCCGATTGACGGAAGCCGTGGCCCTCGCCAGCGAAATGCAGGTAGGCATGCGGGATGCGCTGGCGCTGCAGCGCGGCGACGATCTCCTCGGCCTGGGCGATGGGCACGACCATGTCATCGTCGCCCTGGAGCACGATCAGCGGACGGCTGAGCCGTTCGATGTGGCGGATTGGCGAGCGTTCGCGGTAGAGCGGAATGCCCTCCGGATAAGGCGCGACCATGCGATCCAGGTAGCGCGACTCGAACTTGTGCGTATCGCGCGCGAGCGCCTCGAGATCGCCGACGCCGTAATGGGACGCGCCTGCGGCGAAGACATCGTGAAAGACGAGCGCGGCGAGCGTGGTGTAGCCGCCGGCGCTGCCGCCGCGGATCGCCATCCGGTCCGGGTCAACGTCTCCCCGCCCGGCCAGGTAGAGGGCGGCAGCGATGCAGTCCTCGACGTCGTAGACGCCCCACTGGCCGTCGAGGCTGCGCATGTATTCACGTCCGTAGCCGTTGCTGCCGCGGTAGTCCACGTCGACGACCGCGTAGCCGCGACTCGTGAAGGCGTTGATCTCCATCTGCAACGCCGTCGTCGCTGCCGACGTCGGCCCGCCGTGGATCTCGACCACGAGCGGCGGCTTCTCGTCCGCCGGACCCTCGAAGTTCTGGCTGGTGGGCGGGTAGAAGTAAGCGTGCGCGGTCTGCCCGCCGGTGGTCGGAAACTCGATCGGCTCCGGTCGCGCGAGGAACGCGCGATCGACCTCCAGCTCGAACGCGCGACGCAGGACACGGCGGCTGGCTACCTGTCCGCCGGCGGTCAGCTCGACGACAACGACCTGGCGCGGCTCCGACCAGCCGCCACCGAAATAGCACAGCACTGTCGGGCCGCCGCGCTGGAGCGAACCGACCTGGAGCGATTCGACCCGCTCGTCGGGCAGCTCGACAAGTGCCGGGGCCGCACCTGGGCTGATGCGCCACACACCGCCGCCTGCCTCGCCGCCGCCAGTGGCGTAGATCGTGCCGTTCTCGGCGATGCCGTACCAGGCCATGCCGAATACCCACTGCGGCCCGGCGAAGTCACCGGCCATCGGCGCCAGCGCGGTGATATCTCCGTTCGGCGTCCAGCGGTAGAGGTTCCACCAACCCGATCGGTCGGAGACAAAGACGAGTGATCCGTCGGGCGCCCATTGGGGCTGGACGATCGACTCCTCTCCACCGCCGGCGATCATGCACGCGTTCGACTGGACGCCGGAGTCTGCGATGTCGGCGACCCACAGCTCGGTTGAATCCCAGGGCATGTTGGGGTGGCGCCAACAGAGCCACGCCAGGCGGTCGTATGCCGGCCGCGGCGAGGAGTAGAAATCGTGCCCGGTCGCGAGCACGCTCACGGCGCCACTGCCGGTGTCGACCGCCACCAGCTCGTTGCGCGGCTCGGCGATGCGCTGTCCCTCGCCGGCCGTGGCGTGGTGCTCGAGCCCGGTGTGATCCTCGCGGATGCAGACCAGGCGGCCCTGCGACCAGTCGAACGAGAGGTCGCCGTAGCGAAAAGCGCCCTCCGGTGTGAGCGCGACGGGTTCGCTGCCGCGGGGCTGGCGATAGATGCGACCGTCGGCGAGACTCGTGAAGTAGACGGTGCCACGAACCGGGTCGACGGCATACCAGCCACCGCCGTACTCGTGGATCATCGTGCGCGCGTTGAACGGCGCCGGCGTGACATCCGCCGCGTCCTCGTCGGGCGTCCAGCGCACGATCACCTGGCGGCCTTTCTCCTGCGGCCGACCCTCCGTCCAGTAGACGGCGTTGCCGGCCAGGCGCGGCTCGCGCAGAACGGTCGACGCCGCCACGGCCATATCAACCGTGATCGGCGACGGCCACGAGCCGTAAGGCAGGATGCGCGGCTCCGACATTGGTCTCATCTTGATGACGCGAATGTATCCTGCCCTTGCCCATGGCGAGCGATGGAGTGCAGCCGCCCCGTCCGCCTGGCCAACGTCACGCAGGCGTCGTCCACGGCGGTCTTCGCCGCGGCCCGATGCCCGCTCCGCGGCGCGACTGGATAGCCGGAGGCATCGTGGCGGGGCTCACGCTGACCACTCTGGTCATCGTGGCCAACGTTTTCGGTGGCCGCCAGCCGACCGTTGCCGTCATCGACACCCCGAGCCCGACCGCGAGCCCGGTCTCGTCGCTGCCGGTCTACATCCAGGAAACCCCGAACCCGACGGCGCCGCCGACGCCCTACTGGACGCCAACAATCTTTTGGACACCCTCACCATCGCCGACGCCGACGCCCACACCGTCGCCGAGTCCAACACCTACGCCTTCGCCGCCCCCCACGTCGACTCCTTCGCCAACCCCTCCACCCACGCAGAGTCCTTCACCCACCCAGAGTCCGTCACCAACGCCCGCTCCAAGCGGGATTTCGTCACCGTCGGTGCCTCCCGCGGCTACCCCACCGGCGTACGGGCTGATCGTCCTCGAGCCACTCGACAACGCAACGGTCACGGACCACGTTCTGGCGATCCGTGGCCTGACCCAGCCCGGCGCGACTGTGACGCGCGACGTGCCGCTGTGGCTCGACGAGCACACGGTGGCCGACTCGACCGGCCACTGGTCCTTCCTCGAGTCGCTCAACAGCGGCCAGAACACGTTCACGTTCCGGGTCGGCGACGATAGGGCAACTGACATTACGCTCACCGTCTACCTGTCACCGCAATAAGGAGCCGTCCGCTGAGTGACCCACAGGCGCCGCATGGCTCCGTGCTGGTTGTCGGATCCATAAACGTCGACCTTGTCGTCTCGGTGGCCGTGCTGCCCGGGCGCGGGGAGACGGTGGCCGGCGGCTTGTTCGCCCAGCACCAGGGCGGCAAGGGCGCCAACCAGGCCGTCGCCGCGGCACGGATGGGCGCCAGGGTCGCGTTCGTGGGTGCGGTCGGGCCAGATGACTACGGCCGTGCCGCGCTCGACGAGCTGCGTGCCGAGGGGATCGACGTCAGCCGCATCGCGATCAGCTCGCTGACCGCCGAGTCGACCGGAATCGCACTGATCATCGTCGACGGCCGTGGCCAGAATCAGATCGCGGTCGCGTCCGGTGCGAACGCGCGCGTCGACGGCCGGTTTGTGTCGAAGGCGCTGCGCGACTCGCCCGTCGCAGGCAGCGTCCTCCTGAGTAACTTCGAGGTACGCGACGACGCCGTCGTCGCGGGCGCCCAATTTGGCGCCGCGAGCGGCATGACCTTGCTCGTCAATCCGGCTCCGGCACGGGCCATCGCCAGCGAGCTGATCGCGCTGCGGCCGATCCTGATACCGAACGAGCTGGAGGCAGAGGCCTTGACTGGTGAGCGCGACCCCGTCGCTGCCGGCCGGCTGCTCGCCGCGCGGACCGGCAATACCGTCATCGTCACGATCGGCGCGCGGGGCGCGGTCATCGTCACCACGTCTGCCGTGGAGCACATCCCCGTGCCGTACGTCGAGGTCCTGGACACGACCGGTGCCGGCGATACGTTCTGTGGAGCGCTGGCCGCCGAGATCGCGGCAGGCTCTGATCTGAGCACCGCCGCGCGCGTCGCGGTCCGTGCCGCGTCGCTGTCGACGACCGCGGGCGGCGCCCGTGGCGCCATGCCAACTCGGGCAATGGTCGGCTGATGAGCGACGCCAACCCGGCCCAGCTGCCTGAGCACGTTCGACGCAATCGCGGCTACTGGGACACGCTGGCCGACGAGTACGTCGACCCGGGCCATCGCGCCTCGGGCCAGCGAGCAAATCTACTGGGGGATTTGGGGCATCCCGGAGTCGGATGTGCAGCTGCTCCCGGACGACGTCAGTGGGTTGGACGCGATCGAGCTCGGCTGCGGTACCGGCTATGTGTCGGCGTGGCTCGCGCGTCGTGGCGCGCGCCCGGTCGGGATCGACAACTCGCCACGCCAGCTTGAGTCCGCGCGGAAGTTCCAGCACGAGTTCGGCATCGACTTTCCGCTCATTCTCGGCAACGCGGAGACGGTCCCGCTACCGGACGCGTCGTTCGACCTTGCCGTTTCGGAGTACGGGGCCGCGCTGTGGGCCGACCCGTACAAGTGGATCCCGGAGACCGCGCGACTGTTGCGCCCAGGCGGGAAGCTCGTCTTCCTGACGAATGCGACGCTGGTCATCCTGTGCGTGCCCGAGCTCGAGGCGGACGGGCCGGCGACGACTGAGCTGCGCCGGCCGTACTTCGGCATGCATCGCACGCAATGGCTCGACAGCGATGGTGTCGAGTTCCACTTGGGTCACGGCGACTGGATAAGGCTTCTGCGCGCGAACGGCTTCGACATCGAGGAGCTGGTCGAGCTTCGTCCACCCGACGGTGCCACCAGTCGATACGAGTGGGTGACGACCGACTGGGCGCGCAAGTGGCCCAGCGAGGAGGCCTGGAAGGCGCGCAAGCGCTGACGACCTAGCCGCGCTTGCCGCGCGCGGCTTGCTCTGCCATTTCCTGGTCGTGCCGCTCAGAGTGGACAAAGTCCATGAACGCGGCGGCAAGGAGCGAGCCCACGATTGGTCCCACCCAGTAGATCCACAGGCTGCCAAAGTCGAGCGTCGCAATCGCCGGTCCCGTCGAGCGGACAGGGTTCATCGACGCGCCCTCGAGCGGCAGCGCCACCAGGCCGCACAGGATGATCGTCGCGCCAACGGCGATCGCGGCGTTCGGGCCAACCAAGTGGGCGCGATCAGCCGTACCCAGGATGACCGCGACGAGCACCCCTGACAGGAGAATCTCCAGCGCAAGAGCGACCCATGGCTCGATGCCGTGCGGCTCCGTCACGGCGTGCGTCGCCGCGTCATGACCGAAGAGCAGGACCAGCACCAGACCGGCGAGCGTGGCGCCAACGAGCTGGGCGATCCAATACGCGGGCAGCCATCGTGCCGGGAACAGCCGTTTGAGGGTGAAGCCGAGCGTCACGACCGGGTTGATGTGCAAGCCGGAGACATCCCCGATGGCATAAATGAAGGCCATCACGAACAGCCCGGGCGCGATCGCCCGCGCGACGGGCGTGACCGCGCCGCCGGTGACGAAGCCCGCGACGTCGCCGAGACCGGCCACGGCCGTGAGGCCGAACGCGCCGACCAGCTCAGCCACCAGCCGCTTCGCGCCGGGGCTCCAGGTGCGCGACTCCCGGACGCCGATGCGCGGGGCCTTGTCTGCCGGGGCCGCCTCCCCTGACTGTGCCACAGGCCCGAGGATATGAGCATCGCGGTAACGATGTTCGGTGGAGGGACGCAGATGCGCGTGACAGTCAGCCCGGAACAGATTCGCGCGGCCTTCGAACAGGTCAAGGACGATCCGTCCTTCCACGAGAGCCGCGGCCTGTGGGAGCGTGGCCGGCCGCCGGTCGAGATGATCCAGGCGATGTGCCTGCGGCCGGAGATCCTGCGTGGCTTTGCCGGCTTCGGCGACTGCGTCTACCCAGGCGGCCTGCTCGAGCGGCGCGTCAAGGAGCTGGTCATCATCACCGCCTCGGAGCGCAACGACTGCCAGTTCTGCACTAACTCGCACTGCGACCTCGTGCGCATCTCGGACATCATCGCGGACCCGCTCGTCGCCATTGCCCACCCGCACGGGCTGGCGCCGCGCGAGCGAGTGGCCGTCGAGTACACGCGCGCGGCAATGACCGACTCGAACCACATCCCGGACGCCCTCCGCCGCGAGCTCAAGGAGCTGTTCACCGACCCGGAGCTGGTCGAGCTGTCGTTCCTGATCGGCTTCATCAACATGCTCAACCTGTTCAACAACTTGCTCGAGGTGCGCTACGGCGGCGAGTACGCCGTGTTCGCTCAGAACGCGAGCGCCTGATCAGGCCTGGAGCTTGGGCTAACCCGTCTAGCCCCGCGTGGTTAGGTCCGTGTCCGCGGCAGCCAGGTCGGTTGGACACATAGCCCAGGCATCCTTGCCACCCTTCTTCGCGAGATACATCGCGTAGTCGGCCGCGCGCAGGAGGACTTCAGCCTCCGCTCCGTTCTGGGGACGGAGACTGATGCCGATGCTCACCGTCACCTTCACCCTGCGTCGCTCCAGGGTCATCGCCCGCGCCAGGTTCCGGCGCACGTTCGCAGCCACGACCGCGGCGTGCTCGGCCTTGTCGAGGGTGTCGAGGATGACGACGAACTCGTCGCCGCCGATCCGCGCGACTGTGTCGCTTGAGCGGACACTGCTCACGAGTCGCTGCGCGACGGCGCGGAGCACCAGGTCGCCGAACTCATGCCCGTGTGCGTCGTTGACCGCCTTGAAGCCGTCGAGATCGATGAAGAGGACGCCGACGATGGTGTCGGAGCGCTTGGCCTGCAACAGGATGCGCTGGAGGCGGTCCATCATGAGATATCGGTTAGGCAGTCCCGTCAGGGTGTCATGGGTCGCGAGGTCCTGCAGATCGATTTCGGTCTGCTTGAGCTCGTTGATCTCGCGGGTAATGCCCATGAGGCCCACGACCAGACCCGCTTCGTCATGGAGCGGCAGTTTGCTCGTCAGCGTCCAGTTCACGCGCCCATCCTCGAGCGCCCGACTCTCCACGAGCCCGACGATGCCTTCGTCCGAGTCCATGATGCGCATGTCATCCAGGTAGGTCTGCTGCCCGAACGCCTCGCCGAACAGCTCCCGATCGGTCTTACCGATCACATCGGCAGGGTCCGTGAAGCCGAGGTTCTGGGCGAGCCGCCGACTCACCCGCTGCAGGCGGCAGTCGCGGTCCTTGAAGTAGATGCTGTCCGCCGTCGCGTCCATTAGGGCTCGGAAGTAGAAGTCGTCATCCGGGCGATCCGCTGGCCGCGCGGCTCCGCCGCGCGACGGGCTACGCGGGGCTGGGGCCGCCTTGCGCCGCGCATCGGACATGACCCACGGAGTATGCGCTGTCCGATTTGCGCCAACATTCAGAACCCGTAGACCTGCTCGTCGCCACGGAAAAGAATCGATCCTCGGAGCAGGACGTGGGGGGCCGACTGGGATTCGAACCCGCGAAGACGCCGACGAGTCTCAGGCGATACTCGCGCGTTCTGGGTCGCCGCGGCAGCGAGCGATAGCCGGCCTGGCGGCGCCGCAGGTAGACGTCAGTCCACATGAGGCACTCGATGGCTGCGTTAGAACGGGCATCGCGCCCACGGATACCATCAGCACGTGCCAGCACTTCCGCCTCACCCATCCGGCCCCGCCATGACCAGTCCCGGCGCCACCGGCGTCTGGATGACCGCCGACTCGGCCACAGTCTTGTCCTGGAGCCCCGAGCTGACCGTGCGCCACTTGATCGTCTCCACGGTCCCCGGCCGACACCGCTCAACCGGACGGCCACCCACTGAAGGGCCATCGGGCGGCGAAGGCCATCGCGATGAACACCTGCGGACCTTTCTGGCTGATGTCGCCAAAGTGCTGCCGGTCGAAGACGACCTGCTGCTGGTAGGTGACGGCGAGGTCGTCGAGCACTTCGCGAACCACGTCCGCATTGACGACGACAAACACGGCCGCGAGCGGCGGATCCAGGTCGAGAAGAGCGGTCCGATCACCGAGCGCCAGTTGCTCGCCCGGATCCGCACTTTCGCCGGTTCGCCTGCCAAGCGCTACCTGCCGCGCTGAACGGACGGCGCCGCGCTGCGACGTGTTGTCACTCTCCGCACGGGACATGAGGCCACGATGAACGACGAGATCACGGGGCGGGAGGCCGAGCGGACGCACGTCCCGCGGGGCCGCCGATTCAAGCGACATGAACTCGAGCTCGCGGACGGCGGCAGGCTCGTCCTCAATATCGATGGCTCGATCGACCAGATCGGTGCCGACGACTCCATGACGCACTCCTGGATGCCTGACGATCCGGAGTGGCCGGACCACGCGATCCGGTTCGGGCTGCATCCCCAGGTTTCTACCGTCACACCGCCAGCGCGCCGGGTTCAGGGAACGAAAGCACCGCGCTGGTAGCGCCGGTCGGCTGTCAGCGCGTTTGGGTTCACCCCGAGGATCATCTCGGCCCATCGGCGTCCACGACCCAGCCATAGTGTCCGGCCGCCGTACTGCCTCAAGTGGAGCACTTGGGCGATCGGTTCCAGTGAGGACGTCGGGATTGTGTCGCGCTTTGCTGTCTCGACGCTCCACCCCAATAAAACAGGGTGCTTTCTCAGCCCGAAGCCTGTAGATGCGTCGCGGCCCAGCGTCCCACCTGCTCGAGCGCGGGGAGCAAGGCACTTCCGGCATCGGTGAGCTCGTAAGCGACTGACACCGGCGGACCCTCATTCACGCTGCGCCGGACCAGCCCCGCGTCGCCGAGGTCGGCAAGCCGATCTGAAAGCATGGAATCGCTGATCCTCGGAATGGCTCTGGCGAGCGCCCGGAAGCCCGCCGGCCCGCCGCTGAGCGTGGCGAGCACAACGCCCACCCATCGCTTTCCGAGCAGATCGAACGCGCGTACAAGTGCTTCGTCGGCGCGGGCGCATTCAGCGTTAGGCATTGGAGCCATTCTACAGTGTTGCTATCTACTAGTGATACAGTAGCGACTATGACAAGCGCAGCCACGCGCACGCCGGCGGCGCAGACAGCCGGCATCTCGAGCTTTGATGGAGCCGCGCCAGAAGATCAGATTGATACCGTGGCCGAGGCACTCCGCTCGCACAATATCGAGGCGATCGTCGTCGACACGGCGGCCGAGGCACGTGATGTCGTCCTCGGGCTCGTCGAACCCGGATCCGAGGTCCACTGGGCAAAGTCGAAGACGCTAGAGGACATGGGGCTAACCCAGCACTTCCTCGAGTCCGGTTCGTATGACCCCGTCCGGCCGCGCTACATGTCTTTGGACCGCGCAACTCAAGGGCGGCAGATCCGGAAGATCATGGCCGCGCCTGACGTGATGCTCGGCAGTGTCCAGGCCGTGACGCTCGACGGCGCGCTCCTCGCGGCGTCGTACTCCGGCAGCCAAATTGGCCCATACGCCGCGACCGCGGG
>Ga0209014_10000107_pt1 | contig 43227 bp, 36 predicted proteins | sample BarGraNGADG00212_FD_184491 | JGI IMG/M metagenome (GOLD analysis project Ga0209014, IMG submission 184491) | Arctic peat soil microbial communities from Barrow, Alaska - Barrow Graham LP Ref core NGADG0002-212 (SPAdes) (version 2) | ecosystem: Environmental > Terrestrial > Soil > Wetlands >...
ACTCGACCCCCAAGCCGAGCGGCGAAGAGAGCGCCAGGCCGAGCCAGCTGCAGCCCACCTCAAGCCCTGCCCCGACCTCCACACCTCAACCCGGACAAAGTGGCCAGAAGCCCAACGGGTCCACCGAGCCTACCGGCGGGGCCGGCTCGACCCAGCCGCCCGCGAGTGAGTCGGCCGGGCCCAGCGGGCCGACCGGCAGCGACGGCACCGGCAGCCCTATTCCCGATCCGGGCACCACTGCGGGCCCTGACGCGGGGCCGACGGAGACTACTCCCGCACGGCCCATGGCCACGACCATGCCGGACGGCGCGAGCGTACCGACCGGAGGAGCCGGTGACCAGGGCGGCGGTGTGACGAGTGGGGGCGGCGGCGCGCCCGGCGGGCAGGCATCCGGCGACCAGGGTGGCCAGGTCGGCGACGGCTCCGCCGGAGCGGCTGGTGTCAAGGGTCCGTCCGGCCACGGCCCGGGTCTCGTCCAGGTCGTACAAGCGGGCTCCGACGACGTGAACGGGTTGCCTTCCTATCTGCTGGTCAACTATCACGAGCCGCTCCCGCAGCTACTCGTCACCCTCGCGCCGACGATCGGCACCGCGACGGGTGGTGCGGCAGCCTGGGCGGCGTTCGTGCTCTTCGGCAAGCGACGGCGCGACGGCGGGCCATCCGAAGCCGAATCCGTGCTCGCGACCGCAGCCGCTACTGGCCTGGAGGTCGGATCGGCGCAGGGCCTCCGGGGCGTCGACGAATCGCTGATCCCGCGCTGGCGCCGTCCTTCCCTCCAGCAGGTCCGGAAGACCGACCCGATGCGGGCTGTTGCGGAGGCGTCGCATCTCTCGTTCGCGGAGACGGGCTTGCAGACCCGCGCTGGCTGCGAACGCCGGCAGATCCGCTACCGATTCGTTCGACTGCTCGATTCTCCCGACGAGCTTCGCTCGGCCGAGATCGGCGTGCTCGATTGCGGCGACGAGGTCCAACTCCTCGAGCGCTCCGGCGTCCACTGGAGGGTCCTGTGTCCCGACGGGCGCCAGGGTTGGGTGCATCGGATGACACTATCCGATCCTGTCCAGGTAGAGATTCCCGAAGTGATCCCGTACGAGGATCCGGCAATCGCCGACCACATGCCCGCGGGCGCAGCGTTGCCGGAGCCCCCCGCTCCGGAAGTTGAACCGGCCGAAGCGGGCTTCCTGGAGGCCTACATGCGGGCCCGGAGCGATGTGCTCCGGTCAATGGCCGCCCAGACTCAGGTAGAACCACCGGCCGAGCCTGCGATTGAGGCCGTCGGCCTCGATATCCCGGCAGAGGAGCCCTCGGTCGCCGTCAGCGCTCCGGTCGCGGAGCCTTTGACCGACGCTGCTCCCGCCGGAGAACCAGGATGTGCTGGTGAGCGATGTTCGGCACGAAAGAATGCGGGTACCCGTAAGGCCGCAACCGGGTCCCGGCCTGGTACCAAATCACGTCGCCCTTCACGGTGAAGCCGGCGCGCGTTGCGCGCTCTGCGAGATCCGATCCGGTGAAGATGTAGCGTCCCTGCTGATAGGCGTCGCGGACGATCACGGCTGCGTAGCGCTGGGGCCGCAGAGCGCGCGCCAGCAGCCCGAAGATGACCTCCATGCGATCGAGGAAGGTCGGGTAGTCGGGGCTGTTGGCCAGGTCGCCCTCGTGCTCGGTGACCATGGCGTAGTCGGTCCGCCGGTTGGCATGGTCCTCCGCGAGCTTTCCGCCCGCCATGGTGAGCGGCAGCTGGATGTTGTAGGGCGGGTCGGTGGCGACGAAGTCGACGCTGTCAGGCTCGAGATCCGGCAGGACGGCCAGCGCGTCGCCGAGCCTCATCGAAAGTCCGGAAGCATCGAACGTTCGCTGGCCGCACGGATCGGCCGGACCGATGTCGGCGAGCAGCGGGCCCTGTCCGTCGCGTGTCGCTGCGAGGTCGCGCACCAACGACTCGTAGACCTGCACCCAGCGAGCCTCGATCTCGATGCCCAGAGCGCGTCTGGGGCCGCGGGCAATGGCCGCGCCGAGAAGCGTCCCGCCGACCCCGGCGAATGGATCGAGGACCATCTCTCCGCTCGTGGTGAAGTACTCGATGAGCTTGGCCATCAGGCGCGGAGGCTTGTTCGCCCCGTGCTGCTTGCGGAGCTCGTGACCCAGCTCGGACGGATAGGCCGTGCCCCAGACGGATTTCGTGAAGTACAGCCACTCTTCGCCCGAGAGTTCGTTGAGGGTGTTGCTGGGATGTCTGGGGCTCACGTCACGAGCCTACCAGGCGGGCAGATCCGGCGAACGGCTCGTGCGGAAAGGGCGCCCGGGGCGCCGGTCCGGCGGGTTACTCTAGCGCAGTCAAGTGGATTCGTGAGGCGCTGGGGTGAGCAGCGCCGCATCCGGGGCTTCCACGCCGATGAATAACAACCTCGACCGAAGCGGCGGAGGGCGCGGCTCCGAATGGCGACCCGTGCGTCGTCGGCTCGTTAGCGACCTGTTCATCGGGCGCGATCGCCAGCTGGAACGGATCGCGATCGGGCTCCAGAGCGGCGCCGACGGCAAGCCGAACGCCCTGCTCCTGTCCGGGACTGCAGGGCTCGGGCTGACACGTCTTCTGGGCGAAACACGCCGACGCGTCTCGGCCCTGGTCGAGCCATTCGCCATCCTCCACGGGATGGCCCTGCCGGCCACGGCCGGCGTCCAGTACGCTCCCGTCACCGCCGCGCTCGAGGCCCTCTTGCGGCCCATGCCCGACGAAACGCTTGTCACGTTGGTGGGCCCCGCAGGCGATGCCATCGCTCGCCTCGTGCCGCGACTCGAACCACGCCTTGCCGCGCTGGAGTTGCTGTCCACGCGGCCGCGGTTGGTAGCCACGGAATGGCGCGAGGCCCGAACCTTTGAGGCGGTCCTGGGCCTGCTGGAGCGCCTGGGGCGCCGCCAGCCCGTGGTCCTCGTGCTCGAGGACATGCACCATGCCGACGCCGCCACGCGCGGGCTGGTGACCTTCCTGTCACGGGTTTCGCGTGGGCAGCGAGTGATGCTCATGGCCACATACCAGCCGGATCGACTGGTCCGTTCCGACCCATTCAAGGCGATGCTCTCGGCGCTCTCGACGACGCCATCCGTCACCAACATGGAGGTCGCGCCGCTCGATCGGGCCGAGCTCGGCCAGCTGATCGAGGCCATCGAAGGCAGTCGTCCTTCCTCGACGGCGCTGTTGCTTGTCGCCGAGCGGTCCCGTGGCAACCCGCTCGTCGCCGAGGAGTTGCTGGCCGCCAGGCGAGAACTCGCCGGCGTTTCTCTCGCCGGCACGTTCGAGCGGCTGGTCACCGCCCGCGCTGCCCTCCGATCGACCGAGTGCTGCCGCGTCCTCCGGCTCCTGTGTCTGGCCGGGTCGCCGGTCACGATGCCTATGCTGCTGGCGATGGCGGCCGAATTCGAGCGGCGTTCTCCGGCTCGTCCGCCCCGTTCCACGAACGTGACGCGCAAAGGCGACGGGATCGAGGCCGACATGGCGGCCGGTGTCGGCGAGGGACTGGAGCATGGTTTCCTGATCGAGGCGGCGGACGGTCAGGAGGCCGTCCTGAGCGCCGAGCGCAGGATCGCCTTTCGGCATGAGCTCATCGCCGAGGCAGTCGCAACCGACCTTCTGCCGGCAACGCGCCGCCGCTACCACTCCGCGCTGGGGGCGACACGCGCGGCCGGGCCTGCCCCGGAGCCGGCTGCGGCATTCGTCCACTACCTGGCGGCACACGAGCTCGGCGAAGCCGTGCAGGCAGCGCTTTCGGCGGCGGCCGCGGTCGAAGAGCTCGATGCAGGAGCCGACGCCCTGGCGCATTACGAACGAGCCCTGTCGCTGTACGAGGTCGTCAGGCCGGCCGAACCTGTTCCGCCACTCTTCGAGCTGCAGCTCCGGGCGGCCGAGGCGGCCTTTGCGGCCGGCGACCCGTCCCATGCAGCGGCTTACGCGGAAACCGCTGCCGCCGCCCTGGACGATCCCCACGAAAGGCTGGCGCTCGGTCTGGTCATGGAACGGCTGGGACGCTATAGGCGAGCGGCGGGAGACCATAGCGGCTCACTCCTGGCTTACCGACGGGCCGTGGAGCTGGTGCCCAGGGAGCCGAGCGCGGCGCGTGCCAGGGCGCTGGCGTCACTGGCTCAGTTTCGCATGCTCGAAGGCGTTTTCTCCGAGGCCCGACGCTACGCGCTCGAGGCAGTCGAGGTAGCAAGCGCCGTGGGGGAGTCCGCGCGCCAGGAGCTGCTGCACGCGACATGCACCCTGGCCGTCGCCGAAGCCTGGGGAGACGATCCCGAGTCGGCCGTGCAGATGTTGCGCAAGACACGCGACGAAGCCGCGCAGCTCGGCCACCTCGACGATCTGTTTCGGGTGTATGCGAACCTGACCACGGTGCTCGATCTCGTGGGCCGGCGGCAGGAGGCGATTGCAGTGGCCTACGAAGGGATCGCCGAAGCCGAGCGGGCCGGTCAGGCCACCGTGTACGGCAACTTCCTGCGAGCCAACGCCTCCGAATCGCTCTTCTTCATGGGCCGCTGGCTGGACTGCCGCCGGTTGTGCCTGGACGCGCTGAGCTGGAACCCCGTGGGCATCGGGTTCCTCTCGCCGCTGCTCAACCTTGCCATCGTAGAGGTGGCTATGAACGCGGGGGAATCGGCCGGCCGGCTGCTCGGTCAAGTCCTGCTCGCGATCGAGGCGGTCCAGGACCCGCAGTTCTCCGTGCCGGCCCACCAGGCCTCGGCTGCTTACGCGTTGTGGCAGGAGGATCTGACCGACGCCCGCAGATCCGCTGAGCGTGGCTGGGAGCGCGTCAGTGGAACGGAGGACTGGCTGCTGATGGCGCGCATGGCGGAGACCTGTCTGGAAGTGGACGCCGCCGTCGCCCAGGACGCTCACAGGCGCCGCGATCTGGCGGCTCTGGCCGGCGCTCGCGAACGAAGCTTGCCCGTCCTTCTCCATGCCGAAGCAGCCGTACGGGGCCGTGGCGTGCCAGGCAGGACCGGATCGCGGCGGCATGCCGAGTTGGCGCTCCGAACGGCGCGAGCATTCCGGTCGCGGATCGAGGGGCATGACGACCCGACCACGTGGGGCTCCCTCGCGGTTGATTGGGCGGACCTCGGCGATCCGTACGAGGCTGCACGGGCACGCTGGCGTGAGGCCCAGGCGCTGCTCGATCGGGCGCATGGCCGATCGACGCGAACGATTGCTCGCGCGCCCCTGATGGCTGCGGCCGAGGGCGCCTTCGCGCTCGGTGCCTGGCCGCTCCTTCGCGCGGTGGCCGAGCTGTCGAGACGGGCCATGCTCCCGCTCCCGAAGCCGATCGAGACGGCCCTGGAGGGCAGGCTCGAGCCCTCCCCGGCCAGGGTACCGGTGGGTCGGCCGCTGTCTCAACAGGCCCAAACGCGACATCTGGCGCCGCAGCGCCTGCAAGCTTCGGCACAGGTTTCGGCTCTGACCATTGGGGCCGGATCGTCTGCTCCTGGATCCGGGACGGGTGTCGTGGCCGACTTCGTCGCCCGTACCAACCAGTGGCCCGCGCATGACTTCGGTCTCAGCCGGCGGGAACTGGAAGTGCTGGCACTCATCGCCGAGGGAAGAAGCAATCCCGAGATCGGCCGCCAGCTCTACATCACGCGCAAGACGGTCGCGGTCCACGTCAGCAACATCCTGACCAAGCTCGGCGTGTCGGGGCGCGTCGAGGCGGCTGCAGTGGCTATCAGGCTCGGCTTGACCGGAACCGAGTAGACACAGAGGAACCCGGGTCGTGGACCCGGGCTCCCAGCGCGCTAGCGACTAGAACCAGCGCTTGCCATCGAGATGGACTACAAGCACCAGCAGGGTCGGGACCATCGCGTAGATCACCCATCGCGCCCGCAGCAACGCTTGCTTCACCGCCGACTCCTAACATCAAATTGCACCCTGAGACAGCCGCCCAGGCCGTGTGCATCGTCGGTCAAGATAACTTCGTGCCGGCGCCGATCTCAATCGCACAGTCGTACGGAGGGTACCGGTGGCGCCGGGAGGGGTACCGGTCGACCATAACCCATATGGGTTGCTTCGCCCTTATCTCGGCCTTATCTGGGCAGGCTAAACTGCGGCCAACGGTGGCGAGTGCCTCGCCTTGCCGGCGTTGACCTCGCCCACGCAATTCGAGGTGCGCGGCGTGCCGACAGATCTGTCATTCCAGATGGACATCGGGGTCCGGCTGTTGGCGGCGGCCCTGCTGGGCGGGGCCGTCGGGCTCGAACGCGAGATCCACGGCCACCAGGCGGGGATGCGTACGCACATGCTCGTCGCCCTCGGCTCGGCGGTGTTCACCGTGTTGTCGATCTACGGCTTTTCAAGCTCAGCATGCGCAAGCTCGATTCTTTCGCCGGAGTCTCGCAGGTGCTGCTCAACCATCGCGTAGAAGTCGTGAGCGTGCAGAGCGAGAAATCGAAAGCCGGCCACCAGATGGATCTGGCGCTCCGCCTCCCCAGCGCCGGCATGAGCCACCGCCTTTTGTCCGAGCTGAGCCGGCTGCCGGACGTGGAGGTGGATACGTTCAGCCAGGCTGAGGACGCCTGAAGCAGGGCCTGCGCCGAGACTGGCGCGCGAGCCGAGCCGCGACCGCCCGAAGACCCTCGCCCGGGTTGGCGACCTAATCGGCCGGCGCGGCAAGCGCGTCGTTCACCGCGCCGATCAGGGCCTCGGCGGTGAACGGCTTCGCCAGGTAGCGGATGCCGGCTTCCAACCCGCCCCGGCGGACGATGGTCTTCTCGTCGTGCCCGGAGACGAACAGGACGCGGATCCCGGGTGCGACCGACGCGAGCCTGTCCGCAACCTCGCGTCCGCTCATCGTCGGCATGACGACATCGGTCAGCAGCAGGTCGATCGACCGGCCCCTGGCAGCGTCAAGCGCGGAGATTCCATCTGCGGCGGAGATGACCCGATAGCCCGCTTGCTCCAGCACGCGAGTCGCGAATCCCCTTACGGCGTGGTCGTCCTCGACGACGAGGATCGTGCCGCCTCGGATCGGCGCGGCGCTGGGGAATGCACGGGCCGGGGCTGCGGCCCTGGCGGCGGCATCCACCAAGGGCAGGAAGACCGTGAACGCGGAGCCGCGACCAAGCTCACTTTCGGCCGAAACGCCGCCACCGGACTGTCGGACGATGCCGTCGACGGTCGCAAGGCCCAGCCCGGTACTCTTGCCCGGGCCCTTGGTTGTGAAGAACGGCTCGAACACGTGGCTGAGGGTCTCGTCGCTCATGCCGGTGCCCGTGTCGGATACCTTCAACGTCGCATAGCGCCCCGGATTGGTCAGGGTGTACGCCGCGGCGGACTCCGGATCGAGCTCCGTCTCGCCGGTTTCGATGGTCAAGACCCCGCCGTCGGGCATAGCGTCCCGCGCGTTCACAACAAGATTAACGATGACCTGCTCCATCTGGCCCGGGTCGGCCAGGATCGCCCCGCGGACCGGCGACGTCACCGTCATCAGAGAGAGGTCCTCGCCGATCAGGCGGCGCAGCATCGGCTCGAGGTTTCGAACGCTGGCGCCCAGATCCACGACCTCCGGCTGGAGCACGGTGCGCCGGGCAAAAGCCAGCAGCTGCCGGGTGAGCGCCGCGGCCCTATCGGCAGCGTGCTCGATCTGCTCGATATCCTCGTGCGCGTCCTCGCCGCCGTCGAGGTCGCCAAGTGCCAGGCTGGCGTAACCACTGATGGCAGTCAGGAGGTTGTTGAAGTCGTGGGCGATCCCGCCGGCGAGCTGCCCGATGCCCTCCATCTTCTGGGATTGCCGGAGCTGCGCCTCCAGGGCCGCCCGTTCCGATTCCGCCCTCTTCCTGTCCGAGATGTCACGGGCGATGCTGAGCACGGCCGGCTGGCCGCCAAGTTCGATCATCGTAGAAATCATCTCCACGGGGATCGCGGTTCCGTCGCGCCGGACATGCGCGGTCTCGAAGGCCAGGCTGCCTCTCTCGCGCAGCGTCTCCAGTCGCTCGGCGACCAGGGCGGCCGATTCCGGCGTGTCGACATCGATCGCGCGCATGCCGACGAGCTCGTCTTTTCGATAGCCGAGGCGGTCGCAGGCGGTCTGGTTCGCGTCGGTGAATCGGCCCGAAAGGTCGCTGATGAAGATCGCGTCGCCGGCGCACTCGAACAATGTGCGGAAGCGGGCCTCCGTCAGTCTCAGGGCCTGCTCGGCCTCGTAGCGATCGCCGATGTCTATCGCCGCGGTGACGATGCCGGTGATCTCTCCCTGTTCGGATCGCAGCGGAGCCTTGGTTATGACATGACGCCGCGGACTGCCGTTGGGCTGAGGCATGAGGGCTTCGTATACCTGAAGCGTCCCGTCGGAGAGCACCGCCTTGTCTCGCTGCAGGTGCATCTCCGCCTCTGGAATGCCGATTTCCCCCACCCTCTTGCCAAGGACGTCCTCGCGCCTCAGGCCGCCGTTCTCGGCGAACGCAGTGTTGCAGAGCTGGACGTGGCTTTCCCTGTCCTTGGCGATGATCGGGATCGGGATGGCGTCGAGCAGGTTCTGCAGGAAACGCGTCTGTTCGCGCAGAGCCTCCTCTGACCGCTTGCGTTCGCTTATGTCACGCTGGACGGTCAGGATCGCCGGACGGCCTTCGAAGTCGATCTTCCGGGAGACGATTTCCGTCGGAATCAGGCCGCCGTCGCGCCGAACGTGAGTGACTTCGAAGCGGGCCTGGCCGTCCTCCATGATCGTGTCCACTCGGCTCTGCAGAAGAGCTGCCGAATCGGGCGCGTCGATGTCCGCCACCGACATCGTCAGCAGCTCGGCGCGCGAGTAGCCGAGCCGCTCGCACATCATCCGGTTGACCTCGACGAAACCGCCGCCGGGCTGGTATATGGCAACGGCGTCGCCCACGCTGTCGAAGATGGCGCGGAACTTCTCCTCCGAGCGGCGTAGGGCTTCTTCAATTTCGTGTCTCGCGGTGATGTCTCGTAACGACAGAACAACGCCCACAACCTCGCCGTTGGCGTTGAAGTGCGGGCGGTTCGTCTGGATAGCCCAGGCTCGCCGGCCGGTTCGGGGGACGACATACTCGAACTCGCTCGATACAGGCGACTCGCCGGCCAGGGCCCTGGCGAGATCCTCGCGGGCACTTGCCCCCATCACATCCCCGAACAACTCCTGGGCGTCTGCGCCGATGACCTGTTCGGCTGACAGTCCGCTCAGTTCCGCCATCGCCGGATTCCACACGACGAACCGAAGATCGCGGTCGTAGACCGCAATCCCCTCGCCGGCGCTGGCGAGGATCGTCTCAGTGAAGGCGTTCCGCTCCCGGAGGTCGGCCTCGGCCCGGGTGCGCTCAGTCACGTCAAGGAAGAGCGCCGCGAATTGGCCGGGGGCTGGACGGAAGGCGCGGACCAGGAAGTTGCGCCCCAGCCAGCCGCTGTAGCTCACGAACTGGTCCGGGACGCCGGTTAGCGCCACGCGTCCGTAGCGCTCTAGCCACTCGGGCTCCAGGTCCGGGATCACTTCTCGCGCTCGCCTGCCGACGATGTCCGGCGCATGCAATCCGGTGAGCTTCTCGAACTCGGGGTTGACTTCGAGGAACCGGTAGTCGATAGGCTTTCCGGATTCGTCGAGGATGATTTCGTGCACGGCGACGCCGGCGATCATCTCGGTGAACAAATCGCGGTAGAGGTGGTCGCTATCTTCGGCCGAAGTCGAGCCCTCCGGATCGGTCATCCGAACTCACTCCAGGACGAGCGTCCGAGCGGGATGTATAGCGTTGGTGGACGACCGATTCGACCCGCGCGAGGCTGCGTCAGATGGTAAAGGCAGAGACAGATACTCCCACCGGGGTCGAGGCCCGTCCAGCGCTATTCGGATGATTTCCCGAGTCCCGCGGCCGGGCCCGAGATGGCGCTCGTTACAGAGCCTTTACGGCTGCCACCAGCTGGCGCAGACCCTCCTTCGCGTCGGCGAAAAACATGCCGGTCTTCGGGTTCGTGTAGAGCGGGTTATCGATACCGGCGTAACCTCGGCCCATGGAGCGCTTGAGAACGATGATCGATTTGGCGTGGTCCACGTCGAGGATTGGCATGCCGTAGATGGGGCTCGATTTGTCCGTTCGCGACGATGGGTTAGTGACGTCGTTGGCGCCGATGACCAGGGCCACGTCGGTGCGTTCGAACTCGGGGTTTATCTCGTCCATTTCCTTGAGGAGTGGGTAGGGTACGTTCGCTTCGGCGAGCAGGACGTTCATATGGCCGGGCATGCGGCCCGCTACCGGGTGGATGGCGTACGAGACGTCGATGCCGCGAGCCTCGAGGAGATCGGCCAGCTCCCGTACGCCGTGCTGGGCCTGTGCCACCGCCAGCCCGTAGCCGGGGATGATCACGACCTTGCTCGCATAGGCGAGCTGGATGGCCGCGTCGTCGGCGGAGACCTCGCGGACGGTGCCGCCTTCGACCGTCAGGGCGCCCTGGCTGCCTTCGGCCGAACCGAAGCCGCCGATGATGATGTTCAGGATGGATCGGTTCATCGCGCCGGCCATAAGCCGGGTCAGGATCCCGCCCGAGGCCCCGACGAGGGCTCCCGCCACGATGAGAACGACGTTGCCGACGACGAACCCCGCCATGGCGACGGCCGTTCCGGTGAAGGCATTGAGCAACGAGATGACTACCGGCATGTCAGCCCCGCCGATGGGCAGAACCATCGTGGCGCCGAAGATGAGCGCGCACGCGAGGGCCGTGACCAACAGCAGATCCAGGACCGCGGGATCGTAATGGACGGCACCTGCCCCGGAGAGGATCAGCACGATCGAGACGCTGACGCCGATGACCAGCGCTGCCGCGGTCAGAACACGTCCGCCACGAAAGGTTATGGGCCTGCCCGGGATCCTGCCCTGGAGCTTGCCCGACGCCACCAGGGAACCGGTAAACGTCACGGAGCCGATCAGGACGTCCAGGATGATGAAGAGACTCAGCCAGCCGTCGAGGCCGGCCGAGCCCGTCCGGGAGCTCAGCCTCAGGAAGTCGTCGATGGCGAGGATGGCTGCGGCTCCCCCGCCGACCGCGTTGAAGAGAGAGACGAGCTGAGGCATAGAGGTCATGGCGACCGTGCGGGCCATGTACAAGCCGGCGACGCCGCCCAGCGCCAGGCCGACGACGATGATGGCCCAGTTGCCCGGGCCCGGATTGAGCTGGCTCACATAGACGAGCTCTGAGATCACAGCGATGAACATACCGAGCGACGAGAGTCGGTTGCCGCTCCGGGCGGTGACCGGCGAGTTCATCAAATGCAGGCCCAGGACGAAGAAGGCCGCGCCGATGAGGAACGCGATTTGGACAAGGTGCTGGAGATTGGTGGCAATCATGACGGGCCCCTCGTCAGCTGGCGGGCTTGTCGGCCTTGGGGGCCGGGCGTCGCCTGAACATCTGAAGCATCCGATCGGTGACCCAGTAGCCACCCACGACGTTTGCACCGGCGAAGACGACGGCAACGAAAGCCAGTGCGCCGGTAAGCGGGTTGTCTGCGGTGGCAGCGAGTGCGATCGCGCCCACGAGAACGATCCCATGGATCGAGTTGGTGCCTGACATCAGCGGCGTGTGGAGTGTTGCAGGAACCCTGCTGATTACCTCGAACCCGAGCAGGATCGCCAGCACGAAGAACGTCACATAGTTGATAAGGTCGCTGACGTTCATGCCGTGGCGCCTCCAATGGCTTCGGGCTCCAGGAGCTTCTTCGTCGCTTCCTGGACGACCTGACCGCCGTAGGTGATGACCGTGGCGGCAGTAATCTCGTCCTCGAAATCGAACTCCAGCTTGCCGGCCTTCACGAAGTTCATCAGCAGGCTGGAGATGTTGCGCGAGTAGAAGATGCTCGCCCCAGTGGCCATCAAAGCAGGCAGGTTCAGTGGGGCGTGGATCTCCACTCCGTTCGGGGTCGTGATGACCTTGCCCGGCTTGGACAACTCGCAGTTCCCGCCGTGCTCGCCGGCCGCCATGTCGACCAGAACCGATCCCGGCTTCATGGCTTCGACGGCGGCCTTGGTTACGAGGATCGGCGGTCGGCGGCCGGGTACCTGGGCGGTCGTAATCACGATATCGTGGGCGGCGATGACGCCGTTCAACTCGGCCTGCTGCGCGGCTTGCTCCTCCGCGGTCAATGCGCGGGCATACCCGCCTTCGCCGGTAGCATCGGCGACGGAGGTGAGGGTGACGAACTGGGCGCCCAGCGATTCCACTTGCTCCTTGGTTTCCCGGCGCACGTCATAAGCCCGGACCATTGCCCCGAGACGACGGGCCGTGGCGATAGCCTGCAGCCCGGCTACGCCGACCCCGAGCACCAGCACGTTGGCCGGCCTGGCGGTTCCGGCGGCGGTAGTCAGCAGCGGGAAATAGCGGCCGAATGAATCGGCGGCGATGAGCGCCGCCTTGTAACCCGCGATATTCGCCTGCGACGACAGCGCGTCCATGCCCTGGGCGCGACTCAGCATTCGCGGGATGGCGTCCATGCTGACCGCCGTGATCCGGTGGCGGGCCAGCAAGGCCATGGCTTGCGGATCGAGGAGTGGCGAGAGCATTCCGATGACGACCTGATCGGGGTGGAAAAGCTTCGCTTCCCAGGGCGTCGGGCGGTTGACGCGGAGGATGACATCGCAGCTCTCAAAGAGCGTTGCCGTCGTGACGATTCGCGCCCCGGCGTCGACGTAGGCGTGGTCGGGGAAGGACGCGGCAACGCCCGCGCCGCGTTCCACGAGTACGGTCAGCTTCGCGCCTCGGAGCTTCTCCGCCGTCTCGGGAACCAGCGCTACACGGCGCTCGCCCGATGCGATCTCCTTGGCGACGCCAACCTTCATAGCGATACCACCTGCTGCACGCGTCTTCGGACCAGCCGAGCTCAGACAAGGGCGTCCAGCAAGGACGCGCCTGAAGTCTAGCCGGGCTCGGCTGGCCGTGCCGCGCGGTCCCACCATGGACGCGGCCGGCGCGAGTCGACGCTGGATCGCGTCGGTACGGCCTCGCGCCGCCGCAAACGGCGCCCACACAACCCGTCCACAACCCATACGTCGAAAGACGATGAAAACGACCTCTGGTCACATCACAGAGAAGGGGTATAGTCATTTCGTTATCGCCGAAGAATCGGCGGTTTGGTCCCAAGCGGGTCGTGGGTTGGGAGTGAGGTTTGAGGCATGGTCACAGTTCGTAAGGCCGACCCGGCGCTCATGGACAAGGCCGCGAAGCCGTCGCGCGAGCTTAGCCCTGCGGCAAAGGAGCGCGAACAGCAGCAGCGCCAGTTCAAGCGGCTCATCGGTCAGCTCAAAGGGCCGGAGCAGGTATTCGTCGTTCGACTCGACCCGGAAGAGAAGCCGATCACAATCCGGCAGCGCCTGCTTCGTGTAGCGGCCGAAGCCAACGTCGAGATCGCGGTTCGAAAGCATGGCGACGGTTTCCTGGTAGGGCTGCTCACACCTGAGCGTCGCACGAATCGCGGACGTCGCCAGTCGGCGTCCAAGGCTTGATCGCCGGCGGCCCTGCGATCGTTTGAGCAGGGCCCGGCCGGCCCCATATCCAACTTCCACCCGGGTTGATCGAAGAAACGCATTAGACCCGGCGTGGATCCCTGCGCGCGCCGCCCGTCGCGACTTGCGTAGTTCCCAATGCTCGCCGCCGGCGCATGCGGCTGCGTAAGATGCGCTAGTCGGACTTCGGCGACTGCGAGGGCATGGCGTGCACCGAGATGAGCGCGAGGAACCTGTCTCTCAGCCTGATGCCGAGACCCTCGGCGCTGGCTCGAGCCGCAGACGCCTGGTCGAAATCAGATGCGGATTTGCCCAACTGTCGCGGCAGGAAGCGAATGCGGCGGAGGCACGCGCTGCCGAGGCGCGCGTCGCGTATGGCGAGCAGCTGGCTCTTGTGACGCGGCTCGCCGCCGAGGCGAATCCCGGAGCGAAGCGCATCGCAAAGGAGACGGCTCACCGCGAATTCCGGACCAAGATCGGAGCGGCTCAGACACACTCCCAGGTCGAGATGGCTGCCACGGCCTGGCTCGAGGAGATCAACAGGATCAACGGCAGCGTTCGAGCAGAGCAGGTGCGGACCAAGCACGAACGCGAATTGGCCGAAAGGCTTTCCGCCGAACTGGACCGGCTGACCGGCACGGCCGAGACGGGTCGAGTCCTGGCCGACGCCGCGCAGGAAGCCTGCCGTGCCGCACAACTTGGGCTTGCCGCTTCCGATCTGACGCTCGGCGACCCGGCGACGGGCGAGGCCGCCGCCGCGCTGATCGAAGCGCAGGCTGCAGGGCTGGGCGGTCGAGTAGCGCCGGGACTGGAGGCCGGCACGCCGTCCGTCTCGGTCGCGCCGTCCGTCTCGGTCGCGCCGTCCGTCTCGGTCGCGCCGTCCGCGCAGGCGGAGCCGTCCGTGCCGATGGCATCCCCGCTGTCACGTGCCCCGCGCGGAGGGGTTGCCGTGCCGGCGCCCCCCGAGCCCAGGGTCGAATTCCGCGGCCCGCACCCGCCTACCGTCGCGCGGTTGCTCCGGCACGATCGCGCGGCCATGAACCGCCTCGTCGATGCGCTCGCCGGTTCCGACCTGGAGCAGCGACGCCGTTGGCAGCTCTTACTCTCCAACTTCGTGGATGCGGTCGCCGCCGCGGCCATCGATAGCGGCTGTTTCGCGTTCCCTGCCGGCAACAAGTTCTGGGACCAGTTCGCGGTGGAGGAGGGGCGAGAAGTCGCACGCGGCCTGGCGGCCCTCGGCTTCCGATATGACGGCATTTCCCAGTTCGCCGACGGGCGCGTCCCGGACAAGCGTGACCTGGCCATGGCCGTTGGGCAGGCAGGTCTCCATCAAGTACTGGTCCGTTTCTGGCCGACGCCCGAGGAGACAGGCCGGCTCTTCGACAGAGTTCGCGTGGACACGGACGAGCTTCTTGCCGAAGGTGCGCCGTCGCTCACTTTGGGCGAACTCGTTCGTTTGTTGGGCCGGCGCGCCGAACTGCTCGCCGACCTGTGGAACGACTGGCCTTCCGTGCGCCCGCTCTTGCTGGCGGCTAGCCCGACCTAGGCGCCGCCCGGCCGCGCCTAGGAGTCGGCTGACACCGCTTCTTGCGCCTCGGGGCTCTCGTCGGGGTCCTGGTCCAGGATGACGAGCCGGTAGGCCTCGGCCGCGGCCGTGCCTATGCTGGCTCCTTGCTCGGCGAGTCGGCCGCGTATCCGGGCGAAGGCCGCTTCGGAGTCGTGCAACTGGCTGGCGTGCGCTCGCAGCGCCTCGATCTTGCGATCGGCGGTCGCCGACACGTCGATCCATACGTCGGGTTGGTTCGACCACATCATGTAGATGCGGCGAACCTTGTGCGCTGCCAGACCGTTGCGCGCCAGCCAGGGGAAGGCGAGCGGATTTCGAGCTGCGGGATAGACGGCGTCCACGGCCGCCATCGCGGCGGCGCGATGGTCGGTGTGGTTGATGCCGCCGCCGCGATGGACGACGACTTCGGGGTCGCCGCAGAAGACTGCGTCGGGCCTGAAGGTCCGGATCTCTCGCACCAGCATCTCCCTCAGAGCCAGATCGTTGACCAGATTCCCGTCGGGCTGATGCAGAAAGCTGACGCCGCTGTAGCCCACGATCTCAGCCGCCCGGCGCTGCTCCTCTTCGCGAGCACGGGCCAGATCGAGGGGGTCCATCTCCGGATCCTCCCCGCCCGCGTCGCCCGAAGTGCAGCACACCAGCCGACCCTCAGAGCCGGCCGCGATCCACGCCGCGGCGGTTCCTGCCGGCCCGAAATCGGCGTCGTCTGGATGCCCGACGATCACCATGAAGCGTCTGGGGCGCCAGAAATGAGCGGCAATTGTTTCGATTGTCATATGTGATTTGCCTTGGCCTCTGGGTTCGAAAATTGACGGTGATCGACTGCAACGGTATCGCTTTTGACTCCACCCGATGTTCGCGGAACTCGATCTCCAGTATTGCCGGACGGAGTTATCATGCCCGCCGAGGCTTCGCCCGTTTCCCCCCACGGGCGAGGCCTCTCTTGCTGCCCGCAGCTCAGGAAGTGGGCAGCCGAACGCCCTTTCTCGAAGTCGCGGGCCGTCCTCGGGCGGGGCTACACGGCGGCGGAGCGGGCCTCGCGCAGAGCTTCGAGCACCGCGTCGGCATGTCCCTCGGGCTTGACCTGAGTCCATACATGGGCCACGCGGCCGTCCGGTCCAACAAGGAAGCTGTTGCGCAGGATGCCCAGGGAGGTCTTGCCGTAGTTGTGCTTCTCGCCCCAGGAACCGTATATGTCGGCGATGGCGTGCCCCTCGTCGGGGAGCAGAGTGAACGGGAGTCCGTACTTGGCGCGGAACGCAGCCTTGCTGGGGGCGCCCTGAGGGCTGAGGCCCCAGACTTCGGTGTCGGCGTCCGTGAACGAGGAGTGTGCGTCGCGGAACGAGCAGGCCTCCTTGGTGCAGCCCGGAGTGTCGTCTCCGGGATAGAAGTAGACGACCGTGAAATGGCCGCGACGGTCGGACAGGCGATGCAGCCGGCCCTCGTCGTCGTGGAGCTCGAAATCGGGGGCGAGCTCGCCCATCTTCGGGATATCGCTCATTGCTCTAGGTTACCAGCGGGTTGCCGCCGAACTCTGAGCCGAACTCTCTTCTCCCACGGGACGGGATATCGACCCGGGTTCAGCCGTCGGCCAGGAATCGATCGACCCATTCGACCACGGAGCCGGCCACCTCGACTGCGCCCGCGGCGGTGAGTTCCTCCTCATCCGCGAGCATGGACACGATCCCAACGCCTCCGATGCCGGCCGCAGCCGCCATCCGCATGTCGTCGAGCGCGTCGCCGATGTAGACGGCGTCCTCCGAGCGAGCGGCGCCGGCCAGTTCCAGGGCCAGCCGCAGCGGCTCCGGATCGGGTTTGCCGGCGGCCGTGTCGTCGCCGTAGACGCGGACCGTGAGCAGCGCATCGATGCCGAGCCGCGCCAGCTGTGGCTCGACTTCGGCCCGGCTGCCGCCGGTCACGAGCCCAAGCGTGCAGCCCGCCGCCGCCAGTCGAGCCAGCGCCTCCTGGACTCCGGGGAACGGCGGCGTCTGGTCGCTGTGGAACGTTGACGCCCAGACCCGCACCGCCTCGTCGGTCCTCTCGTCTGGGATGCCGAGTGAGCGATACATCAGGCGCCAGTTCGGGGAGAAGAGGCGGCGGAAGATCGACTCATCGAATGGCACGCCGATCTGCCGGCAGATCGCGGCGTCCGTCTCGAAGAGCGCCGGCATCGAGTCGACGATCGTCCCGTCCCAGTCGAAGAGGATGGCTCGCATGACGGCACATCGTACGGGCGGTTCGGCTTCGCGTCTCGGCGGCCGGCGGGCCGGCGGCCCGCAGGGCGAGATCGGTCCCTGGTGTTAGGATTCAGGCAACCGAATACGCCTCCGGGGAGCGCCAAGGGCGCTGAGAGTGCGGCCAATGCCGCAGACCCGCCGTACCTGATCTGGGCAATACCAGCGAAGGAAGCAGGCAAGACCACTCCCTCGCCGCCGTCCCCGCGGAGCGCGGCGACGCTGTCTTTCGAGGTCGATAGATGCACGGGATTGGTCAACGGTGACGGCCGGCGAGCGGTTGGGCGAGGCGCCCCTGCGCGCGGATGAGACGCCCCGGCGCGCGGATGAGACGCCCCGGCGTCCGCGTGCCCTGACCATCGCGGGCTCCGATTCGGGCGGCGGCGCCGGCATCCAGGCCGATCTCAAGACATTCAGCGCGTTCGGCGTCTACGGCGCCTCGGCCATCACCGCGATCACGGCCCAGAACACCCTCGGCGTGCGTGCCATCCACGAGGTTCCGCCGGACGTCGTGGCGGCCCAGATCGACGCCGTTCTCGAGGACATCGGGGCCGACGCGGCCAAGACGGGGATGCTATCGAGCACGGCGATCATCGAAGCCGTGGCAGATCGGCTGCGGGCCCATTCGGTGGCGGCGCTGGTCGTGGATCCGGTCATGGTCGCCAAGAGCGGTGACGCCCTGCTCCACCCCGAGGCGGTGCGGGCCCTGATCGAGTTGCTCCTGCCCATGGCGGCGGTGATTACGCCCAACGCCCCCGAGGCGACCGTGCTCTCCGGCATAGAGGTTCGGGACGCCGAATCGGCGCGCGAGGCGGCGCGACGGATCCACGCCCTCGGCCCCGCAATGGTCATCGTCAAAGGTGGCCACTTCGACGGCGATCGGTCCGACGATCTGGTCTTCGACGGCGAAGCGTTCGAGGTCCTGTCGGGCAGGCGAATCGACACGCCCCACACCCACGGCACCGGCTGCACCTTCTCTGCCGCTATCGCCGCGTGTCTGGCGCGCGGAACGGAGCCGCTGGCTGCGGCCCGCGAAGCACGCGCCTTCCTGCAGGGCGCCATAGAACACGCCGAGCCGTTGGGCGCCGGCCACGGGCCTGTGAACCACCTCTGGAGGTCGTCCGGTGTCTGATCTCGATCAACTCCATCTAGCCCAACTGACCGCGCAGTCGCTGGCTCGAATACGAGAGCGAACGCCGCTCGTCCACAACATCACCAACTTCGTCGTAATGAACGACACGGCAAATGTCTTGCTCGCGCTCGGTGCTTCGCCGGTCATGGCTCACGCCCTCGAAGAGGTCCGCGAGATGGTGACCTATGCCGGTGCGCTGGTCCTCAACATCGGGACTCTCGAGGAGCGCTGGATCGAAGCCATGCTCGTCGCCGGCGAGGAGGCCAACGCTCGCGGCATCCCGGTCGTCCTCGATCCGGTCGGAGCGGGCGCCACAACGTTTCGGACGACGACCACCGAGCGGATTCGCTCCGCCGTCAGGGTGGCCGTGGTCCGCGGCAACGCGGCCGAACTTGCCACGATCGCCGGGATGGAGGCGAAGATTCGCGGTGTGGACTCGGTCGCCTCCGGAGACGCCGGCTCGGCCGCGAGGCTGGCCGCGGCTCGCTTCGGGGGAGCGGCGGTGGTCAGTGGGGTGGTGGACCACGTAGCCGATGGGGCCCGCGCCGCCGAGATCCGCAACGGCCACCCGCTGATGGGCCGCATCACCGGTTCCGGCTGCATGGCTACCGCGACGGTCGGAGCTTTCCTGGCAGTGGAGCCGGATCCGTTCCTGGCGGCCACTGAGGCGATGATCGCCTTCGGGATTGCCGGAGAGATGGCCGCGGAGCGCAGCGCCGGACCGGGCACTTTCCGCGTGCAACTCATGGATGCGGTGGCGGCGCTGGACGAAGCCACGATTCTGGCCCGCACCAGGGCGTCGGCGAGGGAGGCACAGCCGGCATGACGCATGCGGAGATCGATGCGGCGGAGGACGGGACCGGAGGCGGCATTGAGCGGGCGCGACGCCGCGAGCAACTCCGGAGTGCGGGCGTCTATCTCGTGACCGAGGAGTCGCTGAGCGGCGGACGGCGTTCGGAGGAGATCGTCGAAGCCGCGCTGGCGAACGGTGTTCGCGTCATCCAGGTCCGCGAGAAAGGTGGATCCGCGCGCCGAGTCCTGGAAATCGCCCTCGCGGTCCGCCGGCTCACGCGGCGATTCGATGCACTGATGATCGTGAACGACCGGGTCGATATCGCCCTTGCCGCCGAGGCCGACGGCGTTCACCTGGGCCAGACCGATCTGCCCGTGGCAGCCGCCCGGCGACTCCTCGGCGAGGCTGCGTTGATCGGGCTGTCGATCACGGACGCCGGGCAGCTGGCGGCGCCCGATGCCGCGCTGGCCGACTGCCTGGGCGTCGGCGCGATCTTTCCGACGGGCTCCAAGTCGGATGCCATCACGACCGGGCTGGCACTCCTGGCCGAGGTGCGAGATGTCGAGGCGGCGAGGCGCGCGCCGATCGTCGCCATCGGAGGCATCGACGTCGAGAACGCCGGGGCGGTCATCCGCGCCGGCGCCGACCTCGTGGCGGTCATCGGCGCCATAGCTGGCGCTCCGGATCCGGGCCGGGCGGCCGCAGCGCTCCTGGAAGCGGTGCGCGCCGCGGCAACCGCTCGCGCCGGGGCGGCTCCCCGATGAGTGGCGCCGGTGAGTTCGAGTTGATCGCGGCCCTGGCGAGCCACCTCGACCCGGCTGCGGACGGACTGGGGATAGGCGACGATGCCGCCGCGTGGCTCGTCAGCCCCGGCGCGCTGGTCGTGGCCACGACCGACATGCTCGTCGAAGGGATCCACTTCCGCCTCGACTGGACCTCCCCGCGCGACCTCGGCTGGAAGTCGCTGGCAGTGAATCTTTCCGACCTGGCGGCGATGGGCGCCACACCTGGCCGCGCCCTCGTCTCAGTGGCGCTGCTGCCGAGCCAGGCGGCTCTGGTCGAGGAGATGTACGAGGGCCTGAGCGAGCTCGCCCGCATCACCGGCACGCATGTGGTCGGTGGCGACACTGTCCGAACGTCGGGGCCGCTGGTCGTGAACGTCGCGCTCATCGGAGAGGCGGAGCCGGGTCGGCTGTTGAGGCGGGACGGCGCCGCGCCCGGAGACCTGCTCGTCCTGACCGGGCCGGTTGGGGCCTCGGCCGCGGGTCTGGCGCTGCTTCTCGAGGGCGATCGCGAACGGCTTTCACGGCCCGAAGCCGCCACGCTGCTGGCAGCGCACAATCGCCCCCGGCCGCGGCTCGCGGCAGGCAGGGCGATTGCATCCCTGGGGCTAGGGTGCGCCATCGACATCAGCGACGGAGTCGCAAGCGAGGCCTGGCACCTGGCCCGGGCCAGCGGCGTGGCCATCGGGCTCGACATCGACCGGCTTCCTCTCGATCCCGCGGCGGTGGCTCTGTTCGGCGAGCGCAGGGCACGCGAGCTGGCCGTCTCGGGAGGTGAGGACTACCAGTTGCTCTTCACCGCGCCCGAAGGTCGTCTGGGCGAGGTGGCGGCGGCGCTGGGCGAAGAAGACCGCCCAACCGTGGTCGGCCGGGTGATGGGGCGCCATCCAGGTGGAAACGTCGAGCTGCTGGCGGCGGGCGTTGTCGTCGAGTCCGGCCGGCCCGGGTACGTGGCGTTCTAGAGAGCTACGGAGGAACTGTGGTCGCGGAAGCTCAGCCTCTTGGGGTCCCGCGCAGTGACCTGGCTGCGGCGACGATCGGCGTCGAGAGGGTCCCGGATCGCTATCGCGTCCTCGGGTTCTTCGACTACTTCGTCCTCTGGGCCGATCTCGGCGTCGGCCTCCTGGTCCTGCTCGCGGGTACTGCCCTCGTGCCGGGCCTGGGCTTCTGGGAGGCGATGGCCGCAATCCTGGTCGGAACGCTGATAGGCAGTGCGATGCTCGGCCTGGCGGGAGTCGTCGGCAGCGACCATGGCATTCCGTCCATGGTCAGCCTGCGGCCCAGCTTCGGACAGCGCGGCAGCTACCTGCCCAGCCTGATCAACGTCGTCCAGCTGGTTGGCTGGGGCGCGTTCGAGCTGGTCATCATGGCCCAGGCTTCCAACCGGTTGACGCAGTCGCTCTTTGGCGTTTCGAGCTATCCGGCCTGGGCGATCGTGTGGGGGATCGTGGTCACGGTGTTCGCGCTCGGCGGCCCCCTCGTCGTCGTGCGACGGTGGCTCGAGAAGGCGGGTATCTGGATCGTCCTCGTGACTGGGGCCTGGATGGCCCTCTACGTCGTGACCCACGCCAACTTCGCAGCGTTGGTCGGCAGGCCGGGCGACGGCAGCCTGAGCTTCCCCCAGGCGATCGACCTCGTCGTGGCGATGCCCATCAGCTGGCTGCCGCTGATCGCCGACTTCAACCGCTTTGGGAAGAGCTCCCGCTCGTCGTTCTGGGGGACCGTCTCGGGCTTTGCGGTCTCCAACATCCTCTTCTACGCCCTGGGCGTGATGCTGATCCTGGTGCTGCCGACCTCCGATCTGATCGGCTCGATCATGACCGTCGCCTTCGGCGCGGCCGGCCTTGCTCTCCTGCTTGGCGACGAGACCGACAACGCCTTCGCCGACGTCTACTCGGGCGCCATCTCGATCAAGAACGTGCTGCCCGCACTCTCCACCCGGGCCCTCGTGACCGTGATCGGTGGGGTGTGCCTCGCCATCGCTCTGACCGTCGATCTCGGCAGCTTCCAGAGCTTCCTGTACCTGGTGGGCTCGCTCTTCACACCACTCTTCGGCGTGCTATTCGCCGACTACTTCATCCTGAGGCGGCGGCGCTACGAGGCGGACGACCTCTACCCCGCGGACGGCCGAGGCCGATTTCGCGGCGGGATCAACCCGGTGGCTCTGGGTGCATGGGGTTGCGGAATCGCGGCCTACCTCGTCGAGACCACCTACGTCGGCTGGCTGGGCGGCACGCTTCCGTCGCTCGCTTTCTCGCTCGCCGTCTATCTGGTTGCGAGCATAATCGTCGAGCATTGAGGCACAGCGTCCCGGTGGCGTCACGCCGGCTCGTCTGGGTCCCCTCATCGGCGCCACAAAGCCCTGCTGTTGCGGCTCCCAGGCCATCCGATATCTTGAAAGTCACACCACGCCAGCGACTTGTAGGTTTCGAGACGCGATGGACGTATCTCATCCGGCCATACAGCGGGTAGTCGAGGTAGCTGCGCGCAAAGGCGTCAGGCTCGACATCATTACCCTTGATGCGCCGACCCGAACTGCTGAGGAGGCCGCCGCGGCGGTTGGCGTCCGCTTGGACCAGATCGTCAAGTCGCTGGTCTTCGTCTCCGCGCGTTCAGATGGCCGGCTGGTTCCAGTCATCTGTCTGGTCTCGGGGCGCAATCGAGTGGACCTCGGCAGACTGGCTGCGGTCACCGGCGAGATGTCGATCAGGCGTGCCACCGCTCGCGAGGCCCGCGAGCTCACAGGCTTCCCTGTCGGCGGGATTCCTCCTTTCGGTTACGGCCGTCAAGCCAGGGTCGTGATGGACGCGGACTTGTGCCCGTTCCAGGTGGTTTGGGCGGCCGCAGGTGTCGACGGTGCGGTCTTCCCAGTCCCGCCGGGGACGCTCCGATTTCTCTCCAATGCCACGGTCGCCCCCATCGCCGAGGAACCCTGGCTGCGCGTCGCCGGTGCCGCCATCGACCCCCAGCTACTGTTCGAGGCCGGCGGGTCGGCCGCCTGACGCCGCCCGCGCCGCGCGCCGCGCCCCCGCGCCGCACCCCGCGCCGCGCCCCGCGCCCAGCGCCGCGCCCGCCCCGAAGGTGGACAGATGGTGGACAAGTCAACCCACGAGTTTGGAATTAAGTGGACAACCCGATTGAAGAGTGGACCGCCTATCCGTAGGTTCATTCAGCACCCGAAGGGGTCGAGCGTCTGCTAGCGGCTGAGATCGCATCAATGCCCACGCAGCAAGTAGGTTCCTTCGGGTGTTTTGTTTTGCCTGGCGCCCGTCGGCCCGGCGCCCGTCGGACCGGCGCTCTGGGGCGCGCGCCGGTGGAACCGGCCTAGGTGCGGCGGATGCGCACGCGGCGGTCGGGAGCCAGCCCGTATTTCGTGGCGGCGTTGCCCAGGTTGACCGCAAGAGCAAGCCGTCCGTAGGAGTCGAGGCACACCAGCGGTTCGCCGGCCCCTGCCTCGCCATAGGTAAGTCGCCAGCGCAGGTCGATCGAGTCGCTCTCGCCAAGATGCCCGCCATCGGCAGCTTCCACGGTCAGCAGATCGTCGCCCGAGACCGGCCCGATCGCCGCCTCCAGGTCGCACGTCTCGGCCAGCAGCTGGGCATTGCCGAAGGCGTCGACGAGGACCACGCTCGCTTCCAGGCTGCCCACCGAATGCACCGGTGCGGGGAGGTTGAGCCGCACGAGCGACGCCACGTCCAATGCGGGCCCGAACGCGTCGATCGGGACGCCCCGAGCGATATGGGCCGCTGCCGGCGCGAAGATATCTCGGGCATGGAAAGTGCGGCTCACAGGCGCCATACGGTAAGCGGCGTGTTCCAGGGCATGCACTGCGACGATCCCTCCGAGCCTTTCCGCGGCCGGCAGGAGCAACCCGTTGTCCGGCCCGACGAGGTGATCGCCGCGGCCGGTCCTCAGGGCGATCGGCCGCCGTTCCGTTCCCACGCCCGGGTCGACGACGGCCATGTGGACTCCCGCCGGCAGGTGCGGCAGAGCGGCCCACAGGAGAGCGGCGCCCTGCGAGATGGAATAGCGGGCCACGCCGTGACTGATGTCCAGAAGCCGAGCATCTGGGACGATGCGCAGGATCACGCCCTTGCACGCCGCGACCGATGGATCGGTCAGGCCGAAGTCGGTGAGGAGGGAGATGAGCGGGGCGGTCATTGATGCTGAATGTTAGCGGCTCCCAGCCGCCGTCCGTGCGTCGGGTCGCGGGTCGAAACGTCAAAGCGGCGTCCGAGGGAGGTTCGGACACCGCTTCGACTAACGGCTTCATTCCGGGGGGAGGAGGAGGTCCCGGAACTCGCCTGAGGATTCGATTGTCAGTGGGGCCGCTAAGCGGGCTTGCGCTCGGCCTCGCCCCAGTCGCCGCTCGTATACAACTCGCGCAGGAAGAGCATTCGATTGACTTGCTTCAGGGTCCATGGCTGTGTGCAGGCCTTGAGGCCAACGACGTAGCCGATGACGCCCGCGGCTTCGGCGCTTGTCAGGCCACCGAATGTCAGTAGCCGGTAAGACGCCTGGGTTCGAATCGTACGAGGCATGACGTCCGGTCCGAGGGGTGCCTCGACCGTGACCGGTACTTCTTCCGAGGTCGTGCCGCGGAGTTTGGCCTGTTCGTCGACATCCATCTGGACCGGTGCTATCGCTGGTAGCCGGGCAGCTCGGGGCCGACCCGCGGAGGGCCGTCCGCTCGTGCGTTCGGTGCCGTCTGTGCCTCGGTGACCCGCCTGTCCAGCCATTTCGTGAGCCTTCTTGAGGGAAGTTTCGCCTTGGGCGGCTCCGAGCTTCGACTTCGTCCGCCCGTATTTGAACAATCGGACGTATCGGCGGCCGGCACGATACCCTCGATGTCCCGGGGTCCCAGGTACTTCGGTCTGGTCTTCGTGCGTTCGGATTAGTCTTTTGCGTAGGCTCGACTGCGCAACGGAAGTTGGATCACAGCAAACGACTCGCCGGGCCGCGATGGCCCGCTAGACTGCCTGCGTGCGCGTCCGCCTCTTCGAGCTGCGGTTACTCGCCGTCGCCCTCTCCGTCCTCTGGGCCGCGGGCGGCGGTATAGCTCTGATCGCCTACCGGCCGGGCGGCCCGATCGACCTGCTCGTGGGCCTGGCTGCCTTGTTGCCGCTCCCCGTGAGCGTCGCTTCGACCGTATGGCCGCCTCTGGTTCGCGGCGATCGCGCTTCGGCCGGAGTCTTCTGGCTCGGGCTCGTGGCCGGGCTGCTGCTGATCCCATCGATCGGGGGGATGGCGTCGCAGGTTGTCGTGGGCGGAGCCGATCCGTTGCTGCCGTCGCTCGAGGTGGTCTATCCAATTGCCCTGGCCCTGCTCGCAACGAGCCTGTTCACCGGCCTCGGGATCACCCGGCCTGCCTTTCCGAACCCGGGTGCAGGTCGGCGGCGGCTGGCCGCTTCGATCGCATTCGCTCTCGTTACCACAACCGCGATCGGCGCCATCTTCGCCGGCGTCAGCGTGGCCGATAACGCGGCGGCACAGGAACGACCTGTGTCCTATTCGAGGTTCGGGCCAACCTCGCCGGGTCTGACGCCACCCAACTGCAGTGGGCCGCTCAAGGCGACCGTCACGTCGCGCGTGGGCCTGGATCTGTGGGGAGATGTGGACGGCCGCGGGGTCGGGACGGTTGGGCTGGCCGGCACCCGGTCGGGTTCGGACGTGTCATGGACGGCCCAGTCCGGCAAGGCGGGCTCTGCCGACATGCGGTACGGGCTGGTCCGAATCGGGTCGTCCGCGTGGTTCCAAGAGAAGGACTCGCCCTGGGCCGGCGTGGCCCTCAGCACGACGCACAACGACCTGCTCGACGCCACGGTCTTCGAGGTGGCCCTCTCGCCCGGTAACCGAGCGACCGCTGAGGACCGCGGCTTCGACAACGTGGAGGGCGCGCGGTCGCGCCACTGTGCCGTGGCCATCGACGGCCCGACCTTCGCATCGTCGTTCCCGCAAGTCCGCTGGCTCACGGGAGCCGCCAACCTCGGATTGTGGCGCGGCCAGCTCGAGTACTGGGTCTTCGGCGACGGCGAGGTTGGGAAGGTGCTGGGAAGCGTGAACGGCAGCGCGCAGGAGATCCTGACTCACGGCCTGCTCGCGACGATGCAGGTCAGCATGACCGCGACCGATCGCGATGCTCCAGTCTCGATCTCGCCGCCGGACAGCTAGCGATGACGCCGCCCGAGCCATTCGAATCGGAGCGATCCACCGGCAAGCACGACCGTCTCGCCCGCTTCTACAGAGTCCTTCGGTATCTGGCGGCACATCCGGAGGGGGCCACCGTCGACGCCGTAGCGCGCTTCGTCGGCATGTCTAGACGAACGGTCTACCGCGACCTGCGGGCCCTGGAAGGCGAGATCGGGATCCCGCTCTGGAGCGAAGACGGACGTTGGGGCATCGTAGAGGGCGCGTTCCTGCCGCCGATGCGCCTGACGCTCGACGAAGCGGTGGCCTTCTTCCTGGCGGCGCGGCTGATGGCACAGTTCGCCGACCGGCACGAGCCGGACATTGCGGCCGCGTTCCAGAAGCTCGCCGAAATCCTGCCGCCGGTCGTGGCGCGCCACCTGGAGCGAACGATCGACGTGATGTCCAGCCGTCCGCCCGACGAACGGCTGACGCGCCATCTGCGGCTCCTGGCCCGGGCGTGGGCCGAGCAGCGTGTCGTGGAGCTGACCTATGACGCGGCCACGTACAGTCCTGGGCGACCGCCGCGCCGTTCGCGGGTCCATCCCTACCTGGTCGAGGCATCCGCCACGACTCGCGCGCTGTACCTCATCGGTTTCGACGAATCGCGTGACGCGGTCCGCACCTTCAAGCTCCAGCGCATCCTGGACGTGTCGGTGACGCCAGAGACATTCGAGCCACCGGATCCGCGGATCGCGCAGGAGAGTCTGGGCCGGTCGTGGGGAGTCATCACGGACCAGGAAGAGGTCGAGGTCGTTCTTCGCTTCGACGCCGCCATAGCGTCGCTGGTGACCGAGACGACATGGCATCCCACTGAGCAGGTCTCGCGTGAGCCCGACGGCACGATCTTGTGGCAGGCCCGCGTCCCGGGCACGATCGAGATCAGGCGCTGGATCCTGTCGTGGGGATCTCAGGTGGAGGTCGTGGCGCCGCCGGAGTTGAGGGACGAGGTCGCCGCCACTTACCGAGCGGCGGCGGCACGATATTGAGTTGAGCCAGCGCAGTACCCGCTCTTCCTGTCTTACCGAAGGGAGTCCCACTCGATCGTCTGTTACGGGCGTGCAAGGTCCCCCGGCGTAACGTTCACGGGCCGCCGGTTGGTTTCGCCCATTTCGCGCTTCCGGCGGACGGGAGTCTTCGATGTTGGGGGACTGGCGACACCGGCACGGTCGGGACTTCGATGTTTTGATGCTGCCGATCGCGGCCATTCTGGTCATGCTTCTTCTCGCCGTGACGCAGGGCCGCTACTCCGGATAGCGTGAAGCGGCCGAGCCGCCGGAGGCGCGTGCGGCTAGGCTTGGCATATGCATCCGGAAAACCCGCAGCCGCCGGTAGGAGGCTCCTCGATCGCACCCGCAACCGATGCCGGCTGGGGTGCGCCGGGCGGATCGCACCCGCAGCTGTGGGCCGTCAATCTGGTCAGCGACCCGATCCACGGCTACATCGAGCTCACCAAGCGGCTCACCCCCGAGCGCGCGCGCCGCCTGGGGCTGGAAGAGGAAGCTGCCGCAGAAGGCGATCTTCTCGACTCCTCCTGGCTCCAACGGATGCGCCGCATCAGCCAGCTCCAAAGCGCCCGGTGGGTCTTTCCGACGGCCGAGCACAGCCGTTTTACTCACGGCCTGGGAGTCATGAACGAAGCCGGCCTCTGGGCGCGCCACCTCTATCCGAGCCTGAAGACCGCCCTGGCCGAAGCTGAGCCCGACACGTCGCCGCCGTCCGAAGGCCTGGTCGTCGAGACTCTGCGGCTGGCCGGGCTGCTCCACGATGTAGGCCACGGGCCCTTCGCCCATTTCTTCGACGAACACGTGCTGTGCCACTTCCCGGCTCCGGCAGATCCCCGCCGGCCCGGCCACAAGGGCCTCAGTCACGAGGACCTCTCGCAGCTCATCATCGAGCGCGAGCTGGGAGACTTGATCCGGTCCATCAGGCGGGCGCCGGGTCTGGCGCCTGAACGCGACGCGCTACGCCCCGACGAGACGATCGATCCGCGCTGGGTCTCGTTGCTGATCTCCAAGCCGGCCATCTCGGATCCGACGATGCCGCGCTGGCTGCGCTGGTTGCAGCCGCTCCTCTCGGGTGTATTCACCGTGGACAACCTGGACTACGTGCGCCGGGACGCGTATCTGATCGGCGTCTCCACGGGGCCGGTGGACGTGGAACGCCTGAGGCGCTACAGCTTCGTGGGACCGCGCGGGCTGTCGCTCTATGAGCCTGGACTCGGCGCGCTGGAGATGTTCCTGACCGCGCGCCTGTTCATGTACCAGCAGATCTACTACCACCGGATGGTGCGGGCGATCGACCTGGATCTGGCCGAGGTCTTCCGTCCGAGCATCCAGGCCATCTTCGGCGACGCCTCACCGGCCGAGGCCCTCAGCCAGTACGCGGACCTGGACGAGTACGCGCTCCTGCATCAGGCCGCCCTGTGGGCCCGGGGCGAAGCGATTTCCCCAGCCCCTGCACCGGGAGATGGCACGGTCACGCCCGAGGTCGGGCGCGTCTGGGGCGCGGTCCTGCTCCGCCGCCCTCGCTGGCGAGCCGAGGCCGAGGTGCGATACAACTACGAGGCCGCCGATCGTGTATCGAAGAGCGCTGCCGCGGTGGCGGAGCTCGGACCGACGGTGCCGGGCTGCGTCGCGATCGACCTGGCGGAAATCGATGCGCGGCCGGCGGAGGCAACCGATACCGACTCCCTGCTTGCGATCGTTGGGCGCGACGGGGAGCCGGCGGCGCCTCTCAGTCAGTCATTGAGCAGACTGCCTGCCTATTCACTCGTGGCGAGGCGGTTCCGGCGGATCGATTGACCGCGCCGGGCTCTCAAGTCTGAGTGGCCGTCCGTGGCTGCGTGCTCGGCGGGACAGTCGCCGAGCGACTGGCGGCAGGTCTCGGGCTCGGACTCGGTCTCGGACTCGGTCTCGGTCTCGGACTCGGCGAAGGGCATCCGTTCGCTTCCGAGGGCCGAATCGGCCGCATCTCCTCGATGCCACAGCGGAAGGGCAGGACCAGCAGCGGGTTGACGCGGGCGGTCTCCGCGGCCGGCAGCAACATCCGCGACGCGATGCTGGGCTCGAGCTCCATCGTCATCTTCTCGAGCGGGCTGAAGAGACCGTAGTGGAGGTGGCAGCCCGTCGCGTTGCCGGTCATGCCTTCATAGCCGATGAGCTGGCCGGCCGTCACGCGCTGGCCCACCTTGACCTTGAGCACGTACATGTGGGCGTACAGGCTGCGATAGCCGTTGCCGTCGTCGATGACCACCATGATCGGCAGGTAGTTCCAGAGTCGCTTCGCGTCGAGACGGGCGTAGTAGGCGGATAGATCGCCCTGCCAGCCCATGTAGTCATCGAAATGTCGCCCCGCGGCGAGCACCACGCCATCGTGGGCCGCCACGATCTTGTCGCCGCAGAACGTGGCCATGTCCACGCCGTCGTGGAATCGCCGGCCGTCGACGACGAAATCGCCCCAGTTCGTCGTCCCGAACGGCAGCGTGACCCGCGCATCCGCGACGGGCCAGACATAGCCGGTGAGCCTATCCGCCGAGAGCGGGCTGGGATCGGCCGCCGTCTCCGATGCTCGGGTGGTGGCCACGCCGGCGGTCTTCGGGTCGCCCGTTGCGACGGCCGAGATCGGAGAACGCGTCGTCACGGAGCCGGCGGCCGATTGCGGCGCCCGGGCCTGCGATGGGGACACCCACGGCTGCCCCGCGACGACGAGCGTGGCGGCGAGCAGCAGCAGGACGCCGAATGCGAACGCGCCGCCGTGTCGCGATAGACGGGAGAACCGCAGGCGGACGCCCGCGATGGAATTGCCGAGCCGGTGACAGAAGCTGCCCACAGGAGCGTTTTATCACGTTGCAATGCTGCGCGTGAGGGCCGCGCGGCGCCTGCCGAGCATCGAATTCCGGCCCGAATCCGGGCCCAATGGCGACGCGCCGGCGGCGCCGATACGGACGCCGATACGGGCGCCGGGTTGCATATGCCATGCCAAGAGCGGCACACTGGCACAGAGCGCCGCTCCAAGCCACCCGTCTCCAACTGGCGTGAGCCGGCTCGCAAGTGCGGAATCGGCCATGTCTGACACCAGGTTCGCCGCGACGGCGCCGTCACCGGCTCCACCTTCGTTCGGCCCTCGGCCCGGAGCTGGATCCAGATCGGAGGATCGATGCGTCGCGACAGGATGAGCCGCAAGGCCGTCTGGGCCTTTCTCGCAACTGCCGTTCTCGTATTCCTGGGCCCTGTCGCCGGCATCGCGCCCGTCGCCTCGGCCGAGGACCTACCTCCGGGAACCTGGATGTGGTCCGGAAATCTCGCAACCGCCAGAGGATTCGCGCCCGCGGTCCTGCTCGCGGACGGCAGCGTACTGACGGCCGGAGGCTCGGACGGCTCCACCTATTTCGCCTCTGCCGAACGCTGGAATCCGAGCTCGCGGACCTGGGCGAGCGCCGGATCTATCGGCCAGCCGGCAGTCGGCCAGGTCGCTTCGATCCTTCCAAACGGCAAGGTCCTCTTCGCCGGCGGTACCGACGACATGAGCTACTACAGGTTCGGCGACGTGTATGACCCCGTCGCGCGGACCTGGACAAAGACGCCGGCGATGGCGCATGCGCACGCCTATGCGGCTGGGGCGACGCTCACCGGCGGTAACGTGCTCGTCATCGGCGGATACGATGGCGGGGGATCGCTGCTCACCACGGCCGTGGATGTCTACTCCGCCGCGGCCGGGACCTGGAGCGCGGGGCCGAAGCTGCCCGGGGGCGCCGGACGCTTCGCGATGACGGCCACGACCCTGGGCAACGGCACGGTGCTGGTGGCCGGTGGAAACAACGGCGCGACCGACAGCACCGCAGCCCTCACGACGGTGGTCACGTACTCGCCGGGCACCGGCTGGTCGGCGGCCAATCCGATGAAGACGGCCAGATTCGACCATGCCGCCGCCCGGCTGGGCGATGGGCGCGTTCTCGTTGCCGGAGGGTCGGACGGCACCGGCAAGGCGCTGGCCACGGCTGAGATCTACGACCCGAAGACGGGGCAGTGGACGCTTACCGGGAACATGCTGGCCGCCCGCTTCGGGTTGACTTTGTCGACGCTTGCCGACGGCCACGTACTTGCGGTGGGCGGCTACTCGAGCGCATCGAGCCCGGCACTGGCCTCCGCCGAGCTCTACGACCCGAAGACCGGCCATTGGGCGGCGACGGGCCCGCTGGCCGAGGGACGGCGGTACCAATCGGCGACCGTGCTGTCCGACGGCCGCGTGCTCGTTGTCGGCGGTCACGGGTCGGGGCAGGATGCATATCTCGCCTCCTCCGAGCTGTATACGCCTCCTGAGCCGCCGCTCGTCTACTCGCCGACCACCTTCTATCCCATCGCCCCGGCCCGGATCCTCGACACCAGGTCTGGAAACGGTTTGAGTGGCGCCTTCCGGGCTGGGATCCCGCGCATGCTCCAGGTCACCGGTCGCGGCGGCGTTCCGGACGGCGCGGCGGCGGTCACCGGCATTCTCACGGTCACCAAACCGACGACCGAGGGCTGGGTCGCGATCGGCCCGATCGCCACAAGTGCGCCCGGCTCGTCCACGCTCAACTTTCCTGCAGGCGACAACCGAGCCAACAACGTGACGGTGGCATTGGATGCCCACGGCCGACTCGCGGCGGTCTACATCCCAAACGGTGCCGGCACGACCCAGCTCATCTTCGACGTCACCGGGTACTTCATGGCCGACGATAAAGGCGCGACGTTCAAGACGCTGGCGCCGAGCCGCCTTCTCGACAGCCGCAACGGGACCGGTGTCAGCCGCGCCACGTTCAAGACCGGTGTCGCACGCACTTTCCAGGTCACGGGCCATGGTGGGGTGCCGGCGGAAGCGGTGGCCGTGACGGGCAACCTGACTCTCGTGAGACCCAGCGCCGGAGGCTGGGCCTTCGTCGGGCCGTCCATTCCAGCCGATCCGACCACGATGAACTGCTCTACCGTCAATTCGCCGGCCGGCGACATTCGAGCCGATGGTGTCACGGTGGCTCTCGGCACAGGAGGCACTCTCAGTGCCGTCTGGGTGGGTTCGAAGGGGTCTACCGCCGATCTCGTATTCGACGTCACCGGCTACTTCGTCCACGGCCTGGGCGGCGCCCACTTCGTGCCCATGGAGCCGGCGCGGCTCGTGGATACGCGCTACAAGCTGCCTTTCGCGGGCCCAATCAGAACCGGCGTGCCGGTGACCGTGGCGATCGCGGGTAGGGGCGGCATCCCTAGCTCGGCGACCGGGATCAGCGGCAACCTGACCGTGACGGGACAGACGTATCAGGGCTACCTCACGATCAGCCCCAAGCTCACGGGCGGCGCCACCACATCCACCCTCAACTTCCCTGCCGGCGACAACCGGGCGAATGGTTTCGACGTCAGTCTGGCGACCACCGGGACCGTGAGCGTTGTCTACGTGGCGACAGCCACGTCGTCCACCACCCAATTCATCATCGACGTGACCGGCTACTTCACGCCCTGAGACGCCGACGTTCGCAGGAATGGGAATTGGCGTTTCGGCTGGACCTGCGACTCACGGCTCCGCATAATGCGGGTCGAGACTCAGGTCTAGTCCAGTCGGCCCACCGCGCCAACGTCTAACTCTGCCCCGGTCCCCAGAGGAGACTGCCTGTGGACGTCGCCCAGCTGTCACGCCTTCAGTTCGCGCTGACAGTCAGCTTCCATTTCATCTTTCCATCGATCACGATCGGTTTGGCCGGCCTGATCGCGATCATCGAGACGTTTCGTTGGCGGACGAAACGCGACGTCTACGACCGAATGTCGGTGTTCCTGACGAGGCTCTTCGCCGTGACGTTCGTGATCGGCGTGGTGACCGGCATCGTGATGGAGTTCCAGTTCGGGACGAACTGGTCCCGCTTCTCGGGCTTCGTGGGCGACATCTTCGGCACTCCACTGGCTGCCGAAGGGATCCTGGCATTCTTCCTCGAGTCTGCATTCGTCGGCATCGTCCTGTTTGGACGGCAGCGGGTCTCTTCGACCGTCCGCTGGCTGGCGGGCATCATGGTGTTCCTGGGGACGACCCTCTCTGCCTTCTGGATCCTCGTGGCGAACTCGTGGATGCAAACCCCGGCCGGCTACGTTTGCCAGCCGGATCCAAGCTGCAGCATGAGCGTCCCGGGGGAGAAGGCCGTCCTGGCGGACTTCTGGTCCGCAGTCTTCAACCCATCGATTCTGCCTCGCCTCATGCACACGTTGTCGGCCTGCTGGGTCGTCGGGGCATTCTTCGTCATGGGCATCTCGGCCTGGTATGTCCTGCGCGGCCGAAACCTCGACGTCGCACGAATATTGCTGCCCCTCACCGTGGTCATCGCCTTCTTCGGATCGGGTCTCATGTTCGTCACCGGCGACCTCCAGACGCGGGAGGTCTACCAGTGGCAGCCCATCAAGTTCGCGGCGATGGAGGGCGTGTTCAAGACCGAGTCGGGGGCGCCTCTCATTCTGATCGCACTGCCGCCCAGCCAGACCGGACCGCTGGACTTTGCGATCGGGATTCCCAACGGGCTGAGCCTGATGAGCGAGGGTGACCTCAACGGCCAGGTCAAGGGCCTGGAAAATTGGGACCAGTCGTTGTGGCCGCCGGTGGCCATGACTTTCGTCGGTTTCCATACGATGGTGGGCCTCGGCGGGCTGATGCTGCTGCTCATGCTGTTCGGGATCTTCTTCCTGTGGCGGAAAACGATCGAGAAGAAGACCCTGTGGCTAAAGCTCGCGGTGCTGGCTATCCCGCTGCCGATCATCGCGGTCGAGCTCGGATGGATGACGGCCGAGGTGGGGCGCCAACCGTGGATCGTATACAACCTCATGCGGACGGTTGACGGAACGTCGCCGGGGGTCTCAGCAAGCGATGTGGCTGTTTCGATCGTGGCGATCGTGGTCCTTTACGTGTTGCTGCTCTTCCTGTGGCTGTACGCCATACGTAAGGAGATAGCTAGAGGGCCGGATCTGGCGCCCGCCGTTGCGATGGCCGTGGAGGCGACTCCGGTCGCCCTCGGGGAAGAACCTGCCGCGCCGGCTCCACTGACGACGCCGGCCAGGAAACGCACACGCAAGGTCGATCCGAACGACGGAGGTCGGTGAGATGCCTGAGCTCTCAGTCGTCTGGTTCGTTCTGCTGGGCGTCTTGTTCACGGGCTATGCGCTGCTCGACGGGTTCGACCTCGGCGCTGGTGCGGTCCATCTTCTGGTCGCCCGAACTGATGGCGAGCGACGCAACGTCCTCAATGCCATCGGTCCGGTTTGGGATGGCAACGAAGTCTGGCTGATCACTGCCGGTGGCGCCCTGTTCGCGGCTTTTCCACTTGTCTATGGCACCGCACTCTCCGGCTTCTACCTGGCCGTCGTCCTGCTCCTCGGTGCTCTCATCCTGCGTGGAGTCTCGATCGAGTTTCGTGGCAAGGAGACCGACCGCCGGTGGCGCCAGAGCTGGGACGTTCTGTTCTCCCTGGGATCGGCGCTGGCGGCCCTGCTCTTCGGAGTGGCCCTCGGCAACGTCCTGCGCGGCATCCCGCTCGACTCAGCCGGGGTCTATCGCGGCGGCTTCGTGGGGCTGTTGAGCCCGTTCTCGCTTGCGGTGGGCGTGCTCACTCTGGGCCTGACCGTCCAGCAGGGCACCGCCTGGCTTGTGCTCAAGACAGAGGGCGCGCTTGCGGATCGGGCTCGCCGTATCCAGCTAGTCGCCGTTGCCGTGGTAGCAGTGACCTGGGTGGGTTCCACGCTGATCGCTTTGGGCGATGCCAAGCACCTCTTCGACAACTTCGGCACGCCGATTGCCTGGGTTGGCCCGGTTGTCGTCTTCCACTCTCTTGCGTTCCTTATCAGGTCCAACCTGAGGCGACAGGCCGCAGTTGGGTTCATTTGCTCGTGCCTGGCGATCATCGGTCTCGCGATCACTGCCGGGACTGCCCTGTACCCGAACCTGCTCCCCTCGACCGGGCCGGGAGCGAGCCTGACGGTCAGCAGCGCTCACTCGTCCGACCTGACCCTCTCGGTGATGCTGGTCGTGGCGGTGCTCGGGATGCCGATCGTCCTGGCCTACACGGCGTTCATCTACTGGAAGTTCAAGGGCAAGGTCCAGCTGGACGAAGCCGGCTATTAGTCGTCGAATCGAGCCGCTACCAGTCCGGGGCGATCTGGCGGTCCAGGAGTTCCGTGGCGGTCAGTCGCGGCCGGATGAGGCGGGCGGTCCCGCCCAGGACGGCTACCTCTGCGGGCGCTCCGTGGGAGAGGAAGAGCGGCATCGATTCCGTGAAGCCGTAAGCGCCGGCATCGAGAAGAGCAACCAGATCGCCCACCTGCGGTCGGGGCAGCAGCGCCGCCTTCGCGAACACGTCCAGGCCGGTGCAGAGCGGCCCTGCCACCGTGACGGGGATGCGGTCGCGCGACGCCGCGCCGGCGGTCAGCACCGCGAGGCGCTGCTCCCGGCGAACCAGAGCCGGCCGGAGAACGTGGTTGATGCCGCCCTCCAGGATCGCGACCGGCGCGTCCGCCGTGCCCTTCACGTCCACGACCTCAGCGACGTAGGCGCCCGCCGGCCCAACGAGAAAGCGGCCGGGCTCGAGCAGGATCTCCATCCGGGCGAGCGTCGGGTCCGTGCCCCAGACCGCGTTCAGCGCAGCAAGGTGCGAGCCGAGCAGGGCGAGGTCGAGGGGTTGCTCCCCGTCGGCGTACGGGATCCCCAGTCCGCCGCCGGCGTCGACGAGGCGGAGGGGAACGCCCGCTGCCGCCATCACTTCCCGACCGATCGCCACGACCATAGCGACGTGGTCGGCGAGCTGATCCGCGGCCCGCAGGTTCGAGGCCCCGAACGCGTGCACGCCGAGCAGCTCCAGGTGCGGCGACGCGGCCGCGTCTCGCGCTGCTTTGCGCAACGCCCCGAGTGGCATTCCGAACTTGCCGTCGGCGCCGCCGATCAGCGGGACCTCCTCGATCACGGCCTCTTCCGGCACGGCAAGCCGCAGCAGGATCGGCTGTCGTCGCCCGAGTCTGGCGGCTATCGCTTCCAGGCGGCGCAGCTCGCCGGGGGATTCGACGGTGACGGCGCCAAGACCGGCGGCAACCGCGGCCGCCAGCTCTTCCTCTGTCTTGCCGGGCCCCGTCATCGCGACAGCGACCGGGGCGAAGCCCGCCCGAAGGACCGTCTCGAGCTCCCCGCCGGATGCGATGTCGGCCCCGACGCCGCAGCGAGCCAGATGGGCGACCACGCCCAGCGCAGGATTCGCCTTGACGGCGAACGCGAGTCGGAACCGCGACGGCAGCACCGAGCGCAGGGCGTTCACACGGCGGCCGATCAGGTCGAGGTCGTAGACGTAAAGCGGTGTGCCGAATTCGCCGGCGAGTTGCTCGGCTGGGACTCCGGCAAGAAGGCCGTCCTGAAGGATGCCGCCGCCCATAGCGCCCACGGCACCCGCGCGTCCGGTCGCGACGCGCGTCACCGTAGCGCCTCTTCCAGGGCGACCCTCGCATCCGTCCGCTCGTCGCGGTACTTGACCACGACCGCGGCCGAAAGAGCGATCCCTTCGCGCTCGGCGAAAGCGCCGGTCACGTGCCGGACCCCGGGCGCAACCACCGCTCCGGCCGGGACGACGAGTGGACGCTCGAGTGTGCCGACGAGGACGCGCTCATGGACAAGATCATAGAGCCGGCTCGTGCCGGTCAGGATCACTCCCGCGGCGATGACCGCTCGCCGCTTGACGAGCACGCCATCCAGCAGTGCCGCCTGGGCACCGACGAAGGCCTCGTCTTCGACGATCACGGGCCGCCGGCCGGCCGGCTCGAGCACGCCGCCGACCTGGACACCGGCCGAGAGATGGACGCGCGAACCGATCTGGGCGCACGACCCGACGAGCACGTGCGAGTCCACCATCGTGCCCTCGCCGACCCACGCGCCCACGTTTATGTACGAGGGCGGCATGATCGTCACCCCGGGCGCGAGATAGACGCCGCCGCGGACGGAGGTTCCGCCGGGAACGACTCGCCACGGCTTGCCCGCCGCCAGAGCGGCCAGAGCTTCGGGCGATTTGGTGAGGCCCTTGAGCGGTAGCCCGACGCGGTCGCGGAACCGGAATGCGCCGTCGAGATTCCAGGTTTCGGTGGCGCGGTCGGCGAAGAGCAAGAGGATCGCCTGCTGGACGTTCGAGTTGACGCGCCAGCCATCGGTCGCCCCGGCGTCCGGTTCGGCCGCCCGAACGCGTCCCGCGTCCAGGGCCGCCAAAACGCCGCCTTCGACCGCGCCCTCGATTGAACCCTCTTCCACTCGCCGCCGCCTTTGCTCGAAACTCTCGCTATGCCCTGGCCATCGCCGTCTGTTCGGGCAGTGCAGGTGTCGAGTCTAGCGCGCCGGTCGTCTGCAGGATCATCTCGAGGCGCGCCCGATGGGGCTCGTCGAGCGGCAGGAGCGGCGCCCGGAGCACGTCGGAGAGCAGGCCCATCATCGACATCGCGGCCTTGACCGGAACCGGGTTCGGGCCGCCGGCGAAGTTGGCCTTCATGAGAGGAAGCCAGCGATCGTGGATCCGGCGCGCCGCGTCCCAGTCGCCGGCGAAGGCCGCGTCGCACAACTCGGCCATCTCGCCGGGAATCTCGTTCGAACAGACGGAGATGACACCGTCTCCGCCGAGCGCGAGCATCGGCAGAGTCCACGTGTCGTCGCCGGCTAGCACCGAGAAGTCGGCCGGACGATCGCGCAGGATCGTCGCGATCTGATCCATGTTCGCCGATGCTTCCTTGACCGCCACGATCCGGGGATGTTCGGCGAGACGGAGAAGCGTCGCCGCCTCTACGTTCACGCCGGTTCGGCCCGGGACGTTGTAGACGATGATCGGGAGGTCGCCTTCGTCGGCGACAGCTCGGAAGTGCGATTCGAGCATTCGCTGATCGGGCTTGTTGTAGTACGGCGCAACGACGAGCGCGGCGTCCGCGCCGAGTTCGGCGGCGCGGCGGGTTGAGCGGATGGCAGTAGCTGTGCTGTTCGAGCCGGTTCCGGCGATGACCCGGACGCGGGCTCGGCTCGGCCGCTCGGAAGCCATCTCCAGAGTCGTCGCGATCACCCACTCGTCCTCTTCGTGGCTCAGCGTCGGCGTCTCGCCCGTCGTGGCGCAGGCCACGAGGCCGTGAATGCCGGCATCGATCTGGCGCCGGACGAGGCTGCGGAAGGTGTCCTCATCGATTGCGCCGGTGCTGGTGAACGGCGTCACGAGGGCCGTGAAGGCTCCTCGGAACTGTCGATTTGCTGGCATCTCGGGTGCTCCTTGCGGCCCTTTTCAGGCGTGGGTGGTGTCGGATTGGGCTGCCGCGCGCTGGGCGGCGAGGATGGAGTCGAGGACATCGTCGAAGGTGTGGATGCCGGGAGAGCGCGGCTCGGCCAGCAGCCAGTTGGCAGCGGTCAGAGCGCCTGCGGCATAGGCCGAGCGGTCCCGTGCGGTGAGGCGCATCTCCAGGCTTTCACCCGGGGCGTCGAAACCGACGAGGTGCATCCCCGGCGAGCTGCCGGCGCGGATGACCGCCACTTCGAGCTCCTCGGGGGCGGGAGCGCCGTGGGCCATCACCCGCGCCACGCGTTCCTTACGTGGGTGGGCGGCGATGAGGCGGCGCGACAACTCGATGGCGGTGCCGGACGGGCGGTCGGCCTTCGTGCGGCGGTGCCACTCGACGATGTACGGGTCGTATTCGGCGAACGGCCCGAAAAGGCGCGCGGCCTCTTCGACCAGCCGGGCGAACAGCATGACGCCGAGGCTGAAACTGGCCGAAACCACGGCCGCGGCCTGGTGATTGGCGAGCAAGTCGGCGACCTGCGCCCGGTCGCTCGACCAGTTCGTCGTTCCGACTACGAAGTTGCGAACGCCGCTTTCCAGGGCCGCACGCACGTTTAGGGCCACCGCCTCGCCCACGCTGAACTCAAAGACGATGTCTGCCCCGCGGAATTCGGCGGGAGAGTGGCCGTGTGAGCTGGGCGGCATGCCCAGGATCGCCAGCGGCGGAGTGCCACTTCCGGCCAGCGCGGCGGCTACCGCGCGGCCCATGGCTCCGTCTCCTGCGACGATGCTCTGCATTTGCTGATCTCCTGGTTGGTGGCTATGTCGGCCGGTTTGCCGTCGCCCGGCGGGGCGAGATCGGGATCGGTGCGGTTCCGGAGAGGGCTGAGAGGGTTCGGCAGTCGCGCCCTGGCGGTTCGGCTCCGAGGTGCGGGTTCTGCCGGAAACAGAAAGACCGCGGCACCCGTTGATGTCGCGGCCCTGGCAGCCTCCGCCCTTCGGCTCCGCGGTTCGTGCGAACGCGCCGGAGCCGCTTAGGGCCTTGCCTCCAGGCAGGGCCGCCAGCGCTTGACCTTGGGTTTGCCGTCGGACTGAGTTCGCATGCCAGGTAGTATGCATGTTGCCGGCCCTATGCGCAAGTGTTCCGACGGTTATGCAGGGTGAATATAAGCGCGGTGCATAATGCGTATGCACGACGAATGCTCCGGCGCGGTTGGGCGCCGCGGTCTTTGCCTCGGTCGTCGCCGTCGGTAGATCGCTGGGTAAGTCCGCGCCAAGCGGGGCCGAGCACGATCCGATCGAAATGGATGACCTCAAGATCGGAACGGTCGTCAGGGCCGTCCGCCGTCGCCGGGGCCTCCGCCAGCGCGACGTGGCCGTTCTCGCCGGCGTGAGCCAGTGGGCCGTGTCAATCGTGGAGCGAGGGCAGCTGAATCGGCTGCCGGTGAGGACGATTCGCAAGATCGCCTCGGCTCTCGAGATCCGCATGCCATTCGAACCCAGGTGGCGCGGCGGCGAGCTCCCGCGCCTTGTCGACGCGCGCCACGCTGCCCTCGTCGAAGCAGTCGTTGCTCGGCTCGCGGCTAGTGGCTGGGAAGTCGCGGTCGAGTACGGCTTCAGCCACTTCGGTGAACGCGGCTCGGTAGACGTAGTCGGATGGCGGGCGAAGGAGCGAGCCCTGCTCCTGGTCGAGGTGAAGTCCGAACTCGACAACCTGCAGGGCATGCTGTCCGCGCTCGATCGCAAGACGCGGCTGGTGCCAGCCCTCCTGGCGGCTGAGCGCAACTGGCGGGCGAGCGTCGTGGGCGTGGTCCTGGCCATGGCGGACCGGAGCACCTTCCGCGACGGCATCGCCAAGTTCCCCGCGATCTTCACGGCGGCGTTCCCGAGTCGAAACGTCGAGATACGTCACTGGCTGGGTGGGCCGGGGCGCCATCCGCTGCGTGGCGTGTGGTTTCTCCGGCCGAGTGGCTCCAGCACTCTTATGGAGAGTCCAGGCGGACCCCGGCGCATCCGAGCGAAGCAGGGATCTGAGAGTTCGCCCGAGTCGGGCCCAGGGAGGCACGAGCCACGCACGAAACGAGCTACGGGACCAGGGAGCTCTGGGTCTGGTGGCCCGTCCGCCAGCTCTCCGGCCACCACGAACCGACGGGTCTCTCCATAAGAGTGGCCACAGCAATCGTTCGGAGAAACGGCGCGGTCGAGCATGAAGAAACGGCGTTCGGGCCGTCGCAGACGGCACGGCGGGCGCGGCCGGAGTGAGAGCCACGAGCGCCACCTAGGAGGGGCGCCGGCGTCGCACCACGAACGCGGTCAGGGCCAGAAGCGCGGCGCTGATCGCCGCCATGACGGCGGCCAGCACGGTGTCGACGAAGGGATGGCGCGAACCCGGAACCACTATGCCTACGATTGTGGCCCCGGCGGGCAGGCCGGTGACGGTGCCGTCGGTGTTCTCGTCGAACTGGAACTCCATCATCGACCGGAGCTCGCCCGAGCTCAGCCGGATGACTTGGTCGATGTAGAGGGCGCCGCCCTGCTGTGCCTCCGCGCTCCGGAAGTCGACTATGTCCGCCTGGCTCGGGAGCCAGGCTTGCTGGCTGATGAACACGCCCCCTACCAGGAGCACGCCGATCACCGCGGAGGTGATGAGCGCCGGCAGGACTCGGCCCAGCACGGCCCCGACCAGCACGGCCACGGCGAAGACGAGCATCCCGATGGCGACCACCTCCAGGCCGCGGCTGCTGGCGTTGTCGAAGGAGAGCAGGGGGTCGATTGAGGGCTGGCGCGCTCGCTGCAGCTCGGTTGCGGAAAAGGCGGCAATCGCGAACAGCCCAAGCAGCAAGGCGGCGACCGGCGCTACCCGGCCGACGAGCCATCGGGTCCGAGACGTTGCCAGCGACCAGGCCACCGAAGCTGTCCGGTCCTCGATCTCGCGGGCCACCAGGGCCGCTCCCGCCAGCAAGCCGGCGAGCGGGGCCAGTCCGCCAATGGCGCCCATGAGCGGGCTCGCCCACGCGCTATTGATCGAGTAGAACTCGCTCGCTCGGCGCTGGCAATCGGTCGTGGCCGAGCCGCCGAACGGAAGGCCCCGCCACGATGCGAGGCATTCGGGCGTGGCGCCGGTGGCGTGGAGTCGCGCCGCCACGATCAGGGCGGCGACCGACGCCAGCAGCAGCATCGCGGCCACGGCCAGCAGCGTGAAGCGGTGGAGTCGGAAAGTGATGCGAGCCTGGGTCAGCATCAATTCGGCCTGTCCGAGCGCGTCGGCCGGCCGCTCGCCAGGTAGCCCAGCACGACCTCGTCGAGCGTGGCCGGCCGGCCCCCGTCATCAGCGCGCCACAGCGCCATGACCTTGCCCGCCGGCCCCGGAAACGTGGCCACGAGAACACCGGCCGGCGGATCTTCGGGCGCTGCGATTCGGTGACCGTCGACGGCGGCGGCAAGCGTGTCGTCGAGGAGGATGCGGCCGCCGCCGAGGACGACCAGCCGGTCGCAGGCCGACTCGATGTCGGTGATGACGTGCGATGAGAGCAGCGCCGTCGATCCGTCTGCGCGGACGGCGCTGACCAGGACGCTCAGGAACTCGCGCCGCGCCAGCGGGTCCAGCGCCGCGAGCGGTTCGTCGAGAAGCAGGACCTCGGCGCGCGTCCCCAGGGCGAGCGCCAGGCCGACCTGGGCCTGCTGGCCGCCGGACAGCTCGTCGGCGCGACGGTCCAGCGGAATGTCCAGCTCTTCGAGGCGGCGCCGGGCGACGGCACGATCGAACTGGGGCCGCAGGCTGGCGCCCATGTCGAGGTGTTGCGCCACCGTCAGGGAGCGGTACAGCGACGCGTTCTGGGGAACGTAGCCTGTGTGTTTGATTGCGCGGCCGCGATCGCGCCAGGGATCCTCGCCCATGACCGTCATGCGGCCGCTGGTCGGTCGCTCGAAGCCGATGAAGCCCCGAATCAGGGTGGACTTGCCGGCCCCATTCGGGCCGACCAACGCCGTGATGGATCCGGCTGGGATTGCCAGGTCCACGTCCCTCAGCGCCTCGATCCGGCGGCCGAAGCGCCGGCCGTAGGTCTTGCTCAGGGCGTATGTCTGCAGCGGCGGCGAGTCTGTGGTGGTTGTCATGGGTCCCTCCTCGAATGATCTTGCGCAAGGTTAACGGCGCCCCCTGGCCGCCACCCAGTGGGGAGAGCCCCGGCGCCGGTGTAGGGATTCCCCGCCATTCTGGGCCCGATCCCCGGTGCTACCTTTGGCGTCGATATGAGCCTCCGCCGACGCGACATAGCCGCTCTGGTTGTGATCGTCGCAACGCTGCTTCTGGGCGTCGCGGCGTATCTGGCCGGGCCAACGCCGAGCGGCATGCACCTCGGCCTGCAGGACGGGCAGATCGTGGTCGACTCAGTCGATCCGGGCAGCCCGGCGGCTCTCGAGAGCGTTCAGCCGGGGATGATCGTCATCTACATGGACGACGTGGACGTGCTGGCGTTGTCTGCCGATGCTCGATCTGCTGTGGTAGCCCATCCGCGGCTCTGGACTTACGTGACTACGCTGTGGCCGGAGCAGCTGCCCGCCCAGCTGGCCGCCCGCGCTCAACTGGCCCGCGAGCAGGCTGCCGCGGCTTCCGCTTCGCCCGACGCGAACGGATACATGGGGCCGCCCGTCGGTTACGACGTGACCTTCCCCAATTCGATCGGCTTCATGTTCGATCAATGGCAGGACGGGTATCGCCGCAACTCCCTTCCGGCCGTCGTGCTCGGCGTCGTCGTGCTACTTGGGGGAGCCTGGT
>Ga0209014_10000109_pt1 | contig 42852 bp, 33 predicted proteins | sample BarGraNGADG00212_FD_184491 | JGI IMG/M metagenome (GOLD analysis project Ga0209014, IMG submission 184491) | Arctic peat soil microbial communities from Barrow, Alaska - Barrow Graham LP Ref core NGADG0002-212 (SPAdes) (version 2) | ecosystem: Environmental > Terrestrial > Soil > Wetlands >...
GGGTCTTCCGCCAGGTGGCCGACACGCTGAGCCGCGTGGGCATCGCGGTGCTGCGCCTCGACGACCGTGGCCTCGGCGCGTCGACCGGAAGCTTCGCCACCAGCAACACGGCCGATTTCGCCGACGACACCCGCGCGGCGCTCGCCTATCTGCGCTCGCGCGCGGACATCGACCCCAACCGCCTTGCGCTCGTCGGTCACAGCGAGGGCGGGATGATCGCGCCGATGGTCGCCGCGACCGATCCGAAACTGCGCGCGATCGCGATCATGGCCGGACCAGCGGACAAGATGATCGACATCATCCTGGAACAGAACAAGTGGGTCGCCGACCACAATCCGAAGATGACACAGGCGCAGCGCGACTCCGTGCTCGCCGAGACGCGCGTCGCGCTCGCGCCGGAGCGGCAGTTCGCACCCGCACTGAAGTTCTGGATGTCGTACGACCCCGCGCCGGCCGCAAAGCAGGTGAAGGCGGCAACGCTGATTCTGCAGGGCGAGACGGACCGGCAGGTCCCCGCCGGGAACGCCACGAAACTCGCCGCGCTCATTCGCTTGGGTGGAAACAAGGACGTGACCGTCCGCATTTTTCCGGCGACCGATCACCTGTTTCTCGAGGACTCCACGGGCGACTTCCTCGACATGTACAAGCACGTGAAGACCAACAAGGTCAGCCCGGTCATTCTCGGGGCGATGGCGGATTGGCTGGTGCTGAAGCTCGGCACGCCGGCGGTGGTGAAGTAACCCTGAACCAAACGCTCTCAACTGCCTGTCGGACGACAGCTATCGGACAACGGCCTTTTTACCGATCGGTGCGCGCCGATTTTTCCACGTACACCGCTGCCGCCGCCGTCGCGCCGATGCTTTGCTTCGCCCGTCCCACCGTGAGCGAGATCGGCCCGTCGAACGGTTCGCGTTCGACGAGCCTGAGGATCGCACCCGGGACGATTCCGCGCTTCTTGAGATAGCGCAGGAGCTCGGGATCGCGGTCGCTCATGCGCACCACGCGTGCGCGGGCGCCGACCGGAAGATCGGCGATGCTCGCGAGGCGCCGCTCGTCCACGCGGCCGGCGACCGTCGGAATGGGCGCACCGTGTGGATCAGCAGTTGGATTCCCCAGTGCGTCGGCCATGCGGTCGACCAGATCCGCGCTCGCCGCGTGCTCCAGGCGCTCGGCTTCTTCGTGCACGTCGTCCCAACCGTAGCCGAGCTTGGTCACCAGAAAACTCTCGATGATCCGGTGGCGCCGGATCAGCTGCAGCGCAATGAGGCGGCCGGACGCGGAGAGACGCGCGCCGCGGTAGCGCTCGACCTTCACGAGACCGAGGCGCGCGAGACGCTGGAGCATCCCGCTCACGCTCGCGGCGGCGATGCCGAGCTGTTCGGCGATGTCGGTGGTCGCCGCGGGTGACCCGCCCTGCTCTATCTCGTAGATGACCTTGAGATAGTCCTCCGCCTGACGCGTGAGCGCCTTCTCGCGAGGGACGGCACGATGAGTGCTGTGCGCGCCGCTTCGTTCGTCGGTCGCGCGGGCGCTCATCCTGTGCCGCCGCTGGGCCGCTCGCGCACGAGCAGGACGGGCACGAACGACTGGTGCCGTACTTCGTTGGCGACGCTGCCGTAGATCAGGTCCTTCATGCCGCGGTGGCCATGCGTGCCCATCGCGATGAGATCGCAGCCCTCGCGCAGCGCGGCGGCCGTGATCTCGTTGGCGGGATCGCCGGAGGCGAGCACCGCCTCGACGGCGAAACCGTCAGCGGAGAGTTTCGCGGCGACGTCGTCTAGATACGCGCGATCCTTCCGGATCTCTTCCGATTCGCGGAGTTCGAGCGCGCTCATGTTGCGGGCGGCGAACCCGTCGGCGACGTGCATCAGCACGATGCTCGCGCCGCAGTGCTTCGCGAGGGCGCGCACGTGCGCGACGATCGCCTCGTCGGTGCGTGTGTTTTCGAGCGGCATGAGAATGCGTGTGTACATCAGGCGAGCCACTCCGTGAAGGTCTGCACCAGAAGCCAGCCGTTGAGCGCCGCGATGAACGCCGCCGCGCACCAGGCCAGGGACTTGAGCCAGCGGGGGTTCGCGAACTCCCCCATCTTGGCACGATCGTTCGTGAATTGCACTAGCGGCACCACCGCGAACGAAAGTTGCAGGCTGAGGATGACCTGGCTGAGGATGAGGAGCTTGGCGGTGCCGTCCTCCCCCGCAACTATAGATACGATGACCGCCGGCACGATGGCGATGGCGCGGGTGATGAGCCGCCGCACCCACGGGCGGAGCCGCAGGTCGAGGAAACCCTCCATCACGATCTGGCCGGCGAGCGTCCCGGTGAGGGTCGAGTTCTGGCCGCTCGCGAGCAGGGCCAGCGCGAAGATGGCGCTCGCCCCGGCCACGCCGAGCAGCGGCGTGAGCAGTTTGTACGCGTCCTGGATCTCGGCGACGCCCGTGTAGCCGCTGTAGTGGAAGGTCGCGGCGGCGACGATCAGGATCGCCGCGTTGATGAACAGCGCGATGGTGAGCGCGAACGTCGAGTCGATGAACGCGAAGCGTACGGCCTCGCGCTTGCCTTCCGCCGTCTCTTCGTAGCGGCGCGTCTGCACGATCGACGAATGGAGATACAGGTTGTGCGGCATCACCGTGGCGCCGAGGATGCCGATGGCGATGTAGAGTTGCGCGTGATCGCCGAGGATCGAGGCGGAGGGAACGAATCCGAGCGCGACCGCGCCGAGGTCGGGCTTGGAGATGACCATCTCGAACAGGAAGCAGGCGCCGATCGTCGCGATGAGCGTGATGACGACGGCCTCGAGGAGGCGGAACCCCCGGTTCTGGAGCACCAGCACCACTAGCACGTCCGCGGCGGTGATGAGGATGCCGAACGTGAGGGGAATATTGAAAAGGAGCTTGAGCGCGATGGCCGAGCCGATGACCTCGGCCAGGTCGCAGGCGGCGATGGCGATTTCGCAGCCGATCCAGAGCGCGATCGACACGGGGCGCGAGTAATGATCGCGGCACGCCTGTGCGAGGTCGCGTCCGGTGGCGATGCCGAGCTTGAGCGCGAGTCCCTGGAGGAGGACCGCGATGAGATTCGAGACGAGGACGACCGAGAGCAGCGTGTAGCCGAACCGTGCGCCGCCGGCGATGTCGGTGGCCCAGTTGCCCGGGTCCATGTAGCCGACGGCGACGAGATATCCGGGCCCGGAGAACGCGAGCACCTTGCGCCACCAGCCGAGGCGGTTCACCGGGATGGTGCGGTGGGCCTCTGCGAGGGAGGGGGCGGAGCGCGAGCGGCGCCAGCCGGAGACCGGCGATGGCGCCGGTATGTCGGGAGGCGGTGTGGCGGCTGGCGGCTGGGTGACGGCCAAATGCTCTGTGTAGGAGAAACAATAAGTTAGTACGCACTAACTTATTTCATGGCGTCCCGGCTGTCAACCAGAGGCCGCGAAGAGCCCCACGTCTCCGAGCCGCGGCTGCCACAGTGATTCCTCCACCACCACGCGCCAGCGATCGCTGGTCACCGCGGCGAACCGGTCGATCTTCCTGTGTCCGATCGTCGTGCCGCGCGAGACCGCGCTCCACGCACCGTTCACGAGCGCTTCCACGCGATAGCGCGACACCGCCTGCCCGCGCTCGATCTGCTCGCGCAGGACGACCATCCCGATCGGCACCGATTCGCGGAGATCCAGCTCCACGCCTTCCTTCGTGCGCCCGATCCGCGCCGCGGCCGCGCGATCGTCGGCGAACACTTTGCGCATCCGCGTGCCGAACTCGGCGAGCCGCCGCGCATCCGCCTCGTGAAACAATCCCTCGCGCGTCGGCGGCACGTTGAGCAGCAAGTTCGCGTTCCGCCCGACCGACGCGAAGTAGAGCTCCATCAGGTTCTCCGTGCTCCGGACCTTCGCGTTCTCGGCCTCGTGATGGAACCAGCCGGGCCGGATCGAAACGTCGGCCTCGCCGGGACGCCAGACGACACCATCCGCATTCCCGTGCTGCAGCCACTCGCCCACCTGCGGCGCATCGTACCCGGCATACGGCACGAACGCGGGATCGACCGTGCACCAGTTGGGATCACCCGCCGTCCCACGCTCGTTTCCGATCCACCGGATGTCGGGACCCGCATCCGAAAACATCAGCGCACCTGGCTGCAGCCTGCGAACCGTGCCGTGCACGCGATCCCAGTCGTACACCTGCTTCTTGCCGTTCGGCCCCTCGCCGTTCGCGCCGTCGAAGAAGAGTTCGACGATCGGCCCGTACTGCGTCAACAGCTCGGTCAGCTGCGCAATGTAGTAGTCGTTGTAGCGCGGGCTGTCGCCGTACGTGCGTTCGTGACGGTCCCACGGCGAGAGATACAACCCCGGTCGCAACCCCTCGGCGCGCATCGCATTCACGAACTCGCGCACCACGTCGCCGTGACCGTCGCGCCATGGACTATTCTTCACCGAGTGGTCGGTGTACCTGCTCGGCCACAAACAGAATCCGTCGTGATGCTTCGCGGTGAGGATCACGTACTTGAACCCGCCGGCCTTCGCGGCGCGCGCCCACTGCCGCGCGTCGAAGCGAACCGGATTGAACGCGCGCGGATCCTCGCGGCCGTCGCCCCACTCGCGATCGGTGAAGGTGTTCATCCCGAAATGGGTGAACAGGCCGAGCTCGGCGCGCTGCCACCAGAGCTGCGATCGCGACGGCGTTGGCAAGAACGGCGTGATCTCCGTCAGCTTGAACGGGCCGCACGCCGCCGCGCCGATCGCGGCCGCGCCGCCGAGGAGGAAATCGCGCCGCTGCATCATGGTGCGCGCGACGCCGTCTCCTCCGTCTTCGGTCCTCCATCTTCGGTCTTCCATCCTCGGTCTTCCATCTTCGATCTTCCATCTTCCATCGATTTTGGACCCCACTGCATCCACACTCCCCACCCCACCGCCCACCCGAGCAGCGCGCCAAACGTCACGTCGCTCAGGTAGTGGCCGTGCGAGAGCACTCGCGTCGCGCCGCATCCCCATGCGAGCACGTAGAACACCCAGCGCGCCCGCGGATACATGCGCGCGAGCATCGTCGCCGCGCCGAACGCGACCATCGTGTGGCTGCTCGGCGTCGCGAGTCCCGCCGTCGAGAACGCGTGATCGCTCCACGCGCGAAACACCCAGCTGCCCGCGTCGACGTCGGGTCGCTCGCGGCGAATCAGCAGCTTCATCACTTCGCACAGCAGCCCCGCGAGCACCGGCGATCCGAGCACGAGCAGGGCGCGCCGCTTGGCGAGCGCAGCATCCCGTTCGCGTTGCACGAGCCAGATGATCAGCGCCACCGGGATCCAGACGTAGAGCGTGCCGGTCGCGCGCAGCGCCATCGCCCAGTCGAGATCGTACAGCCTCGCGCGATAGAGGTGCGAATATGCCCACTGGTCGCCGAACGCGGGGATCAGGAGGAACGCGAGCGTGATCGCGAGCGCCACGCTCGCACGCACGGCCAGCGGCGCGCGCGAATACGACTTCCAGCCTTTGGAACCACCGTAGCTCATCGAATGATCTCCTCGAACCGGCGGAGGATCTGCTCGGTCATTCCCCAGATCACATGCCCTTCATAGTGAATCGCGGGACGCATGGTGGTCGTCTGCCGGACGAAGATCTCCGTCGCGCGCGCCGCCGCCGGGTCGAGGATCGCGTCGAGCGGCGCCCAGAAGAAATCTGCGACTTCGTCACTCGACGCGATGGCCGCACCGGCCGAGATCGTCGCGACGTACGGACGGACGATGACCGGCGGCAGCACCGCGAGGCGCGGCCGCAACTCGTCGAGCGCGCCGAGGATGGTGCCGTGGCCCCTGAGTTCGAGTCCCACCTCCTCGTGCGTCTCGCGGACGGCGGTGTCCTCGAGCGATTCGTCGGAGTCCTGATGCCGGCCGCCCGGGAGCGCGATCTGCCCGCTCCATGGATCGTCGTCCCGTACGGCGCGCTTGATGAAGAGCAGTTCGACGTCGTTGTCGCGGGTCTCACGGAGGATCAACGAGACCGCGGCCTCGAAATACGTGCCGTCGCGACCGGCCAGCGCCGGCGCGTGCGCGTGCAGCGCGCTCGTGATGTGGGCCAGGCGCGCACTCGCGGAGGCCCCGGCGCGCGTCATCCCTCGACCGGGCCGTCCACAGCCATCCAATCGGCCCATCCGCCGGCGAGCGACGCGACGTCGGTATAGCCCATCGCCTGCATCGTATCGGCCGCGAGCGCGGAGCGATTCGCACGCGCGCAGTACACCACGACTTTCGCGTCGCGCGGCACGAGCCCCTCGACCTTGCTCTCGAGATTTCCGCGCGGGATGTGCACGGCTTTCGGGAGACGGCCGAGGTTCCACTCGTTGGGCTCGCGAACGTCGAGATAGACGGCGTTGTCGCCGCGCTCGATCATGGCCTTCACGTCGGCGGCGGAGAGCTCGCGGATCCGCGCGCGGGCTTCGTCGACGAGGTCGGCTCCGGTCTTGTGGGGCATATCGGAAATATGCCACCGAACTGACGCTCGTGCCCTGGCCAAACGGCAACGCTGTCAGACGACACCTTCCAGACAAAGGCAGCCGTCAGACAACTGTCGTCTGACAGCGTTGCCATTTTCGCCGTACCTTGGTGGCCATGTCGCTCGCCCTCAAGGTTCTCCTCGCTCTTGTCTGCGGCCTCGCGCTCGGACTCGGGATCGCGTCGAGCGGTTCCCCCGCGCTCGCGCACCTCGTGCCGTTCATCGAGCCGGTCGGCACGCTCTGGGTCTCGGCCATCCGCATGACGATCATCCCGCTCGTCGTCTCGAGCCTGATCGTGGGAGTCGGCGGCGCCGCGGACCCGCGCAGCGTGGGGCGCATCGGGGTGCGGGCGCTCGTGCTGTTCGTCGCGATTCTTTCGGTGGCCACACTCGTGGCGCTGCTCGCCGGCCCGCCGATCCTCGCGATGGTCCACATCGATCCCGCGGCCGCGGCCAGCCTGCGCGCGAACGCGGCGCAGGCGGCCGGCGCCGCGGTCGAGGGCGCGAAGACGCTGCCGGGCGTCGCGCAGTGGATCGTGGACCTCGTGCCCGCGAACCCGGTGAAGGCCGCGTCCGACGGCGCGATGCTGCCGCTCATTCTGTTCTCACTCGTGTTCGGCGCCGCGCTCTCGCGTGTAGCGGCCGACCGGCGCGCGACTTTCTTGCGCGTCGTATCGGGGGTGCAGGACGCGTCGCTCGTGCTCGTGCGCGCCATACTCGTGCTCGCGCCGCTCGGCGTGTTCGCGCTCGCGGTGGCCGTTGCGTCGAAGCTCGGGTTCGCGGCGGCGGGCGCACTCGCGACATACATCGTGCTCGTCAGCGGCGTCACCGTCGCGTTCCTGGTGCTGGTGATCTATCCGGCCGCCGTGATCTTCGGCGGTGTTTCGTTGAAGACGTTCGCACGCGCGGCGCTCCCGGCGCAGGCGGTCGCGTTTTCCTCGCGTTCGTCGCTCGCCGCGCTTCCGGCCATGCTCGAGCCGGTGCGCGAACGGCTGGGGATGCCGGTGGCGTTCTCGTCGTTCATTTTCCCGCTCGCGGTCACGCTCTTTCGCTGCGGCGCGGCGATCGGGCAAGTGATCGGCACGCTCTTCGTGGCGAAACTCTACGGCGTCGCCCTAGGGCCGCCGCAGCTCGCTGCGATCGCGGCGACCACGATCGTCACCACCTTCTCGATTCCCGGCATTCCCGGCGGATCGATCATCATGATCGTGCCGGTGCTGCTCGCGGCCGGCGTGCCCGCCGAGGGCGTGGGCCTCCTGCTCGGCGTCGACACCATTCCCGACATGTTCCGCACGACGGCGAACGTCACGGGCGATGTCGCGGCCGCGGTGATTCTTTCGCGGCGGGCACGAGGTGGGCAGGCGCTTGGGGTGGAGTCTTCCCCCTTGACCACGGATTTACGCGGATGAGATCCGCATGATCGCGGATCAATCCTGGGGGATCATCGTGCTCGCGGCGTTGCCGTGGTTCGCGGCGCCGCTCGCGGTTCTCTGGCGGCTGCGCAAGCGGACTTCGCTTGCCGCGTATTCTCCCTCACTTCCCACCCACGCGGCGCTCGAACTCGTGTCCGTGATCGTTCCCGCGCGCGACGAGGCGCGAAACATGGAGCCGTGCCTGCGCTCGATCCTCTCGACCATTTGGCCGGGCATCGAGGTGATCGTCGTAAACGATCACTCCGCTGACGACACGGGCGACATCGCACGGCGGATGGCCGCCGGTGATTCGCGCGTGAGCGTGATCGACAATCCCGATCTTCCCGAGGGCTGGTTCGGCAAGCAGTGGGCCTGCCACAACGGGGCGAGCGTCGCCCGCGGGACATTCCTGCTCTTCACGGATGCCGACACCCGGCACGGACCGGAGCTGCTCGCCCGCTCAATGAACGCCTCGCGAGTGCGGCGCGCCGACCTCTTTTCGGTGGTCGGCGCCCAGACCATGGAAACGTTCTGGGAACGACTGCTGCAACCGCACATGCTCGGCATTCTCGCGGCGCGGTACGGCGACACCGAGCGGCTGAACCGGTCGACCAACCCGGTCGACAAGATTGCCAACGGTCAGTTCATGCTGGTGCGTCGCGAGGTGTACGACAGCGCGGGCGGCCACGCGCTGGTGCGGGCGCACGTGGCAGAGGACATGCGGATGGCACAGGAGTGGACGCGACTCGGGTATTCGGTGCAGCTGATGGAGGGCGTCGACTTTCTCGAGACGCGGATGTATCACGGCTTCGCCGAAATCGTTCGAGGGTGGGGAAAGAACGTCTACGCGGCGGGGCGGGACACGATCTCGGCGGGACCCCTCGGGCAGGCGGCGTTTCGGATGCTGTTCCCGTTGCCGATGCTCTGGGACATCGTGCCGGCCACCGTCGCCTTGGCCGCGCTCGCCGGACTCGTGTCACCGGCCGCGGGCGCATGGGGCGCGGGCTGTTACGCGGCGTCGGCGTTGTTCTGGATCGTGATGCACCGCGTGTTTCGCGCACCGGTGTGGTACGCGCTGCTGCATCCGTTGGCCGCGGTCGCGCTCTTCGGGATCTTCGCGCGCGCGGCGTGGAAGGGCCAAAACGTGGAGTGGAAGGGGCGCGCGTATGCTTCCCGTTAGCTTTCACCGATGCCACGCCCACTCCGCGCCATCCTGTTCGACCTCGACGGCACGCTGATCGACTCGATCGGCCTGATCGTCGACGCGATGCACCACGCTTTCGAGGGATTCGGCGGCACCGTGCCCGCCGATTCCGTCTGGATGGCCGGCATTGGCACGCCGCTCTTCAAGCAGCTCGCGCTGTACGCGCGGAGCGTCGAGGAGCTGGACATGCTGCGCGAACGGTACCGCGCATACCAGTTCATCCATCACGACGACGTGATCAAGGAATATCCGGGAACGACCGCGGTGCTCGAGAATCTTCACGGACGCGGCCTGGTGATGGGCATCGTAACGTCGAAGGGCGACGAGCTCGCCCGGCGCGGGCTCGAGCTCACCGGGCTCGCGAGGTTCCTGCCGGTGGTGGTGAGCGCGGATTCGGTGACGAAGTACAAGCCGGAGCCGGAGCCGGTATTGCTCGCGCTCGAACGGCTCGGCGTTCGCGCCGATGAGGCGCTGATGATGGGAGATTCGCCGCACGACATCAGTTCGGGAAACGCGGCTGGTGTGCGGACGATCGGAGCGTTGTGGGGGCCGTTTACGCGGGAACAGATCGCGGTGGCGGGGCCGACATACTGGATGGCGAACATCAGCGAGTTGCCGGCGCTGCTTGAAGCGCTGGAGACATAGAGCTCAACAACGAACTGCAGAACGACGAAAAGCGATAACACGGATTTTCACAGCGTTAACGCTTTAGAGTTTTCCCCGGCGCGTACTTTCGATACCGCATGCGCCGAGGCGGTGACAGTTCGGCGCACGCGAGGCCGCATCGTGCGGCGTGTCCTCGCTACGCAACGCGGCCGCGCTTCTCGCCGGCGCACACAACTTTCGCGATCTCGCGCCGCTTCTCGCATCGCTCGGATTCGCTGAACCGCTTCCGCTCGATCTCGACGCGCGGCGGGCGATCGGGCTCGATCGCGCGATCCGGCGAGCCTCCGTGGCGACCGGCGCCGGAACGCTGCGCGCGCTGCTGCTCGAGCCCGCGGCCGATGTACCCATTCGTGAGACGGTCGCGCGCGTCGCGGGACAGGTAACAGCGCAGGCTCCGCAGCTGCTCTGGCTCCTCATCATGGTGCAGCCGGCGACGAACTCGCTGGTGATCGCGGCGCCCGCGCCGGGAGCACGCACGCGCATCTCGGCGCTCGCGATCGATGTCGAGCATGTGACCGACTCCGATGGCGAGACGCTCGCCGCAATGGCGGACGCGGCGAGCGGCGTCGACGTGCTCGTGCACCATCGCTGGCGCGAGCTGCTCGGGCGCGACGCGCTCACGCGACGGTTCTATCGCGAACTCGAGGGGCTGGTCGGCACGCTCGCGACGTCGGCACGAGGGCGTGCGCCCGACGAGACGCGACGTGAGCTCGCCCTGCTCTGCTCGTCGCGCATCCTCTTCCTCGCGTTCCTCGAAGCCAAAGGGTGGCTCGACGGCGACCGCGAGTTCCTGCGGCACGCCTTCGACGCCCGCTGCTCGAGAAGCGGCGAGGTGCACCGGCGTCTGCTCGATCCGCTCTTTTTCGGAACACTCAACACGCCGGTCCGCCGGCGCGCCGCCGCCGCGCGTGCGCTCGGACGCATCCCGTTCCTCAACGGCGGTCTCTTCGCTCGAACGCCGCTCGAGCGGCGCGCCGGCGATCTGCGCTTTTCGGACGAGGCACTCGGCGAACTCATCGGCGGCCTGCTCGCGCGATATCGTGTCACCGCGCAAGAGAGCTCGTCGGCGTGGACTGAAGCGGCAATCGACCCGGAAATGCTCGGCCGCGCGTTCGAATCGCTCATGGCCGCCGGCGATCGCCGTGCGTCGGGCGCGTTCTACACTCCCAGGGCGATCATCGAACGCGTAGGCGGCGAAGGGCTCGAGTCCGCGCTGGAAACGCTCGATGTTTCGCCCGCAGTGGTGCACGCGGCGCGCGACGGTCAGCCGCTGTCGGCGGCGAATCGCGACGCGCTTCGCAGAGCACTGTCGAAGATCCGCGTTCTCGACCCGGCGTGCGGATCGGGGGCGTTCCTGGTGCATCTGCTCGAGCGCATCGCAGATCTCGCGCGCGCCGCCGGCGACGAACGCTCCGTGGGCGATCGCCGCCGCGACGTGCTCACGCGCTCGATCTTCGGCGTGGATGTGAACCCCACGGCCGTCTGGCTCTGCGAGCTGCGCCTGTGGCTCTCGGTGGTCATCGACGCCGATGAGGGTGATCCGCTCGCCGTGTCGCCCCTGCCGAATCTCGACCGGCACATTCGCGTGGGCGATGCGCTCGCCGGTCCCGCGTTCGACGAGTCTCTCCGGATCGACGCGCCGGCGGCGCTCGCGCGGCTGCGCGGCCGGTACGCGCGCTCGACCGGCGTGCGCAAGCGCCTGCTGGCGCGCGCGCTCGACCGCGAAGAACGCCGCGCCGCGATCCTCGTGGCCGAACGTGAGCGTGACGCGATTGCCGCGCGCAGGCGCGACCTCATTTGCGCAGTGCGTTCGCGCGATCTCTTCGCCGAGCGGACGATTCCCGCCCCGGTGCAGCGTGGAATGCTGAGCGACCTGCGATTGCGCTCGCGCCAGCTCCGGCGCAGGATCGCCGCGCTTCGCTCGGGGGCATCGCTTCCCTTCTCGTTTCCCGTGCACTTCGCCGACGCCGCGGCGGGTGGAGGGTTCGACCTCATCGTTGGAAATCCCCCATGGGTGAGGCTGCACAACATTCCGCCCGCCGTGCGCGATTCGTTGCGCGCGCGTTACCGCTCGTTCCGCGAGGCCGCGTGGATGCCCGGCGCCGAGGAGACCGGTGCCGGCCGCGGCTTCTCGGCGCAGGTCGATCTCGCCGCTCTGTTCGCGGAGCGATCGCTGGCGCTCGCACGGCCCGGCGGCACGGTCGCGCTGCTCCTTCCGGCCAAGCTGTGGCGCTCGCTCGCGGGCGGCGGCGTGCGGCGCGTGCTCGACGGTCAGGCCGAACTGCGGGCGATCGAGGACTGGGCCGAGTCGCGCGCGGCGTTCGATGCCGCGGTGTACCCGTCGTTCCTGCTCGCGCGGAGGCGCGGCGGCCAAGACGAAGAAGAGGAGGAATGGGAACCGTCCGTCGTGCGTGTCGCCGTGCACCATCGCGACGACGCGCTCGAATGGCACATGGCCCGGGCCCGCATCGCGCTCGACGAATCGCCGGGCGCACCCTGGCTGCTTCTCCCTCCCAACGCGCGCGCCGCGTTCGACCGTCTCACCGCCGCGGGCACTCCGCTCGCACGCACTCCGCTCGGCCGGCCGATCCTCGGAGTGAAGACCGGGTGCAACGAGGCGTTCATCGTCACGCCGGACGCGGGATGGTGCGACGCGCCCAATGATCTCTGGCCGGTCAGGAGCGGCGAGCGCGAGGGGCGCGTCGAGCGGCGGCTGCTCCGCCCTCTTCTGCGCGGCGAGACGGTGCGCGCCTGGCACGCCGAGCCCGACGAATCGGCGGTGCTCTGGACGCATGACGCGACCGATGCGCCAATGAGGCAGCTGCCCGTCGGTGCGTCGGGGTGGCTCGCGCGGTGGCGGAGGCAACTCGAATCGCGCGCGGATGCCCGTCGAAGTTCGCGCTGGTGGACGCTCTTTCGGACCGACGCGGCGCGGAGTCATCTGCCGCGCGTCGTGTGGGCCGACATCGGCAAGTCGCCGCGGGCTCTCGTGTTGCCGCCGGGCGACGCGACGGTGCCGATCAACAGCTGTTACGTCGCTCGCACCCCGTCGCTCGACGATGCATATGCGCTGGCCGCACTCCTGAACTCGCCGCTGGCTGCCGCGTGGCTCGCGGCGATCGCCGAACCCGCCCGGGGCGGATATCACCGCTATCTCGGCTGGACGCTTGCGCGGCTCCCGATTCCCACGGAGTGGCCGCGTGCGGTATCGATTCTCGCACCGCTTGCGCGCGAGGCGCTCGACGGCGAGGTACCCGACGCCGCGATGCTCACCGACGCAGCCATCCGCGCGTATCGCGTGCGGTCCGTGGACATGGAGCCGCTGCTCACCTGGTGCCTGCGCTGACCGTCGTGCTCGACACGATCGCGCGCGCCGTGCTCGGCGACGCGGACGACATGGACCAGGATGCCGTCACGTTCGGCACGGTCACGCTGCGCGCGCACCAGCGCGACGCGCTGCGCCGCGTCCGCGCAAGCATCGCGAGAGTGGGCGGCGCGCTGCTCGCCGACGAGCCCGGACTCGGCAAGACGTTCGTGGCGCTCGCGCTCGCGCGGGAGTTTCCAGACACGATCATCGTCGCCCCAGCGGGATTGCGGACGATGTGGCGCCGCGCCGCGGCAGCGGCCGGCGTGGAGAGTCCTTTCGTTTCGCTCGAGACGCTGAGCCGGCGCGACGCGAACATCGAGTCACACATGGGCGCGAAAGGCGGGCTGGTGATCGTCGACGAGGCGCATCACGCATGCAATCCCGCGACGGCGCGATACGCACGGCTTGCCCGGCTCATGTCGTATCGTCGCGTGCTGCTGCTCACCGCCACGCCGGTGCGCAACCGGCGCGCCGAGCTGGCCGCGCTGCTCGCGCTGTTCATGGGCCCGCGTGCATACGTGCTCGACGATGCGACTCGCTCGCGCTGCATCGTGTGGCGTGGCGGCGATGCGTCGCTGCGACCGGCGATCGACGGCCCGTACTGGCATCGCGTGCGCTCAATTCCGCACCTGGGCGCGATGATCGCGGCCCTTCCGCCGCCCCTTCCCGCCCTCGATGGCCGTCAGGCAACGGCCCTGCTCGCCATGACGCTCGCGCGCTGCTGGGCGTCGAGCCTCGCTGCGTTCGACGCCGCCTTGAGGCGGCGATTGCAGCACGGCGCGGCGCTCGCGGCGCTGCTCGACGAGGGACGCGTGCCGACGCGCGACGAACTGCGCGCATGGGTCGTGGGCGACGATGCGGTCCAGCTCGCATTTCCCATGCTCGCGCTGCACGAGACTCCCGATTCCGCACGCCTGCGCGTGGTGCTCGAGGCCCATCTCGACGCCGTCCGCGCGCTGCGGGCGCGCATCCGTGCGTCCGTGAGCCGCGATTCGCGCGCGCGGGCGCAACTGCTACTCGACCTGCGCCGCAAGTTCGCGGGCTCGCGAATCGTCGCGTTCACCGCGCACGCCGCGACCGCGGAGGCCTTGTATCGTGCGCTGGCGAGAGAGAGCGGCGTCGCGCTGCTCACGGCGCGTGGCGCGCGCACGGCGGGCGGATCACGGCCGCGAGCGGACGTGATCGACGCGCTCGCGAGCGAGGACGGGAGCGCGGGCGAGGGCGCGGGCGAAGGCGCGGGCGCGGGCAGCCGCGAGGACGTGCGAGCCGCCCGTGCGCGCGACGACATCTCGCTCGTGATCACCACGGATCTGCTGAGCGAAGGCGTCAACCTGCAGGGCGCGTCGGTCATCGTCCATCTCGACGTGCCGTGGACGCCGGCGGGCCTCGACCAGCGCGTGGGACGCGCGGCCCGCATGGGCTCTCACCACGCGTGCGTGCACGTGCACGGCATTGCGCCTCCCGGCGCGGCCGAGCGGCTGCTCGCGCTCGAGCGCCGCCTGACGCGAAAGCACGCCGAGCAAGTCGAGGCCACGCGCGCACCGCGAGCGACCGAGCAACTACGCGCGCTCGTTCACTCCTGGCGCAGCGATGAGCCCCGTGATGAGCCCCGTGATGAGCCCTCCAAAAAGCGCCATGATCGCGATGCACTCAAAGACGTACGCGTAAACGTACGTCACGACGTACAAGACGCCGACCACGTCAACTTGGAGGTACGCGGCCCGCTGGTCGCGAACGTGCGCGCCGCGCGACCGGGATTCATTGCCGTCGTGAAAACGCGCGGTGAGTCCGAGGTCGTTTGCGGCGCACTCCACGGAAATCGCCGCTGGAAAATCCGCGATGCGCCCGGTGATCTCTGCGAGATGGCCCTCGCGGTTCGCCCGCGCGACGCCGGGCCGGACGCCGGGCCGGACGCCGAGCCGAACGCCGAGCCGGACCCGAAATTCGAGTCGAGCGCCCGCGCCGCACTCGCGCGGTGGCTCGCCGGCCGTCGCGCGCGGGAATCCAGCGGCGGCGGCGGAGTGCCCTCCCGCGCTCGCCGCCTGCTGCTCGCGCGAATCGACTCTGCGGTCCGTCGCGCCGGCGCTCACACGCGCGCCGCGCTGGCGGAGCGAATCGAGAGGGTGCGCGCCTGTATCGACCGCGCTGTCAGCGCGGGCGCCGAACGAACACTGGACGAGCTCGCGCGTTCCCACGCGTCACAACCTTCCGGTCTCGAATCGTGGCTCGCCGCGTGCGAGACGCGCCTCGCCGATGGCGGTGCCTCGCGGCCTGCACGGCGCGAGAACGATGCCGTCGTAGCCTTGCTGCTATTGCGCCGGCCCGCCTGAACGCTCCGCGAGCAGCTTCGCCGTGAAGCGCTGCCCTTCGGAAATGCGCTCGAGCTCGATCGCCATGGCGTCCACCGAGTCCTGAAGCTGGCGGATGTGCGGCGTGAGGTCGGGACCTCCCACGGTCCTGACCTCGGTCTTGCGGTCGATGCGCCGGGCAAACGCGCGCGCCAGCGGAAAACCCACCACGCAGAACGCGACGGTGAAGAAGAACGCCAGAGAAATGTCCACGGCTTGCGGCGGGATATAGTCACTCGGGTTGCCGGGAAAAGGCGGCACCGTGGTGGCGGTATATCCGGCGTCCTGGCCGGCCTTCTGCGCATCCTGCGCGGTCTTCTTGGCGTCCTGCGCCGCGGTCTTCGCCTGCCGGGCTATGTCGCGCACCTGGTCGCGCACCTGTCGGCCGATGTCCCTGGACGTCGCCGCAGGCGGCGGGGCCACGTCCATCGACGGAATGGGTGGCGCCTTGGCCGCGCCCCCCTGAGAGTTCTGTACGTTAGGCATGGATGCTCCCGTAACTGGAATCGCTCAGTTTCCGTACGGAAGGTAGCCCCTGAAAGTGTCGCTCGATACTTCAAACCTTTCCCGCGCTCCGGCCATCTGAACCAATGAGACCAAGAGGATCAGATTCCGGATGGCGGCGGCCCTGCGATACCACCCTGTGATCGAACCGGCAAACCGATCGAACGACGACGTCGCGCGGGCCGCCGGCGGCGACCGGCAGGCGTTCGAACGGCTGTACAGGCAGCACGTGAACCGGATTTTTTCGCTCTGTACGCGAATGGTGGGCGATCGCACACGCGCAGAGGAACTGACGCAGGACGCGTTCGTGAGGGCCTGGGAGAAGCTCGATCAGTTCCGCGGCGACAGCGCGTTCGGCACTTGGCTGCACCGGCTCGCCGTGAACGTGGTGCTCAACGACCGGCAGACCGAGAACCGGCGCCGCGGACGGCTGGATGATTCGGTCGTAGACGTTGACACGATGGCGCATGGCGCTGTCCGAGCTGAGGTCCCACCGGGACTTTCAATAGACCTCGAGCGCGCGATAGCAGGACTCCCGCCCGGAGCGCGAAAGGTCTTCGTGCTGCACGACGTGGAGGGCTACACGCACGACGAGATCGGCGAGATGCTCGGCGTGACCGCGGGGGGATGCAAGGCGCAGCTCCACCGCGCCAGAATGTTACTGAGAGAGGCACTGAACGCATGAATACTCCCGACAACGATCCTGCCGAACTCGACGCGGAGCTGCGTGCGATCGTGCGCGCCGCCGCCGAACTTCCCACGCTCTCGCCCTCGCGAGATCTGTGGAGCGGCATCGCGTCCCGCATCGAGGCGCCCGTGGTCGCACTGCCGACCCGCATCACTAACGGCGACGCAACGACGCTCGCGCCGGCGGCGCAGCTTCCCTGGCGCCGCCTCGCGATCGCGGCCTCGCTGCTCATCGTGGCCACGGCCGGCGTCACCTGGTCGATCGTGAAGCACGGCAGCTCCGCCGAACTCGCGGCGAGGAGCGACTCGGCGACCGTCGAGGCGCCGCTCGCGGGTGCCCCCGTCGAGCCCGTGAGCCTTCAGCCCCCCGGGCAAACCGCCGAGCAGACGTTCGACAAGGAGATAGGCGCGATGCGCGAGATCATCGACGAACGCCGCAAGGAACTCGATCCCGTCACGATCGGCGTGCTCCAGAAGAACCTGAAGCTGATCGACGCCGCGATCGCCGAGAGCAAAGCCGCGCTCGCGAAAGATCCGGCGAGCGCCTTCCTGATGGACCGCCTCACGCACGCCTACGACACCAAGCTGCAGCTGCTGCGCGGAGTGGCGACCATTCCCGCGCACGGCTGAACAACTTTTCCCGAAACGAATTCCGATCATGAACAGCAGCACACGTTTCACCATGCTCGTCGCCGCCGCTGCGGCGACCATCGCCGCGGCGCCCGCGTCGGCACGCGCGCAGCGCGATCGCGAGCGCACGCGCATCGACTCGACCTTTGCGTTCGACAAGGGAAGCTGGGTCGACGTCAGCGTCGCATCGGGCGCGATCATCATCACCGGCTGGACGCGGCCCGAGGCGAAGGTCTATGCCTCGATCGAACGCGGCTGGATCGACGCGCAGCTCTCGCCACACCGCATCACGCTGCAAGCGCGCTCCGACCGCGGCCGCTCCGGCGACACGCGGATCGAGATCATGGTGCCTATCGGCACCCGCGTACAGGCGAGCAGCGCGTCCGGCAGCATCCGCATCACCGGCACCGACGGCGAGGTGGAGGCCGGCTCGGCGAGCGGCGCCGTCGAGGTCATCGGCGCGACCGACCGCATCACTGTGCACTCGGTGTCCGGCAAGCTGCACGCCGCGAAGCTGCGCGGCCGCACGCGCCTCGGCACCACGAGCGCCACGCTCGAGGCGGAAGACATCGTCGGCGATGTCACCGCCGGCACCGTGAGCGGCCGGATCACGCTCACCGGGGTGAAGTCCTCGCACGTGAGCGCCGAAACCGTGAGCGCATCGGTGACGTACGTGGGAAGCATCGATCCATCCGGGAGCTACGAGTTCTCGACGCACTCGGGCAACGTGCACCTCGAGATCCCGGAAAGTTCGGCGGCCGATCTCTTCCTCGAAACATTCAGCGGCCGCATCTCGAGCGCGTTCCCGATCACGCTTCAGCCGGGAGACATCTCGGCGATGGCGCGGCACGGCAAGAAGATGGAATTCACGATCGGCAAGGGCGGCGCGCGGATCACCGCCTCGACCTTCAGCGGCAACATCATCATCGACAGGGGCGGTCACACGGACCGCGAGGAGAACTGATGCGACGCAACATCTTGACGCTGGCGCTGGTGCTCGGCGCGGCGGTTCCGAGGACGTGAAGATCACCGTCCGGCAGGTGGGCGCCGGCGGCGGCGACAAGGACGGCCCCACGCTGCGGCGCTCGACCGTCAACGGCAGCATCCGGTTGCGGAAACTCTCGTGAGATAGTTTCGTAGGGCTTGGGTAACGGAGGAACACTCATGCCCGCAGTCACGACAGCTTCGCACACACAGAGGGCCGCGCGAGTCACCGCGTTCGGCCTTCTGGCCGTCGGCGCACTCTCGGCCGGCGCTTGTATCATCGGTTCCAGCGGCCCCGAGCAGGTCGATCCGGCGGCATTCGCCTGGAACGCGCCGGTGAGCGCGCCCGCCACGGTGTACGTGCGGAACATGAACGGTTCGGTGGAGGTGAAGCCCTCCACCGACGGAAACGTTCGCGTGAGCGCCGAGGTGAGGTGGAAGCGCGGCGATCCCAAGCGCGACGTCAAGTTCGAGACCGTGAACGGCGCGAACGGCCCGACGATCTGTGCGCTGTGGCAAGGCGGGACATGCGGCGTCGCCGGCGACTACCATTCGGCGAACAGCGGCCTGGCGAGCAAGCTGCGAGGGCACAACACGGACGCGAGCGTCGCGTTCACCGTGTACGTGCCGACCGGCGTGAAGGTCGACGCGTTCACCATGAACGGCTCGGTCGGCGTGGCGGCCACGGCTCCCGTGATGGCGCGCACGGTAAACGGCACCATCAAGGTCGCGACGTCGGTGGGACCGGTGGACGCCGAGACCATGAACGGCGATGTGGACGTCAGGATGACGACGCTCGGCGCAGACGGTCCGGTGCGTGCGAAGTCGGTGAACGGCTCGGTGAGCGCATACCTGCCGGAGAAATTCGACGGCATGGTGGAGATGACGACCGTGCTGGGCAGTCTCACGAGCGACTTCGCCGGCGCCGCCCTGAAGGGGGAAGACAAGAAGTTCTCGGCCGCACTGGGCACCGGCGGTCGCAAAGTGGAGATCGGCACGGTGACGGGATCGGCGGCGCTGCACAAGCTCAATGCGAATGGGACCGTTTCGGCGCCGTAGCGGGAACGTCGGCAGCTCGACCCGGTTATAATTGAGTGTCTTTCACGGAGCCCCACAGATGGGTTTTTCGAGATACGCCGTACCACAACAGGGACTGATCGTCCGGACCGGCGAGGAGCGCGCGACGCTCGTCCGGCGGACGTACTCGCTTGTGCTTGCCAGCGTCTTCGTCACCGTGGGCGCGGTCGCGTTCGCGATGACGCAGCCAGCGATGATGCAGGCCGTGACCCAGCATCCGATCATCACATTCATTTGCGCGTTCATTCCGTTGATGCTCGCGCAGAGAGCCCGTGCGTCGTTTCCGCAGAACATCGGGTTCGTGTTCCTGTTCACGTTCGCGATGGGGCTCTACGTTGCGCCGGCCATCGCCTGGGCCGAGACGCAGAGCCCCGGCATCGCGTCGCAAGCAGGTCTGCTGACGTTCACCGCCTTCGGCGCGCTCACGATGTACTCGTTCCTCAGCCGCCGCGATTTCAGCGCGTGGGGAGGTTTTCTGTTCGTCGGCTTGATCGTGCTGATCCTGACCAGCGTGCTGAACATGTTCTTCGGCAGCGCCTCAGGATTCACCTGGATCGCCGGCATCGGCGTCCTGCTCTTCAGCGGGCTGCTCGTGTTCGACACGTGGCGGATGCGGAACCTGTACGGGCCCGATGACTACGTGATCGCGGCCGTGAGCATCTATCTCGACCTGCTCAACATGTTCCTGTTCATCCTCTCGTTGCTGAGCGGGAATCGAAAGAATTAACGGCAACAGCTTTGCCGCGGCTTTTCGCGGAGAACTTCCGTGGTAAAGCTTTTTGTTACTTCATCTCACCTCGCACACCCGCCGGCGCGTAGCCGCGGCGCCCGTCTCCCACCGCGAGGCGATACTGCGTGCCGGCATCCTCGAGCGCAAACCGCGCCTGCGACACGAGGAGCCGGGCCTGCGCCAGCTGATCTTCATACAGGAGGAGCTGAAAGGTCGTCACGAGTCCGAGGCGCGCACCCTCCGCGGCAGCGGCATACTCTCGCTCGCCGAGCCGCGCCGCGTCACCAGCTCGCAGATACCGGTCCCTCTCCGTCTGCAGCGCGCGAAGCGCCTCGCGAACCTCCGCGCGCACCGCGTTGACGGTGGCCATCTGCGCCAGGCGGGCTGCCTCCCACGCCGATTGGGCGCGCTGGTCCACGGCGAGAGCGGCGTCGTTCCGCTGGAAGAACGAAGCGCTGAAGCCGAGGGTCCAGATCGACGAACGAAGGTCGGCCGAGTCGGCGAAAGTCAAAAAGCGCGCCGTCGGCGCCGTGCCGCCATATCCATAAGACGCAACGAAGTCGAGCCTGGGCAGGCGTTGGTTGCGGGACTGCTCCACGCGGCGGCGCCCCGCTTCAACATCGCGGCCCGCGGCCGCCACGTCACTTCGTTGCGCAAACGCCATCGCCTCCGCTGCGTCGAGCGTCGGAACCACCGGAACCACCGCCGAATCCGGCGTCGTGTGCACGTACGGCGCTTGAAGCAGCGTGGCGCCGCGCGCCTCTTCCCCGTACACAATGAAGAGCAGCCGCTCCGCCGCATCTATCCGCTGGCGGGTCGCCTCCCAGAGCTGCGTCTCGCGTGTCGCGAGGCCCCGCTCGGACGTCAACACATCGAGGGTGGTCGCAACGTCGCGCGCCTGCAGCGCGACGTTGCGATCGTAGATCTCCCGCGATGCATCCACCGACCGTCGAAGCACCAACTCGTCGCTCTCGGCCTGCCGCAGGGTCCAGTAGGCACGCTCGACGAGCGCGACGACCGCGTCCGCATTGCGAGCGTAGCGGAATCGCGCCGATTCGACCGAGGCACTCGCCGCATCAACGAGCCCGTACGTGCCGGCGCGTCCGAAGCCGCGCAGCAGCGGCTGCGTGAACGAGAGGCTCAGGCCGGACGCGTGCGAGGTCGGAAAGGGCAGCGCGGAGGTGATGCCGAAGGGATCGGACGACACCCTGCTGTTGCTCAGCGAAAGTGCGACCTGGCTCCCGACAGGAAAGAGCGCGCCAAGCGTGGCGCTGCTCGAGTCGGAGGTCTGGGTGGCACGCGGGCTGATGCCCAGCACGTCGTTGGCCTGCCGGCCGCGCTGCGTGGCGAGCGTGAGCCATGGATCGAAGCCGGCGCGCGCCAGAAGAAGATCGGCCGTCGCAAGACGCGGCCCGAGCTCCGCCGAGCGAAGGTCGATGTTGTTTCGGAGCGCGGTCACCACGAGCGTGGGAAGCGCCAGCACGATCGTATCCGCGGCCGCACCGCGCGGAGCCGGCGCCTGTTGGGCGGCCGACGTCGCGGAGACACCAACGAGGAATGAAAGAGCGAGCCGGCGCACGACGTACCGTACTGCCCTCCCCGCCGGCTTGGCAAGGACCTCGCGCACGCGTGTCGCGCTCGCGGCCTCGCGGGAGAACCTGTACAAGGCTAGCTTGCGGGAATCAACGCGGTCGCTACGTCTTCTGTTGCGCGCAGAGGAAATCGCATGGCATCGGAGCTGTTCCGAAAATCCGCCCTGGCTCGGCTCGACAGCCCGGAGCAACTCGACCAGTTGATGGAAGTCACCGATACCAGGGGCTGGTGGACGCTCTCCGCGCTCGCCGCGCTGGTGGTGGCGGCTCTGCTCTGGTCGGTCCTCGGCCGTATTTCGACGACGGTGCAGGGCACGGGCATTCTGCTCCGCGAAGGCGGTGTATTCGACGTGCAGACGACGGCAGGCGGTCAGGTGATGGAGCTTCGAGTCGTCGAAGGCCAGACCGTGAACGCGGGCGACGTCATCGGCCGCGTCGCGCAGCCCGAACTGGTCCGGCAGATCGCGGAAGCGCACCAGGTCATTGCGGACCTCGAAGATCGCAAGCGTCAGACGTCCGGGTACAGCGCCGCCGAGTTGCGATCGCGGCTGAGCACGCTCGAGCAGCGGCGCATCTCGCTCGAGACCGACACGACCTCGACGCGCAGCCAGATCCAGTGGCTCACGACGCGCCTCGCGCAGCAGCAGGAAGCGCAGCGCCTCGGGCTCGTCACCGGCGAGCAGGTGGAAGCCGTTCGCGGCCAGCTCGACGCGGCACGCGGCCACTTCGACAACGATCTGACGTCGCTGCGGCAGGTGCAGGTGGACATCATCGGCGCGCAGCAGGCGTCGGCCACGAATGTCCGAACGGTGGACAATCAACTCGCCGATGCGAAGCGCGGGCTCGAGACCCTGGAAGGACGGCTCTCGCAGGCCGAGCGAATCATCAGCCCGCAGTCTGGTCGCGTACTCGAGGTGAAGACCGACGCCGGCTCGATCGTCGCGGCTGCGACGCCGATCGTGAGCATCGAGCTGGCGAGTCGTCCCCTCCGCGCCATGCTCATCGTGCCCAGCACGGGACGAGTGACCAGGCCGGGGATGCTGGTGCGCGTCATCCCATCGACCGAGAACTGGCAGGAGTCCGGCTTCATCGTCGGAAAAGTCGTGTCGATCTCGGAGACGCCGGTCACGATGCAGCGCTTGCAGCGCCTGCTCCACAACGACGCGCTGACGCAGAGCCTGATGTCGCACGGCGCGTCCTATCTCGTGGAGGTGAGTCTCGAGAAGGGGAACACGCCCAGCGGCTTCAAGTGGACGACGGCACGAGGTTCCGAACAGCCGGTGACCACCGGCATGCTCGCGACCGGGCGAATCACGGTGGCCGAGCAGCGGCCGATCAGCCTCGTCATTCCCATGTTCCGGACGTCGTTTGGGCTCTAGCGCGGCAACCATCGCGCGCCCCCACAAGCCACGCGGTGCTCGCAACGGCTGGCGCTTTCGCACGCGCACCGTGTTGCAGATGGAAGCGGTGGAGTGTGGAGCCGCATCGCTCGCGATGATCCTGCAGTATTACGGATTGGTGACGCCGCTCGAGCAGCTCCGCATCAATTGCGGTGTCTCCCGCGACGGAAGCACGGCGAAGAACATGCTGAGCGCCGCACGGAAGTACGGGCTCAACGCGCAAGGCTTTAAGAAGGAGCTCGACGGCCTGTGGGCCCTCCGGGCTCCCGCCGTGCTCTTCTGGAACTTCAATCACTTCGTCGTGCTCGAAGGCGTCGACGCGAAGGGGTGCTGGCTCAACGATCCGGCGATGGGACGCCGCCGGGTGACGTGGGACGAGATGGACGCCAGTTTCAGCGGCATCGTCCTCACCTTCGAGCCCACGCCGGCGTTCAAGCCGGGCGGCGAACGGCCAAGCGTGGTGAGGGCGCTCCGCCGCCGGCTCGCCGGTGCGGAGCGCGCGCTGGCGTTTCTCGTGCTCTGCGGACTCGCGATGGTCGTGCCGGGGCTCGTCATCCCCACCTTCTCGCGGATCTTCGTCGACACCGTGCTCGTCGCGCATGTGGAGGGCTGGCTCCGGCCGCTGCTCATCGCGATGATCATGACCCTGCTGCTCCGGCTCGCCCTCGGCTGGATTCAGCAGCAGTACATCCGGCGGCTGCAGACGAAGCTCCTCGTCACCAACACGACGGAGTTCTTCGAGCACGTCCTGCACCTGCCGGTCGAGTTCTTCGCGCAGCGTTACGCGGGCGACATCGCCTCGCGCGTCGGTATCAACGACGATATTGCGCTGTTCATCTCGCGGCGGCTCGCGGGCGCGGCGATCGACGGCGTGCTGATCCTGTTCTTTGCACTCCTCATGTTCGCCTACTCGGTGCCGCTCACGTTGATCGGTCTCGTGGTGGTGGCGATCATCATCGCGGTCACTCGATACGTGGGCGGCATCCAGGCGGACGGCAGCAACCGCCTGCTGCAGGAACAAGCCAAGGTGACCGGCGTCGCGATGGGCGGACTCACCACCATCGAGACACTCAAGGCCTCGGGAGGCGAGACGGACCTCTTCGCGCGATGGGCCGGCCATGTCGCGAAGACGGTCACCATCTCGCAGCGGCTGGAGCGCTCGACGATTGCCCTGTCGACCATTCCGGCCCTGCTCTATCAGATGACGTTCGTCTCGATCCTCTGCGTCGGCGGATCGTTCGTGATGAACGGTTCGATGACGATGGGCACGCTCGTCGCCTTCCAGACGCTCATGGCGAGTTTTCTCGCGCCGGTCATCAGCCTCTCCGCGCTCGCCACCGATACGCAGGCGATGGCCGGCAACCTGGCGCGGCTCGACGACGTGCTGCGCTACGACGTCGACCCGCGCTCGCTTGCGCGCGAGGAAGACGTGGTCTCCGCATTCGCCGGCGAGCGGCTGCGCGGCGAAGTCGAATTGCGCAACGTGACCTTTGGTTACTCGGTGCTCGCGCCGCCGTTGATCGAGAATTTCAACCTGCATCTCAAGCCCGGCGCGCGCGTCGCGCTCGTGGGCATGTCGGGCAGTGGCAAGTCCACGCTCGCCAAACTGATTTCGGGGCTGTACGCGCCGTGGTCGGGCGAGATCCTGTTCGACGGGCAGCCGATTGCCGCGCTGCCCAGGGCGACCTTCACCTCGTCGGTATCGGTGGTCGACCAGGACATTTCGATGTACGAGGGTACGCTGCGCGACAATCTCACCCTCTGGGATCGCACGGTGCCGGAATCGGACGTGGTGCACGCGGCGAAGGACGCGCTGATTCACAACGAGATCACGACGCGTCCGGGCGGCTACATGGGCGGCGTGCACGAGGGCGGCACCAACTTCAGCGGCGGGCAGCGCCAGCGTCTCGAGATCGCGCGCGCTCTCGCGAACGAGCCTCGCGTGCTGATCCTCGACGAAGCCACGAGCGCCCTCGATCCGCTCACCGAGCAGCGCATCGAACAGCACCTGCGCCGGCGGGGATGCACCTGCATCGTCGTGGCGCATCGATTGAGCACGATCCGCGACGCCGACGAGATCATCGTCCTCAGCAAGGGCAAGGTGGTGCAGCGCGGCCCGCACGACGCCCTGATGCTCGACGACGGCGGGCTGTACGCGCAGCTCGCGCGCTCATGACGACGAACGCGCGCGACTCCGTGCACGCGCCGCAGGCTTCCGAGTCGCCTCGCGGGCATGTCGCGGCGAATGAACGGATTCCCATCGACGATCTCACGCGCATGTGGGTCGTCAACGAGGGAAGCGTGGAAGTGTTCGCGGTGCGCACGCTCGACGGCGAACCCATCGGCCCCCGCCGGTGGCTCTTCACGGCGGTGACCGGCGCGGCGCTGTTTGCCATTCCAACGGTCGAGCACGACCCGCTCATGCTCGTTGCCGTGGCGGCGACCGACGGCGAGATCGAGGAGTTCCAGCTCGACGAAGTGCGCGCCGCAGCGTCTCTCTCCGGCGAGACGCGTGCGTGGGTCGCCGGACTGATGGACTCCTGGCTGGAGGCATTGGGTGGCGTGGTCGCGCGCTTCGAGGAGGCGCAGATCACCGACGTCATCGCGCAGGGACAGACCATCACCTGCGACAGCGATCGCCGGGTCGGCGCGACGTCGGCCGTGGTGTGGGTACGACACCTCCGTGGCCATTCGTGGTTCGCCGGAAGCGGCGGGATGATCGCGCTGCGCGATTCGACCGGCCCGTTCCCGCTCGCCGCGGGCTCATGGATACTCACGCGCGCGCGCGTCGAGCTGACGACGTGTACGACCGTCGCGTGGCTCGAGCAGAGTACCGACTGGAGCGAATTCGACTTCTTCCGCGTCCTCTTCTCCAATTGGCTGAGCGCGTCGGGGCAGAGCGCGGAGTCGACGGAACGCGTGCGTCGTTTGCGTCGTGCCGCCGCGAATCGCCAGATGAAGGACAGGGCCATCGCCGAGCTGATGGGCACCATCACCTCCGGTGCCGCGCCGGAAGGTCAGCCGTCGTCGCGCGGCAACGCGCTGCTCGACGCTTGCCGCGCCATCGGGCGATGCGACGGTATCGAGTTCCTTGCTCCGGCCGAGTGGGAGGTGGATGACGGAATCCGGAACCCGCTCGACGCGATCTGCGTCGCATCGCGCGTGCGCTCGCGGCGCGTCGCGCTGAAAGGCGAGTGGTGGCTGCGCGACAGCGGCTCCATCCTGTGCCGATACAAGGAAGGAGGAGTGCCGCTCGCCGCGCTGCGCGACCGTCATGGCCGGTACGAGCTCCAGAATCCCGCCCAGCGCTCGCGCGTCGCCATGACCGGCGATCTCGTGGACAGCCTCGAACCGTTCGGTGAGGTGTTCTACCGCCCGCTCCCCGACACGCCGGTCACGACGGCGACGCTCGTGCGCTTCGTCCTCAGCGGCATGTCCGGCTCGATCTGGAACATCGCGCTCATCGCCCTGCTCGCCGGCGCGCTGGGACTCTTCATGCCGATCGCGACGGGCTTCGTCTTCGATCAGGTGATTCCGTCGAACATGCGCGGCCAGCTCGTGCAGGTCTTCATCGGTCTGACGATCGCCGCCATCTCCGCGGAAGCATTCGAACTGGTTCGCGCCTTCACGGTGCTGCGGCTCAACGGACGCTCGGCCACCGCGATGCAGGCCGCGGTGTTCGACCGGTTGCTCCAGCTTCCGGCGCCGTTCTTCCAGCGCTTCACCATCGGCGACCTGGTCTCGCGGATCGGCGGCGTGAGCCACGTGCGGCAACTGCTCAGTTCCGGCGCCGTCACCGCACTGCTGGGCGGGCTGACCGGCTTCCTCAATTTCGCGCTCCTCTTCTACTTTTCTCCCACGCTCGCGTGGGTCGCGGGACTGTTCGCGTTCGTCACCTGCGCGACGATCATGCTGCTCAGCTGGCGCGCGAAGCGGCTGCAGGACCGGATTCAGGATATCGCCGGCAAATTGGCGGGACTCGTGTTCCAGCTCGTCACCGGGATCGCGAAGCTGCGCGTGGCCGGCGCGGAGGATCGGGCGCTGGCGATGTGGGCACGGCAGTACGTGGAGGAGGTTCGACTCGAGAATCGCGCCGCCGACGCCAACGGGCTGGTCATTCTCCTCACGAATGCGCTTCCGCTGCTGGCGTCGATCGTCACCTTCGGCGTGGTCGGCGCATTGATGGAGACCACGTCGTCGCTCGACGTGGCGACCTTCATCGCGTTCAACAGCGCGATGGGCGCATTCCTCGCCGCCACGATCGCGATGAGCACGACGGTCGTGAACATGGTGCAGATCATTCCGCTGATGAAGCGCGCGAGCGTGATCCTCATGGAAACGCCCGAGGTCACCTCGTCGCGCCCGAGCCCGGGACGCCTCTCCGGCCGCATCGAGGGCCGCAACCTGTCCTTCCGCTACAAGCCCGATCTGCCGCTGGTGCTGGACAACGTCAGCTTCTTCGCCGAGCCGGGTGAGTTCGTCGCATTCGTCGGTCCGTCGGGATCGGGGAAGTCCACCACACTGCGCCTGTTGCTCGGCTTCGAGGCGCCCGAGACCGGCGCGGTCTATTTCGACGGGCAGGACCTCGCGACCATCGACGTCGGCGCGGTGCGGCGGCAGATGGGCGTCGTGCTGCAGGGCAGCCGCCTCATGGCGGGCGACATCTTCACGAACATCATCGGTTCGTCCCCGCTCGCGCTCGACGACGCGTGGGAGGCGGCGGAGATGGCCGGCTTCGCCGATGACGTGCGCGACATGCCGATGAAGATGCACACCGTGATCTCCGAGGGCGGATCCACCTTGTCGGGTGGACAGCGCCAGCGCCTGCTCATCGCGCGCGCGCTCGTGCACAAGCCGCGGATCATCCTGTTCGACGAGGCGACGTCGGCGCTCGACAACCGCACGCAGAAGGTGGTGACGGAGAGTCTCGGCCGCATGCACGCGACGCGCATCGTGATCGCGCACCGGTTGAGCACCATTCAGCATGCCGATCGCGTCTACGTGATAGAGGATGGCAAGGTGGTCGAATGGGGCGCGCCCGACGACCTGTTCAAGCAGGGCGGCGTGTTCGCGCGGCTGGCGGCGCGGCAGTTGGCGTGAGGGGCGGAGGATGTCGATGCCCATCATCACTGCCCGGCGATCTTTTCCATTTCTCGCGCCAGCGCGATGTCGTCGCCCGTGATCCCACCCGCCGAGTGCGTCGACAGCGTCACCGCGATCTTGGTGTAGCGAATTTCGAGATCGGGGTGATGATCCATCTTCTCCGCCGCCACCGCGACGCGATCGACGAAGCCGATCCCCGCCATGAACGCCGGGAACGAGAACGTCTTCACCAGCGATTCGCCCTTCCGTGTCCAGCCGGCCAACGTTCCGAGCTCGCGCTGGATCTCGATGTCCGACAACTTCGACGCTGCTGGCATTAGTGCTCCCTGGCGGTGTCCCCGCCGTGCGCTCCGTCTGCGTGTATTTCCAAGCCGCCCCGCCGGCGTGATCCCGACCGCCGGACTGAAATCATTTCGGCGACCACACTCACCGCGATCTCTTCCGGCGTGTCGGCCCCGATCGACAGCCCGACCGGCGCGTGCACCTTCCCGATCGCTTCGTCGGTGATGCCCCACTCGCGCAGCACTTTCTCCGTCAGCGCCACCTTGCGCCGGCTCCCGAGCATGCCGAGATAGCGCAGCGGCAACGGCACGAGCTGGCCCGCGAGCACCACATCGTGCTGATGCCCGCGCGTCGCGATCACGACATAAGTCTCCGCGTTGAGCGGCGCCGCTCCGAGCACGTCGTGAAAATCGCAGAGTATCACGGAATCCGCGAACGGCAGCCGCCGCGCATCGGCGAAATCCGCACGATCGTCGGCCACGGTCACCCGCCATCCCGCGAACGCCGCAGCTTCGGCCACTCGCGCGCCCACGTGCCCCGCGCCGAACACCACCAGCCGCGGCTTCCCCAATATCGGCTCGACGAGCACGCCGTTCTCCAGGCTCGGCAGCTCGCTCATGGAATCGAACTCCCGGATTGCGGAGCGCACGAGCGCGTTGTCCGCTCCAATGATCTCGTGCGATCCGTGATTGGAGCGGTCGAGATCATTGTCCGCTCTAATGGACTCGTGCGATCCCTGATTCGAGCCGTCGAGATCGTTGTCCGCTGCCATGGTCTTCACAATCGCCTTCACCACTCCATCGCTCCAGTCGATCCCCGTCGCCATCAACGCTCGCTCACCCCGGGCCATCAGTGCCGATGCTTCGGCGTATACCGCGGCGAGCCGCTCGTCGCCGAACACCGGCTCGATGAACAGCTCCGCCGTGCCGCCGCACGTGAGGCCGTAGTCGCCCGCGAGTTCCGCGTTGAGCGAGTGCGATGACAACGCGGGCACACGACTCTGCAAAACATCATGCGCTCGCTCGATGATTTCCGCCTCGAGACATCCTCCGCCCACCGTGCCGATGCGCGCGCCGCCCGCCGTCACGAGCATCTTCGCCGTCGCGCTCATGGGAAGAGATCCGTGGCGCTTCGCCACCGACGCGAGAGCGCCCGCCCCCGCGCCCGACGAACCGGCGGCGATGCGCGCGCACTCGGCAAGGATCTCGGAAAGGCTCATGGATGAAGTCTTACCGTGTCGGCCGGTGCACGCCAGATGGTCCCGTCCAGCCAGCGCTCCACCGCGACGAGCCCCGCGAGCGCGGCCAGCGAATCCGGCGGCGCGAAGTCCACGGCGTGCGCCCTGAACGACAGAATCGCGCCGTGCTCGCGCTCGATCTTCGCGCGGAACTCCCTCACCGTGCTCTCGTCGAGATCCAAGGGCATTTCATGCGTCGCGCGCGCGGTGTGGAACCAGATCGCGGCGGGCCAGTTGGAGTACAGCGGCGTGCCCGGAGGCGCGTGCGCCGCCCACGCGACCAGCGGCGAGGCGGCCCATTCGTGTGCCGCGAGATCGCCCCCGTCGGCGCGGTAGTCGTTCACCAACCCCGCGCTCACTTCCTCCGATCCCCAGATCCAGCTCGCGGATATTCCAACCGTGAGCAGGACGAGCCCGCGGTGCGCGACGAGCGAGTCGCGCCAGAACGCCGCGAGCGCGACGCCGATCCGGAGCGCCATGAGGACGAAGACCGGCGCGAGAATCCGCTCGTCGAGCGGGATTCCGGGATCGGCGAGCAGGCGCGACGCGATCAAGACGGCCGCGTAGCTGAACAGGACGATGGCCGTCGCGCGGTACAGGCGAATTTCCCTCGCGGGCACCGTTCCACGGCGCGCCGCGAGGATCGTGCGCAGCACCAGCGCCAGCATCGCCGCGAACACGGCGATCGCGGCCATCGTGCTCGCGCCAACCGAGTTCACGCCGGGCGCGAGCCACCGCGCGGCGGTGTGCAGTCCGCCGACAAAAGTGTCGCCGAGCCCGCTCGTGTAGAGTCCCACCTCGCGGATCTTCTCCGCGCCCTCGCTGTGCGGGCGCGTGAGCACCCAGGCGGCGAGCACGATCACCGGCAGCTCGGCGGCGACGAACGCGCGCCGTGCGCGTTGGCGCCACGTGGCGCGCCACGCACCGTCCACCGTCCACCACGCCTCGAATACGACCGCAACCACGAGCGACGCGCCCGCGTACCGCACGAGCGTCGCGGCGGCGGCGATGGCGCCGAGCACGAGCGTGCGCTCCGTGTCCTTGCCGCGCCGCTCGCGCGACAGCTGCCACGTGAACAGCGCGAGCAGCGCGAGGAAGAGCGGCTCGCTGAGCACGCCGGCGTGCACGACCACGAACGCGGGCGTGAACGCGGCGATGCCGAACACCGCGAGCGCGGCGAGCACACCGCCCGCCGTGCTCGCCGCGAGCACGACCGACACGGCGGTAACGGCCGCCGCCGCGGCTTCGACCAGCCGCGCCGCGTTCACCGGCGTTGCACCGGCCAACACGCCGAGCGAGATCGCCGCCGGGAATCCCGGCGGAAAATGCACGAGCGGCGCGGTGGTGTCGCTGTTCGCCCATCCGGACGACGGCACGCGCAGCCCGTGTCCGTGCGCGAGCGAGCTGCCCGCGCCGAGGTAGGCGAGCGCGTCGGGATCGAGACTGGGACCCGGCGGCTCCGTCAACTCGATCACGCCCCAGAACGCCGCGATGCCGATGATGACGGCGGGGAGCAGGATTTTCGGTGCGGTGCGGAGGCGGCGCATGTGATGGAAGATGGCGCATGCGCCGCCGGCTTGCACTCGGTCCAACCAGTGCTCAGTCGGCGCCCAAGGCGAGTGCCGGGTCAACCTGGCCCGCCCGCAGAGCCGGCACGGCGCAGGCGACCGTCGCGACCGCGATCAGCACCAGGGCCGTGGCCGAGAGCGTGAGCGGGTCGTGCATGGACACGCCCGGCGCGAGCGCCGCGATCCAGCGCCCGAGCACGAGGAACGCCAGCAGCCCCGCCGCGATTCCTGTTCCCGCAAGGCCCAGCCCGCGCGCGAGAACGCTGGAAACGATCTGGACACGCTGCGCCCCGATGGCCAGGCGGATGCCGATCTCGCGCCGTCGCAGCGTGACGAGATACGCAAGCAGCCCATATGTGCCGACGGCGGCGAGTACGAGTGCGACCAGGCCGAAGCTCTGCAGCAGGATCATTTCGAACCGTGGCGTGTTCAGCTCGCGGGCGAGCAGCTCGGGCATCGTGCGCACGGTGCTGATGCCGATGTCGCCGTCCACTTCTTTCACGCGGGCGCGAATCTCCGTCGCGAGCGAGGCCGGCGCGGCCGTCGTGCGCACGACGACCCACGTGTAGGGGCGCGGGTTCTGCCGGTTCGACCAGTACATCTCCGGTTCCACCGCCACTCCGGGCGAGAGCGACGGAACGTCCGCGACGACGCCGACCACGGTGTAGGTCGCGCGCTCCTTGCCCATCGGAAAGACGATGGTCCTGCCGATGGGGTCGAGTCCCGGCCAGTAGCGGCGCACGAGCGTCTGGTTCACGAGGCACACGAGCGGGGAGCCATCCACGTCGTGCGCATCGAGCGCGCGTCCCTTGAGGAGCGCGACGCCGAGTGCGTGGAAGAAGCCCGGGCTCACGTCGAACCAACGCACCGAGGCCTTATCCTCGGGCGATCGTCCCTGCAGCTCCATTTCCCACGTCTCGCGCCCGCCGAAGAGTGGGCCGGCCGACGCGGTGCCGACGGCCGCGACGCCGGGAATGGCGCCGAGCTGGCTCTCCACCCGGTCCCACAGCGCGGCGAGTTTCGCCGGCGAGCCGTAGCTCGCGGTGGGTGGAGAGAGGGAGAACAATGCGAGATGCTCCCTCTCGAATCCCGGTTTCCACGCCGTGAATGCGGCGAAGCTTTTCATGAAGGTGACCGCGCCGGCCAGGAGCAGCACGGCCATGGCCAACTCGGCGGAGACGAGTACCGAGCCCAGCCGGCTGCGGCGCGCCGGGCCGGATCGCCCGCCTTCGCGAAGTGCCTGTGCGAGATCCACGCGCGCCGCGCGCAGGGCGGGCACGAGGCCCACGATCAGCGCGGTGAGCACGGCGAGCGCCGCGGCGAACGCGAGCACGCGCGCGTCGACCGCGACATTTTCGACGCGCGGAGTGCCGGCGGGCGCGAGCGCACGAAAGGCTCTCACGGCGCCGAACGCGATCGCGATGCCAACCGCCGCGCCGGCGCCGGCGAGCACGAGGCTCTCCACGAGGAGCGAACGCACGATGCGGCCGCGACTGGCGCCGAGCGCGGACCGGGCCGCCATCTCCCGGCCGCGCGTTGCTCCACGGGCGAGCAGCAGGTTGCTCACGTTCGCGCAGGCGATGAGCAGCACGACCGCGACGGCGGCGAGGAAGAACACGAGCAGCGGACGAACATTGCCCACCACGAGGTCACGGAGCGACAGCACGGAGAGGTCCCAGCCGCGCGTGGTGGCGAAGTGCTCGCGACGGAGCGATCCGGCGATGGTGGCCAGGTCCGCGCGCGCCTGCGCCAGCGACACGCCGGGCTTCAGGCGGCCATAGGCCACGAAGCCGCGCCAGTCGCGGTTCTGTTCGTCACGTGGGTCTACGTGCAGCGGGCGCCAGAGCTCGATGTGCTCGAACCGCGGAACGTGGAACCCCGGCTCGAGAATTCCCACGATGCGCACCGGGTGGTTGTCGAGCGAGATGATGCGCCCCACGATGCCGGTGTCGCCGCTGAACTTCGCCTGCCACATTTCCCAGGTGAGGAGGGCGACGTCGCTCTCGCGGCCGAGGAGATCAGCCTTGGTGATGAGCCGCCCGCGCACGACGCCGACGCCGAGAGCGTCGAAGAGTCCGGGCGAGGCGATGCCGGCCTGCACCGGCTGCGCGCCGTCCGGCGTGGTGAGGTGGGCGGGCCATCCGCGCCCGATGCCGATCGCTTCTATCGAGCGCGACCGCGCGGCGATGTCCTCGACATTCGGCGGCGAAACGCTGCACCAGTCGTTGGGCGCTCCGGGGTACTGCTCGCAGAGCGTGATGAGGCGGTCTTCATGGGGAAACGGAAGCGGGCGGAGGAGCACGCCGTTCACGACGCTGAAGATCGCGGTGGTGGCGCCCAGGCCCAGCCCGAGCGTGATGACGACGGCGATGGTGAAACCCGGTGCGCGACGCAGTGCACGCAGCGCGTGGCGAAAGTCCTGCAGCATGGACTCGATAGTGCGGAAGCCCCAGCTGTCGCGGCTTTCCTCGCGAATGTGCGTCATGTTGCCGAGACGGCGCCGCGCCGAGGCGATTGCGTCGTCGTGCGAGAGGCCGAGCCGCTCGGCGTCGCGGACGAGGAGTTCGAGATGCTCGTCGAGCTCCGCGGAAAGCTCGCGGTCCAGTGCGTCGCGCCGGTTCCAGAACCGCAGCCGGCGCCAGATCTCGGCGAGCGTCATGATTCGGACTGCCGCAGGACCCGCTTGATGGCGGCGACGGAGTCGAGGAAGCTCGATTCCTGGAGACCGAGCTGGCGGCGGCCGACCGCCGTGAGCTTGTAATAGCGGGCCTGGCGCCCGGTGGGCGAGCGCTTCCACTCCGAGGAGACGAACCCCTTGGCCTGCATGCGCTGCAGCGCGGGGTAGAGCGAGCCCTCCTCCACGCGCAGCGCATCGCTCGACAGCTTCTGGATGTGCTGCGCGATGCCGTAGCCGTGGAGCACGCCCATGGAGAGCGTCTTGAGGATGAGCAGGTCCAGCGTTCCCGAGATCAGTTCCGAGCGGCCGACTTCCATGCATAGACTCCGTTTACTTGTCACGTCTATGTATAGGGACGGCAGGCTATCCTGTCAAGTTGCGCGGAGCGGACGACGCGCAGTCAGCAGTGCTGCGGGATCGATGCCGTCTATTTGATCTTGTCGAGCTTGTCCTGGATACGCTTGGCCGTGGGGAACCTCGCCGCGAGCGCCTGCAGGATCGTGCGGGCCGCGTCCTTCTGCCCGGCGCCGACCAGCGCGTCCGCGCGATCCATCTCGTAGCGCGTGTACATACGGGCGCTGTCGGGCGGCGTGGGAATGCGCGCCAGGCCGGCCAGTGCACCGGTGAAGTCCTGCTTGTCCTGCATCAGCGATTCCACCTGGAGAAGCTGGACGGTCGCGTCGTTGGGGAACTTCGCGGCGAGCTCCGCGAACGCCTGTGCGGCTCCGAGGGCGTTCTTCTGCGTGCGGTCGAGCTGCGCTCGGTCGTACATCGCCGCGAGCAGCAGGCGATTCACGTCGGTCGAATCGCCGGAGCGGATACCCACGCCGCCGGCATACGCATACACGAGTTCACCGCCGAGCCGGCCGACGTCGTAGATCTCGTACGCGCCGCCCACGCCGACGATCGCCGAACCGATGAGGATCATCTTCTTCCATTTGCCGAGCGCGGGGACGAGCGCCGCGAGTTCGAGCGCCGCAATGAGGAGCAGCACGTTGCGCGTATCTTGTCCCGCGTCTTCATGGAGCTGGACGGCCCTGGCGACTCCGGGAATCCGCTCTGCCGCGCCGTGCGCGTCGGCGCCCGACGTCACCGCAAACCACGCGGCCACGGTTCCGAGCAGGATGAGCGCCGTCGCTGCGCCGTTGGTCCAGGTGAGTTTGCCCGTGAGCGAGAGCCAGCGGAAGAAGATGCCGAGTCCCGCGCCGGCGATCACGAAGTGGACGATCTGAGGATGGAAGTATCCGAGATTGGGCATCATGGACCCTGGGAAGAAGTAATGGAACGGGCTGCCTAAGGCGCCGCGGTTTTCTTCGCCGGCAGGTTCTGTCCGTTCTGGTGCAGGACGAGCTGCGTCACCACACCCTGCGCGTCGCGGACGAACGTGACCTGCGCGTCGACCCCCTTCAGGAAGAAATCTAATTCCGTCTCGGGCCACAAGCGATTCGTCCCCTGACCGGTCGCTTGTGCGTAGAGCGCGCCGTCAGTCAAGGTGATGGTGAGCGCGAACTGCGGAGCGAGCTGGTACACGCCCACGTAGCGCGCCAGCACGTCGGCCGGGAGCTCGATCGCCGTGCGCTGCCTGGGCGGCACGGGCTTCGGCGTCAGCGGAATCGCCGGATTGAGGAGATGCATTCCGATGTCGTCCGCGCCCGCGCCGCCGGAATTCGTCATGACGACGACTGCCGTCTTGTTCGAGGGATCGAGCCCGAGAAATGTGCGGTAGCCGCCGGTGCCGCCGTTGTGCCAGACGATCGTGTTCATGCCGGTGTGCTGAATGATCCAGTTCAGGCCGATCGACGTGTTCGGACCTCCCGCCGACGCGCGCGCCTCGTGCGCGAATGCCATCGCCTCCTCAAGCTTGCCGCGCTCGGGATGCAGATTCGCCGCGGCGAACTTGAGCATGTCCACTGTGGTCGAGCGGATGGCGCCGGCGCCCGCGAATGTCGGCAGGTCCCAGTTCGACACCACTTCGCCCTTGTCGCCGTGACCGAGTGCGAGGTGCTGCCTCATCCAGGGCGTGAGAGTGATCGCCGTGTTCGTCATCTTGAGCGGCTCCCACACGCGCTTGCGTTCCATCTGCTCGTACGATTGTCCGGTCGAGAGCGAGAGCGCGTGGCCGAGCAGGCTGACGCCGAGATTCGAGTACTCGAACAGCGCGCCGGGATCGCGCGTGAGCTGATAGCCTGAGACGAAGTCGTACATCTGCTGCACGGAATAATCCGCGTACGGATTCGCCGCGTCTGCCGGATGAAAGTTCGTGGGCATCCGTGGAAGCCCCGAGTTCTGCTCCGAGAGATTGCCCAGCGTGATCTGCTTCTCGCTTCGCGTCGGCAGGTGAACGCTCGAGGGCAGGTACTTCTGCACCGGATCCTCGAGCTTCACCTTCCCTTCCTTAACCAGCTCCGCAAGCACCGTGGCGGTGAACACCTTCGAGATCGAGCCGATCTCGAACACCGTGTTCCCGTCCAGCGGCGGCTGCCCAACCCCGGGATCGCCGAACGCGACGATGCGCGTGCGGCCGTCCGGCTCCAGGATGCCGACGACGATTCCGGCGCTGCGCTTTTCTTCGACGCGCTGTTTGATGATCGAGAGGACCGCCGAGTCCGCTGGAAACGCTTGCTGCGCGTTTGCAACACGCGGGGATACCAACGGGACGACGAGGGTCGCCAGCAGTAGAGCGAGAGGCGTGCGCATCATGGCGTTTGGCATGGGGACTCCAGGAGTAACGCGGAACCGATTGCGAGTAGCTGTGAGTCGCTGCGACGCCCCGATCGCTACCGCGGTGCCGCGGGCGGAGCGCTGATCGGCGGCTTGGGGAGCTCGTCCGGACGCTTCGTGATCGTCAGGTCTTCGAACAACAGCGATGGCACGACGAAAGAGGAGATGGCAGCTCCACCTTCGGCGGAGAGGATAAGAGCGCTGAAACCGGTCGCGGACGATCCGTGCACCACCGCCGTTGAAGCGGACGCCGCGACGATGTCCTTGAACGAGTCGACTCCCATGCCCACGAGCTGTGCGCCGCGGACGCACTCCTCATGACCGTCGGCGTACAGCTTGTACGCACCGAGGACGTTCCTTCCTTTTACGGCGCCGCGACCCGAGGCGGCGGATATCATCTCCTGCACCATGCTCGCCGGGTCGTCCGCTCCGCCGCGCTCACCGAGCGCGCGAATGACGATCGCGAACGGCAAGCCACGGGCCTTCGCCAGCGCGAGCAAGCGCTCTCGCAACGCGGCATCGCTCTCTCCGTTGGCCGCCTCGACGATCATGTTGCTCGGCGAGACCGTGCCGCCGCGAAAGTTCCCCGTGCTCCGCGCGACACCGGCCACCGGCGTGCGGCCGGCGAGGAATGTCTTCAGGATGCCGCTCTCGATCACGCGTGTCGGATGCGACCGCACGCCCTGATCGTCGACCGTGTAGCCGCCGAACAGCGCGAACGGTCCGTGCTCGGCGATCGTCGGATCGTCCACCACGCTCAGGAACGACGGCAGCACGCGCGCGCCGAGCTTCTCGGCGAGCGACGCGCCGGAGCGCTGTGCCGAGGGCCCGAACATCGCTGCCATCTGTTCCATCGCCGGATTGTTCGATACGGCCTTTCGGGTCGCGGCGAGCGCGGGCGCGAACTGCTCGCTGAACAGCTCCGCCGCCGCCCGTCCCTCGAACAACACCGGGCCGTTGTAGCGATCCATCACCGCTGCGTTGCGGATCGTGTCGAGGGTCGCGTAAAGCCCACGGACCCGCTCGGCGAGCTGCTCGCGGCTGGGCAGCGCGTCCACGGACCTCGCCGAGATCCTGAACGCGTTGCTGAGCGGCATGCCGTCCGCGGCCTGTGTCGAAGCGGTCGCTGCCAGCCTGACCATCGGCCGCGACCGAACGAACGTCGTGCCCTCGCTGTTCACGTAATACGTGCGCGTGTTGCCGGCGCTCAGCGACACGCTGGACGAGTACACGCTCGGCGAGACACCGGCCTTGGAGAGATCGCGCACCAGCGCTTCGCCGGCGGCGAGATCGAACGCCGCGGGGCGCAGCTCATCCGTCGTGTGCGTGACCTCCTCTTTCCAGAAATCGGGAAATGAATCGGCTCGCGAGTGATTCAGCAGCGCGGCCCGCTTTCCCGCCACGCCCTCGACTGCCGCCTTATAGGACGCATCGGTGGCGAGCCAGATCTGGCGGCGGATCTCCAGGTAGTCGTCGTCGAGCGGCAGTTCGGTCATGCCGATGAACGTGCGCATGCCGGCGGCCGTCAGGGCGGACATGCTGAAGAAGTTCGTGTTGTCGAACGCGTAATCGCCCACGCGCACTTCCACGGAGAGCGTCCGACCGCGGCCCTGATGAGAGCCGACCAGACTGCCGTAGCTGGCCGACGCGCTGGAGGCCTCGTGTTCCGTTACGGTATAGGCGACGAAATAGGGGCGGTCTGCCTTCTCGATCCGCAGCTCCGTCATCGTGCGTGCCATCTCGTCGCGCGTGGCGCGGGCGACCACGTCGTCACGCGGCTGACCCTGCGCCCGCGCGGGCGCGCTCGCGACAACGCACCAGAGCAGGCCGGCTCCGGCCATGCACAGGCCGTTCATTCGTGCGCTGGTCATGGCTGCACCCTCGGCACCGGCAGGATGGGCGGCTGTTCCTGCGACTTCTCTTTGCGTTGCACTTCGATCTGCGAGATCAGGATTGCCGGCGACGACGCCGACACGGGCACCCATCCCGATTCGGCGCCGCACACGCCGTTGAACACGCGCGTGTCGTTGTCGGCGGCAACGATGCGGCTGAACACGGTGAGCGGCGTGCCGACGAAGTCGACGCCGCGCACGAGCTCTTCCCTGCCATCGGGGAACACACGGTAGACCATGACCGGCAGCACGTTGAATGCGTTCGGGATCGTGCGTTGCGTGAGCGTGAAGCCGCCCTCGATGTCGTCGAAGATGAGGCCGTACGGCTTATGCTGTTCCTTGATCAGGCCGAGCAACAGCTTCTTGAGCGAATCGTGAGGCACCGGTGCCGACGAGGTGACCACGAGGTTCGACTGCCGCGCCACCGGAGTGAATCCCGGCTGGTTGCGGCCATGGCCGTTCGAGTGGTCGAACCCCTCGATGGGCGAGCGCGACATCAGGAAGCGCCTGAACACGCCGTTCTCCACGACGTTGATCCGCGATGCCTTCACGCCCTCATCGTCGTACGCGTAGTAGCCCGCGAGCTCGACGTTGCCCAGGCGACGCTGCGTGGGATCGAAGTAGACGGAGAATGTAGCCGGCAGGACGTTTTCGCCGACCTTCCGCTTGAACGTCTGCGCTTCGTTCTCGTCCTTCTGCCGGTGTCCTTCCACGCGGTGGCCGAACACCTCGTGGAAGAAGACGCCGCTCGAGCGACCCGAGAGGATGGCCGGCGCCGTGGATGCTTCGATCACGGGTGCTTTCTTCAAAGCGTGCAGATCGACGATCATGCGATCGACCGCCTTGAGCACCGCGGCGTCGTCCGGAAGCCCGCCCGGCGTGGTCGCGGTGAACGACTCATATCGCGGCAGCACCATGCCGTCGGCGGCTTTCGACGACGCCGAGATGAAGAGGCGATAGTAGACCGATGTCGTCTGCAGCGCGGAGCCGTCGCTGTTCACGTACCAGCGCGTGCCGCCTTCGGCCGAGAAGCTGGCATCGCCGTCGTAGATGTCTCCCTCGCGCGCGAACGGAGCAGTGTACTTCCGGATCTTCTGTTCCCACAGACGGCGGTCGATAGCGATGTTCGCGGGCGCCTCCGTCGCGGTCACGGCAGGCTCGGGCGAGAAATCCGCCGACGAATCTTCCGCGGCGACCCGGGTTTGCGTGTTCGCCTGGGCGCGCGTGTACTTCTCCACCGCCCGCTTGTACTTGCCGTCTGTCTGATGCCAGAGGGCACGGCGGAGCGCGATCGCATCATCCTCGATCGGCACCGACACCGCGGAGAACGTGTCGGAGAAGTCGAACGACGGCATGCCGCCGCGTATCGGATGCGTGTTGTCGAAGCGGCTCGAGCCCACGCGCAGGTCGACGCCGAGCGACCGGTTTCGCGACTCGTTGCTCGAGTTGAGCGTGCCGAAGGCGCCCTGCACGGAAACGGAGTGCCGCTCGGTGATCTCGTAGCTCAGGAAGTAGGCAGGGAGCGGGCCCGTCTTCAATGTCGCCATCGAGCGCGCGAGCTCCAGTTGCATCGCGGTGAGCACCGGGGATGCGGCTCGAGCCGTCGACGCGTGTTCGCCCGCGATCGACTCGTTGCGCGGTGCGGCACTGTCCGCGACGAACAAGAGGAGCAGTGACGTGAGTGCGAGCGGGCGGTGAAGCATCATGCGACCTCATCCACGGGAAAGGGGCCACGCGCGCTCAGGAGGAGGCGTGCGGGTGCCTCGGCGTCGCCGAGTAACATGGCACTCGACGCACCGTGCGGCTACACGGGGTGCCGCTCGCCGGGTGGCTTGATTTGGTCGAGGGCTCTTTGACTTCTGCTGATGTCATTACGGTTACTGCCTCGCGAAATTCCCGCATCGTTGCCGATCGAGCGTCGTTGTACGTCGTCGTCGAAGGAACCGCGGAGACGGCGCCCGATGCGGTCGCGAGAGTGGAGACGAAGTTGAAGGCGGTCTCGGCGGCGCTCAAGGGATTTGGTTCCCGCCTGGAGGTTGATGCGCCGATCGCCCAGGCGCTGGGAGCGCACCTTGGGGCGCTCGTCGACGTCTCGACGAGCGGTGGCAACCCCGGCTTCCAGGGGCAGAACACGCTCAGCTTCGACAACCGGTTCACGCAGCAGGCCATGCCGCCGGAAATCGCGATCAACACCTCGGTCACCGTTCGCTACCGGCTGATTCACTGAGGCGCGCGATGGGCGGGTAGCGCCGGTTCAGTGGAGGGTATCCTTCAGGCCGGCGAGACCGCGATGACTTGACAGTCCACGAGGGTGTAGGCACACTACAGCCAAGCCTGTAGTCTTTCTACACCCTCCGTGTGACCGGCCATGCCCAAGAAGCCCGCGCACCAGAATCGCATCGAGATGCTGCAAGGCACTCTCGACCTCCTCGTCCTGCAGACCCTGCGCTGGGGCCCGCAGCACGGCTACGGCATCGCGCGGATGATCCAGGCGAACTCGCAGCAGGCGCTGCAGGTGGAGACGGGCTCGCTCTACCCCGCCCTGCACCGGCTCGAGCGGAAGAAGTTCATCGCCGCCGATTGGGAGAAATCCGAGAACAACCAGCGTGTGCGCGTCTACCGGCTGACGCCGGCGGGCAAGAAGCAGCTCGCGGCGGAGCAATCGTGGTTTGCGAAGTTTTCGGACGCGATCGCGAGCATGGCGAAGCCGCCGGTCGGGGAGAGCGACAGATGAAACTCCCCTGGTGGAAGTTCGAGCGGCGCGAGGACGAGCTCGCCGAGGAGATGGAGAGCCATCTGGCGATGGCGATTCAGGAGCGTGTGGCGCGGGGAGAGTCGATCGAGAACGCGACTGCTGCGGCGCGGCGTGAGTTCGGGAATCGTGAGGTAGTGCGCGCGACGACGCGCGAGATGTGGGGATGGGTGTGGCTCGAGCAGATCGCGCTCGATGTCCGGTACGCGGCACGGAAGCTGCGGCTCGCGCCGGGGTTCACGGCGGTCGCGGCGCTGTCGCTTGCGATCGGGATCGGGGCGACGGTGACGATGTACGCGGTGGTGGATGCCGCGGATATCCGGGGGCTACCGTACCCGCATGCGGATCGGTTGTTCGTGCTCGAGCAAACGATCGCGAGTCGACCGAGCCCAACTGGAGCGGAGACCGTCCACGCGAGTCCCGCACCAGCGGCGACAACCGCGATCTGGCTGAGTTCCACGCACGCATTCAGCCGGATGACGCGCGTGGGCCGCAACGAACTGCTCTGGCCGCACGATGATGAGACGGAGCTCCTCGACGTTGCCCCTGTCGGGCCCGATTTCTTCGCGATGCTCGGCGCGACGCCAATCCTCGGCCGCACGATTGCGCCGAGCGATACGAATCCCGATGCGCCAGGGGTGATCGTACTGTCCTATGCCCTCTGGCACGACCGTTTCGGCTCGGATCGACGCGTGATCGGCCAGCGGATGGAACTCGACACATCGGATGCACCGTCGGCACCACACGAGACGTACACGGTCATCGGCGTGATGCCCGAGCAGGTGGACTACCCGGCCGCCGTGAACGGCTGGACGGCGAACCGCTCGGGGTCGGACACTTGGGGAATCGTCCTGGCTCGGCTTGCCGAGGGCAAGACCGTTGACGCCGCAGTCGCGGAACTGCGCGCGGTCACGCGGAGCATCCCCCCGCCCGCCGGCTCGAGCCGGCCTCCCGGAGTTCGTGCCACGGGATTGCGTGAATCGCTTCGGGCGACAAGGTCGGGAGACCTCTTCACGATGGACAGCGCCGAAGGACGCGTCGTTCGACTGGCCGTCGTGTTCTTCGTGCTGCTGATCGCGATGATCAACGTCGGGAATCTTCTTCTCGCGCGATCGGCCTCACGCGATCACGAGATGGTCGTGCGCAGCGCGCTCGGCGCATCGCGCGTACGCCTGGCCCAGCAACTGATCGTCGAGGGCGGATGCATCGCGCTCATGGGTGGAACGATCGGAGTGGCGTTCGCGCGCTGGGGGATCGGGCTCGCGGGCTCGGTCGGAGCGCTCAGGGAGTACGGCATCGTACCGGTGCTCGACTGGCGCGTACTCGTTTTCGCGCTGTCGCTCACGACGATCGTCGCGCTCGGCACCGGCTTCATTCCCGTTCTCTCATTGGTTCGCGCACGCGGCACGGCCGAGCGAAGCGAATCGCCGAAGGCGTCAGCGGGGCGTGCGCGCGCCAGAGTGCAGGGTGCGCTCCTCGTGGCGCAAGTCGGCGCGGCGCTGACGCTGCTCACCGGGGCCGGCGTGCTCGGCAAGGAA
>Ga0209014_10000110_pt1 | contig 42846 bp, 41 predicted proteins | sample BarGraNGADG00212_FD_184491 | JGI IMG/M metagenome (GOLD analysis project Ga0209014, IMG submission 184491) | Arctic peat soil microbial communities from Barrow, Alaska - Barrow Graham LP Ref core NGADG0002-212 (SPAdes) (version 2) | ecosystem: Environmental > Terrestrial > Soil > Wetlands >...
GATGCCGATGCGACCGGCGTCGAGTGTACGCATGAAGTTGACGAATCCCTGCCCTTCCTTTCCGAGCAGGTTCTCCGCCGGGACTTCGACGTCGGTGAATAGCAGTTCGCGCGTGTCGGAGGCACGCCAGCCGAGCTTGTCCTCCTTCTTTCCGCTCGTGAAGCCCTTCATGGGCTTCAGGTCCGGTGAATGTCCGACGCCCACTTCCGTCGCGCGCGCGAGGTCGCAGGTCTCTTTCGTGAGGATGAACGAGCTGATGCCGCGGGTGCCCGCCGACGGATCGGTGACCGCTGTGACGACGAACACTTCGCCGACGCCCGCGTGCGTGATGAAGCGCTTCGAGCCGTTGAGCACGAAGTGGCCGCCCTTCCGGACCGCGGTCGTTCGCGTGCCGCCGGCGTCGCTGCCGGCCGTGTCCTCGGTGAGGCCGAAGCCGCCCATGACGCGGCCTGACGCGAGCAGCGGAACGTAGCGCTCCTTCTGTTCCGTCGAGCCGAAATTCACGATCGGCGACGTGCCCAGCGTGGTATGCGCGGAAATCGTGATCGAGTGCGACGCGTCGACTCGCGCCAGCTCTTCGATCGCGATGATGAAGCTGATGATGTCGAGACCGGCGCCGCCGAGGTCCTCGGGCCATGGAATGCCGAGCAGGCCCAGTTCGCCCATCTTCCGCACGTTTTCCCAGGGGAATTCCTGGGAGTCGTCTAGGCGCTTTGCGACCGGCGCAACCTCGTCGCGCGCGAACGCGCGGACCATCTCGCGGACGGCGAGGTGCTGCTCTGTGAAGTACAGGGAATCTTTCATAGCCGTGAATATAAGTTGGGCGGCTCGTCGCGGCACGGTAACGGCGTCGTAACGGCGTCGTAACGGCCCGACGGCGGCAGCGATCAGTCTCCCCGGATCGCCGTCAGGAAGTCCTCTCCGTATTTCTCCATCTTCGCGGGACCTACTCCATATACATCGGCGAGGGCACCGGCGGTCACCGGCCGCGATCGCGCCATCTCGCGCAGGGTGCGGTCGGCGAAGACAACGTATGCGGGCACGGATTCGCGCCGGGCGATCGAGGTGCGCAGCACGCGGAGGGCGTCGAGCAGCGAGCGCTGGTCGTCGGTCAACTCTTCGAGCTCCGGCGGCGATTCCTTGCTGGCCTTCTTGTCGCCGCCGCGCCCGCGCGGGGCCTTCTTGCGCAAGACCGTTGCAGGCGCGCTCGACGATGTCGCCTCGTGCTTCAAGGCGAGGCAGTTGTCGCACTGCTCGCATCGGTTGGTCGCCGCGGGGTCGCCGAAATAGCGCAGCACGAATCCGCGCCGGCAGCGGTCGGTGTACGCGTACTTCTGCATGACGTCGAGCTGCGACGTCTCCGCGCGACGGCGCCGGTCAAGCGTCTCCCAGTCGATCGGCCAGCGCTCGATCGGCGCCGCCTGGTCGGTGACCACGAGCCCTTCGCCCACACGGGACCAGATCACGAACTGCCGATCCTGAAGCGCGTCGAGCACGGCCGCGGCGCCGCCCGGACCGGCCAGTCCCGGCGGCAGCGCATCGAGATCCACAATCGCGCCCTCGGCGATCGCGCCCCGCGTCGACCGCCAGAGCGCGCGCAGCACGCCGATCTCGATCGTCTCCTCGCCGCCGAGCTCGGCCCGGATGCGTTCCGGTGTCGCGAGCATGCGAACGCGGGCGCGGCTTCTCGATCCCTCCGACACACTGACCGCGCCCGCGGCCGTGAGCAGCCGGAGAGCGGACTCGGCCTCGCGATCGGAGACCTTCCCTTTCGCGGCAGCCGCGAGCCCGGCGGCATCGAGCGCGAGCGAGCCGTCCGGCTCGGAACGATTGCACGCTGCGTAGTACACGGCCGTCACGACCTCGCGCTCGGGGCACGCGGCCTTGATGAAGAACTCGTGCGTGAAGCGGTCCTGGAAGGCGTGGAGCAGATAGCAGTCCGCCGGCTCGCCGTCGCGGCCGGCGCGGCCCGCCTCCTGATAATATGCCTCGAGCGAGCCGGGCATCGCGTGGTGCACGACGAGCCGCACGTTGCGCTTGTCGATGCCCATGCCGAACGCATTCGTCGCGACGATCGCGCGCACGTGCTCCGACATGAAGGCGTCCTGAACTTCGCGGCGGCGCGCGTCGTCGAGCCCCGCATGGTAGGCCTCCGCGCGAATGCCCGAGCGCGTGAGCATGTGGGCCACGCGATCCACCGTCTTGCGCGTGGCCGCGTACACGATCGCCACGCCCTCATGGCGGGCGAGCACTTCCACCAGCGTGCCATCCTTCTCGGCGTCGTTCTTCGTGCGCACCACGTGCCACCGAAGATTCGGGCGGTCGAATCCGGTGAGCACGACCTCGGGCTCGTGCAGCGCGAGCACCCGCGCGATGTCGCGACGAACCTCGGGCGTGGCCGTCGCGGTGAGCGCGATCGTCGGGGGCGATCCCAGCTTCTCGCGAATGTCACGCACGCGGCGGTAGCTGGGACGGAAATCATGCCCCCACTCGCTGATGCAGTGTGCCTCGTCGATGGCCAGCAACGAGACTCCCATGGCCGCGATGCGCTCCGCCGCGCTGCCGAAGTCGAATCGCTCGGGCGCGAGATAGAGCAGCTTGAGCTCGCCCCGCTGCGCTCTCGCGAGCCTGTCCGAGATCTGGCCAGCCGAGAGCGAACTGTTGATGAACGCGGCGGGGATGCCCTTCGCCTCGAGCGCGTCCACCTGATCCTTCATCAGCGAAATCAGCGGCGACAGGACCACGGTGAGTCCGTCGAGCACCAGTGCGGGCACCTGATAGCACAGCGACTTGCCGCCGCCCGTGGGCAGGATGACCAGCGTGTCGCGTCCGGCAAGCACCGACTCCACCGCGCGCTCCTGCCCCGGACGAAAGGCCGCATGGCCGAATCGCTCGTGGAGTATCGTGCGGGCCTGCTCGATGGTCGACTTGGTCACGCCTTTGAAGAGAAGGAGAACTGCTTGACACGGATTTGCAAAACAATCAACGGCCGGATATTCGCGGATCAATCTTTGGGGGAACTACAACCGCAAATATCCGCGGTTCTGATGAAAACCTCAGCATCATTTCGAGGCGGAACGGCGCGCCGTTTTTCTCAAACCGCGCGGCTGAAATGTCCGCGGGTGAACTGATCACCGACGAGCGCGCGAACGGCGGCGGTGTCGGCGCGCTCGTTGCGACTGAGCGAATCGAGAAGCGCGCGATAGCCGGCAACGATTTCGGCAACCGGAGCGCCGGCGGTGTTGAACACGGCGCGATAACCGCGAATGCCGCTGCGCCAGAGTTTCGGAATGAATTCGGATCCCTCGATCACACGCGAGTGCAGAAGACGATTGCGGCACGCGCTATCGGTGGCGACGGGAAACTTGTATCCGGCGGGATCGGTGAGTTCGACGTTCGGATGCTTCTGGACGCACAGGTCGCGGCACGTAGTCACGACGCGGTCGAAGGCGGCCGAGAGCACGCAATGCTCGAGGGTCATTCCCTCGGGGCGGCCGTATATGAGGACGTCGAACGCATCGCCGTCGCAGGGCGCCACGAGCGATACGATCTCGTCGGCGGTCAGCTCCACGGATGCCGTGATCCGCTGCGCGCCCATGCGGAACAGCTCGGCGGCGGTGTGCGGATTGAAGCAGTTCACGGCGTAGTCGGCGACGACGTCGCGGCCTGCGCGCGAAAGCTCCGCGATCAGCCCGACATGTCCCGAGAGCAGCGGCAGGTCGAGTGTGAGCCACTTCTCCAGCTGCGGCCGGTCCTCGGGGCGGACGATCGTCGGCGTGCGCAGGCGAAGCTGCGCTCCCTTCTCCTTCACTTCCGCCGCGAGCGCCATGATGCGCGAGCGCGGCGGCGCCGGATGCCGGAGGAACGGATCGAACACGATTTCGTTCGCGCCGGCGTCGGCGGCCGCGTGAGCGTCGTCGGTCGTGAATACCTCGGCGCTGAGCGTATAGCCTGCGGCCGGGCGAACGGCTGGGCGCTTCACCATCGCCGGTGCACGAACGGCCTCGCCCACGCGTTCGGCGCGCTCCGCCTGGCGCGCACTCTCCGCCCAGTCGCGGTGCAGCATCAGCTCGTCGACCGCGCGCTGACGCAGGTGGTTCAGCTCGCTGATCGGGATGAAGAGGTTCGGCGACAACGCTTGTGCGTCGACGGCACCCAGCGCGAACGGCGTGTCGCCGAGGCGTCCGAGCTGTTCACGCAACTGGGCGGCGTCGAGCGATCGCTTCGTCGCGGGCGCGAGCGGGATCCCGCTCACGACCGACACCTCGTCGTCCGCCGCGCTGAAGATCGCCTTGAGCGGTGCGCCCGCTCCGCCGAACACGCGCACATCGAGCGCCACCCTCCTGCGTGCCGGCGCGCCCTTGAGCGACGCAAAGCTCGCACGGGCACGCTCGAGCAGCGCGGCGTGCGCGGTGCGCAGCACCCTCCAGCCGACGGTGAGGCGAGTGCGGCTCGCGATCGCCTGGCGCGTGATGCCATCGCGCGTGCTGATCGTGCGAACGGCGCTCACGGCGAAGCCGCTGCTTTGCGCGTGCGTCGCTCCGTCCGGCGGTTCGAATCCAAGGCCGTCTCCGGCCTCGACCGGCGTGCTGACATCGACGATCACCTCGCCGCCCTCGTTCGCGACGACGACGCCGAGGTCGAAGCCGTGGTTGTCCGGCTGTGTGCGCGTGATGTAGCCGCGTCCGGCCCGCCCGCCGTACATCCCGCCCGTGAAGCCGCGGCTGAAGATCTGCACCAGCGGCTCCACTTCCTCGAACGTCGGCGTCGTGAACGTCCCCTTCTCCACGCGGTCGAGGAACTCGCGATATCCTTTCGTGACGGTGGCGACGTACTCCGGTTTCTTCTTGCGTCCCTCGATCTTGAGGCAGCCGATTCCGGCGTCCGCGATCTCCTGCAGGTGATCGAAGGCGCCGAGATCCTTTGCCGAGATGAGATATCCGCGGTCGAGTTCTTCTCCGCTCTGCGCGTCCGTCAGGACGTAATCCTTGCGGCACGACTGGGCGCAGGAGCCGCGGTTCGCGCTGCGATCGGAGATCATGCCGGACATGAAGCACTGGCCGGAGTACGCGATGCACAGCGCGCCGTGCACGAACGACTCCAGCGCGAGGCCGGGAACGGCCGCGTGAATCGCGCGGATGTCGTCGAGCGTGTTCTCGCGCGCGAGCACGACGCGATCGACGCCGAGCTCCAGCATCACCGCGGCGCCGCTCGCGTCGTGGACGGTCATCTGCGTCGATCCATGAATCTCGAAACCCGGATAGACGAGCTGGATCAGTCGCACCAGGCCGACATCCTGCACGATCGCGGCGTCGATACCGCAGTCGATGCACGCGCCGAGATGGGTGAGCGCGTCCTCCATCTCATGCGGCTTCACGAGGATGTTGAGCGTGAGGTAGACGCGCGCCCCGGCGCCGTGCGCGATGGCACAGGCCTGTTCGAGTTCGGCGAGCGTGAGCTGCGCACCTTCGTCCCGCGCGTTGAACTTCTCCACGCCCAGGTAGACGGCGTCGGCCCCGTTCGCGACGGCGGCGCGGACGGCGTCGAGGGAGCCGGCGGGGGACAGGAGTTCCGGGCGGGGCATACAGTAAAGATACTCGGGCGAGGGCTTCCTACTTCGCCAAGTCGCCTCTCACCTGTCGCTCCCTCGCAGTTGTTGACTTCGCTTACACCTGCCGGTACTATCTCACCATGATCCGCGCCCAAGTCTCCATGATGATGTGCTGCTGCTGCATGTGCCAATCGGCACATGGAGGAACGGGAGCGCGAGCGTCATAACGACGACCTGACCCAGGCAGAGCAGCCTGGACCAACGCCTCCGATCCTCCACGGATCGGGGGCGTTTTTGCTTTCTACCCTTCTCTCAGCGAGCGCCGCCGTGACGCAACCCAAGCAGTACAAGCCCATCGCCGTCTACCACGAACACCCGGACTGGTTCAAGCCGCTCTTCGAGGAGCTGGACCGCCGCGAGCTCCCGTACGTGCGACTCGACGCCGCGGCCCACGTGTGGGACCCGTCCGAAGAGGAATCGCAGTATTCGGTCGTCGTGAACCGCGCATCCCCTTCGGCATACCTCAGAGGCCACGCGCAGTCGACCTTCCACACGCTGCACTGGCTCAAGCACCTGGAGCGAATCGGCGTGCCGGTGGTGAACGGGAGCAGGGTGTACACATCGGAACTCTCGAAGGCGCTGCAGCTCGACATCCTCCAGGAGCTGGGGCTGCCCTACCCTCGCGCCCGTGTGATCAACCACGCGTCGCAAGCCCCGGCGGCGGCGAGCGGTCTGCGTTTCCCCATTCTCGTGAAGGCGAACATCGGCGGGAGCGGCGCGGGGATCCAGCGGTTCGACACGCCGGAGGCGCTCGCACAGGCTTCGCGCGACGGGCTCGTCGATCTCGGGGTAGATCACACCGCGCTCGTGCAGGAGCTCGCGCCGCTTCGCGACGGGCACATCACACGCGTGGAAGTGCTCGGCGGGAAGTTCCTGTACGCGATCAAGGTCTATCCGGCGGAGGGGTCGTTCAACCTCTGCCCCGCGGACGTGTGCCAGACCACCGACGGACGCGAACTCGAGCGCACCTTCTGCGCGGCGGACGCCAAGAAGAACGGCATGCGCGTGGAGGGATACACGCCGCCGCAGGAAATAATTGAAAGTGTCGAGAGGATTGCTGAACGGGTCGGTCTCGACATCGGCGGCATCGAGTACCTGATCGACGATCGCGACGGCAAGCCGTACTACTACGACATCAACGCGCTGTCGAACTTCGTGGCCGACGCGCAGAACGTGATCGGATTCGATCCGTTCGTGCGGTTCGTGGATTACATCGAGTCGCGCGCGGGCGTCGTGTCGGGCGAACTCGCGGGAGCGCGCTGACCATGCGATACGGATACTGGATGCCCGTCTTCGGCGGCTGGCTTCGAAACGTGCCGGACGAGGGGATGGAAGCATCGTGGGAGTACGTGAAGAAGCTCGCGCAGCGGAGCGAGCAGATCGGCTACGATCTCACGCTCATCGCCGAACTGTTCCTCAACGACATCAAGGGGATCGAGGCGCCGTCGCTCGAGGCATGGTCCACCGCAGCCGCGCTCGCCGCGGTGACGGAGCGACTCGAGCTGATGGTCGCGGTGCGCCCCACCTTTCACAATCCGGCGATCCTCGCGAAACAGGCCGCGAATCTCGACCTCATCTCGAACGGCCGCCTGTCGCTGAACGTCGTCTCGAGCTGGTGGGCCGACGAAGCGCGCCGCTACGGCGTGCAGTTCGACGCGCACGACGACCGCTACGCGCGCACGGAGGAGTGGCTCACGGTCGTATCCGGCGCGTGGAGCGAGAAATCGTTCTCGCATCACGGGAAGTACTATCGGTCGGAGGAGACGGTGCTCTCGCCGAAGCCGGTGAGACGTCCGCGGCCGACCATCTATGCAGGTGGCGAATCCGAGGCCGCCAAGTCGCTGATCACGCGCACCTGCGACGCGTATGTGATGCACGGCGATCCGCCGGAACGCATCGCGCCGAAAGTGGCGGATATCCGCCGCCGGCGCCAGGAGACGGGACTCCCCGAGATGGAGTTCGGAATGGCGGCCTTCGCGATCGTGCGGCCCACGGAGCGCGAGGCGAAGGAGGAACTCGCCCGGATCACGAACGTGAATCCCGGGTCGGCCGGGTACAACAACTATCAGGACTGGATTTCGCACACCAAGCTAGACCAGCAGCTGTCGCTCGAGGACTACTCGGTGTCGAATCGCGGGCTGCGTGCCGGGCTGGTCGGGACGCCGGAGCAGGTCGCGGAGCGTGTGAACGAATTTCAGGAAGCCGGCGTCGGGCTCCTGCTGCTGCAGTGCAGTCCGCAGTTCGAAGAGATGGAGCGGTTCGCGGCCGAGGTCATGCCTCTGACAGGGTCTCTCGCAGTTGGATGAGATGACGCTCTTCGTGCTTGCCGACGCTGAGAATCCACTGATATCCGTTGAACGCGCCGAAGATGGGATGCGGCGCGCTCACGACGGTGAGGTCGCGGCCGTCCACATGCTCGACGGCACGGAGCAGTCTCAGGCGAACGGCCTGCAATGACGACCACGACGTTCCGAGCTCGGCTGTTGGTTCGGGGGCGAGCCGCTCCGGCGCCTCGATTCGCACGCTGCGATCGAGGAACCGGAATTGGTCGAGCGAGCACAGCCGCGATTCCGTGCCCGTCTCGGCGGGCATGCCGTCGGCCATCGCCTTTGCAAACAGGCCTTCGAGCAGCTTCGATATGGAGCCCTCGACCTTTCCCAGGTGCTGGATGATGCCGGTCCCGGTCCAGCCGCCGTTTCGCGGGCGGTGGTCGAACTTCGCCGGCGGGGTCTGATCGACGAGCTTGGTCAGATCAGCCCGGACGTGCGCGAGATAGCCTGTGATCTCCTGGAGATGGGGATGCATGTGGCGAATGTAACCTCAGTGTGCCCCCGCCCGGAAAGGGGGCTGAAACCGTGACGATGGCGGTTCCGTATTGAAGCCAAAGGGAGGGCCTATGTGGGGAATAATCGTACTTGCCGTCTCGCTCGGAATTTCCTGGCTCAGTTACGGCACGGCCCGGCGCTTTGTTCGTGAACGTTTGCGGTATGTGGAGGCGGCGCTGACCCCGGGCGCGGCGATCATCGCCGGTGTCGTCGCCGCGGTGGTGGCTGCGCCGGTGGTCGGGCTGCTGCACATCATTCCGATTCTGGGGTCGCTGATTGGCGGTGGAACCGCGCTGGTGTTCGGACTCAGCGTAGGACTTGGCGTGAGGTCGGGGGCGCAGGATGTGAAGCGGGGCTACGTCATCACGTCCGGGAGCTAGCTGGTGAGCGAGGACGGTTCGACGGCAGAATACAACAGCTGTCGGCTGACAGCGGCGTGAGATCAAAGCTGTGAGCTGGTAGCCGCCAGCTATTGGCTGCGAGACAAAGGCGACGGGACCGATCAGCGCGCGAAGTGGTCAGCGCACCAATCGGTCCCGTCGTCCTTTTCTCGGAGCTAATGGCTCAGTACTAACCGCTCACCGCGATGTTTGACTGTGAATCCGCCGTCGCCGTAGACGAGGAAGTAACCGTACGACACCTTGTCTCCGCTGAGATCGGATCCGCCCCAGATGATCCCGACCGCGTCGTGGAGCGGAGTCGAACGCACGCCCAGCGTCACCGAAATGGTGTACGCGCCCGACGCGGTGTTCGCGGCATTCCAGTAGATCGCCGCCGGTCCGCTCTCCACCCCAGCACCCCGAACAGCTTCTTCATAACCTTCCGCAGTTCAGTTGTCCCGCCTGCCCTTTGCGAACCGCAACAGCAACGACAGCGCCAGCAGGCCGATGCCCGTCCAGCGCAGCAAGGAGATGTCGGCTCGCGCACCCAGCCCCCAAACTACGATCCCGGCGACCCCGAGCGCGAGCCGTGCAATCAACACGGGATTCATCGCGATGCCTCCGCGAAAACGGTCACGTCCTCTCGCTCCGAACCCGCGATCTCGAGAATGAAATCGGCGCCGAAGGCCAGCGAGGGCGTCTGGAATCCCGGCTTCGCGCCTCCCGCGAGCACCTTTTCGGCGGCCGCGACGGAGGTCAGCGCCGTGAGCGTGTATCCATCGGCGGTGCGCAGCCGGGATTGCACCCTGCGGCCGTCGTCGTCCCAGGCCTCACCCCAAAGCTGCGCCGCCGCGCCCGCGCGCGTTGCATCGGACGGGCCGGGAGTCCCCGCTTGGATCCGCCCCTTGAGAAATGACTGCGCCGGCGGAGTCGCCAGCAACCACCCGAGATAGCGCGACAGGATCATCCCGCGGACCGCCGATGCGGGCGCCGCCGTATACACGTCGATGTTCGGAATGCCCGTGCTGTGAAACGCGGTGGACACGTCGCCCCACGGGAGCGTGACGACATGCCGCACCCGATCGCCGAAGTCGATGTCACGCTGCTTCCAGGCCGCGGGCACGCGCGTGATCTTGCCGCCGCGCCGCACTGCGCCGCCGCGCTGGATGTTCTCGACCATCGTCGTCGCCGTGCCGCGCGAGAGCCCGGTGCCGCCGGCGAACGCGAGCGTCAGCCAAGTCGCGCTCGGGAGCCGCCGGTGCAGGTGCGCGGCGAGGCAATCGCTCGGCACCACGTCGAAGCCGGATCCGGGGAGCAGCATCACCCCCGCATCTCGCGCCTGGCCGGAGCGTGCTTTGGAAGCGAGCGTCTCGAGCACGGCAATTTCGCCGGTAATGTCGAGGTAGTGCACCTGATTGCGAATGCATGCATCGACCATCGGCGTGGACGTTCGCGAGAACGGCCCGGCCGCATGGATCACCACACCGCATCCTGCGAGGGCGGCGTCGAGCGCGCCCGCGTCGTCGAGCGACGCCGGCCGGGACTCGAGGCCGTGCTCGCGCGCGAGCGCCCCGACCTCGGCTGCATTGCGACCGGAAAGGATGGGGCGCAGTCCGCGCGCGACCGCCTGCCTGACGATGAGGCGGCCGGTGTAGCCGTTCGCCCCGTAAATGAGCAGCGCGGCTCCGGACACGCTCACTGCGACGGCTCGGACTCTCGCGTGTGGCTGAGGATCCCCGTGCGGAACGCCTCGGTCTGCCGCGCCTCGACGTTCGACGCGACGCCCTCGGCGATGCCGTCGCGAAAGGAGAGCAGGTCGAGGCGATAGAACAGCCGCTTGGTCAGCCCCATCGACGACATCGGATGGCTCGCGAGCCCGAGCACGTACCGCTCGACCTCCGATTCAAAGTGCGCCGCCGACAGCACGCGGCTGACGAGTCCGATGCGTTCGGCTTCCGTCGCGTTGATGATCCGTCCCGACGCGACCAGATCGAACGCGTGCTTCTCGCCGACGGAGCGGCGGAGCATGTTCATCACCATCGCCGGAATGAAGCCGATGCGGACTTCCGGGTAGCCGAACTGCGCGTCGTCGCGGGCGAGCAGCACGTCGCACGCGGTGGCCAGTCCGCAGCCTCCGGCAACCGCGCGTCCCTGCACCGCGGCAACGATCGGCTTCTGCATCCCGCGCATGGTGAGAAACACCCGGCCGAGATCGGCGGCATCGCGGCGGTGCGCTTCCGGCGACGCGTCGAGCAGTTCCGCCAGCGCATCGAGATCCACACCCGAGCAGAAATCGTCGCCGTCGGCCTTGAGAAGCACGGCGCGCACGGCGTCGTCACCCTCGAACTCCATCAGCGCATCGACGAGCTCGTGTACGGTCTGTGAATCGAGCGCATTCTTCTTTTCGGGTCGCGCCAACGTCACGCGCCCGACCGCCCCGGCGATGTCAACGCGAATTCGTGCGGTCATGAAATGTCCGTCGCGCGCGGAAGCCCGAGCGCAACCGCCTCCTCGTCGGGGATCTCCACGACCATGCGAAGCAACGCCGTCGAAAAGACCTTTCCTTGCGCATCGGTCTTGAGGGAAAGTGTCCCGCCGCCGTCGAGGGCGCCATGCAGCAGAAAGTTCAGCGCGCGCAGGTTCGGCAGCTCGTACCGCTCCACGCCACCGGTGATGACGCCCGTGAAGTGCGCGGCCACACGGTCGCGCGTCACGTATTTGGCGAGCGTCGCATACCACTCGGGCCTGAGTGCAATGAGGCCGACATTGGCGGTGTCGCCCTTGTCGCCGGAGCGCGCGTGCGCGATGTCGAGGAGGCGGACTTTCATTCGAGCACCGTCACGCGAGTCTCGACGACGGTCTTGTCGACGAGTGCGGGCCAGTACGCGACGATTTCCTCGGTCTTCGGCCGTCCGCCGGCGAATCCGGTGACGCTCGGCGGTCCGTTGAGGACCAGCGGAACGATCTCGCGCGTAAATCGTTCGACCTTCTTGCGATCGGCGTCGCGGACACCGATGCGGTACTGCACTTCGGGAGCGTGCCTGCCCGCCTCCGCTCCGGCGAGAGGTCCGTGCGTGGCGTTGGCTCCGACGAATTCCGAGAGCACGTGCTCGAAGTGCAGGCCGAGCCGGTCGAGGCGCTCGCGGAGCACACGATCGGCGAGCTGCGCCTTCTCGAGCGCGTCGGGCCACGCGTACACGAGCGAGCCGACGGCCTTGTAGCCCGACCGGTACGCGATGGACACCTTGAGCTTGTCGGTCGCCGGCTTTCCCTCGATGCCGAAGACGCGCACGCGATTGGTTCCGTCAGGCTCGAGATGAATCGATGTGAAGTCGGCGACCACGTCGGGCGTGATGTACGCGTGCGGATCGCCCATCTCGTACACGAGCTGTTCCGTGACGGTCTGCACGGATACCCGCCCTCCGGTGTTCGGGTGCTTGGTCACCACAAAGGTGCCGTCGGCCTGCGCCTCGACGATCGGATATCCGACGTCGGCGAGATTCTCGATCGACCGCCACTCGTAGAGACAATTCCCGCCCGAACACTGCGCTCCGCACTCAATAATGTGGCCCGCAATAATTCCCGCCGCGAGCTTGTTCCAGTCCGTCGCTCCCCATCCGAACTCGTAGCGGAGCGGTGCCATGGTGAGCGCGGTGTCCGTCGAACGTCCTGTAATCACGACGTTCGCGCCCTTCGCGAGCGCCTCGACGATCGGTACGCTGCCGATGTACGCGTTCGCCGCGATCACGCGGTCGCGAACGATCGACAGGGGTTCGCCGGTTTCCATGTTCTTCAGCGCGTGACCGGAGGCGAGCAGCTCGTCGATGCGCGGCAGGAGATTGTCGCCCGTCACCACGCCGACGCGCAGCTTGCCAGCGGCGCCTCGCGCGCGTGCCATCTCGAGCACCGCGGCGGCGCATGCCTCGGGATTCACGCCGCCGGCGTTTGCGATGACCTTGATGCCGCGCTCGGCGACGCCGCCCAGCACCGATTCCATCGCGCCCACGAAATCCTTCGCGTACCCCGCCGCCGGATCACGTTCCTTCTGCTTCTGCAGAATGGACATCGTGACTTCGGCGAGGTAATCGAGCATGAGATAGTCCACCGGCCCGCCCTCGGCCTGGCGGCGCGGCGCTTCGAGCCAGTCGCCCCAGAAACCCTGGGCGCCGGCGACGCGCACGATCTTCTTCGCGGTCATTCTGTTGCCGCCTCCATGCGCGCGGGAAGGACGAACGCGCCGAGGTGCGGTCCGGGATTCTGCAGCGCGCTGCGCAGCACCATGCCGAGCGCGGTGCGCGTGTCCTCGGGATACACGATCGCGTCCACGAAACCGCGCGCGGCTGCGTAGCGCGCGTCGAGTTGTTCTTCGTAGTCGGCCCGCATCTCCGCGGCCGAATTGCTGACGGCGCGCGAGACCGTCGCGCCGGCCTTCTTCGCGGCGTCCATCGCCGGGCCGTGCACGGCCTGCACCGCGGCCTCTCCCTCCATGACGCCCATCCGGCCGGACGGCCATGAGAGGATGAAATCGGGATCGAATCCCTGGCCCGCCATCGCATAGTATCCCGCGCCCGATGCGTGATTCACGGTGAGGACGATCTTCGGCGACAGCGCCGTGGCCATCGCCTCGACGAACCGCGCGCCCGAACGAATGATCCCCGACTGCTCGGCTTCCGGCCCGACCATGAAGCCGGAGACATCCTGCACGAATAGGATCGGCGTGCCCGCGCGGCTGCAGCGATCGATGAAGTACGCCGCCTTTTCGGCGCTCTCGGCATAGATGATCCCGCCGAACCGCGGCTTCTCGCCCGCGCGCCCCTTGATGAGCCCGCGCTGATTCGCGACGATCCCGACCTGAATCCCCTCGATCCGCGCATCCGCGCAGATCATCTCCTTCGCGAGATTCTGCTGGAATTCGTCGAGCGATCCCGCGTCCACGATGCACGCGAGAATGGAGTGCATGTCGTACGACATGCGATGATCCGACGGCAGCATGTCGTAGAGCGCGCTCGGGTCGGTCGCCGGGGCCGTTGTCTGAGAGCTATCAGCCGACAGCTGTGAGCTGGCAGCGTGCGGTTTCGGCAGTCGCCCAACGAGATCCCGAATCTTCCGCAGGCACTCCGCGTCATTCTCCACGGCGTAGTGCGCCACGCCGCTCACCTCGGTGTGCGTGATCGCCCCACCGAGCGTCTCCGCATCGATCGTCTCTCCCGTCGCCCCCTTCACCAGATTCGGCCCCGCGAGCCCCATGAACGAGGTGCCCTTCACCATGAGGATCACGTCCGAGAGCGCGGGCAGGTACGCCCCACCGGCAACGCACTGGCCCATGACGGCTGCGATCTGCGGGATCCGCAGATACCGCCGCATGAGCGAGTTGTAATAGAAGATCCGCGACGCCCCGTACTGTCCCGGAAACACCCCGCCCTGATATGGAAGATTCACGCCGGCGGAATCGACCAGATAGATGATCGGGATGCGGCAACGCATCGCGAGTTCCTGTGCGCGCAGGATCTTGGTGATCGTCTCGGGCCACCACGACCCGGCCTTCACGGTCGCGTCGTTCGCGACCACCACGCACTCGCGGCCGGCGACCATCGCGATTCCCGTGATCACACCGGCGCCAGGCGCCTGCCCCTCGTACTGGTCGTAGGCGACGAGCAGCCCGATCTCGAGGAAATGCGCATCCGTGTCCGTGACCTGCGTGACGCGCTCGCGGGCGGTGAGCTTTCCCTGTTTGTGCTGTCTGGACGCCTTGTCCGGGCCTCCGCCCTCACGGAGCCGGGCCTCGAGCTCGCGCGTGGCTACGCTGAGCTCTCGCAGTCGCGAACTCACACTTCCTGTGCGCGCCGCGCTTCGTGCTGAGCGAACCAGTCCCTGATGTATTGCACGAGGTCGGCGGTGGAAGTCCCAGGGCCAAAAAGCTTTCCGACGCCGAGAGTTTGCAGCTTCTCCATGTCTTCCTTGGGGATGATGCCGCCGCCGGTCACGAGGATGTCGCCCCGGCCCTCGGCCTTAAGCAACTCGCGCACGCGTGGAAAGAGCGTCATGTGCGCGCCGGAAAGAATCGAGAGCCCGACGACGTCGACGTCTTCCTGCACCGCTGCGCTTGCGATCATCTCCGGCGTCTGGTGGAGGCCAGTGTAGATAACCTCCATGCCGGCGTCACGGAGCGCGGCCGCGACGACCTTCGCGCCGCGGTCGTGACCGTCGAGGCCGGGCTTGGCGACGAGCACTCGGATGGGGCGTGTCATCCATTGAATTTGACTGTGCGTACGGATGCGGGCAACTGCAGGGCGATCTCGTCGAGTCGTTTCCCGAGCGTGACGCGCTGAATTTTGTCGATAGGAAGCGCGAGCATCAGGTCGATCCGCCTGGCGATCAGCGCGCGGGCCGCCCTGAACGCCTGAGACTTTACGGCGTCACTCCCTTCGACCTCCGCGGGATCTTCCATGCCCCAGTGGGCGTGAATCGGATGTCCGGGCAGGATGGGGCACGCCTCCTTCGCGTTGTCGCAGACCGTTATCACGAAGTCGAATTTTTCTCCCATCAGTGCGTCGACACTGCGCGGCGTATGCCCGGTCCAGTCGATGCCGACGTCGTGCAGCGCCTGAATCGCGAACGGATTTACGCGCTGCGCGGGACGCGATCCGGCGCTTTCGGCCGAGAACTTTCCGCGCGCTTTCACGTTCATCAGTGCCTCGGCCATCTGACTCCGCGCCGAGTTGCCGGTGCAGAGAAAAAGCACTCGCACGGGATCTTTCACGTTTATCCCTGAGGTTCTGGTGTGAAGCCGAAGTAGCGCCGCCCGGCCCAGAGCGAGACATAGACGAGTCCCACGAGGGCAGGCACTTCGACAAGCGGTCCGACGACCGCCGCGAGCGCCTCGCCGGACGAGATGCCGAACGTCGCCACGGCGACGGCGATCGCCAGCTCGAAGTTGTTGCCGGCGGCGGTGAACGAGAGCGCGGCCGTCCGTTGATAGTCGAAGCCGAGCTTCTTCGAGAGTGTGAACGCGAGCCCGAACATCACGGCGAAGTACACGAGAAGCGGCAGCGCGATCCGGAGCACATCCACGGGCAACCGTATGATGCGGTCACCTTGCATCGCGAACATGAGCACGATGGTGTAGAGCAGTCCGATCAGCGCCAGCGGTCCGATTCGCGGAATGAACGTCTGCGTATACCACGCATCGCCTCGCCGGGCGGTGAGGATTTGACGCGTCAGATAGCCTGCGAGCAGCGGAATGCCGAGGAAGATCAGCACGCTCTTCGCGATGGCCCACATCGTCACGTGCACGACCGCCGTCTCTGCTCCGAACCACCCGGGCACAACCGTGAGGAAAAACCAACCAAGCACGCTGTACGTCAGGATCTGGAATACGGAGTTGAGCGCGACGAGAACCGCGGCGAGCTCGCCCGAGCCGCAGGCGAGCGAATTCCAGATGAGCACCATCGCGATGCAGCGGGCCAGCCCGATCAGGACGAGCCCGTTGCGATACGCCGGAAGATCGGGCAGGAACAGCCAGGCCAGCGCGAGCATGACGACGGGCCCGATCACCCAGTTGAGCAGCAGCGAGGTACCGATGAGCTTCCGGTCGGCCATGTGCTGTCCGATGGTCTCGTATTTCACCTTGGCGAGCACGGGATACATCATCGCGAGCAGGCCGATCGCGATCGGCACCGAGACATCGGCAATCCGAACGCTGTCCAGAACTGCGCCGAGGCCGGGAAGCGCCCGGCCGAGAATCAAGCCGAGCGCCATCGCCGCGAAAATCCAGATCGGAAGGAACCGATCGAGCGTCGAAAGCTGCTTGACGACCGGCGCCCCGGTCACCCGAGCGGTCACGTTTTGGAGCAGCCGCAGTCGGGACCGCAGCAGGATTCCTTCGCGGTCGGCAACGCGCGTGACGACGTGGCGGCACCGGGCTTGGTCCCGCGCACGAACGCGCTGATGAACTTGCCCTCGATTTGGGGTGCGATTGCGGCGACGTCGAGTCCGGTGCCCGCGAGAAACGCGGCCGCGTCTTTCGCTTCGTACACACGCGTCGGCTCGATCGAAGCATGCTCGAATCCCGCCTCCGACAGCAGCGAGATGAACTCCTTCTCCTCGAGCGCGCCGGCCACGCAGCCGATCCACAGCTCCATGTTCTTGCGCACGTTATCGGGTACTGCGCCGCGCACGACCACGTCGGAGATCGCGAATCGACCGCCCGGCTTCAGCACGCGGAACGATTCCTGAATCACGCGGCGTTTGTCGCCCGAGAGGTTCACGACGCAGTTCGAGATGATCACGTCGACGGAGTTGTCGGGGAGTGGGATATGCTCGATCTCTCCCTTCAGGAACTCGACGTTCGTTGTGCCCGCCCTGCGCTTGTTCTCGTTCGCGAGCGCGAGCATCTCGTCGGTCATGTCGAGTCCGTAGGCCTTGCCCGTGGGGCCGACGCGCTTGGCAGAGAGCAGGACGTCGATCCCGCCGCCGGACCCAAGGTCGAGAACGACCTCTCCCTCTTTGAGCGCCGCGAGCATGGTTGGATTGCCGCACCCGAGCGACGCGAGCAGCGCTTCGGCGGGAATGCCATTCGTCTGGCCCGCTTCATAGAGATCCGACGTGATCGGATCCCACGCCGCGGTCGTCGAACCGCAGCACCCGCTCGATCCGCACGCGGAGACTGCCGTCTGGCCGTCCGCGACCCGTGTCGCCGCGGCGCCGTATTTCTCGCGGACTACTTCCCGAAGGGCCTCACCCTGATTCGTCGTCATTAGGATTCCTCTCGAAGTGAACAATAAAAGTTGATGTATTCGGGCAAAAAAAACTTCAGCCGCAGCATGTGATGGAGCGCGCCGCGGTGCGCTCGGTACGCTTGAGTGAACCGAGCAGCGTCTCGATCTCATCGAGCGTCGCGCGATTCAGCGTGTAGTAGACCCAGCGGCCTTCGCGACGATCCGTCACGATGTCGGCGTCCTTGAGGGTCTTGAGGTGGAATGAAAGCCGGCTCTGCGCGGCGTCCATGAGGTCGGTCAACTCGCAGACGCAGCGCTCCCCGCCGAGCAGCCGCTCGACGATTTCCAGGCGCGTCTCGTCGGAGAGCGCGTGGAACCAGCGGGCGGCTTGGGTGGTGTCGAGCGATGTCGAGGCGGGCATGAATTGAACGTATCGAGAATTCTTGATACGTCAAGGGTCGAGTGATGAGGGCTAAGTAAAACGGCCGACGTCGGCCGTTTCGCTCGCCCCTCAATCCTCTTTTCTCGCCAGCAACAGCATCTCGCTCGACTTCCGCCCCAGCGGTCGGTCGCGCCATCCGTCCCACGCCTGCTCCACGATCAGCCCGGCGTCGGCGCAGAGCTCGGCAATGCGCGTGGCGGTGTACAATCGAATCTTGTGCTCGCGCTCCACTGCCTTCCGCTGCCCTTTCACCGTCGTGTGCACCGTGAGCACCCCCGAGAGCGGATCGAAGCTGCGCTCGTGGCCGATCATGGTGCCGTCCTTCGAGGTCCACCAATCGCGCGTGATGAAAGCCCGCACCACGCCGTCGCGGCTGCCGCCGTGCCAGAGCAGCACGCCGCCGGGTTTGAGCACGCGCGCGAATTCCCGGATGACCTTCGCGTCGTCGCTCGGATGCGTGAAGAATCCGAAGCTCGTGAAGAGATTGAGCACGGCATCAAAACGACCGCTCCATTTCTTCGGCAGCGTGCGCATCTCGCCACGCTCGTAGCGGAGATGCGTGCCGGTGCCGCGGGCCTTCGCGCGCTTCAGGAGCTCGGTGGAGTAATCGAGACCGGTGACGTCGAATCCGGCCTCCGCGAGCAGGTGCGCGTGTCGCCCCTGGCCGCACGGCACGTCGAGGATCCGCGAGTCCGACGGAAGCCCGAGCACGTCCATGATCCGCGCCACGTCGCGCCGGTCGAGCTCGGGCGCGAAGATCGGCTCGTACTCGAGCAGGTACTGCGCGTCGAAATAGTCGCGCCACCATTCCATCAGAAGAACACCGGCTCCCTGTACGCGCCGAACACGCTCTCGAGAGCCGCGCGAATCTCATAGAGCGTGCAATACGAGCGCGCGCAGTCGAGGATGAACGGCACGACGTTCGTGTCGCCGGCTGCGGCCGTGCGGAGCGCGGCGATGTTCCGCTCGCAGAGCGCGCTGTCGCGCGTCGTGCGGAGCTTCGCGAGCGCGGCCGCCTGATCCCGGGCCGCCTGTTCGTCGATCTTCAGCAGCGGGATCGAGAGCGCGTCCTCTTCGGTCACGAACTCGTTGACGCCCACGACCAGGCGGCGGTGCTGCTCGATCTCCCACTGCTGGCGCGAGGCGCTTTCGGAGATCTTGCGCTGGAACCAGCCGGTCTCGAGACCGCGGACTACGCCGCCCTGTGTGCCGATGTCGGCGAACATCGCCTCCGCCTGCTGTTCGAGGTCGTCCGTGAGCTTCTCCAGATAGTATGAGCCGCCGAGCGGATCGATCACGTTCGGCACGCCGCTCTCGAACGCGAGCACCTGCTGCGTGCGCAGCGCGACCTGCACGGCGTGCTCCGTTGGCAGTGCGAGCGTCTCGTCCATCGAGTTAGTGTGCAGCGACTGCGTACCGCCGAGCACCGCCGCCATCGCCTGGTAGGCCACGCGCACGATGTTGTTCATCGGCTGCTGCGCGGTGAGCGTGACGCCGGCCGTCTGCGAGTGGAACCGCATCATCCACGAACGCTGGTCCTTTGCTCCGTAACGTTCTTTCAGGTGCCGCGCCCAGATGCGGCGTGCGGCGCGCAGCTTGGCGATCTCCTCGAAGAAGTCGTTGTGGATGTCCCAGAAGAACGAGAGGCGCGGCGCGAAGTCGTCCACCTTCAGTCCCCGCGCGATGCCGCGCTCGACGTAGGTGAAACCATCGGCGAGCGTGAAGGCGAGTTCCTGCGCGGCCGTCGCTCCCGCTTCGCGAATGTGGTAGCCGGAGATCGAGATGGTGTTCCACTGCGGCGCGTGCGCGGAGCCCCACTCGAACATGTCGACGATCAGTCGCAGCGCCGGCTCGATCGGGAAGCACCAGGCGTGCTGCGCCATGTACTCCTTCAGGATGTCGTTCTGCACCGTGCCGCGCAGCTTCTCCGCGCGCACGCCCTGTTTTTCCGCGGCTGCGATGTAGAAGCACCAGAGGATGATTGCCGGCCCGTTGATCGTCATCGACGTGGAGACGTCGCCGAGGGGGATACCGGCGAACAGCGTCTCCATGTCGGCGAGCGAGCTGATTGCGACGCCGCACTTCCCCACCTCGCCTTCCGACCGCACGTGATCGGAGTCGTAGCCCATCAGGGTCGGGAAGTCGAACGCCACCGAGAGCCCGGTGGTGCCGTGCGCGAGAAGGAACTTGTAGCGCTCGTTGGTCTCCTTGGCGGAGCCGAAGCCGGCGAACTGGCGCATCGTCCACAGCCGCCCGCGATATCCGCTGGCGTGAATGCCGCGAGTGAACGGATACGTCCCCGGCACTTCGAATGCGGACCCGGCCGATCCCTCGAGATCCATCGCGGAATACAACGGTGCGACGTCGCCGGCGGAATTCGTGAACGCGATGTCGCGCTTGGGCGAGCGGTCGAAGGTCGCGTGCCACGTGGCCACTTCGCGGCGGAGCCGGTCGAGCTCCTCCTGCATCGCCGCGAGGGTCGCGGCCGTATCCACGTCGTGCCCGTGCTCGGGTACGACGCGTTCGGTGATCTTCGTCATCGTGTGTTCGCTCCAGCCAGGAGTTCGCCGCTGCGCGCGAGCAGCGCATCAGCCACGGCATACGGCGTGGTCACCCCGGATTCCAGCTCCGGAATCCGTTCGTTGATCCACGCGGCGGTGGCAGCGTCGGTCCAGAGCCGGCGACGCACCCGCTGTTCCGCCACATCCACCACGCGCTCGCGAAGCCGCGCGCGCCGCCTCGAGACGAGCGCGCCGCTCCGTTCAAGATAGCCAAAATGACGGTCGAGGGCGCCCAGCAGTTCCGGCACGCCCTCGCCGGTCGTGCCGACGCAGCGCAGCACCGACGGGGTCCACCTCGCGTCGTCGTCGCCCTTCGCGAATGCCCGGGCCGCCTTCGCGGGGTTCATTGCCGCCTTGAAGTCGACGCCGTGATGACCGGACGCGTCACCGGTCACGGCGCCGCTGCGAAGGCCGAGCATGAGCTCGAGATCGTTGCGCAGGCGGTCCGCCCCGGGGCGATCGGCCTTGTTCACGACGAACAGGTCGGCGATCTCCATGAGGCCCGCCTTCAGCGTCTGGATCGAGTCGCCGGATTCCGGCGTGAGCACCACGACGCTGGTGTCGACGGTGCGCGCGATGTCGAGTTCGCTCTGGCCGACGCCGACCGTCTCAACCAGGATGCGATCGATGCCGAACGCGTCGAGCACGTCGCACACCTCGCGCGTCGCGGCGGCGAGTCCGCCGAGCGACCCCCGCGTCGCCATCGAGCGAATGAACACGCCCGGATCGAGGGCGACGGAGTCCATTCGCACGCGATCGCCGAGCAGCGCGCCGCCGGTGAACGGCGAGGTCGGATCCACCGCGATGATGCCGACGGTGAGTCCCGCCTTGCGCAGCTCGGCGGCGAGCCACGTGGTGAGCGTGCTCTTGCCCGCCCCCGGCGGGCCGGTCATCCCGATGCGATGCGCGCGGCCGATGTGCCGGTGCATCGCCGCGAGCAGCACGTCACTGCCCGCCCGCTGGTTCTCGACGATGCTCACGGCCCGTGCCAGCGCGGCCTTGGAGCCGGCGCCGAAATCGGCGCTCAGCGCGCGGAGGCCGGACGACGCCGATTCGGGAAGGGCGAGTGCGCTCACGGAGTCACCGTCTGGGGTTCATCGTGTTCATCGCTGATGTCGCCGACCAGTTCCTCGACCAGATCCTCGAGCGTCACGAGTCCGAGCGTCTCACCAAGGACACCCTGAATGATCGCCAGATGGACGTGCTCGCGAAGCATGCGGCGCATCAGCTCGTGGCAGGGCGTGGCGGCGCGCACCAGCGCCACCCGACGCAGCGACTCTACCGGGCGTTCGGGATGCGCGAGCACGTCGAACGAGTGCACAAGTCCGACGACGTGATCGAGGTCGCGATCGTACACCGGGATGCGGCTGTACTTCGATTGCGAAATGACCCGCGCGATCTCGGAGGCCGGCACGGTGCGCTCGACGGCGATGATGTCATCGCGAAGCGTCATGGCCTCGAGCGCGAGCTTCTCGCCGAACTCGACCACGCCGCTGATGATCGCGCTCTCCGACGCCTCGCCGACTCCTTCGAGCTCGCCCTCGCGCAGCAGGTCCTCGAGTGACTCCCGCCCATCGTGCTCCGCTTCCACATGGGCGGGCACCGATCGCGCGAAGATCCCGGCGAAGGCGAACAGCGGCGCGAAAGCCCAAGCGAGGAGGCGCAGCACCGGCATCAGCAGCGGCACGAGCGGTGTGGCCCAGCGCCGTGCAATCGCGCGCGGAACGAGCTGACCGACGACCGTCAGCAGCAACAGCGCGACGATGATCTGCTCGACCGCTCCGGGCACGGGCTCGCGCAAGCCGATCACCGCTCCCATGGCGAAGACGGTCGCCGCGATCCCGGTTCCCGCGGCGAATAGCCAGCGCTGGGGCCGGTCGAGATAGATCTCGGCGGCGTCGGCTCCGGCCAGCTTCTGTTCCACCCAGTGGCGAAGCCAGATGCGGCTCACCGAGCGCACGGCCGTCGCCGCAGCCGTGAGCCAGCCGACCAGTAGTGCGAGCAGGAAGATCAGCGCGAAGGTCGTCACGCAACGTCCTCCGTGACCGGCTGCAGCCGTTTGAGGTACACGCGCTCGACGCGGCGCCGCACGACACGCTCCACGACCAGCTTGAAGTTCCCGACGATGAGCGACTCGCCGGCCCGCGGCACGCTGCCGACGAGCTCGTACACCAATCCGCCCACCGTCTGGACATCCTCGCGCGTGAAATCCTGTCCGGTGATCTCGCTCAGGTCCTCGAGGGTCACGCGCGCCGAGACCCAGAACTTGTCGTCGTCCTCGCGCTTGACATCCGGCGCCTCGACGTCGTTCTCGTCACGGATCTCCCCGACGATCAGCTCGAGTGCGTCTTCGAGCGTCACGAGTCCCGCGGTGCCGCCGTACTCGTCCACGACGATCGCGATGTGCTGATGGCTCACCTTGAATTCGCGCAGCTGCGCGTCGACGTTCTTGGCCGAGGGAATGAACGTCGCCGGGCGCACCAGCGAGAGCCAGCCGGCCTCGGGCTCGGCGTCGGCGATGACGGCGGACAGCAGGTCCTTGGCGTAGAGAATCCCGACGATCTCGTCGAGCGTGCCGTCGAAGACGACCAGGCGCGCATGGCGCGCGCTGCGCACGCGGTCGACGACTTCGGACCACCTCGTCTCGCGATCGATCCCGACGATGTCCACGCGAGGAACCATGATCTCCTGCACCTCCGTGTGCCCGAGCGAGAAGACGCCGCGCAGGAGCACGGCTTCGTCGCGCGTGACGTCGGCTTCCGCCTCGACCACCTCGCGGAACTGCTCGAGCGTGGCCTCGCGATCCTCGTCGTCCGGCGGGGTGGACGGAATGAGATGGTTGAGCAACGCGTCGCACCACGTGCCGAACGCGACCACCGGCCGCATGGTCCATTCGATGCCGCCGATGAACGGCGCCAGCGATACGACCGCGCTCGCACCCCGTGAATCCCCCGCCGTTCGTGCGACGCTCTCGGCGATGACCACGACGACGACGCCGGCCAGCAGCACGAGCGGCGCGACGTCCGCCGCCGGCAGGCCGCTCGAGATGAGCGCGCCCGCGCTCAGGACGCCCGCCAGCAGCTGGGCGACGATCCGGCCGAACGCGAGCGCGCGGTGAGCGGATTCCCGGCGGCCGATGAGCCCGCCGACCGCGGGCGATACCGGCGGCGCGTCCTCGTTGATCGAGAGCAGCGCCCCGTCGGCGAGGGCGCACAGCGCGGCCGTCAGGGCAGCCAGCGTGGCGAGCAGCGCGGCGACGAGCGTCACGCCGCGCGTCGCATGGCGCGTCGCATGGCGCGCTTGACCAGCGCTTCCTGCCGGAGCCACATCGGAGAGCGAAATCGCGCCGCGCCTTCCGGGTGATCGTGACCGAGCGCGTGCAGCACGCCGTGCACCACGAGGCGCACCAGCTCCTCGCGGATCCCCACGCCGAGCCGCCGTGCGTTCGCGCGCGCGACCGCCGGAGCGATATAGATGTCCGCCACGAGCGGCCCGCCCCGCTCACGCGAGAAGCCGAACGAGATGACGTCGGTGGGGCCGCGATGATTGAGGTGCTTCCCATTGAGCGCGGCGATCCGCGGCGACGTGACCAGCGTGATGGAGATCAGCGCGTGACGCACTTTTTCTGCGCGCAAGGCGACTCGTGCAGCCTCCGCAAGCCGGCTCTCCGCGATCGCCGGCCTGACGCCCTGCCGGGATACCGCGACGACGAGTGCATTCACCGGTGCGCTCACGTGTCGGCCGCGGCCGAGTAGGCCCTGATGATATCGCGCACCAGTCGATGCCGGATCACGTCGGCGTCCGTCAGATAGTGGAATGCGATCCCCTCGATTCCCGGCAGGATGCGCTCGATCTGCACGAGGCCGCTCTCCTCCCGCTTCGGGAGATCGACCTGCGTCTTGTCGCCCGTGATGACCGCGCGCGAGTTCACCCCGAGGCGCGTGAGGAACATCTTCATCTGCAGGGCCGTGGCGTTCTGCGCCTCGTCGAGAATCACGAACGCATCCGCGAGGGTGCGGCCGCGCATGTACGCGAGCGGAGCGATCTCGATCACCCGGGTCTCGAGCGACTTCGCCACGCGCTCGGCGGGCATCATGTCCTCCAGGGCGTCGTACAGGGGACGCAGGTACGGATCGACCTTGGCCTGCATGTCGCCGGGAAGGAATCCGAGCGACTCGCCTGCCTCGACCGCCGGCCGCGCGAGCACGATGCGCTTCACCCGCTTGCGCGACAGCGCGTCGACCGCCGCCGCGACGGCGAGATAGGTCTTCCCCGTTCCCGCCGGCCCGATGCCGACGACGATGTCGTTGTCGGCGATCGCCTGCAGGTACGCCGCCTGCCCCGACGTCTTCGGCTGGATGATCTTGCGGACCCCCGGCAGGACGATCCGCTCGCCGCTGCCCGTGTCTCGTCCGTTCTCCAGCGACATGCGCAGCACGTCATCGGGCTCGAGTGGTGCGCGCTGCTTCGCCGCGTCGATCATTCGCTGCGCAACCGGAAGCGCCCGCTGCACGACGTCGGCGGCGCCGGCGATCGCCATCGCGTCGGCGCGCAGCGTGACGCGCACCGGGAACAGCTTCTGCAGCTCGAGCAGGTTCGCGTCCGACACGCCCGCGAGCGTCAGCAGGTCGGCGCCTTCGGTCGAGAGACGCATCGTGACGGATTCACCGAGGCTGGCGCCGGACATCGTGCCGTCGGCCGTCATGCGCCCTCCGGCCTGAGGTGCAGGGCGCTCATCTCTTCCGGTGAGACTTGCGTCGGCGCTCCCTCGAACAGGGCGCGCGCCGTCGTCGTCTTCGGGAACGCGATGACGTCGCGAAGCGAAGTGGCGCCCGACAGCAACATCGCGATGCGATCGACGCCGAACGCGATGCCCCCGTGCGGCGGCGCGCCCGCGCGAAGTCCCTCGAGCAGGAATCCGAACCGGCGCTCCTGTTCCGCGGGATCGCCGATGCCGAGCAGCGCGAACATGCGCGACTGCATGCCGGAGTCGTGCGTGCGAATGCTGCCGCCGCCGAGCTCCAGGCCATTGAGCACCACGTCGTATGCGAGCGCGCGCCAGCGATGCGGTTCGCCCGGATGCGCCGCCATGTCCTCGGGATTCGGCGCGGTGAACGGATGATGCACCGCCCCGAGCGCGCCCGTCTCGGGATCGCGATCGAACATCGGGAAGTCGGTCACGATCAGGAAGCGCCGAACCTTCTCGTCCACGAGCCCCAGCCGAACGGCGCATTCCTGCCGGACGCGATCGAGTGCAGGGCTCGTGATGCGATCGGCGCCCGCGACAAACAGCGCCAGCGCCCCTTCCTCGAGCGCGAGCGCGTTCTGCGCCTCGGCCGAAAGGAACTTCGCGACCGGCCCCTCATATTTCCCGTCCGCCTTCTTCACGCGGAGCAACCCGAGCGCGCCGGCGCCCTTCGCGATCGCTTCGAGTTCGTCCACCTGCTTGCGGCTCCACGAGCCCGCGCCCGGCACGGCGATGCCGCGCACACGGCCGCCGGCGGCGATTGCGGCGCGCGTGATGCCGAAGTCCGCCCCGTCGAACAGCGTGCTGAAATCGAGGATTTCGAGGCCGTAACGCAGGTCGGGTCGATCGCAGCCGTACTTCTCCATCGCGGTCTCGTACGTCATGCGCTCGAAGTGCGCGGGGATCTCGTGACCGGCCTCGCGCCAGAGCGCGCCGATGAGTCCCTCCGCGAGCGCGAGGATGTCATCGCGCTGCACGAACGACGCCTCGATGTCGATCTGCGTGAACTCGGGCTGGCGGTCGGCGCGCAGGTCCTCGTCGCGGAAACAGCGCGCGATCTGAAAGTAGCGGTCGAATCCGCTGATCATGAACAGCTGCTTGTAGATCTGCGGCGACTGCGGCAGCGCGTAGAACTCGCCCGCGTGCACCCGGCTCGGAACGAGGTAGTCGCGCGCGCCCTCCGGCGTCGGCTTCGTGAGGATCGGCGTCTCGAGTTCGAGGTACCCGCGCTCGCTCAGGTAACGGCGCGTCACCTGCAGGAGCCGATGCCGAAGCATGAGGCTCTGCTGCAGTTCTGCACGCCGCAGGTCGAGATAGCGATGCCGCAGGCGGAGTTCCTCGGAGGGCAGCTTCTCGCCCTTGCCGCGCGCGACGGGAATGGCCGGCGTCGCGGCCGGACCGACGACCTCGATCACCGTCGCACGCACTTCGATGTCGCCGCTTCCCATTTCCGCGTTGCGGGTGGCAGCCGTGCGAGCCACCACCGTGCCCTCGATCATCACCACGCTCTCCACGCCGACCGCCGCGGCGAGCGCGATGCACTCGGCGCTCGACCAGTCCGTGCCGAACGACACCTGCACGATGCCCTCGCGGTCGCGCAAGTCCAGAAAGACGATTCCGCCGAGATTCCGCGAGCGATGCACCCATCCGCCGAGGCGAACGTGCGTGAGCGCGTCCGCGGCGCGGAGCGATCCGGCCAAGTGCGTGCGCAGCGAAGTGGCGAACGGGGAGCTGTTTGAAGGAGCGGTCACGTCGGAGACTCGCGGCGCGGCGCGCCGGCAGTGGGAAAGGCGAAGGGACTACGGCGAATGCAGGGGGAGTTCACGCCGCTTCGGCACCGTGGATCACGCGCATGAACTCGTCGGCGGACGCCGAGGCCAGCAGCGCGTCGCGCGACTCGGGATTGTGCATGAGCCGCGCGATGCGCGAGAGCAGCTTCACATGCAGGCCGCTCGCCGCCGCCGGGGTGAGCACGAGGAACGCGACCCGCACGGACGAACCGTCGAGGGCGACGTAATCCGGGACTTCACCCACGATTCCGGCGGCGATGCGCAGCTCCGGCACGAGATCGGTCCGGCCGTGCGGCACGGCCAGCCCTCCGCCCAATGCCGTGCTCACCTGGCTCTCGCGTGCCTCGACGACGTCAAGAATGCCGCCGACGGTAGTCTCGTCGGCATCGCCGACGGCCAGACGGACGAGTTCGCGCAGAAGTTCGGCTTTGGAGTGGCTGCCGAGCGGAACGCGTACGCGCTCCGTTGAAAGCAGCTCGCTGAGCAGCAGGGAAAGCTCCAAGGGTGTGAAAGAGCGTTAAATATAAGCAGCACAGACACTTGGTGGTAGTCGAAGGGTTGCCCAAACTACTATAGCCCAACTAACTTAACTCAATGCGGCGTATAGTGTTCACTGTCCTCACCCTCAGCCCCTTGGCCGCATGGGGGCAGTCCGGTGAAATCCCGGGACGGGACCTCTTGACCTTCCCGGTCGGACTGACAGCGGAGGCGCCGGCGCTCGGCACCACGGCGGGAACCGGCCTGTGGAATCCCGCCACCGCCCTGCTGCCCGACGGGTTCCATTGGCGCCTATCGGCTGCGGCGATGAACGCACCCTCGGACATCGCCGTGGCGGCGCAACTGTTCTCCGTAGCCGCGGAGTGGCGACGCACGACGTTCGGGTTGAGCGTCACGCGTGCGTCGGTCTCGAACATCCTTCGAACCGATACCGACCCGCAGAGCATCGGCAATCCGGTCCCGTACGGCACGACGGTGATCTCCCTCGCGGCCGCTCGCCGTCTCACGCCGAACCTGAGTGTGGGCGTCGCGGTCCGTGAGCGGAACGGGTCGCTCGATGACGTGAGCCGCAGCGCGGTATCGGTGGACGCCGGCGTGATCGCGGAGCATCTCACGCGCTTCGACGTGCGGATTGGCGCGTCGAGCTTTCTCCTGAGTCCGGGGGCGGCCGCCAGCGAGCGGGCGAGCTGGTTGTTCGGCGCGGACGCCCGCGTGGCCGGCCCGGACAGCGTGCACGGCGTTCGTGTCGGCTACTCGCTGCAGGTGGCGCAGAGCCTCTTCACCGAACACTACCTGTTCGCAAGCGCCCGCTGGGACGACTGGGAGGTGCGCGGCGGACCAGTGCAGACGGACATTTACGGCGGCGCGAACTTCCGCGTGCGGCTCGGCATCGTGCTGCACTATGCCGGATACAACATCGGCGTGGCACGCGAAGACGGCGTGAACGGACTCGCGCCCACGTATCAATTCTCGCTCAGTTCGCTTCTCAAATGACGGCCGCCGCGCGTACCAACCTTCTCGACCTGACGCCCGCGGAGGCGGAGTCGGCGCTTCGCGCGTTCGCGGAATCGCACGGCGTGCCCGCCTACCGGGGGAGCCAGGCTGCACGCCGACTGTGGGGGAGTGTTCCCGCCGCGACGTTCGAAGACATGACGGACCTCCCGAAGGGCTTCCGCGTGCTCCTCGCGGAGCACTTCGACATGCCGCGCCTCGCGCTCGCCACCGAGCAGCAATCCTCCGACGGCACGCGAAAATTTCTCTTCACGATGCACGACGGACAGGCGATCGAGACCGTCGCAATCCCCGACGGCGACCGCATGACCTTCTGCGTGTCGTCGCAGGCGGGCTGCGCGCTCCAGTGCTCCTTTTGCGCGACCGGCGCGATGGGTTTCGCACGGAACCTCGCGCCGCATGAGATCGCGGGTCAGGTGCGGGAGCTGGCGATGCTCAGTCCGCCGCTCTTCGCGACGAACGTCGTGTTCATGGGAATGGGCGAGCCGCTCATGAATTGGAAATCCGTGGACACGACGCTCACGATCCTGAACGATCCCAGGGGATTCGGCATCGGCGCGCGCCACATCACCGTGTCGACGGTCGGATGGCTCCCCGGGATCGAGGCGCTGGCCGCGCGGAAGGAACAGTTCCGGCTGGCGATCTCGGTGCATGCGCCGACCGACGCGCTGCGCGCGACGCTCATGCCGGTGAACACGAAGTTCCCCCTCGGCGACGTGATTGACGCGGCCGCGGCATTCGACCGTCGCGTGACGTTCGAGTACGTGATGCTCGGCGGCGTGAACGACACGCCGGCGATCGCGACCGAACTCGCCGCGCTCGCGCGCCGCTGCAGGGCGTTCGTGAACCTGATTCCGCTGCATCCGGGCGGTGCCATGGGGTTCGTCCCGACTTCGCGGGAGGCGATCGGGGCGTTCGCGCGGCAGCTGCGCTCGCACGGCGTGGAAGTGGCGATCCGGAAGAGCCGCGGTGTGGATATCGCGGCGGCGTGCGGCCAGCTACGGGTAGAGCGGCTCCAGCGGCGGCGTCCAGTTCCGGCCGACTAGGACGGTCAGGTCGAGGAAGCGCGAGCTGTCGGGCTGCTGCTCGATGTGCGCGCGACCCATCGCCTGGGCGGCGAGGGCGGCCCAGGCGGCGTGACCCGCGCGATCGAGGATGCGCGTGGTGTCGGCGCGCTCGCTCGAGTTGCCGAAGAAGACCACGTCGAATCCCGCGTCGCGCAGCACGAGCATCGCGCGCCGCGCGAGACCCTTCGTGTCCGTCGCGTTGAGCACCTCCACCCTGATGTGCGCTCCGGCGGGAACGACGTGCTCGACGGCGCGCTTCGACGCGCGCAGCCGCGGCCCCGAGCGCAGGTAGAGTCTCGCGATCGCCCCGCACGCGATGAGGAGCGCCGCGATGAGCACGATCCAGCGCCCGATCTTCTTGCGTCCCCGCACGCGGCCGTTCACGCTCCGCTGACCGAGTTCCAGAGCACGATGCTCTCGGGAAAGAGCGGCTTCCCTTCCCTCAGCGTCCACTCGAGGCGCATGCGCACGACCTGGCGGAACACGCCATCGAAGTCGCGCGGCAGGAGCGAGGAGAGAAAGCCGCGGTCGTGCCGCAGGAATCCGCGGCCGGGCTCGAGAAAATCCGCCATGAAGAGCGCCCGCCCCGTCTGATCCCACGCGGCGTTGCCGACGGTATGCCAGCGCACCGCGAGCAGGACTCCGGTACGCGTCTCACCCTCTCGCTCGAGACGCGCGGCGGCGGCGGGTCCGTGCAGCACGCCGGCGGGGGAATCGGCGAACGCGGTGCCGCGAACCATCTGGCGCAACTCCGCCTCGGGCGCGTCGCGCAGCGCGTCGTGCAGGCGGCCGGCGTCGTGCCAGGCCTGTGCTTCGCCGGACGTCAGCGACATCTCCGCGGCCCACCGGTCGAGCAGCGCCGTGACGCGGGCGATGTGCGCGCGGCGCTTCTCGCTGACTTGCGCCCACGAGGGGAGCTGCAGCGCGGCGGGTTCCATCAGGCGACGTTGGTGATGCGGTGCGCGAGGTCGTTGAGGCTCGTCACGATCTCGCGCAATCCGTTGATCGCGCCCTCGAGGCCGCGCAGCGCTTCCGCCTGGTCGACGGCGCTCGAGGTCACGTCCTCGGCTCCGATGCGGTTGCGGCCCGCGATCTCCGACACGCGCGCGACGCGATCGAGCAGCACCGTAAACTCGTTCTGCTGTTCGCTCGACGTGACCGCGATGCGCTGCGCGCTCTGGGCGCTCTGCGCCGTGGACTGCACGATCTGCTCGAGGGCGCCCCGGGAGGATTCGGAGAGCTGCTCCACGTCGGACACCAGCGCCTGTCCGCTCGACATCTGCTGTGCGACGCTGCGCATCTGTGCCTCGAAGCGGAACAGGATCTCACCGGCCTCGTCGCTCGCGCGCCGGCTCTCTTCCGCGAGCGCGCGCACTTCCTCGGCGACGACGGCGAACCCGCGCCCTTCCACGCCCGCTCGCGCCGCCTCGATCGCCGCGTTCAGCGCGAGCAGGTTGGTCTGGTCGGCGATCTGCGAGATGATCGCGATGAAGTCGGTGATGCGACGCGTGCTCTTGGCGAGCGCGTCGATCTGTCCGGCGCTCTCGCCCACGAACTTCTTCGCCGCGACCAGCCGCTCGATCGCCGTTCCGATCTTCTCGCGGTTCGTCACGGCGATGTCCGTCGCGCTTCGGCTCGCGCCCGCGGCGTCGCGCGCGTCGCTCACGACCCGTCCTGTCGCCTCGAGCAGCGCCTGCGTCATCTCGAGGCTCGACTGGACCTGCTCCGCCTCCTCCGAAATTCCGCGTGTGATTCCCGCGACGGTGCGCGCGACCGCCTCGCCGCCGCCCCGCAGCGTGCGCGCCGACTCGGTCAGCGTCTCGAGCTCGCGCGTGATGCGCGAGACGGTGTCGAGCAGCGGATTCCGGAGGTCGTGGATGTGCAGCGTCGTCGCCAGCTGGTTGGCGAAGCGGCGCACGAGCATTGCTTCCTTCGGGCCGTAGGCGTTCGGCTTGTGATGCTCCAGCTCGAGCACGCCCATGACGCGATCGCCGAAGCGCAGGCGAATCGTGACGGCCGAGCGCACGTCGGGTTTGGGGCGGTCCACGCGTGCGTCTCGTGCGGCGTCGAGCACGATGACGGGTTCGACGTCATCGATCGCGAGCGCGCGCAGAGTGGCGCCGTAGGGATCCGCTGTCGCGGGAAGCGGCAGGAGTCCCTCGCCCCCGCGGTAGATCACGAGTTCGCGGTCGCCTTCCGTGCGCGTGATGCGCAGTGTGCGCCAGTCCACGAGGCGGTGCGCAAGCGATTCGATGCGCCAGATCGCATCGGCGAGACCGCGATCGCTCGAGACGATCTGCTCCATCGCCAGGATCGTGTTGAGTTCCTCGGCGGCGATCGACTCCTCGATGATGCGCTTGAAGAGCAAGCCGCCGAAGCCGAGCACCAGCGCGACGACCGCGCTGCTCGCGACGCCGACCAGCTGCAGCGCGCCGACGAGCACGGAGACGCCGGCCGCGCCCGCGCCGTACGAGAGCACTTCGTAGCGCAGGAGGAGTGAGCGCTCGTCGGGCAGCAGCTTCCCGCGCACGAGGAGCGAGAAATAGAGCAGCCCGCGGCTCAGCACGAAATGCATGACGAAGAACAGCGTCATCGCCGGGATGAACTCCGGGCCCGTCGCGGCGGGATTGGCCGGGTCGATGGTGACCGCCGCCCACGCATAGAATCCGTACGCGGCGAACAGCGCGAGCGACTCGCGCCCCGCGTTGATCCACGCGACGTTCACGCTCTTGCCGAGCAGCAGCGTATCGCACGTCATCAGGCCGACGAAGAGCGCGACGGCCGCGGTGGACGGCCCCGCCATGAGCGCGCCGCCCGTCGCGACGATCCCCAGCAGGTTGACCGCGGCGTACTTCGTGATGGGGAGCTGGAACCTCCGGAACCCGATCGTGGCGCCGGCCAGGGCAACGAACATCGCCGCGTGGAACGCCCAGCCGTGTCCCCGCCAGCTCGCGTCGTAATACGATCCCACGAACAGCAGCACCGTTCCGGCCAGCGGCATGAGCCGCGCGTACAGTGCCACGAGGCGCGAGATCACCGTGCCTCGTCGAGCGCCGCGCGCAGGGTACGGGTGAGCGCGGCCGCCTCGCTCACGCTTCGGCCGGCGGCCTGCACGATCGCGCTGCCGACGACAATGCCGTCCGCGAGCGCCCCCACCGTGCGCGCATGCTCGGGTGTCGAGATGCCGAAGCCCACGCAGATCGGGAGTGAGCAGACCGATCGCAGCGTCGCGATGGACGCCGGCAGCGTCGATGCGAGTTCGGCGTGCATTCCGGTCACGCCGAGCCGGCTGATGAGGTATACGAACCCCCGTCCGTGCCGCGCGATCTCCGCCATCCGGTCGCGGGGCGTGGTAGGTGCGACGAGGCGAACGAAGTCGAGCGGGCCCGCGCCGAACCAGGCCTCGCGTTCCGCGTCGGCGCCGACCGGCAGGTCGGTCACGAGCACTCCGCTCACGCCGGCGTCATGCGCCCGCTCGAGGACCCGCGGGCCAGCGGCGATGATCGGATTCAGGTACGAGAAGAGCACTACGGGGATATCGAGCTTCGCCTCGGCCACGAGCCCGAGCGCGCCGTCGAGCGTCATTCCCTGCTCGAGCGCCTGCTGCGAACTGGCCTGGATGACGGGACCGTCGGCCACGGGATCCGAGAACGGCACGCCGATTTCGAGTACGTCTGCGCCCGCGTCCGCGAGACCGCGCATCAGGTCGAGGCACCGCGCGCGATCCGGGTGGCCCGCGGTCACGTAACAGACCAGCGCCCGGCGGCCCGCCGCGCGCAACGAGGCGAATCGTTTGCTCAGCACGTCAGAGGAAATAGTCGCCGATGCGAATGCCGTAGCGATCCGGGTCCGCGGTCTTGATGATCGTGCGCCTGAAGCTTCCGGCCTCATCCTGTTCGGCGAGGTCCACGAGTGCTCCGGGATGACGCACGTTGCCGAGCTCGTCGCTCACGATCAGCGCGTTCGGGCGCGAGACCATTTCAGGGTTCGCGTTCGCGGAATGGACGATCGCGAGCTCGAACGTGTCGAGTACCACGAACGTCCCCACGGGATAGATGCCGAGGAGGTTGACGAACGCCTTCACGATCACGGGGTCCATGCCGCGGCGCGCGTTGTCGCGCATCTCGCCGAGCACGGCGGCCGGATCCATCGGCTCGTTCTGGTAGGCGCGGCGCGACGTGGCGGCGTCGAAGCCGTCGGCAACCGCGACGATTTTGCTGTAGAAGCCGATCGCCTTCGTGCGGAGCGAGCGCGGATAGCCGGTGACGTCGCGCTTCATGTGATGTTCGTACGCCACGATCATCGCGCGATACGGGAACTCCTGCTGCTCCTTCACCTGGAACAGCGCGAGGAGCCCGAGCCACGGATGCGCGGCGATGGCGCGCCACTCCTCGTCGCTGAGCAGGTCGGGCTTGTTCAGGACGTCGACGGGAACGCGCGACTTGCCGATGTCGTGGAAGAGCGCGGCGAACCCGATGTCGTACAGCTGGAGCCGCGTGAGCCCGAGCCGCCGCCCGAGCGCGACGGAGAAGATGCAGACGTTCACCGAATGCGTGAACGTGTAGTCGTCGTAATCGCGAATGGTCGTGAGGCCGATCAGCGAGGTCTCGTCGGCGAGGATCTGGTCGACGATGCCCTGCACCACGCGCTTGGTCTTCTTGATGTTCGGGCTCTGGCCCATGCGCACGGAGTTCATCACGTTCTTCGTGGCGGACACCGATTGCGCGAACGTGCGCTTGGCGGCCTCCTTCGACTGCACGCGGACCTTCTGGTCGTCCTCCGACTCGACGGGCGGCGACACCTCGAACGCGAGCACGCCCGTGTTGTCGAGACGCTTCTGCAGCAGGGCGAACCGCACCTCGGGCCCGTCTCCCTGCGGCGCGAGGAGGAACGAGAGGAAGACCGTCCAGTCGCGCGACGACGGCTTCGCTTTCACGCGCAGTACGCCGACGCCGCACGCTCGGCACAGCGCGAGCAGATAGCTGAACGTCGTGTAGTTGTCGAGGTCGAGCCGCAGGCGCGTGGAGTTCACGAAGATGAACTCGCCCGATACGCGGAACTCGAGGTCGCCCTCGGCGTCGCGCAGTTCCTCGGTGACGGCAATGAGCTCATCGAGGCCCTTCTGCACGACCGGGTTCTCGATCGGGTACATCCGGATGCTGCGCAGCGAGCCGTAGAGCGCCATGATGAAGTTGCGCCCGACCGAACGCGTGTAGCCCTCACCGCCCTTCTCGCCGACCACCGGCTGCTGCGAGCTGATGCGTGGACGAATGACCTGCGACGGGCGGTTCATCCGGCGCCTCCTTTCAGGGCGCGGTTCACCGCGTTGCGCACCACGACGTCCTTCTCGGACATGGCTTTCTGCAGCGCCTGCTGCGCACGCGCGGTGCCGATACGGCCGAGCGCGATGGCGGCACAGGCGCGGAACTCGGGATCTTCCTTCTTCGAGAAGAGGCCGCTCTTCGGGTTGAGCAGCTCGTCGAGCCACGGCACGCCGCCGTCGCCGCAGAGCGAGCCGTACAGTTCGAACATCGAGAGCCGTTCCGTGCGGTCCGCCTCGCGGATCTGGTTCGCCTTGACGAGCGCGGTGACTTTCGAGAGCGCCGGCTTGTACGCCTTCTGGCCGAGCGCCTTGATCGCCGCGACGCGCACGTCGCGGTCAACGTCCTCGAGCGCCTTCTCGAGCGCCTGCATGGCGCCCGGCGTTCCGATTTCCACGAGCGCACTCACCGCGGCGAGGCGCAGGTCGCGATTCGGCTCGCTCAGCACCTTGCCGAGCGCCGGAACCGCGGCGGCGGTCTTCAGTCCTCCCGCGCGCTTCACCGCTTCCATCGCGACGGCGCCTTCCGCCGACGAGATGAGCTTCACGAGCTCACCCGTGTTCGATACGGCGAGCCGTTCCGCCGCGCCCTCGAGGAGGGGGCGCAGTTTCGCGTTCTGCGTGGAGCCGAGCCAGCCGAACACCGTGCCGAGCGCCGAGGCGCGCAGCTGCGCGAACAGTTCCTCGAGGTCCGCACGCGGCGGAAGCGATTCCGATTCGTCCATCGCCTGCAGCAGTTGCGAGAGCACGGCCGGGTCGCTCAGCCGGTCGGGCAGCCCTGCCATCCGATCGCGAAGCTCCGGCGTGAGATCCTTCGCCCGCTCGAGCACGGTCCCGATCTCGCGCAGGAGAAACGCGACGGTCGAGAATTGGCGGCCGGCGAGCAGGTGCAGCGTCAGCGCGTCGAGGTTCTGCGTGACTTCCTGCCGGATCGACGGGTCGGTCTGCAGCTCGAACACGTCGAGCAGGCCCGTGAGCACGGTGCGCCGCAGGTCGGTCGCGTACTCGCGCTCCGTCTCGCGCCGCAGATAGGAGACTTCTTCCGCGTCGAGGAAGTAGAGCGTGGAGTCGAAGTCTTCCATCTTCACGATCCCGCCCGGCGACTGCTTGATTTCCTCGTCGGCGCCGCCGGCGGCGGCTGCCGCGTCGGCTGCCCGGCGGGCCTCTTCGATCGCGAGGCGCGGGTCCTCGACGACCGCGCCCTGCTCGACGGGCCACCGTCCGGCCTCCGCGGACGGATCGATCGGAATGCCCGCTTCGCTCGCGACTTCGACGTAGCGATACGTGAGGTGCGCGAACTCCTGTTCCCAGAGGAGGGTGATGAGGTCGTCCTCGTGCGAGGCGGCCTTGCGCACGCGCGGGATGATGTCGAGCAACAGCTCGAGTTCCGGTCCCTCGAACCCCGGGCTCAGCGTGACCTCGCGCAGACCGTCCTTGTAGAACGTCCACGGGAGCGAGTCGGACGCCCGCTCACGCTGTTCGTGCACGGGGAGGTCGAACCAGATGAATTTCAGGTCGGTGACGGAGAGCGAGAGTGAATCCGTCTCCGCCCAGATCGGTACGAACGACGCGCGCAGCGTGTCCACCGCCTTCAGGTACGTGGGGTTGTTGTGCAGGTACAGCTGATGCGCGCGAACCGTCTTGTCGAGCTGGCGCAAGAGTTCTTCCACGAGCGCCGGACTGAAGGGCGGTTCGCGGCGCTCCGGCTCTTCCGTGGGGACGGGAACGGCGTTCGACATCACTCTGTCAAGATACGAGTTTCCGCGACCTGCGCTACGTCCTTATCGCCGCGGCCGCTGACGCACAAGAGCACGGGCTCGTCGTTCTTCCAGCGGCCGGCGTTCGCGTCGATCCAGGCCACGGCGTGGGCGGTCTCGAGCGCGGGGATCACGCCCTCCAGCCGTGCGAGCAGGTGAAAGGCCCGGAGCGCCTGGTCGTCGGTGATGGAGACGTAGGTCGCGCGCCCGGTATCGCGCAGATGCGAGTGCTCGGGACCCACGCCGGGATAGTCGAGACCCGCGGATATCGAGTGCGCCGGGTGCACCTGCCCGTGTTCGTCCTGCAAGAGGTAACTCAACGCGCCGTGCAGCACGCCGGGCGTGCCCTTCGAGAGCGACGCCGCATGTTGCGAGCTGTCCAATCCCTTGCCCGCCGCTTCGACACCCACGAGCTCGACGTCCCGGTCACCGATGAACGCGTGAAAGATCCCGATCGCGTTCGAGCCGCCGCCGACACACGCCACGACCGTGCGCGGCAACGCGCCCGCCCGCTCGAGCATCTGCGCTCGAGCTTCGCGGCCGATGACGGCCTGGAAGTCGCGCACCATCCGTGGATAGGGCGCGGGACCGACCACGGATCCGATGATGTAGTAGCTGTCGTCACAGGTAGCGACCCAGTCGCGAATCGCCTCGCTCGTGGCGTCCTTCAGTGTGCGCGTGCCGGAAGTCACGGCAACGACGGTCGCGCCCATCATGCGCATGCGGAACACGTTGAGCGTCTGGCGGCGCATGTCCTCCTCGCCCATGTACACCACGCACTCGAGTCCGAGGCGCGCACAGACCGTCGCGCACGCGACGCCGTGCTGGCCGGCTCCCGTCTCGGCGATGATGCGGTGCTTCCCCATGCGCTGCGCCAGCAATCCCTGTGCGAGCGCGTTGTTGATCTTGTGCGCGCCCGTGTGATTGAGGTCTTCGCGCTTCAGCCAGACGGGCGCGCCGATCCGCTCCGACCAGCGCGGCGCGTCGCTCAGCGGCGACGGGCGGCCCGCGTAGTTGCGCAAGGCGTCATCGAGCGACCTGGTGAACTCCGGGTCGCGCATCGCGTCGGCGTACGCCGCGGTGAGCGCGTCGAGCGCCGGGATCAGCGTTTCCGGCACGTAGCGTCCGCCGAACGCGCCGAAGCGATCCGAGATTTCCAGTGGTGCCGTCACCGTGTGTTCCCCCCGGCGGCGTCGAAGAACGCGCGCATTCTAGTTCCCTCGTGCGGCGTCGAAAAACGCGCGCATTTTTGCGTGATCCTTGATCCCCGGCGACGACTCCACGCCGGACGAAACATCCACCACATCGGGCGCGAGCAGGCGCACGGCCTCCGCCACATTCTCCGGCTTCAGTCCGCCGGCGAGCACGACCGGCGTGCGGCCCCGAAGCGCAGCGACGGAATCCGCGAGGGCACCCCATTCGAGCGCGATACCCATGCCGCCGAGCCTGCCCTGCACGCGCGCGTCGAGCAGCACCGCATCGGCCTCGTGAAAGAGTTCTTCGGTCCACTCCGGAAGCACCGAGCCGTCGGCCCGAGCCACAGCCCAGATGCGACCGCCGAATCGCTTGCGCATCGCCCGCACGTCGGCGGCCCGCGGGTCGCCGTGTAATTGAATCACTTCCACGCCGGCCGTGATGGCGTTGGCCGCGATCGCATCCACGTCATCCGCGCCGAACACGCCGACGGCGGCCGGCCCGCCGGTGGCGGCATCGAACAGCTCGCGCGCCCGTTCGGGCGTGACGTTCCTCGGCCCGCCCGCGAATATCGCGCCGACGTACGCGGCTCCAAGCCGCATCGCCTCGCGGGCATCCTCGAAACGTGTGAGCCCGCAGAACTTGACGCTAGCCACGCGTCCGCCTCGGGACGCCGACCAGCGCCGCCGTCGCCGCGCCACCGTCCTCCGACGACGAGAGCGACGATCCGACGAGCACCGCGTCCGCGCCGATGGCCGCCGCACGCTCGACGTCGGCGCGGCTGTTCACCCCGCTCTCGTACACCGCGGTGCGATTGCCGGGCACGAGCGGCATCAGGCGCGCGCTGACCGCATCGTCGATCGCGAGCGTCTCGAGGTTCCGGTTGTTGATGCCGATCACCGCGTGCTCGACCCGCAGCGCGTGCTCCAGCTCGCCTTCGTCGCGCACCTCGAGCAGCACGTCGAGGCCGAGTGCACACGCCTCGTCCGCCAGCGCCGTGCGGCGTTCGGGCGGCAGCGCACGAGCGATCAGGAGCACCGCGGACGCGCCGGCGGCCCGGGCCTCGAGGAGCTGAAGCCGGCTCACGATGAAGTCCTTCCTGAGCAGCGGCACGCGCGCGACGGAACGGGCCGCCCGCAGATCATCCAGCGAACCGCCGAACCGCGCGGGTTCGGTGAGAACGGAAAGCGCCGCCGCGCCCGCCGCCTCGTATTCCACCGCGCGCGCCGGGACGTCGAGCGCCTCGTTGATCGCGCCCTTGCTCGGACTGCGCCGTTTTAGCTCGGCGATGACGGCCACGGTGCAGCCCCGGAGTGCGGCGGCAAACGACGGCACCGGGCCCGCGGCTCGAGCCGCCCGCTCGAGGTCGCCCGCGCCTGTTGCCAGCGCTCGCGCGCGCAGCTCCGCGGCCGCGGTGAGTTCCCCCAGCGGTCCCCGCGGAAATGTCCACGTGCTTGCGGTCGATGTCGTGTCTTGCGCTTCGGACAATGTTCGGGTACCGTTACTTCGGGTGTTGTTCGGGCGTCATCTGACGCAAACAAGCTCTCGCACCGGACGGAGTCACTGCCGTTCGTTCACTCCCATTTCAGGGACGACGTCATGCCGCTCACCAAGCGCCAGCGCCAGATCCTCGACTACCTCACGAGCTACGGTTCGGTCCATGGCTACGCCCCGAGCTTCGAGGAGATCGCCGAACAGTTCAACTATAACTCTCTGGCGACGGTCCACGAACATCTGAGCAACCTGGAGCGAAAGGGTTACATCAAGCGCAGCTACAACGAGAGCCGCGCGATCGAGATTCTCGTTTCGGATGTGACGCCGCAGGCCGTCGAGCTCCCCTTGCTCGGTGCGGTCGCTGCCGGTGTGCCGATCGAAGAAGTAGCGGTGGGTGAAACGGTCGCCGTGCCGCAGGATTTCGTTCGCCGGGCGGGAAATCACTACGTGCTCAAGGTCCGCGGCAACTCGATGATCGAGGACCACATCAGCGACGGCGATTTCGTCGTGGTGCACGATCGTCAGGCGGCCGACAACGGCGACATGGTCATCGCGATGCTCGACGGCGATTCGGCGACGGTCAAGCGCTTCTACCGTGAGCGAGATGGTCGCATCCGGCTTCAGCCGTCGAACGACCAGCTTCAGCCGATCTACGTGCAGGAAAACCAGATGCGCGTACAGGGCATCGTGGTGGGAGTGCTGCGGCGATACTAGCAGTCATGTCGGAAGAACAGCGACGAGTGACGGGTAAGGGGCGATCTGGCGAAGAGGGACGAGCGACGGGTGAGGGGCGATCTGGCGAAGCGCGACGTGTGAGGAGTGAGGTGGCCGTCTCCTCGCTCCTCGCACGTAGCTCCTCACCAAGTCGCCCCTCACCCGTCGCTCGTACCCCTCTCTCAGCCGTGTGGTGCGGCGGCACGAAGTGCAGCGAGCGCTGAGGTCCCTGCACCGCCCTTGAGCGCGGTGCGGGCAAGGGCCAGCGCCTCGGCGTACGTCGGCGCCAGCCCGCTCACGTAGATCGCGCCCGCCGCGTTCAATAGAACGGCGGCCTCGGCGGCGGCCGGCCCCGAACCGGCAAGAACGCGCTCGATCAGCGCTGCATTCTCGGACGGCTCCCCACCGGCCAGCTCTTCCGCGTTCATCCCCGAGAATCCGTACTGCGCCGGATCGAGCGTCCAGCGCGAGAGTTCCTTCCCGCGCAGCTCGATGACCGTCGTGAGGCCGATTGGGGAGATCTCGTCCATCCCGGGTGCACCATGCACGACGAGCGAATGCGTGGTCCCGAGCCGCTGAAGCGCGCCCGCGATCAACTCGAGCCGGCCGGGCGACGCGACGCCGATCACCTGGCGACCGGCGCCCGCCGGGTTCGCGAGCGGGCCGACGAGGTTCATCAGCGTCTCGATCGCCATCTCGCGTCGCGCCGGCCCGACATGTCGCATCGCGGGGTGCATCGTGGGTGCGAACATGAAAACGATGCCGGCGCGATCCAGCACCTCGCTCATCCGGTCGACGGGCACGTCGATCGCGACGCCGAGCGCCTCGAGCACGTCGGCGCTTCCCGACTTCGTCGTGTACGACCGATTGCCGTGCTTCGCCACGCGCACACCGGCGCCGGCGGCCAGCAGCGCGGCAGCGGTCGAGATGTTGAACGTCGTGATCGCGCCGCCGCCGGTGCCGCACGTGTCGACGAGTTCGCTCGGGCGGGCCGTGCCGAGCACCGTCATGGCACCGCGCAGGGCGCGCGCGGCGCCGGCGAGTTCGTCCGGCGTCTCACCCTTCACGCGAAGGCCCATGAGCAGGGCGCCCAGCTGCGCGGCAGTGCCCTCGCCGGCCATCACCGCGTTGAACGCCGATGCCGCCTGCTCGTCGGACAGCGACTCACCGGCCGCGATCCGTCGCAGCGCCGCCTGAAGCGGCGTCGAGGGCTTGGCGCTCACGGGTGTTCTATTCTCGAGACGTGCAGCCGCTCGGGCAGCTGTGCCTCGCGCGCGATCAGCGAGATCACGAGGCCGAGCAGGCGCACGCGCTCGACGTCATCCTCGACGAACAGGCCATGCTGCGCGCGGTTCGTGACGTTCACCACGCCGACCAGCTCGTCGTGCAGCACGAGCGGAAAACTGATGAACGAGCCGGTCGTGAGATACTCGTCGCCGAGCAGCGGATGCGGTATGGCGTCCTCTCCGGCGTCCATCACCAGCAGAGGTTCACGGGACTCGGCGACTTTCCCCGCGACGCCGATGCCGATCGTGACGATCGTTCCCTCCTTGACGTGCGGCGCGAGCCCGCGGCCGGCGGCGAGGTAGAGAATGCTGGGATCTCCAGGCACGCGAAGAAAAAGCGAGCACCGGTGTGCCTGCATGTCGTCGCCGACGAGCGCGAGCAATCCGTCCGCGAGGCGCTGCGGCTCTTCGCGCGCCGCGGCGAGGGTGAGCGCACGATCGACGAGGTAGAGCGTGCGCGTGCGCTGGCGCAGCGCTTCGCTCCGGCGGTGAAGTTCGACGTGCGCCTGCTCGAGCGCTCCGATCGAGGCGGTGAGCTGCTGCTCGAGCACGACGAGCTTTCGCGTCGATCGGCGGGTGTCCTCGGCGATGCGTGCATCGTCGCGCTCGCGCGAGAGCAACGCGGCCGCCTGGGAGGCATCGGGTTTCGCGACGCTTCGCGCCTCGCGAAGCTGTTCCTCCGTCGCCGCCAGCCGCGCGAGATAGTCGCCGTGCACCTTTTGCGTGACGTCCTCGAGCGTCTGCACGGCCTCGCGACGCGCTTCGCGCTCCGCGAAACGCAGGAACGCCATCTCGAACAGCGCCACCATCGGCGAAAACCGTTCGGAGACCCGCGTGCCGAACACGCGCTTGGGTTCGAGCAGCGCGATGAGGCCGGCGAGCTGCCCGTCCACGCGAAGTCCGATCACGGAGAGCCAGCCGCCGTCGCTCTCACGCGGCATCGCGAGCATGCGCGCGAATCCCGGGGATTCTTCCGCAAGATCTGCGAAGAGGCTGCCCTCCGCGATGATACGGCCGACGTTCTTCGGGAACTGCTCGAGCGAGGCCTCGAGCGCCACGCGCTGGATGGCGCCGTCCACGACGAGCGCCCGCTCGCGCAGCATGGCACGCTTCGCGTCGAGCCGAAAGAGCGCGACGTGGGACCCGCGATCGGTCTCGGCGAGACCCTCGGAGAGCGCGACGAAGGCCGCATCGAGATCGGTCGCGGCACTCAGGGCGTGCGCGAGCGAAGCGAGCGTGTGTGGAGGCATTTTTCCGGGTGAACGCGCGGCCCCGGACGGGCGCACGGCGCGAGAGGAAGGTTGTGACGCGAAACGACCAAAGTCAACAAAACAGCGATGAGATCTGAGTACGAGTCGGAGGGATGAGTTGGAGAAAGTAGATCTGAGTTTGAGTGGGCGTTCGAGCGGGGAGCATGAGTCCAAGTGGGAGC
>Ga0209014_10000111_pt1 | contig 42625 bp, 36 predicted proteins | sample BarGraNGADG00212_FD_184491 | JGI IMG/M metagenome (GOLD analysis project Ga0209014, IMG submission 184491) | Arctic peat soil microbial communities from Barrow, Alaska - Barrow Graham LP Ref core NGADG0002-212 (SPAdes) (version 2) | ecosystem: Environmental > Terrestrial > Soil > Wetlands >...
CCGATTTAGGGAGACGGGGCCTCAGCAACGGTTGAATGGTCCGAGACGGTGCTAAGAACCGTATAGTTGATGATTAACCCATCCTATCAGAACAGGGTGTTATGCGCCATAGCTGTTCGGCAGGCGTCGGGCTTAGAATGTCGATATTGAGCGCTAATGGGATTGTACTCCGTTTATGTTACCTGATCTGAGACGGGCAGTGTGAAGTGGAAGGCGCTGCCACGTCCTTCCTGGCTCTCCACCCAGATTTTGCCGCCCTGGGCCTCAACCAGCTGCTTCGCCACCGACAGGCCGAGGCCGGTGCCCCCGCTGGACCGTGTCCTGGACTTGTCCACCCGGTAGAATCGGTCGAAGAGGTGGGGAAGGTCCGCGGCGGGAATGCCGCTCCCTGTGTCGGCGACCGTGACCAGGATGAAGGGTGGAGCGAGTTCGGACCTGACCTGGAGTTTCTGATTGCCCTCACCGCCGTGGACATGCCAGAGGGCGATACTCGTCTTTCGCTCACCCCGACCCTCTCCCAGGGGGAGAGGGAGGCGAGAGGCTGCTACCGTCACGCTGCCGCCGGACGGGGTGTAGCGCAGGGCGTTGCCAAGCAGGTTTCGCATTACCTGCGCGACCCGGTCCGCGTCGCCCCTGGCTGGCGGGAGGCTGTCCTCCACCTCCATCGCCAGACGGACCCCCCGCGCGTCGGCCTGGGTCCTTATGCCCGCGACCGCGGCGTTGATGACCTCTCCCATATACACGGACTCCAGGTGCAGGGGCAGGTGGCCCGCCTCCGCCAGGGAGATGTCTCTGAGGTCCGTTACCAGCCTGCCAAGGAGCAGCGTCTCCTCCCGCAGCGAGGCCAGCCGTTCCGGCGACCGCTCGACCACCCCGTCAATCATCGCCTCGAGGTTCCCCTGTACAATTGCCAGCGGCGTCTTCAACTCGTGGGCGATATCGCCCAGCAGCTGCTTACGCTGCTCTTCGTTCCTGGCCAGGCTGGAGGCCATGCTGTTGAACGCATCGGCGAGGGTGGCCAGCTCGTCTCCTGAGCGCAGCTCCACCCGCTGGGAAAAATCGCCTCCCGCCACCTTCCCGGCCGCGGCAGTCATCCTCCGCAACGGGGCGGCGATCTGCCGGCTCAGCAGCAGTCCCAGCAGCAGTGCCGCGGCAAAGGCGATCGCCCCGGCGATCCAGAGCGACTCATTCACGGAATCCAGGAACCGACGCTCCGGGCTTCCGGCCTGCTGCATCATCTGCCGCATCATGTCGGCCATGGCGGGAGAGCCCGCACCCCCACCCTGTCCGCCGACCGGGCCTGGTCCACCCTGGCCCTGTCCGCCGCCCATGCCCCCCATCATTCCGCCCATTCCACCGGGCCTGGCAGCCGAGGGATCCGGCACCACGTAGAGGGTCCCGACGGATTTCCCTCCCGAGACCACGGGCAACGGCTGCCCTGGAGGGTTGGCGCCCGCGGCCGCCCATCCGGCGCCGGAGCTATCCGCGACGACCTTTCCGGCGGCGTCTGCCAGTATCAGGCGCTCTCCAAGCCAGCGGGAGAGGGGTGTCAGCGTGGAGGATATCCCCTGCCACCCACCGGTGGCGCTGAAGCGGCTGGCCAGGTAGTCGGTGGCTCGCTGCTCCAGCGACGGCCCGCTGCCCCCCAGGTAGTTGTCGAACTCCGCGGTGGTGGACCGGTTGGCAAGGTATCCGACGATGAGGACCCCCGCCAACGCCACCGCGACGAAGCCAGCCGCAAGCTTGAAAGAGAGACTACGCATGGTGCTCCTCCGCGAAGCTGTAGCCCACGCCGTAAATCGTCTGCACCAGGGTGGGATGTCGCGGGTCCGGCTCGATCTTCTGCCGCAGATTCTTCACGTGGGCATCCACGGTGCGTTCGTACCCCTCGAACGCCTCGCCCTGCAGCTGGTCCAGCAGTTGAAGGCGGGTGTAGACGTGGCCCGGGTTTCGCATCAGCAGCTCCAGCAGGCGGAACTCGGTAGGGGTCAGCTCCAGCAGCCTCTCTCCCCGCCGCACCTGGTGGCGTGTGGCATCCAGGGTGATCTCCCCAGCTCTGAGTATGTCCTGGGATGGCTGGGGAGCGCTGACGCGTCGAAGTACCGCCCGAACCCGGGCCACCACCTCTCGGGGACTGAACGGCTTGGTGACGTAGTCGTCGGCTCCCACCTCCAGACCGATCAGCTTGTCCGCCTCCTCGTCGCGGGCGGTCAGCATGATGATCGGGAGGGCGGATTCCCTCCGGATCTGCCGGCACACCTCCAGGCCGTCCACAACCGGCAGATTCAGATCCAGGATCGCCAGCTCCGGCCCTCCGCGATGGAACGCCTCCAGGGCGGCCGCACCGTCCGAGGCGATCTCCACCCGGTAGCCCTCACGCTCCAGGTAGAGCTTCAGCAACTCGGCAATCTTGGGCTCGTCCTCCACCACCAGGATTGTCTCTCTGGCCACTGCTCCTCCCATGCCGCGGATGCATCGCTATGTCAGTGAACGGATTATACCAGTGGGTCGTGAAGAAGCTGTGAAGGGGGCGGGTCTCTCAGTAATCCATCTTGGTGCCCGGTGGAACCATTTGCACCCAGATCTTGCCGGGGCTCATCATCAGTGGGGTGCCGTTGGCGTCCAGCCACTGGGTGGGGGCAGTGAGGTCGGGGGTAGGATCCTGCTTGGGAGGGCTGGGCATCGTCTGGTCAGACATGCGATATCTCCTGGAGGGGCCGCGCCGAGTTCTCGTGGATCAGCCACGAGGGGGATGGGTGCTGAGCCTACGGAGGCACATTGTAGATAGGGGTGTCAATGTGCACAACGGGAGAGCATCGTAACGCCACTCGAGGATTTGTACCGCTCGACGGGGCGCCGCGGGTGCAGTATGATTCCCCCACTATGGCTGAAACGCGCGCCAACTGGATCTACCTGTTCCACGGCGAGGACGACCTCTCCTCCCGCGAGGCGGTGCAGGGGCTGGTCGCCCGCATGAAGGATTCCCCGGTCTGGGAGCTCAACGTCGCCAACTTCGACGGCGAGAAGCTGGCGCTTCAGGATCTGGCTGCCACCTGCCAGACCGTCCCCTTCCTGGCGGACAAGCGGTTGGTAGTTGTGGCGAACCTCCTGTCTCGCGTTTCCGACTCCGGCCGTGAGGCGAGCCGAGACGAGGTCAAGCCCGAGCGCGCCGCTCGCGGGAGCAAGAAGGCGCTGCTGGATGGGGTGCTGGGCCTTCTACCTCAGGTCCCGTCTTTCTGCCGCCTGGTGTTCCTGGAGGATCGGCTGGTGCCGGAGAAGGACCCTGTGCTCCAGGCGATCCGTGGACTGGGTGGCTTCGTCAAAGCTCAACGCCTGGACGAGGGGGGCCTGGGGGGCTGGATTCGGGCTCGTGCGTCAAAGATCGACTGCAAGTTCTCCCCCGGTGCCATGGAGGAGCTTGGCGCCGCGGTGGGGCCTAATGCCCGGCTGCTGAGCTCCGAGATGCTGAAGCTGGCTACCTACTGCCAGGATAGGACCGTGGAACCGGCGGACGTCCAACTGCTCGTGGCCGATGCCCGCAAGGCGAACGTCTTTGCCATGGTGGATGCCCTGGGGCAGCGTCAGCCCGAGGTGGCGGTGCGAGAACTGAGGAAGCTGTTTGAGGACGGGGATCACCCGCTGCGCGTGGTGGCGATGGTGGTGCGGCAGATCCGGCTGCTGATCCAGGTGAAGGAGCTCTCCGAGGCGGGCGCCTCGCCGGACGAGATCGCCCAGAAGGCCGGAGCCCCGTTCAGGGGTGTTGTAGGGCTGCAGCGGCAGGCTCGCAACTTCAGCTTCGCCCAGCTGGAGCGGGCCTATCGAAAGCTGCTGGAGTACGACCTTCAGGTGAAGACGGGCACCCGCGATCCGGAGGCGGCGTTGGAGCTGCTGATAGCCGACCTTCTCAGAGCTGCCTGATCACGGCCACCACCTTGCCCTGCACGCGCAACTCCTTGGGGGATACGTATATCGGTTCCATGGAGGAGTTCGCCGGTTGCAGCCGGATCCTATCCTTCTCCCGGTAGAGCCTCTTCAAGGTGGCCCGGCCCTCGAGGGTGGGTCCATCGGTCAGAAGCGCCACCACGATCTCCCCGTCGTCGGCGCTCTCCTGGGGGCGAACCACCACCAGGTCGCCGTCGTCGATCAGGTCCTCGATCATCGACTTGCCCTTGACCCTTAGGGCAAAGCAGCCCTCGTCGCACAGCTTCTCCGATAGCTCCACCTCGTCCTGATGGCCCTGGACTGCCTCGATCGGCTCGCCGGCCGCGATGCGTCCGACGATGGGGATGCGGATGGCCCCATCCGATTGTCTGGCGCCACTGCCGTCGGTAAGTTCGAGCCCTCGGGAGACTTCGCGATCCCGGCGAATGTGACCCAGACGCTCCAGCACTTTTAGGTTGTAGTCGACGACTGAGGTTGAGGAGATGTCGGCCTCCTGGCCGATCTCCCGGATGGAGGGAGGGTAGCCGTGGCGCTGCTGAAAGCGGGCGATGAACTCCAGAATACGCAGCTGCCTCTGGGAAAGTGGGCGCATGGCCGTCCTCCATGATACGTAGATACGTAAACAGCCCTAGAACGTTCGTTCTAGGGCATTCTATAGGGTCACAACGGTACTGTCAAATCTCGCTCTTGGCCAGTTGCCAGCACGTCCGTGGCCGGCAGCAAACCGACCGCGGATAGAACAATACTGCAGACGCACTCGGGGCAGACTTTGGCCCTGCCGTTTCCTCAGATCACCGTGTAGGGGCCGATGTCGTCGTTGCACCCGTCGTATCTGGGCATGCGCTTCGGTGTTCCCACTCTAGCTTCCATGGCCCACTGGGGCGAAGGGGGTGTACCCGAGCTTTTCTAGCTTGCCGCCGTGGACTTCTCGGCCTTGGCGAGCCGCTTCATCAGCCGTGACTTGCGCCTGGCTGCCGTGTTCCGGTGGATCGTGCCCTTGTTCGCGGCCTTGTCCAGGGCGCTGGTTGCCTTGCGGACCTCGCCCTGAGCTTCGGTCAGCCGGCCCGCGTCGATGTCGGTGCGTGCCTCTTTTACCAGGGTCTTGATCTCGGAGCGAATGGGCAAATTGCGCTTGCGTCGCCTGAGCGCGACCCGAATCATCTTGATGGCAGACTTCGTGTTGGCCAACCTGTCACCTCTCCCGCGGGTTTCTAAGCTTCACAAAAACCGGCCCAGCGCGACCACCAGTGACCCTCAGGGCAGGCGGCAGCCATCGTTGGACCAGACATTCCCTGTAGCAAAGAAGGATAGTACAGCAATAGCCTCGGTTTGTCCAGCGAAGTGAGCATGGCATCGCCGGCCGTTCCAGCATACCGCTCCGTCCGGATGGGCGGCAAATGGATGATTCTGTAGGGTAGTTCTATATTGACAGCGCGGACGTGTAGAGTATAGTAACTATAGACAATTGTTGCGCTCCATAGCTTCCGCGATAGTATATTGGCGGCAGGCAGGACGCATTAGCGGTACCGGTAGGGAGACCTGCCCATTGGCGCCCGCCTGAGCCACTCAGGCGGGCGCGTGTGTTTCCTCTCGGAAGGAGGTGGTGGTGCTAGTTCGGTTCGACGGTTGTGTGTGCCGCGCTCGAATAGCTGCCAGGCCGGTGAGCTCTTTGGCCTGTGCCACGCCAGCAGCCGTGCGGTGCGTTTCGGAGTAGGGTGTCTGTGCAGGAGGCAGAAATGGGCAAGCTGCGAGTGATGTCGGTCAAGGGCGATCGCACCGTGGAGTGGGATCTGAAGCAGGCCGAAACGGGAGACCGGGAGGCTGAGGCGGCGGTGAAGGAGGCGGAGCGGATCTTCCAGGAGGCGCTTGGCCGGGGAGCCACGGCCTTCAAGGTTGTTCCGGATGCCCCAGCCACCAAGCTCACCAGTTTCGATCCGGAGGCCGACCAGATCGTTGTTGTACCCAGGGTGGCGGGGGGATGACGGATTTTCAGCAGGGACCGCAGGTCCTAGTGCTGGCCATTCTGCTGCTGTGCATCCTGGTGTGGCGGCTTTGGATCGGCCGCTATCTCGTGTCCGCTCGGGATTCCCATGCCGAGTCAGAGGAGCGCGCCGGTTCTCTGCTGCGGGAGATCCTTTCCGACAGGCAGGAGCAGCAGCTGGAGCAGTCGGGTTATCTCACTGTCCCCAGTGGTAGTGTGGAGGGACGCTACTATCGAGTGCCGGCTCGGCCGGGCTGGGTGGACGTCTACGAATCGGACAGGCTGGCCATGCGGGTGTGCGTTGAACCGCTGGAGCAGTTGCCTGTGGCCGATGTTGTCTTGATGCACAAGCTGATGATCGAGGGCAACGAGAAGGACTATCTCCGTCAGGCGAATATCGTATTCATCCGCCCTCCCGCCGGCCAAAAACGTCGAAATTACAACCTGTAGCAGACAGTTTTCTAGGGCCATGGTCCGATACGATTGATGGAAGTTATTACGTCTCCGCCCGTCTGCATCTGGTCGGGGTGCTCCTGTGTGTAATTCACGGAGGTGGCGCCCTTAAGCCTGACCCGCTCCGCTTCCGCTGGGCTGTTGGGCATGACTTGCACCACGTACACCCTGCTGGTTGCCTTCGACCCTGTTGTCTAGGCAGAACCGTCGTCCAGGGTCGTGCCCGATATCCCCAGCCACGGTTGGGCCACCGTCTTGCCTGCCAGCATAAGTTGCCGGGCCCCGCCCCGTGGCCGCCTTTTCCGGGGAGCGTGTAACGCCCCCTGTGCTATAATCGAGCCTCAGAGTCACTCCGTTTGGACTAGGGGGGTCTGGAGGCGTGCTCCCACCAGGATGCCGCCGCCAGGCCCCTTTTAGCCGCTTTCAGCAAGGGGTAAGGGAACGAGTGTCTAGCCAGGACAAGATCAGGAACTTCTGCATAATTGCCCATATAGATCACGGCAAGTCCACCCTCGCCGATCGCCTACTCGAGCGCACGGGGACCATAGACGCCCGGCAGATGACCGAGCAGGTGCTGGACCAGATGGATCTGGAGCGGGAGAAGGGGATCACCATCAAGGCCCAGGCCGTCCGAATGGCCTACACCGATGGCCACGGGACCGAGTACCAGCTAAACCTGATCGACACCCCGGGCCACGTGGACTTCACCTACGAGGTCTCCCGAAGCATCGCAGCCTGCGAGGGCGCCGTCCTGGTCGTCGATGCTGCCCAGGGGGTGGAGGCGCAGACCCTGGCCAACGTCTATCTGGCGCTGGAACACGACCTGACCATCATCCCGGTGGTCAACAAGATAGACCTGCCCAGCGCGGAGCCGGAGAAGGTGGCCAAGCAGATCGAGGAGGTGGTGGGGCTCCCCGCCTCCGATGTTATATTCGCCTCCGCTAAGTCCGGACTGGGCGTCGACGAGATCCTGGAGGCCGTGGTTCACCGTATTCCCCCGCCGCGAGGTAACCGCCATCAGCCGCTGCGCGCGCTGATCTTCGACTCCAAGTACGATGCCTACAAGGGGGTCATCGTTTACGTCCGGGTTGTGGATGGGGAGATCGCCCCCGGGGATAAGATCGTGATGATGGCCACGGAGCAGACCGTGGATGTGCTAGAGGTCGGGGTGTTCCGACCTAAGCTGACGACGGTGGAGAAGCTGGTCACCGGCGAGGTGGGCTACGTGGCCACCGGACTGAAGAACGTCAGAGAGTCTCAGGTTGGCGACACCATAACCCGCGTCGCCAGGCCGGCGGAAGAGCCGCTGCCGGGCTACCGGCCGATAAAGCCGATGGTGTTCGCGGGCCTCTATCCGGTCGTGGGCGAGGACTACGCCGCGCTGAGGGATGCCATGGACAAGCTGAGATTGAACGACGCCTCCTTCGCCTACGAGCCGGAGAGCTCGGTGGCTCTCGGCTTCGGCTTCCGCTGTGGTTTCCTGGGGATGCTCCACATGGAGATCGTCCAGGAGCGGCTGGAGCGCGAGTATAACATGGACCTGCTGATCACCTCCCCCAGCGTGGAGTACAAGGTGTCCACCACCGATGGCCGAGAGCTGACGGTGAACGGTCCCTCCCAACTGCCCGACCCTGGAGAGATCGCCTGGATCGAGGAGCCGTGGGTGAAGATCAGCATCGTCATGCCCAGCCGCTACATCGGCACCGTGATGGAGATGATGCAGAGCCGTCGTTCCGAGTTCAAGAAGATGGACTACCTGGACGAACAGCGGGTGCTGGTGAACTACGACATGCCCCTCTCCGAGCTGCTGGTGGACTACTACGACGAGTTGAAGACTCGGACCCAGGGCTATGCCTCCCTGGATTACAGCTACGAGGACTTCCGAGAGGCCAAGATGGTGAAGCTGGACATCCTGGTGAACGGCCAGCCCGTGGACGCCCTCTCGCTGATAACCCACGCGGACAACGCCTATTCCCGCGGGCGAGAGCTGGTGTCCAAGCTGCGCAAGCTTATCCCCCGGCAGATGTTTGAGGTGCCACTGCAGGCGGCCATCGGCGGCAAGGTGATAGCCAGGGAGAACATCGCGGCCATGCGAAAGAACGTTTTGGCCAAGTGCTATGGCGGCGATATTTCCCGGAAGCACAAGCTGTTGGAGAAGCAGGCCGAGGGCAAGAAGCGCATGAAGCGGGTGGGCAACGTGGAGATCCCTCAGGAAGCGTTCATGGCCGTGCTGAAGCTGGGATCCTGACCGACACTATGACTATCGCCGACTGTTTTGATCACTTCCTCTTCGACCTGGATGGTTGCCTCTACCTCCGAGATCAGGTCATCCCCGCGGCGCCTCCCACGCTGATCGAACTGAGGAGGAGGGGCAAGAAGGTTCTCTTCGTCACCAACGATCCCCGCAGCCTCCGGAATGTCTACGCGGAGAAGCTGTGCCGGATGGGCATCGAGGCCCGCACCGACGAGGTTCTCAGCTGTGGATGGGCCACTGCCCAGTATCTGCAAAAGCACCACACCCTGGGTCACAGCACGGCCTTCGTTGTCGGAAGCCAGGGTCTGAAGGATGAGATGTGCTCGGTGGGGCTGCGGGTGGTGGATGGCCGCGACGCCCTTCACGCGGACTTCGTAGTGGTGGGCGGCCACGGCGACTTCAACTATGCCGAGATGATGCTGGCCTCCTTCGCGGTCCAGAACGGTGCGCACTTCTACACCACCAACCGGGACGCCACCTTCCCCACCCCAGAGGGGTTAGTGCCGGCCACGGGAGCGGTGCTGGCCGGGATCGAAGTGGCCAGTGCCCAGACCGCAATCTCCGTGGGAAAGCCGGAGCCGGGGATGATCGAGGTGGCAAGGTCGCTGCTGGGGCCGGGGAAGATGATCATGGTGGGCGACCGGCTGGATAGCGACATTGCCGGCGGCAAGCGCGCCGGCATAGCCACCGCCCTGGTTCTCACCGGGGTGACTACCCCTGACGAGGCCGAGCGCTCCAAGTGGAGACCCGACTTTGTCCTGGAGGATGTGGGCGCGCTGCTCATCAAGTAGATCACGGCGACCCGCGAAGTAGTGGCCGGTACCCGCTGCTCAGTAGATTGCCCTGCGTCGAGAGCGGGTCGTAGCGGCCAGACTAGGCTGGCAAGCCGGTTGTTTGAACGAATTGGAGTATTGGGGAGGGGATTTCACATGACTCGATACCTGCTTGTCCACCATGGCGGAGAGGAGCATGTACTGCCGGAGACCCCTCTTCCCAGCGAAGAGAAGCTCCACGATGCCTTTGAGTTAGACCCGGAGCTCTTCCCAGCAGGGGAGTTGAACCTCGGCCAGATGATGGTCGTAGGCCGAGAGGTCGGCTTTGAGTCAGGTGCTGCCGACTTGATCTGCGTTGATGAGGGTGGCCAGATCGTGATCATCGAGCTAAAGAAGGGTACGGAGAATCCCGACTCCCGTAGGGTAGTTGCCCAGATGCTCGACTACGGTGCGCATCTCTGGGGCTACAATCTCAAAGACTTCGAAGCCAAAATCGTCCTCCCCTACCTCAAACGGCGCCTCGGGGTCATGGCGCCGTCCTCGCTTCAGGAAGCCGTTGCCAGACAGTTCAGTCTTGAAGACGCTGAAGGAGGGGTCGATGGTTTCGCTTCGGCCTTGGCGCGCAATCTGGAACAGGGCACGTTCACCTACGTTGTGATTGCCCGCACCTTGCCACCGACTCTGAAGACAGTCCTCAGGTACGTCGCCGAGATATCTCGGATTCAGACTGCGGCCATCACGGTCGACTACTATCAGGATGGAGAGCGGCAAATCCTAGCACCACGTGTTGCCTTCGCATCGGCGGATGTCCAGCGACCGAGCCAGACATCCACGCCCTCAGGCCGGACCACACCCCAGCAGTTCCTGCACGACGTTGGAGATGCGGAAGCCTATTGGTCAGATCTCATTGCCTTCTTGGAAACGCTTCCAGGCAAGTTCTTATGGGGAACTAAGGGATTCTCGTACCGCCTATTCATGGATGGCAAGGAACACTCCGTGCTGCGCGGCTATCCCCGGACCACCTGGTGGCTGATCGGAAAAGGACATGGCGACGAGCTTGATTTCGTCATCGAGCCGACCCCCAACACGCCTGAGGAGTTCCGACGAAGGGTTTCTGAAGCCACCACAGGGCTGAAGGATCTGCCTGGGGCCAACCTCAAGTCGGAAGGTGCAGAGAGGTTCGCCTCCTTTTACGTGAAGGACCCCATTCCCGCGGCGACTGACCGAGCCATACGAGATACCCTACGGGTGATCTTCGCTGCAAGTTCTTAGCCGCTGTTGAATCGATCCCGCCTCGGAATATGCTGGGGACACGAGAATAACCCTGTGGATCTGAGGCCCCGACTCCTTGACCTACAGGCTATTGGCTTTGCGCTGCCTGCCGACCTTCCCGGATCAATTGCATGACATCCTGCTCAATGGCGGCGGCAACGGAGAGACCATTGCCCATGGTGTGGCTGTACACCGCCGATGATCATGGTGGACGACCGGCTGGACAGCGACATTGCCGGCGGCAAGCGCGCCGACATAGCCACCGCCCTGGTTCTCACCGGGGTCATCACTCCTGACGAAGCCGAGCGCTCCGATGAAGCGGTAGACATCTCCTAAAGTGGTGGCTTCAGATGAAGCCGGGCAGCTCTTGCTCTTGGGAGGGCCGCCGGCCCCCTCTGCACTCCCCCCGGCTTAATCCGGCCCTTGAGTGCCGAGGCAGTGCAAACGGAGAAGCAAAGAGAGAGAGAACTGCTTCTCTCCCTCTTTGCTATCTGGTTATCCAGCGAGCTATGCCTGCGCCACCGCCTCTTCTGGCACTTCGGCAGTATGCTCTCCCCACTCTTTGGGCAGCATCACCCCCAGCAATTTCTGGAACGTCATGGTGTGGCTGCACACACCCCAGCTACCGAAAAAGTTGCAGCTGCATTTCCAGGAGCCGCCGCTATATGAGACGGTGTACGAGTCGTGTTCTCCCCTGAAGGTGGCGGAGAACTGCTGGAAGCTGACTCGGTCCGGTTCCTGTGCGTAAAGGTTGGCTTTTTGGATCTTGCCGATTAGGCTCGAGTGCATCTTAGCCGGTACCTCCTCTTTCGTCTGCTCTCCGAACTCCCGAAAAGATCCCTACAAAACAGAACACCAGCGTGCGTGCGCACACTGGTGTTTTCCCTGGCCTGTTTCTGTTGCGATTGGTGTCTTCAGTAGCCTCTGCATTCAGAGCCCCACGGATGGAATACCACCTTCAGACTCACACCCAGAGTATACGGTCCCGAGGGGGCGGTGTCAATGGAAATCGACCGCCCTTCTCAGGTCCGATCGTTCCGGATCGCCCCCCAATTGGAGGATATCGTCTGTCCTTGCTCCGGCCGCAAGGAGCGGCTCAACGATGTCCGCGCGCAGATCGGGAACGTAGCCCTTCACCACGGAGTACCCGTCGCCGGCGGGTTGGATCTCGTATTCTTCCAGGCCGGCCGGCACCAAGACGGACTCCCTACTCTGAAGAGTCAGACCCTCGGATCCGGCTCCTCTGGAGCGCAGCGTGATGGATCCCTCCATGACGGTGAGTATGTGGAAGCGGTGTGCCGGCCGCTGCACTATGGCCGATTGTGCTTTGAGTAGCTCTGCGGCGAAGTAGCTGCAGGCACACAGGAATTGGCGGGTATAGCCGGCCTCCTGGATCTCCAGTGGCCGAACCTTGTGGGTAGGGATCGGCTCCATGCGGGCCACATCCAGAGACTTGTCTATGTGCAGCTCCCTGCGCACCCCGCCCACCTGCTGCCTGTTCCAGTCGAACAGCCTGTAGGTCAGGTCGGAGGACTGCTGCAGCTCGTACACCATTATTCCTTCGCCCAGGGCGTGGATCGTGCCCGCGGGGATGATGATGGTGTCACCCCTGGTGACGGGGGCGTAGTTAAGAAGCTCCCCCAGGGTGCCCGAGTCGAGAGCATGCCGTAGTTCGGCTGGCGTGGTGGGGCGGCTCAGCCCGTGGACTATGCTTGCACCCGGTTCCGCCTCCAGCACGTACCACATCTCACTCTTCCCGAAGGGCTGGTGCTCGTGAGATTGGGCGTAGCTATCGGTGGGATGCACCTGTACAGACAGCGTCTCCCTGGCATCTATCAACTTGACCAGGAGGGGGAATAGGGCGTCTGGTGCGTTCGCGGCCGCCTCTCCCAGGATCGCCTCGGGGTTGCCGGCCACCAGGCTCCGGAGAGTCCTTCCCTGCCAGGCTCCGTTCTCCACCTCGAGGTCGCCCCACACGACCCACAGCTCGCCGATACGGCCATCGGGTTGGGTGCTCTGTCCCACCAGCTTCTTGAGCTTGTCGCCGCCCCATACCCTCTCCACGGGAAGGGGCTTGAACTTGAGGGGATACAGTGGTGCACTCACTTCAGGCTTGCCCTCCTAGACTGTTCCATTCAGGCTCAACTGGTAGGGCCAGCGAGTGCGCCGGCCTTACTGCCCTCACCCGCCCATCGGGCGGCCTCTCGCAAAGGGAGGGGCGGACATCCTACCTCACCCCGGCGATCGTCTCACCCATGTCCAGCATCTGGTTCACCCGGGCTTGATCGGTGGTCTCGGTGTAGATACGCATAACCGGTTCCGTGCCGGAGAAGCGGATCAACAGCCAGCTTCCGTCCTCCAGGATGTACTTGGTGCCGTCGGTGGTGATGATGTCCACCACCTTCATCATGTCCATCTCGCTGGGGCGGTGTTCGGCGACCCTGCGGATGATTTCCACCCTCTTCCTGGGATCGAAGTGGAAGTCGCGCCGGTTGTAGTAGTAGTGGGCCCCGACCTTCTCGTACAGGTACTGGATCACCTCAGACATTGGCCTGCCCATCTTCACCCGCAGGTCCAGCAGGTAGAGGGCCGCCACGAAGGCGTCCCGCTCCGGGATGTGGCCCTTGAAGGCGAAGCCGCCGCTCTCCTCCCCACCGATCAGGGCGTCGGTCTCCATCATCTTGGGGGCCACGTATTTGAAGCCCACCTTGGTCTCGTACACCGGCACCCCGTACAGCTTTCCAAGCTTGTCGGCCATGACCGTGCTGGTCAAGGTTCGCACCGCAGGGCCGCGCATCCCCCGCACCTCCAGCAGGTAGAGGAAGAGCAGGGCGTACATCTGAAGCTGATTGACGAACTCGCCATGCTCGTCCACGGCGCCGATCCGGTCGGCGTCCCCGTCGGTGGCGATCCCCACATCCGCCTTATGGGTTCGGACGGCATCCTCCAGCTCTCTCACGTTGGGTGGGATCGGCTCCGGATTGATGCCTGGGAAGATGGGGTTGCGGTGGGAGCGGATGCTGTGGACCGTTGTGGACCCTCCGTGCAGCAGCGCGTGAAGGTACCCGGCACCCGACCCGTACATGGCGTCGGCTATGATCTTCAGCCCGGCGTTCTTGATGCCGTTCACGTCCACAAGCCGGCCGATCTGCTCGAAGTAGGCGGGCTTGGGATCGAAGTAGTTCACCTCTCCGGAGTGGGTCAACTCCTCCAGCTTTGCTCGCTGCACCTTGCTGCCGCCGGCCTGGATCTGCCTGATCCTGGCCTCAACCCTCTCTATGATCTCAGGTGAGGCGGCACCGGCGTAGTCCGCGCGGAGCTTGAGTCCGTTCCAGATGCTGGGGTTGTGGCTGGCAGTGATCATCACCCCGCCGGCCGACTTCTCCGTCAGGATGGCGTAGGACACGGCGGGGGTGGGGGCAGCCTCCTGGCACAGCCACACTTTGATGCCGTTGGCACCCAGCACCTCCGCGACTGCTGCCGCAAAGTTTTCGGATTGGAAGCGGTAGTCGTAGCCGATCACCATGCTCTTGTCGGCCTGGCCGCTCTCCTTGAGATAATCGGCTATGCCCTGGGCACAGATCCGCACGTTGTCGAAGGTGAAGTCGTCGGCGATGATCCCGCGCCAACCGTCGGTGCCGAATTTGATCTCAGATGCCACGTGGTCCTCCTAATCAAGCGATAGCGCACAGGGGAACCGGGCCGGCCCTCGTCGCGCCGCAGGAAAACAGCGGTTGTCCGCTGCCTGTACTCTCTTCCTCCCGCCACATCCACGTGGCCACGATCAGGCGGAGCAGGGCGCCCCGCACTCCGAGGAGGGCGACGCATGCGTCGCCCCTACTGAGGCTTGAGCACCGCGCGCCAGAAGGCCAGCAGATCCTGGAGGGTTGTCTCCAGCGGGATCTCCGCCTTCCATCCTGTCAAAGCCCGGAACTTGCTGCAGTCGGCTACCACGATCGGTACGTCCACCGGCCGCATCCGCGAGGGGTCAGCCTCCACCCTGAGTGGGATGCGGCTGAGACCCATAAGCATGTCCAGCAGTTCCCTGATGGACACGGCGCACTCGCTTCCCAGATTGTATACGTCGCCAGGCTGCCCCAGGGTCACCGCCAGATAGTAGCCCCGGACGATGTCTCGGACGTCCGTATAGTCCCGTCTTGCCTCGAGGTTTCCCACCTGGAGGACAGGCGGCCTGAGGCCTAGCTCCGCCTCGGCGATCTGCCGCGCGAAGCTGGAGGAAACAAACCGATCGCTCTGGCCCGGCCCGATGTGGTTGAAGGGTCGAACCCGGACGATGGGGAGCTTGTGGGACACGAAGTACTGGTAACCCAGCATGTCCTGCCCCACCTTGCTAACGGCGTAGGGGTTGGTCGGCTTGAAGGGAGCGGTTTCCTTGAGGGGAAGGTCTCCCGGCTCCACCATGCCGTACACCTCGTTGGAGCTTACCACCATGATGGTGGGCCTCTCCCCGGTGGCGAGCACCGCTTCCGACAGGTTCACCTGCCCGATGATGTTGTTCACAAGGGTATCGGTGGGATCGGCGAAGGCGGTGGGGACAAACGCCTGGGCAGCCAGATGGAAGATCGAGTCCGGCCTCGTTTCACCAATGATCTCGCGGACCTGGCCGGCATTCATCAGGTTGCCCCCGAAAACGTGAATCCTGTCGCCCAGCTCCGCCTCGATGTCGGCGGTCACCTCGCCTTGGCGGGAGATGCCGTAGATCGTGGCATCGGATACGGAGGCGATGTATCGGGCAAGATGCTTGGCCACGAAGCCCGCGATACCGGTAATGAAGGCCCTGTTGATGCTCTGCGTCACGTTCTGCACCCCTGTTCTGGGGTTTGAGATTCCGGGAGGGGGCGGCCTTCCGGTCGCCCCTCCTGTTCTACCACTGTGCCAGCGTCTTGGCGGCTTTGGCCTTGTGGCCGTTGCTCTGGACGGTACCCAGCGGCTCCAGTCCGGCCTCGGCTCGAAGCACCGCGGCCTTGTCCGTGTTCTCCCAGGGTGCGTCGATGTCTTCCCGTCCGAAGTGGCCGTAGGCCGCCGTGGCTCTGTAGATCGGCCGCCGCAACTGGAGATGGTGGATGATGGCGGCCGGCCGCATGTCGAAGTGTTTCTTGACCAATTCCAGGATCTTCTCCTGGGGCACCTTCTCGGTACCGAAGGTCTCGATCATAATGGAGAGGGGGCGCGCGATGCCGATGGCGTAGGAGACCTGGATCTCGAACCGATCGGCCAGCCCCGCGGCAACCACGTTCTTGGCCACGTAGCGAGCCATGTAGGCGCCTGAGCGGTCCACCTTCGTCGGATCCTTGCCGGAGAATGCGCCTCCGCCGTGGCGAGCCATCCCTCCGTAGGTGTCCACGATGATCTTCCGTCCTGTCACCCCCGCGTCGCCCATGGGGCCTCCGATGACGAACCGACCGGTGGAGTTGATGTAGAACTTGGTTCTATCGTCGATCAGCTCAGCCGGGATGATCGCTTTTATCACATGCTCCATGATGTCGCTCTGGATCTTATCGTGGTCGACCATCGGATCGTGCTGGGCAGCGATGACCACGGTGTCCACGCGCTTTGGCTTGCCGTTGGCGTACTCGACCGTGACCTGGGACTTTCCGTCGGGCCGCAGGTAGGGGAGGATCTTCTCCTTGCGTACGTAGGTCAGTTGCCGGCACAGCTTATGGGCCAGGGAAATGGTGAGGGGCATCAGTTCCCTGGTCTCGGTGCAGGCAAAGCCGATCATCATGCCCTGGTCGCCCGCGCCGATCGCTTCCACCGCCTTGTCCCACGCCTCTCCGGTACGCACCTCCAGAGCCATGTTGACGCCCTGGGCGATATCGGGAGACTGCCCCTTGATGGAGACCATCACGCCGCAGGTCTCGGCGTCGAAGCCGTACTTGGCCCTGGTGTAGCCGATTTCTCGGATGGTTTTGCGGGCGATTTCCGCGATGTCCACGTAGCAGTCCGTGGTGATCTCACCCATCACCAGCACCAGGCCGGTGGTGGTGGCAGTCTCGCATGCCACACGGGCATCCGGGTCCTGCTCTATTATCGCGTCCAGCACCGCGTCGGAGATCTGGTCACAAAGCTTATCGGGGTGTCCTTCAGTGACCGATTCCGAGGTGAAGAAGCTGTGGTCGGCCGTCATGAAGGTGTTGCTCATTTTCTCTTGCTCCTCTCACGTTCCCGATTCCCAGGATGTCAGGTACTTCTCCTGCTCCTCGGTCAACACGTCGATGGAGACCCCAATCGCCTTAAGCTTCAATCGGGCGATCTCCTTGTCTATCTCCTGGGGAACCACGTAGACCTTCTTCTCCAGCTCCTTGCTCCGCTGCAGAAGGTACTCGGCGCCCAGGGCGTGGTTGGCGAAGCTCATGTCCATCACGGAGGCAGGGTGCCCCTCGGCGGCGGCCAGGTTAATCAGCCGGCCCTCGCCCAGCAGGTAGACCCGGTGGCCATCCGGGTAGGTGTACTCGTCCACGAACTCGCGGATCCGTCGCTTGGGCTTGCTGTCGCGCTCCAGCGCCACCATGTTGATTTCGTCGTTGAAGTGGCCGGAGTTGGCGACGATCGCCCCGTCCTTCATAGCGGCAAGGTGCTGGGCATCCAGGACGTTGATGTCGCCGGTCAGCGTGACGAAGAAATCGCCAATGGGGGCTGCTTCGGCCATCGGCATCACCCGGTAGCCCTCCATCAGCGCCTCCAGGGCCCTTGTCGGGTCGACCTCGGTAACTATGACGTTGGCGCCCATACCCCTGGCCCGCGTGGCGAGGCCCCTGCCGCACCAGCCGTAGCCGGCCACCACGAAGTTCTTGCCGGCCAACAGGACGTTGGTGGCTCGCATGATGCCGTCCAGGGTGCTCTGACCGGTCCCATAGCGGTTGTCAAAGAGGTGCTTGGTGTCGGCCTCGTTGACGGCCAGAATGGGGAACTCCAGAACCCCCTGGGCCTCCATGCTGCGCAGCCGGATGACCCCGGTAGTGGTCTCCTCGGTGCCGCCAATGATGTTGGGGATCAGATCCTTGTGCTCCTTGTGGAGGGAGGAGACTAGGTCGGCCCCGTCGTCCAGGGTGATGTGGGGCTTGCGGGCCAACACCGACTCGATGTGGCGGTAGTAGGTGGGGCCGTCCTCCCACTTCTGCGCGAAGGTGGGGATCCCGTAGTCCATCACCAGGGAGGCGACCACATCGTCCTGGGTGGAGAGGGGATTGCTGGCGCAGAGGAACACTTCGGCACCGCCCGCCTTCAGCGTGATGGCCAGGTTGGCAGTCTCGGTGGTCACGTGCAGGCAGGCACCGAGCCTGAGACCTCTCAGCGGCTTCTCTTTCTCGAAGCGCTCGCGGATCAGGCGCAGAACCGGCATCTCAGCCTCGGCCCACTCGATCCTCAGCTTCCCCTTGGCGGCCAGGGAGAGGTCCTTGGCGTCGTTTTCAACTGGGGCCTGGTTCGTCATCTGGTTATCTCCTTGCATCAGTTGGCTGTCCAGGAGAACTGCAGCCGCTGGCAGTCGTCGGCGTGCTTGCAGCTGTGTTCGAAGAATGTCAACCGCTGGAACTGGCGGTAGCGCTCGTCGATCTCCTCCCGAGTGGCGGAGACCAGCCGATTGACGCTGAAGTCCTCCACGGTGAAGGAGGCAATTACGCTTCCGTGTATCATCGCCTTGCGGATCCCTTTGGCAGTGAAATCGCCGCTGCTGGCCAGGTATCCCAGGAAGCCCCCCGCGAAGGAGTCCCCCGCGCCCGTGGGATCCTTCACGCTCTCCAACGGGAATGCCGGCGTGATGAAGATCTCGTTGTCGCCGGAGAACATCAGCGCCCCATACTCGCCCTTCTTGATTATCAGCGCCTTGGGGCCCAACTCTAGTATCGTGCGGGCCGCGGCCAGAAGATTGTAGGTCTGAGCGTACTGGCGAACCTCGGCCTCGTTCAGCAGGACGATGTCCACCATCTTCATGACGCCGGTCAGTGCTTCTCTCTCCCGATCGATCCAGAAGTTCATGGAGTCGAGCACGGTCAGTCTGGGGGAGCTGACCTGCTTCAGGACGTCCATCTGCAGATGGGGGTCTATGTTGCCCAGGAAAACCAGGTCGCTGTTGCGATACTCCTCCGGGAGTGTCGGATGGAACTCCGAAAGCACGTTGAGCTGAGTGTCCAGGGTGTGAGCAGTGTTCAGATCGAAGTCGTACTGGCCCGCCCACCGAAAGGTCTTGCCGGGAAGGGTCTGGAGGCCATCGGTGCCGATGTTGTGGCGCTTGAACAGATCCAGGTGCTCGGCTGGAAAGTCCTGACCCACCACGCCGACGATGTTGATGTCGGTGTAGTGGTGAGCGGCAAAGGCGAAGTAGGAGGCGGTCCCTCCCAGGGCATCCTTCACCTTGCCGAAGGGGGTCTCCACGCTGTCCAGGGCGACGGTTCCCACAACCATCAGGCTCACGATACCACCGCCGACTTGAGGGCCGAGTCGCAGCTGCACTGGGTTCGCTCGGTTGGTATCCGCGGGATCAGCTTGAAGATCAGCTCCCTGACCCGGCGATTGTTGTCCCTGAACACCCGCATTACCTCTTCCGCCGTGACCGGCTCGATCCCGGTCCCCTCGAGTCCCGCGTCGTAATCGGTGATCAAGGAGATGTTGAGGTAGCAGATCTCTAGCTCCCGGGCGAGGGCGACCTCTGGGTACTGGGTCATGTTGATCACGTCCCACCCCATGCCGCTGAACCACCTGCTCTCGGCCCTGGTTGAGAAGCGGGGGCCCTGGATGATCACCGCCGTGCCGCTGGTGTGAACGGTGGTATCCTGCCCTTTCGCAACCTCGGCGGCCAGATCCCGCAGCTCTGAGCAGTAGGGATCGGCGGTGCTGATGTGGACGGTCACCGGGCCGTCGTAGAAGGTGTCCTTGCGGCCGTTGGTCCGGTCAACGAACTGGTCGCACACGACGAAATCGCCCGGCTTGATGTGGGGCTGGAGGCTGCCGACGGCAGTGGGGGCGATGATCCGGGTGACTCCCACCGATTTCATGGCCCACAGGTTGGCCCTGTAGTTGATGGCGTGGGCTGGATGCATATGGCCGTGTCCGTGGCGCGGCAGGAACGCGACTTTCCGCTCGCCGACCTTGCCGAAGGCCAGCTTATCGCTGGGCGCCCCGTAGGGGGTGTGGATGACCTTCTCCTCCACGTTCTCCAGCAGCTGGTAGAAGCCGGAGCCTCCGAAGACTCCTATCTCGGCCATAGGTTGGTCCATTCGGTGTACCTCTTTCCGGCCGGGGCGGCCGGGCTAACATCAATGATCGGCTGGTTAAGCCCGACCCTTCAGGGCCTGGGCTGTTTCATCAACCGCTGCAATGCCTCTCCGTAGGGCTCTCTGACGATGCCGTTCTCCGTGATGATTGCCGTCACGTAGCGGTGGGGCGTCACGTCGAAGGCCGGGTTGGCCACATCCACACCCTCGGGGGCGATGCGCTGGCCGCCGATGTAAAGCACCTCTCTCGGGTCCCTCTCCTCTATAACGATCTGCTCGCCCGTGTCGATGGATAGGTCGACGGTGGAGGTGGGCGCCGCCACATAGAAGGGTATCCCGTTTTCCTTAGCCAGGACGGCCACGGAGTAGGTCCCGATCTTGTTGGCAACGTCGCCGTTGGCGGCGATCCGATCTGCCCCCACAATCGCGGCGTCGATCTTTCCCCGCTGCATGAAGTGGCCAGCCATACTGTCGGTGATAAGGGTCACCGGTATCCCCTCGGATACCATTTCCCAGGCAGTAAGCCGGGCGCCCTGCAGGAATGGGCGGGTCTCGTCGGCGAACACCCGGATCTTCTTGCCTCTCTCCACGGCGGCCCGGATCACGCCGAGGGCGGTCCCGTAGGCAACCGTGGCGAGGGCGCCGGCGTTGCAGTGGGTGAGCACGGTACCCTCGTCCGGGAGCAGCTCCGCACCATATGCGCCCATGCGGCGATTCGCCTCTATGTCCTCGGCGGACATCCGGTGGGCGGTCTCCAACATGCCGGCTCTGGTCGCAGCCACTCCGCGCTGAGGGGCACCGTTGGCCACCGTCAGCATCTTCTCTGTTGCCCAGAAGAGGTTAACGGCAGTGGGACGGGTGCCGCGCAACCACTCGGCCACCTGTCGCATCTGGCTGCAGAAGGCGTCGGGGTCGGTAGTGTCAGAGGCGGCCGCGCCGAGAGCCATTCCATAGGCAGCGGTGATGCCGATGGCGGGTGCGCCCCGCACCTTCATGCCCCTTATCGCCTCCGCCACCTCTTCGTAGCTGGCGCACTCCACGATCCTGTGTTCCAGGGGCAAGACAGTCTGATCAATAAGCCTGACCTTTCCGTCGGCCCACTCCACGGTGTTCAACGGTGCAAGACTCCTGTACTAGACGGACTGCAGATGGGGCGCCAAGGCGCTGTTCAGTGGAAAAGAGAAGGGCCTCCTCTATCGTAGAGAAGCCAAAACAAGTTCCCTCTCATCTTTCAGGACGGAGCCGTCCTGTTGGACTTGGCACCATGCCCTTGCCTGGGGATCCAGAAGCGTAGCCGCTCTCGAACCCCTCCGGCACCGGGCTGGTTGCCGGGCTTCATCGGGCCAGTCCCTCCACCGCTCACGATAAGAGTGACGCGTATTCAATTGTCGCAAGGAAGTATATCAGATCAGGGAGAAGCGGCCAAGCTAGCGCAACCAGGCTGGAACCGATTTCGGATGAAGGCTCAGTACTGGATCTGGGTGAAGATGTCGTAGCCCTTCAGTTTGTCCCTGCCGTGGAGGAAGGTGAGCTCGATCAGGAAGGCTACCCCGGCCACCTTGCCGCCCAGCTTCTCGACCAGCTTCAACGTAGCTATTGTGGTGCCGCCCGTGGCCAGCAGGTCGTCAACTACCAGAACCTTCTGACCCGGCTGAATGGCGTCTTGGTGGATCTCAAGGGTGTTGGTTCCGTACTCCAGGGCATACTCGCACCGAACGGTTTCCGCCGGCAGCTTGCCCAGCTTTCGAACGGGGACCAGCCCCGCCCCCAGCTGATAGGCCAGGGGAGCGGCGAAGATGAAGCCCCTGGACTCCATTCCCACCACGATCTCGATGCCGTCGTTCTTGTACCTTTGATACATGGCGTCGATGGACTGGTGGTAGGCGTCCGCGTCCTTCAGCAGGGTCGTGATGTCCTTGAAAAGGACGCCCTTAATGGGAAAATCTTGGACGTCTCGGATCTTGTCCTCAAGCTTCATTACGTCTCTTCTCCTCTTTGAACCCGCGGCTTGGCCAGGGCCGGCGGAATTCTACCACAACGGCGCCGGCTCCCAAGCACTAATCTCCATTATTGACCCAATCAGTCTTGGCCTCTTGCTCCAATCCCGTCAAGATATCCTGCAGCCGAGGCATCCAACCGTCGCCCTCCCCGCGATTCAGGCGGATCTGGTTGGGCAGCACCCGTGCCCTGGGTCCGTACCGCCTCTGCAGCCTGCCCCTCACCGTCATCGGAATGCCATCAAGCTTCAGCACGATCTCCTCGTCCACCGTGGACAGGGCAGTGATGCCCACCTTCCGTGCCTGCAGCTTCAGATTGAGCAGGTAGAAGAGGTTCTGCGCTTCCAGCGGCATGGGACCGAAGCGGTCATGGAGCTCCTCGAGCAGCCCACCCAGCTCCTCCTCCCTCTTCACCGAGGCCAGCCGCTGGTAGAGGCTGAGCCGAGCGGCCTCGTCTGCCACGTACTCCTCCGGGATGTGGGCGGCGAGGGGGAGGTCCACGCTCACCCCCGGCTCGGGACGAACCGCCTTCCCCTGAAGCTCCGATACGGCGTCGGCCAGCAACCGGATGTAAAGGTCGAACCCCACGGCGTTCACCTGGCCGTGCTGCTCGACCCCCAGCAGGTTTCCCGCTCCCCTTATTTCCAGGTCTTTCATGGCAATGCGGAAGCCGGAGCCTAATTCGGTGTTCTCGAAGATCGTCTTCAGCCGCTTCTCCGCGGTCTCGGTCAACTGGTGATTCCGGTTGTACAGGAAGTAGGCGTAGGCCCTATTGGCTCCCCGACCCACCCTTCCGCGAAGCTGGTACAGTTGGGCCAGTCCGAAGCGATCCGCCTGGTTCACCACTATGGTGTTCACGTTGGGGATGTCCAGACCCGACTCTATGATGGTGGTGCACACCAGAACGTCGTGCTGGCCATCGGCAAACTCCAGCATCACCCGCTCCAGCTGATCCTCGTGCATCTGGCCGTGGCCCACGGCGATCCGCGCCTCCGGGACCAGCTTCTGGAGGTGACTGGCGATGAAGTGGATGTTGTGGACACGGTTGTGGACGAAGTAGACCTGCCCCCCTCGGTCCATCTCCCTCAGTATCGCCTCCCGGATCATGCTGTCCGATTGCTCCGCCACGAAGGTGCGGATCGGCAGCCGGTCCTCCGGCGGGGTCTCCATGGTGCTCGTGTCCCGGATCCCAGCCAACGACATGTGGAGGGTCCTGGGGATCGGCGTTGCGCTCAGGGTCAGTACGTCCACCTGCTGGCGGAGTTGCTTGAACCGCTCCTTGTGCATCACCCCGAAGCGCTGCTCCTCGTCCACGATCACCAGCCCCAGCTCCTTGAACTCTACGTCCTTCTGGATCAGCCGGTGGGTGCCTATGCAGATATCCACCCTGCCGACCTTCAGTTCCTCGAGTACCCCGCGCTGTTCCCTCTCGGAGCGGAAGCGGGAGAGCACCTCCACCGTGACAGGGAACGCCTGGAGACGGTCTGAGAATGTCTTGTAGTGCTGCTGGGCCAATACGGTAGTGGGCACCAGCACCGCCACCTGGTGGCCGTCCATAACCGCCTTGAAGGCGGCCCTAAGTGCTACTTCCGTCTTGCCGTAGCCGACGTCGCCGCAGATCAGCCTGTCCATGGGCCGCTCTCGCTCCATGTCGGTCTTCACATCCTGAATGGCCTGGAGCTGATCGGGGGTCTCCATGTACGGGAACGATGCTTCCAGCTCCCCCTGCCAGGGGGTGTCTGGCGGGAAGGCATGGCCGGCCTGAGCCTGGCGGGCGGAGTAGATCGCCAGCAGATCCCTGGCCACGTTGCGAACGGAGTTCCTGACCCGCTCCTTGGCCCTGCCCCACTCCGTGGTCCCAAGGCGGCTCAGGGATGGCGACTCCTCCCCCGCGCCGACGAAGCGGGCCACCCGGTCCACCTGGTCCGAGGGAACGTACAGCCTGTCATTCTCGGCGTACTGGAGCACCAGATATTCCCGCTCTCGGCCGTCCGAATCCATCTTCTGCATGCCAAGGAAGCGACCTATGCCGTGCTCCACGTGGACGGCCAACTCGCCCTCCACCAGGTCGCTCTGAAATGCCTCCCGGGGCGCGGCGCGTTTGCGCACTACCCGCCGTGCCTTGGTCCAGCCGAATATCTCGCAGTCACCAAGCACCACCGCGCCCAGCGCGTCGCTGGACCAACCGTGGGATAGATCGCCATGCACCAGGTGCAGCCCGACCTCAGGCTCGCTCTCCATTCCCGGCAACGGGGCGATGTGGCGATTCTGATCGGCCAGCAGTTCGGCCATGCGCTGGCTCTGCTGGCTGACCAGTACTACAGCCTTCCCAGGGGGCTGAGTGCTGGAGGCCAGGGCCAGCGCCTCGTCCAGCACGAGACGCAGCTTGCCGCCGTAGCTCGGGGGCGCGGCGAACGGGGTTTCCTCGGCGTCGGGGTCATAGCGGAACTCCAGCATCCGCCTCTGGCCGGCGTGCCGCGAGACCTGCTGTTCGCCCCAGTCCTGGAGGGCTGGGGGCAACCCCGCGGGGATCTCTCCACGCTCGGTGGCCTGGAGCTGAAGGTGCGTGGCCTGCTCCATCAGGTCCGCCGACACCGCGGCGATCTGAGCGGGGTCGTCCAGAACCAGCAACCCTCCATCGGGTAGGTAGTCCAGCAGGGTGCTCCGCCCCAGGAAGGGGCGGTAGAAGCCCAGGGATGGGCAGGACTGCCCCCGCAGCAGCATCTCCAGGTCCCGGCCGATCAGTTCCTGTGCAGAGGGAGTGCAGGCGGAGAAGTCCAGTGCCCTCAGCCGGTTTCGGGCATCCTCGTCGGTTGGGGGCAGCACCTCGTGGGGCGGGCTGATCTCCACCCTCTCCACCGGCTCCGAGGATCGCTGGGTAGCCGGATCGAAGGGGCGGATGGATTCTATCTCGTCCCCGAACAGCTCGATCCGGTAAGGGACAGGGCTGCCTGTGGGGTAGACGTCCAGTATGCCACCGCGGCGGCTGAAACAGCCCGGGCTTTCGACAACCGGGGTGGCCTCGTAGCCTAGCTCCACCCACTGTCGCAGGGTGGACTGCAGACTGATTTTCTGGCCGGTGTGCAGCCGCAGGCCAGCGTGGAGTAGCTGCTCCGGAGACATCACCTGCTCCATCATCGAGCGGGCACAGGCGACGACCAACGGCGGGTGCTGAGTGCTGAGTGCTGAGTGCTGGGGTTGAGCAACGGAACCACTAAGACCCGAAGGCACGAAGGTTTCTTCTTTCGTGTCTGACTTTGAGGCTTTGTGACTTTGTGGTTTGGTGGCCGTGGCCAGGGCCGACATGACCGACAGCCGCACCACGGTGGCCGTCGGGTCCGCGGGCATTCGCTCATAGGGCAGAGAGTCCGGCTCCGGGAAGATCATTACCCGATCTGGATCTTCCGACCAAACGGCGGTCTGCTCCTGCAGTTCCCTGGCCTTGCCGGGGCGCGCCGTAACAACAAGCATCGGCAACCCCAGCCGCTGCTGGAGTGCTGCCAGCAGGTAGGGCCTGGCCCCGTCCACCGGGGCGAGGGCAACGGTCTCCCCCAGGCGAATCCTCTCCAGCAGGGAGGGGAACCGCTCCCACCTGTCTATCAGATTGAGAATACCGAATAGTCTCAGATCGCCCTCCATCGGGTACCTATGGTCTCAATTCGTGTGGCCGGTCGCCCTCGGCCCGTCAGGCCAGGGCCAAGGGCGACCGGCGGACAGCCGATAGCTGATTGCCCTCAGCCGTTGTGGCTGTTCATCGCCGCCGCGACCCCCTCACCCAGGGCGCACTCCACGGCCTCGACGGCTTTGTTCATCGCCTCTTCCATCAGCGGACGTTCTTCGGCCGAGAAGCTGCCGAGCACGTGCTCCACGGCATCCATCTCGGCCGGTCGCCCGATGCCGATGCGCAGCCGCGGGAATTCGTTCGTCCCCAGCCGCTCGATGATGGATTCCACCCCATGGTGCCCGCCGGCGCTGCCTCTCTCCCTTAGCCTGACCCTTCCGGCCGGCAGGTCCCGTTCGTCGTAGACCACCAGCAGATCCGCGGGGGCGACCCTGTAGAAGCGGGCCAGGCAGGCCACGGCATCACCGCTGAGGTTCATGAAGGACTGGGGTTTGGCCAGGCAAACCCTGTGGCCGCTGATCGACCCGACCCCGGTTAGGGCGTTGCACTGCCTCTTGGTGAGGCTGACTCCGGCCCCACGCGCGAGTCGGTCCACCACCATGAAACCGACGTTGTGTCGGGTGTGGGCGTATTTTGCGCCCGGGTTGCCTAGCCCCACGACGAGCTTCACCGCAATCTCCACACACTGATAGGGGCTGGTCGGCGCGACCAGCCCTCGGAAAAAGCACTGGTACCCTCGCCCCATTGGGCTCAAGTGCCCCCCGTATTTTACCAGGAAGTCGCCGATAGCGTGGCCGGAATAGCGCGAGTGGAGCAGAAGCCTCCGCTCCGTTTGCAGATTGGGAGTCAGTAGGCGTTGCCGCCTTTGAAGACGGTGAAGACGGTGCGCAGGAGGATCTTGATGTCGAAGAGGGGGGACCAGTTCTCCACGTAGTAGATGTCGTACTTGGTGCGCTCCTCGATGGAGGTGTTGCCCCGCAGGCCGTTCACCTGGGCCCAGCCGGTCATGCCGGCCTTCTCCTTGTGCCGTTCCGCATACCGAGGGATCACCTGGCTGAACTGCTCCACAAAGTAGGGTCGCTCCGGGCGAGGACCCACCAGGCTCATCTCGCCCAGCAACACGTTGATGAGTTGCGGCAGTTCGTCGAAGGAGTAGCGCCGCATGAACCTCCCGAGGGTGGTTGTGCGCTGGTCGTCGGGCTTGGCCCACACCGGACCGGTCTTGGTCTCGGCGTCTGGTCGCATCGATCGGAACTTGATCAGGTCGAAGGGTTTGCCGTCCAGCCCCACTCGCGTCTGGGTGAATAAAACGGGGCCGTCTGGCGAGGTCAGCTTGATCACCAGCGCCGCCAACATCAAGACGGGGGAGATCACCACCAGTGCGGCCCCGCTGATCACCAGATCCAACGCCCGCTTTATGGTGAGGTTCCAGCCTCGGAGGGAGATGTCGCGGACCCGGACGAGGGGCAGGCCTCCCAGTTCGGTGACATCGACCTCGCTGGACATAATCTGGAAGACGTCCGGGAATACCTTGACGTTGATCTTCTGCTTGCCGCAATTGTCGATCAGATGCAGGACCTCCTTGTGGCTGAGGTTTGGCGCGGCGAAAACTACCTCATCGATTCGGTATTCCTGCACCACCTGAGGCAGTGCCGAGGACGGACCCAGGGAGGGCAGGCCCCCCGGCGGTATCAGGGTGGGGTCGTCCTCCAGAAAGCCTACCACGCAGTAGCCCAGCCCCGGCCACCTGGCGATTCGATCGTAGATGATCCGCCCCGGCTCGCCGGCCCCAACTATCAGCAGCCGCTCCTGGTTGATCCCCACGCTGCGCAGCGCTGAGGCCAGGGTGTTCAGCAGCATGCGGGAGACCCACATCAGGAAGACGCTGAGGACGAAGGAGAAGACGAGCACCCAGCGAGGGTAGTCGACCCCCTTGAAGAGCATGGCACTGACACCCAGCGCTATCAGGTAACCGGCGCTGACGTGGAGAAGTACCGAGTAGAAAATGTCTATGCGAGATACCCCGCGTTGGAGCAGATATGAGCGGGCGGCGAACAGTAGCGTGGCGACGACGCTAAGCACAATCAGCAGCGCGATCGCCAGGTAGCCCTGGAGCGGGGGCATAACGATCAGCGCCCTGGGCTCCATCCGCACCCTCAGGTTGTAGGCGATGACGAAGGAGCCGAGCAGAAGCAGTATGTCGGTCACCATGAGGGAGAGTCCGAAGGCGATCTCGAACAAGCGCTTCATCAGGAAACCCTCCGTGCCTCGGCGGGGCGCAGGTAGTTAACGGCCAGGGAGAAGGCGCACTTGGACCAGATGGCCGCCACTATCAGCAAACCGAGCAGGACATTGGTGCCTCCGGCGTAATGCTTCCGGTAGAAGATGTGCATGGCTCGGTAAAACTCGATGGTGGCCTTCCGGGAATGGCGGCTGCTGGCGGCTCCCTTAAGGTGCAGGACCACCACCTCGGGGTTGTACAGCACCTTCCACCCACCGGACTTGATCCTGTAAGCCCAATCCAGGTCCTCGCCATACATGAAGAATCTGTCGTCCAGCAGCCCCACCTGCTTTACAACCGTGTCTCGCACCATCATGAAAGCGCCCACCACGGAGTCCACCTCCGCCGGCAGGCCCGCGTCCAAATAGGTCATGTTGTAGCGGCCGAAACGTCTGCTCTTTGGGAACAGCCTGCTGAGCCCCAGCATGCGGTAAAGGGATACCTCGGGGCTGGGGAAGCTGCGCCGGCAGGCCGCGTCCAGGCTGCCGTTCTGGCGCACCAGTTTGGGGCCGGCTACCCCGGCCTCCGGGTGGGCATCCATGAAGGCAATCATCCGGACCAGGGCATCCGGCGGGAGAACCGTGTCTGGATTGAGCAGAAGGAGGTAGCGACCCAGACACTGCCTGAGAGCCAGGTTGTTGGCGTGGGCGTAACCAGCGTTGGTGGGGTTCTCGATCAGATGAACTCGGGGGAACTCCGCGGAGACCATGGCCGCGCTGGCATCCGAGGATGCGTTGTCCACCACTAACAGCTCCACGTCTTGGATCCCCTCGCTGTTCTGGATGGATCGAAGGCAGTCGCGGAGCAGGTCGCGGGTATTGTAGTTGACGATCACGATGGAGAGCATCGGGGTTTTGGCCAAGCCTGTCCTCAGTAGCATGGGTGCGATCGATGGGGTTGGTGACCCTCGGATGCGCTAACCCCAACGAACCGCTGTTGGCGCCAGATGGAGGGCGCAATCATCACCCTGGCAGTTGAAGCCATGGCGATTATATGCAGCAGGTTAGTTGCAGTCAAACGAAGCGAGTTGGAGGGTGTTGCTGGCGGACCCGCCAGAGCAGCCCGGCGGGGTAGCCGGCCATCTTGGCCAGGTCACCCACCGTCCTCAGGATCGGTACCCACGACGCGGCCTGCAGCTTCTCGTCCGGATCCATGCCGTCCAGCCAGGGCAGCAGCCTCTGGTATGGGCGCCGCAGATGAAAGAACGCGCCTATGGCCAGCAGCAGCAACGCGCCTCGGTTCCGGCGGCCTGCTAGTAGCAGCGCGAGTACCCCTGCGTAGCCGCTGTAGCGGATGGCGTGGCGACCTGTCCACAGCCCCGCCTTCCCATCCCCTCGGGCGTAGCGATAGTACTGCTTCCAGAAGGCGCGCAGCCCCGAGCGGGGACGGAAGAGGGCAACCGCCTCCGGCGCCCAGGCGAAGACGCATCCACTTCGGCGCAGTGCGAGGTCGAATACCACATCCTCGCAGTAGTCCAACCACTCAGGGTATCCGCCGGCCCGTCTCCACGCCTCTCGAGTGAAGGCGACGGAGCGGCTGGAAGGGAGGAACAGGGCGGGGTTGATCTCGTCTCGGGTGGGCAGCACGGTTGCGCCCATGGCCACCTCGAAGGTGGTGGTGGGGTCCGGCTCGAAGAAGCCGCTAACTACGTCCACCCGACCGCGCCGTTTCTCGAAGGGGGCAATCAACTGATCCAGCCAGGTGGGCTTCAGCCTCACCCCCGCATCTGTCACGGCGATCACGTCGCCGGTGGCCTTGCCCACCGCCGCGTTCCGCCCCTCTGAAATGTTGGCCCCGGCCAGTTGAAGGATCTCCAGCTGCATAGAGTGGCGCGCGGCCGCCTCGCGTATCCTCTCCACCGTGCGATCGACTGAGCCGCCGTCGGAAATGATCACCTCGTCGGGGACGCGGGTCTGGTGAGCAAGGGAGTCGACCAAGCCGGCCACGTTGGTTTCTTCGTTGAGGACGGTGGCGATGACCGTGATCTTAAGAGGAGGCTGCGGCCTTTCTGTCATGGGTACCTCAGTCGACGAGTTGGGGTACGGGGATGAGCCTCGTGCACGCAACCTGCATCTCGCCGGCGGGCGCGGCAGAAGTGATGATAGGCGGCTGTTCCTGTTGCGTCAAGCGGCGCCTTATGGTAGAAAAGTGTGGCTGTGGACCGCTCGTTGCAGGCCCAGGGGCCGAGGATGTGTAGATGCGCTGCGCGCGGTGTGGTGCGAGCGCCTAGCCATTAACGTAGAGCACGTGACGGTAGCGAGCGTGCCGTCACGCTTGTGCCCCGCCAAATGCGTGGGCGAATTCAGGCCAGGTGGTCGTGTCCACGGGGTAGCGGCGGGGTACAAGACCCCGCCCTACACCTGTAGGAGCCTATCCAGGAGTGCTTGCGCCCGGCGGCCCGCCAGCCCGCGGTGACTGCTGGAGTTCTTCTCGTCGGCGCCCATCTCCGCCACCGTCTTGGCTCTGGAGGGGACGCGGAAGATCGGGTCGAAACCAAAGCCCTCACTGCCGCTGGGCTCCAACGCCACCTTTCCTCTCAGGGTGCCACGGCAGCGGTGTATCCTTCCCCTCCCGTCCACGATGGCGATCTCGCAAACGTAGCGACACCCTCGCTTTTCCCACGGCACCCCTTCCATCTTCTGAAGCAGCAGCCGGTTCTTCGCCTCCCCGTTGGGGAGCCCGCCGTAGCGTGCCGAGGACACGCCTGGCTCTCCTCCCAGGGCGTCCACCTCCAGGCCGGAGTCGTCTGCCAGCGACATCAGTCCGGTGGCCTTGTGGAAGGCCCGTGCCTTGAGCGCGGCGTTCTGGGCAAAGGTGGTTCCCGTCTCTGCCACCTCCAACTCCAGGCCAAGCTCTGCCGGCGTCACGATCTCCAGCGGCAGCCCCTCCAGTATCTGCCGGAACTCTCGTACTTTGTCCCTGTTGTTGGTGGATAGAAGTAGCTTAGGCATCGCGTTCACCATGAAGGCGACGCATGCGTCGCCCCTACCTGGGTTTGAGTTGGGGCGCGCGTCGCCCTGCCGGATCAGATCACACCTTCGGCCTTCAAGTGAGCCAGCTCATCCTCTGAAAGGCCCAGTAGATCGCAGTAGACCTCGTGGTTGTGGGCACCCATCTCTGGGCCGGTGGAATCCACCCTACCCGGCGTTAGCGACAGCCGGGGTACCACGGAGGACATCACTATCTCCCCATCCACCGGGTCTTCCACCGTGATCAGGTTCTCGCGAGCCCTGTACTGTGGGTCCTCGAACATGTCTGCAACGCTGTAGAGCAGCGTCACCGGCACCTCATGGGACTCCAGGATCTCCACTACCTCTTTCGCGGGGTAGCTGCCCACCCACTCCTGCACCATAGCGTCGGTTTCCTGTCTGTGCGCCACCCGCTGTGCGTTGCTGTCGAAACAGGGATCATCCGCGAGATCCGTCCGCCCCATGGCTGCGCAGAGGCGACTGAACATTGTGTTGTTGGTGCAGGCGATGGCCACGTAGCGGCCGTCGCTGGTGGTGTAGTGGTTGTGAGGGACGGCGTTCATCGATCCGGTTCCCAGCCGTTCCCGCACCATATCCATCTTCATGAAGGCGGCGGGGACCTCCTCCAGGATCCGAAGCACCGGTTCGTAGAGGGCGATGTCCACGTACTGACCCTGCCCGGTCCGGTCGCGGTGGTGGAGGGCCATCATTGCGCCGAGGGCGCCGTAGACCCCGGTGAGGTAGTCCGGGAGAGAGGCGGTGGCCGGTATCACTGGTGGCCGGTCGGGGTACCCTGCCAGGTAGCTGAGGCCGCCGTAGGCCGCTGCTATCCTGCCGAAGCCGGGTTTGTCCTTGTAGGGCCCGAACTGTCCGTATCCGGTTACCCGCACCATGACTAAACCGGGATTGATCTCCTTGAGCTGCTCGTAGCCCAGGTTCCAGCGTTCCAGAGTGCCTGGCCTGAAGTTCTCCACAACCACGTCGGAGCTCTTCACCAGCCTCTTCACGATCTCCTGGCCCTGGGGCTTTCGCATGTCCAGGGTGACGCATCGCTTGTTGCGTGCCTCGATCCTCCAGATCAAAGCTGTGCCATGGTACTGAGGCCAGAACTTGCGCAGGGAATCGCCGGTGCCTGGCAGCTCCACCTTGATGACGTCGGCACCAAACTCACCGAGCAGTGTGGCGCAGTGGGGGCCTGCTATCACGGTGGAAAGGTCAATGACGCGGATCCCGTCCAGGGGACGCACCCCAAGACCGGTCCGAGACCGCTCTGTCTCCTTGGTCATCTCCTCTTAGATCTCCCTTCACTCCACTGTTTTCCCGATCTCGTCCAGCTGCTCCTGGCGGTGCATAGCTCTTACCAGCATGCGGGGACGCTGGGCCATCACCGCTTGGACCAGCTCGGCGGACACGGTCTCTACCCTCTCATCCACGGCTTCCGCTGCGGCCAGGGCTTCCTCCGCGGCAGCTCGAGGCGACATGGCCAGCCACTGGGGCAGATTCGAGTCGTCGTCGCTTCAGCTTAGAACGGAAATTGCGTATAGGATTATCGGTTCTAGCGAAAGGGCTTGTCCAGCGATCCCGACCCTGTAGCTGGCGACTCACGGCGCTGAGGACTGCAGTCGGCCCCTAATCGGGACTGACGTCTCTTTGGAGTCAGACTGAAGGTGCCGATTGTCTTTCTTAGGAGGTGAGCAAATCATGAGCGGCGGAGAGCTAATCACGCACCATCCCCGGGTTATAATATTGGTAACTCAGTGCGCTTGGTGCAGGGCATTGAAGGTGGGAGGACGGTACATCCACATCCCCGGCCTGTCGCTGCTGCATTGGCACCGCAGACTCGTCGTGCCCTTCCTGCCTACAATTGCGGTGAGTGCCAGCCACAGCGCATGCCCGAGTTGTGCGGAGAGGGTAATCGCCAACCAGAATCGCCGGACGGCGGTTGCGGCATACCTGTGTTACAGTCCAGCCCATAGCACTGAACAGCGACTACTGCCCCAAGATACGTGCCGTCGAGGCCCATTGGATCCAGGAGGGCGGCCAGCCCACGCTGCTGCTGGAGGGCCGCGCCCTCCCAAGCGCCCGCGTAGTTCTCGTTCCTGAGGTCCTCGCCCCACTTCACTCCTTTGTGTCTAGGCCCAGGTCACCATAATGGCGAAGGCGAGCAGCGCGAATATCGCCGAGTGCCCTATCTCTCCGAACCCAAGTTGCCTGAGGGTGGGCCGGTAGCCCCGGTGCCGAGTCGCCCATACCGCCTTGGCCAACAGCGGCACCAGGGTCAGCGCCGCCAGGGGTGGAGTCCACCCCATCATCGCCACGCCTGCCAGCAGGGCAACAGCCGTTGCTAGATATGCGAAGAGGGAGCGCTCCGAGGCTCTTCGTGGGTCGGTTCCCTCCGCCGGTTTACTTCGAGCGGGCGGACGGTAATACAGCCGCACGTAGAAGACGCTGGCCCCGGAGTAGAGGGAGGCGAGCAGCCAGAGGGCGAAGGCCCGGTAGTCCAGGCTCCCCGATGCCACGTAGTAGGCCGCCGGCCCGGTGGCCGATAGGGCGGCTATGGAGAGCAGGCGCGCCGGCCAGGTGCGGTCCAGCCTCCGCGCCTTCAGCGGCAGCAGCGATCCCAGCGCCACCGCGGCCACCGCGCCAAGAGGCAGCAGAGCCCACCGGTGATAGCCCAGCAGCAGGATGGCTGCCGCCGCCCCCCCGATTACCAGGTACAGCAGCAGCCTCTTAAACGCTTGAACCCTTCGCTCCCGAGCCTCCTGGTGCTTAAACGGGCTGGATAAGACCATCTCCGCTGGCCTGCTGCTGGAGAACAGGAACAGCACCGAGAGCAGCAGGAGGATTCCACCCCAACTCCATCCTCCCACCGAGGTGCCGATCAGGTAGGGCACCAGCCACATCGCCCAGGCGCCGTGCTCACGGGGGAGCATGAGTGCGCCAGCCTGATGGCGCGGGAGGCCTCCGCTGGACTGCTTGTCGTGCTGTATTGTTACGGCTGACATGTGATCTCGTAAGGACATGAGATCGCGCCTGTCGGGCAGGCCACTTCGCACTCCCCGCAGTAGTCGCAGTCGGTGTACAGCAGCTGCACCTTGCCGTCCTTCACCGCGAGGGCTTCGGCCGGGCAGGCCTTGGCGCAGGCGCCGCACCCGTTGCATTTGTTCAAGTCTATCACTGGTAGGATCGTGGTCCTGGGCTCCAAAGGTGTGCACCTCTTCCTAGAGCTATCAGCCGTCAGCCCTCAGCTTCCCTTGTAGTGGCGGGCCGGCGGTTTCTTGGCTTCTATTCGCTGGCCCTGTCCGCGGGAACGGGCCCACGGAGCAGCACCAGGTAGTCCATGACCAGGCAGAAGGCCGCAAAGAGCGCCAGCAGCATCAGCCCGATCGCATAGCTGCCTGTCAGGTCTCGCACCGCTCCCATCACCATGGGTGGGAAGAATCCGCCGATCCCGCCGGCGGCTCCCACCACCCCTGTGACGATGCCGGTGTTACTGGGGAAGTACTGCGCCACCAGCTTGAACACGGCGCCGTTGCCCGTTCCCAGCGCAGCAGCCAGCCCAAGACAGGCGACGGTTACTCCCACGATGTCGGGTGCCAGCGCCTCATAGGCGAGGACCAGCGCCAGGATCGGCGCGGCCGCGAAGACCCAGCTCAGTAGCCTGGCTCCACCGATCCGGTCCGCCAGGTAGCCCCCCAGGGGGCGGACCATGGTCGCCAGTACCACGAACCCCGCGGTCCTGAAGCCCGCGTCCACCTTGCTGAAGCCGAACCAGTCCACCAGCAGCTTCGGCAGGAAGACGGAGAAAACCACGAAGCCGCCGAAGGTGACGAAGTAGAAGAGTCCGAAGACCCAGGAGAGCCGTTGCCGTCTCACTACCTCCAGGCTCTGGGATATGGAGCTGGAGCGAACCGCCCCAGGGGCATCCTCGGCCATGATCCAGAACAGCAGCGCGACCACCAGCAGCACCGGGGCGAAGATCCAGAAGGCGTAGGGCCAGCCGAAACTTGCCGCGATCCAGGGTACCGAGTAGGCGGCCAGGGCGGTGCCGATGTTGCCTATCCCGTAGATTCCCAGGGCGGTGCCCTGCTTGCCCGCGGGGAACCAGCGAGAGACGAAGGGTACACCGACCGCGAAGGAGCTACCGGCAATTCCAAGCCAGAAGCCCCAGAACAGCATCATTCCGTAGGAGTTGACGAATCCCATAGCGACCACAGGGATGATACTGAACAGCATCAGGGCGGTGAAGGTGATCCGGCCGCCCAGTCGATCGGTGACGATCCCCATGGGGATTCGGGCCAGGGAGCCGAGCAGGATGGGCACCGCGAGCAGTACGCCCGTCTGAGTATCGCTGAGTCCATACTGCTTCTGGAACTGGGGGGCCAGGGGCGAGAGCAGGCTCCACACCGCGAAGCTGAGGGCAAATGCCACAGTGGCAAGGCTCAGGTTGACCCGCGCCTTCGATCCTTCCACTTCCATCGGACTCTCCTCTCTTCCAACCATCGGCTCTCAGCTATCGGCCAGAGTTCCAGGGTGGGGCAGAGCGTGGCGAGGGCCGCTTATACCCCTCTTCACAGGCAGTAGTTGTACCGCCTTGATGCGAATGAGGGCTCGGCCACTCGACCTGGGAGGGATGTTACCGAAGTGGCGAGGGGATCACTGTGACTTTTGTCTCCAATTATCCCTTCCGGTCTTCCCTCGCTCGCAGGTTCCAGATCACCGTCTGGTAGGGACGCCACAGGTAGGTGACGGGGATAGTGAAGATGTGGACCAGACGGGAGAAGGGGAAGATGGCTACCAGCAGGAATGCGTTGATGGTATGCAGTTGGGTGATGAGGGGAAGGGTAGCCGCGTACTGCACGTCGGGATTGAGCCGCAGCAGCGAGCTGAGGTATGGGACGGCGTTGGATAGGTACCACCAGGATCCCCACCGCTGGAAGAGGGCAGTGTACAGCCCTGCCAACACCTGGAACAGCAGCAGCGCCAGCAGTACGGCGTCCATCCTGGAGGTGACTGAGCGGGCGGCCGGCACACTCATCCTTCGGGCGATCAGCATGACGATGCCCAGCAGCGCGAACAGCCCGAGCCCGGAGGCGGCGATCTCGAGTATGTATAGCCTAAGCGGCAGACCGTTGAAGGCGGCGACTCCGCCCGGAATGGCCAGACCGATCAGGTGACCGATCAGAAGGATGGCGATGCCATAGTGCCACGGCACCGAGCCCCAGAACAGCTGTTGTCCCTCCAGCAGTTGGGAGGAGAAGCTGGAGTAGCTGAAGCGATCCCGATAGTAGCGGTACAGTCCACCGGAGATGGCCAGCGCGAAGGCCACGTATGGCCACACGCCGTACAGAAGCAGATCGAACATAGTCCCTCCCCATCGGTGCTTTGCCGCTATGTAGCGTCGGGGCTTGTCCCCGACGTCTGGCCCCGTCGGGGACAAGCCCCGACGCTACACTGGTCTGCGTGCTCGCGGCAGAGGGCCCTTGCGGCCTGGAGCAGCCCGCGGTAGCCGTTGCCCTCCTCCAACGCCGGCACCATCTTCTCCAGTGCGGGCAACAGCAGACGGCCGACTAACTCCATCTCGAAATCCGGATCCCGGGGTACTGCCAGGTAGCGCAGCAGCAGCGACAGGTGGTCCGGCAATTCCCCGCCCAACTCGAGACCGGCTTCTCGGTAACACTGCTTGAGCATCAGCAACAGAGCCCCCCGCCTGGGGTCATCTCCCAGCAGGTGAAAGCCGGCGTACAGACAGCAGGCCGGGGCGAGGTCGAAGCTGGCGCTGTAGATCTCCTCCAATCGCCCCGACGGAGTGGACGCCACGAAGGTGGTGAAGCTCTTCAACCCGTCCAAAGCCTCAGGGGGGGCACCGCCTGCCGACTCCAGGCACTCCCTGGCCTTTTCCGGTAGGTTGGCGGTCGGATACTCCAGCAAATCTCCCAGCCGGCCAAGCAACTCGCGCCCTCTGTCCATCAGAACCCCCTCCGAGGCGGCTCCCGCCTGCCCAGGCCAGTCTCACCCTGATGGATGTTGGGGTCCCCGGTCTCCGCGATAGGCAGCTCCCGCTGGTAGGGCGGGACGGCGTGGCGCTCGTCGGGGCCGGGCATTGCTGTCAGCTGGAAGATCGCCTCAGCCTCTTCGGCCGAGATGCCTGCCTTGGCCAGCGTTTCCTGAACCAGGGCCGGCTTCACGTCGTTCACGGTTTTGGAGCGCATGTACACCCTCACGGCCACCAGCCTTGCAAGCGCCTCGTGTACCACAGCCTGGTTTCCGGCCCCGAAGAGGCGGGCAAGGTAGCGGAAGGGCATCCTGGACTGCTCCAGCCCCGCGAACAGCTCCTCCACCTCCAGGTTGTACCCTCGCTTGCCCTGGGTGGCCATCACCGGCAGCAGGGGCGGGACGTAGAACAGCATCGGCATGGTGCGGAACTCGTCCCGCAGCGGCAGGGCGATCCGCCACACTTTGATTAGCTTGTAGACCGGCGAACGCTGGGCAGCAAGGATCCACCGGTCGTTGATCCCGTTGGCCCTGGCACCCTCGATCACGTCCGGGTCGAAGGGGTCCAGGATCAGGTTGCGGTGGGCATCTACCAGCTGCTCGTCTGGTCGGGATGCGGCGTATTCGATTTCCTCGGCGTTGTACAGCACTGGGCCAAGGTAGCGGATGCGGCCGACGCAGCTGTGGAAGCAGGCGGGGGCTATTCCGTTCTCCTGCCGGGGGTAGCAAAGGAGGCACTTCTCAGACTTGCCGGTGTCCCAGTTGTAGTAGACCTTCTTGTATGGGCAGCCGGATACGCAGAAGCGCCACCCCCGGCACTTATCCTGGCTCACCAGCACTATTCCGTCCTCGCCCCGCTTGTACATGGCGCCCGATGGGCAGGCGGCCACGCAGCCCGGGTTGAGGCAGTGGTTGCAGATTCGCGGGATGTAGAAGAGGTTCAGCCTCTCCAACTGGAACAGCTGCCTCCGCTCCTCCTCGGTCAGATCCACCAGGGCAGGGTCGTTGGCTGCGTAGATCGGCGACCCCCCCAGGTCGTCGTCCCAGTTGGGGCCGGCCTCGATATCCATGGGGCGGCCCGTGATCATGGATATGGGGCGCGCAGTGGGCTGGTCGTCGCCGGGCGGGGCATCGAACAGATCCCTGTATCGGTAGCTCCAGGGCTCGTAGTAGTCGTCCAGCGCCGGCAGGTAAGGGTTGAAGAATATGTTGGTGAAATCTCGGACTCTGCCGGCGGAGCGAAGGTGCAGCTTTCCGTCGCGCAGCTCCCAACCGCCGCGGTACTTCTCCTGATCCTCCCAGAGGGTCGGGTAGCCGGTGCCGGGCTTGGTCTCCACGTTGTTCCACCACATGTACTCGGCGCCCTTCCGGTCGGTCCAGAGGTTCTTGCAGGCGATGGAGCAGGTGTGGCAGCCGATGCACTTGTCCAGGTGGAATACGGTGGTGACCTGCGCTCTAACGTCCATGACTATCTCCCGAATGGCTGATAGCTACCAATTCAACTCCGGCAGCTTCCGCACGTACGCGAAGGTATCTCGGGTCACTCCCGTGGGCCCCCAGTAGTTGAAGGCGTAGGTGAACTGGCCGTAGCCCCCGGCCATCAGCACCGGGTTCAACCGCGCCCGGGTAAGGCTGTTGTGGGTGCCGGCCCGACGGTTTCCCCGCATTGGGGACTTGGGCACCGATATGGTGCGCTCGGGTGCGTGGTAGATCATGGCGATGCCCCGAGGTATTCGGGCACTCACCGCGGCCCTGGTTACCACCACGCCGTTGTCGTTGTAGGCCTCCACCCAATCGTTGTCCTTCACCCCCAGTTCCTCGCTGTCCCGGTCGTTAAGCCACATCGGCTCGACACCCCGCGACAGGGTGAGCATCCGATGGTTATCCATGAAGGTGGAGTGGATATGCCACTTGCCGTGGGGGGTCAGGATGTTCACCAGCAGGCTGTTTTGATCGCCCTTACTCCTCTCCAGCTCGTTCAAAACGGCGGAGCCGGGCTTCCCCTTGTAGGTGGGGAGATGCTCGCCGAACTCCAGGTAGAGCTGGTGATCCAGGTAGAACTGCTGGCGGCCGGTCAGTGTGCGCCATGGCACCATCTTCTCGACGTTGATCGCGAAGCCGGTGTAGGGGCGCCCGTCGTTGACTATGCCCGACCAACAGGGGCTCGTAAGGAAGCGCCTGGGCTGGGCGACTATGTCCGAGAATGAGATGTGAACCCCCCGGTAGCGCTCCGCCAGATCCGCCAGCGGCACCCCCACCTTCTCCTCCTCCACCTTGAAGGCGCGGTAGGCCAGCTCTCCGTTGGTCTCCGGCGCGAAGAAAAGCACCACATTGGCCGCGTCCACTACCTCGGACAGGGATGGGTAGCGGCCGCCGCCCCACTCCTCGGTCGCGCGGGTGGAGACCCACTGGTCGTACAGGTCGTCGGTCTTCCACTGGATGCCGTGGGTTCCCATCCCCTCATCGCGGACGATGGGCCCCAGGGAGATGAAGCGGTTGTAGACGTTGGGGAAGTCCCTCTCGGCCACTGCCATCCAGGGCATGGTCTTGCCGGGGATCGGCTCGCACTCACCCACCGCCCAGTCCTTGATCTCCGGCTGGGCGATCTCGTCCTTGGTGTCGTGCTGGAGAGGGGCGCACACCAGGTCCTTAACCCGGTCCGGCAGGTGGGTGGCGGCCATCTCCGAGAACTTCTTCGCGATCGCCTTGAAGATCTCCCAGTCGCTCTTGGACTCCCAGCAGGGGGGTACCACCTCGCCCATGGGATGGACGAAGGAGTGGAGGTCGGTGGTGTTGATGTCGTTCTTCTCGTACCAGGTGGCGGCCGGAAGGACGATGTCCGAGTAGAGGGACGATGTGTCCATCCGGAAGTTCAGGTCCACCACCAGGTCCACTTTGCCCTGTGGGGCCTCGGGGCGCCAGGCTACTTCGTGCACGCGACCCTCGGCCGCTTCTTCGGCGACCTCGTTGGTGTGGGTGCCAAGGTAGTGCTTCAGGAAGAACTCGTGCCCCTTGGCGCTGGCCATCAGGGCGTTACCGCGCCAGATGAACCAGAGGCGAGGCCAATTCTCGGGGGCGTCGGGATCCTCCATGGCGAAACGCAAGGGGGTGCTGAGTGCTGAGTGCTGAGTGCTGGGGCCCTGTTCGTGTGTCTCCGCGTCCCCGGATCTCCGCGCCTCAGCGTCTGCCTTGAGTTGGGCGACCACCCAATCCACGATCTGCTGGTCGGTGGTGGCGCCGGCAGCCATGGCCTGCTGGACCACCTCCAGGGGGGAGCGGTTGAACTGGGGGTAGAAGGGCAGCCATCCCATCCGAACGGCTTTAGCCTGCATGTCCATGGCGTGGCCCTGGGCGTACTTGCCGCCAGGGGGCACGGGGTGATAACGGGTGAAATCCCCCTCGTAGCGCCACTGGTCGCTGTGGACGTAGTGGTAGGAGGGGGCGTTCTGCAGCCTGGGTGAGCGGGTCCAATCCAGGGCGAAGGCCAGGGTGGACCAGGACGACACCGGCACCACCTTCTCCTGCCCCACGTAGTGGTTCATGCCACCGCCGTTGCGCCCCTCGCAGCCGCACAGCATCAGCGCCGTCATGGCCGCCCGGTACATCAGGTTGCTCTGGTACCACTGGTTCACCCCTGTGCCGATGATGATCATCGACCTTCCCTCGGTTCGCTCAGCGTTGGCTGCGAACTCCCGGGCGAAGTGGATCAGCGTTTGCCGGTCTATGCCGGTGAGCGGTTCCTGCCACGCGGGGGTGAAGGGCTTTGGGTCGTCGTAGCTCTCGGGGTAGTCGCCGGCCAGCCCGCGGGACACGCCGAACTGGGCCATGAGCAGATCCAGTACTGTGGCCACGGCCACCGTACCCTCGGAGGTCTCCAGGTACCTGACCGGCACCTCACGCACCGGCGTCTCCTCTTCCCCAAAGGTGGAAAGCTGCACCCGAAGCACGCCGTCGCGGCCGTCCATCACGGAGAGGGCGGGGTGAATGGGGCTGCCGTCGGCGCCGTCCTGGTGTAGCAGGTTCCATTTCCCCTTCTCCTCCCCCCAGCGGAAGCCCACGGTCCCGCCGGGCATGCGAGGGGTGTTGGAGAGCTCGTCTAGCACTAGGAATTTCCAGTCGCCGTTCTCCACGTCGCGGTACCGGGGCAGGGCGTTGGCCCGCAGCAGGCGGTCGGGCCGGTACACGGGTTGCGGGTTCTGAGTTCTGGGTTCCGAGATACCCGCGTTTCCGGCGGGGAGAAGCGTGACGAGGAAGGGGCAGTCGGTGTACTTCTTCAGGTAGTCGACGAAGTAGGGCACCTGCCGGTCGACGAAGAACTCCTTCAGAATGACGTGGTTGGCGGCCATCCAGAAGGCCCCGTCCTGGCCTGCCAGGACCGGAAGCCACCAGTCGGCGTACTTTGAGACCTGGCTGAAATCCGGCGACAGCACGACCAGCTTGGCGCCATGGTGGCGGGCCTCCACGACGAAGTGGACGTCCGGCGTGCGGGTCATGCTGAGGTTGGAGCCCATCACCACGATGTAGTCGGAGTTGTACCAGTCGGCGCTCTCGGCCACGTCGGTTTGCTCCCCCCACACCTCAGGGAAGGCGCTGGGAAGGTCCGCGTACCAATCGTAGAAGCTGAGGATGGTGCCGCCCAGCAGGCTCAGGAAGCGGGTGCCGGCGGCGTAGCTGAGCATGGACATGGCCGGGATGGGGGAGAATCCGAGCACCCTGTCCGGCCCGTGGCGCTTGATGGTGTAGATGGTGGAGGCGGCGATCAGTTCCAGCATCTCTTCCCAGCTGCTGCGGCGGAAGCCGCCCTTGCCCCGCGCGTGCTGATAGCTGGCCCTGGCCACCTCGTCTTCCATGATGGAGGCCCAGGCGTCCACTGGATCGGCGTGGCGCTCCCGCGCCTCCCGCCAGAGGTCCAGCAGAACCCCCCGGCAGTAGGGGTACTTCACCCTCAGCGGGCTGTATACGTACCACGAGGTGGAGATGCCACGCTGGCAGCCCCTCGGCTCGTAGGGAGGGATGCCCGGCTCAAGGGCGGGGTAGTCTAGCGCCTGGGTCTCCCAGGTGATTATGCCATCCTTGACAAAGACGTTCCAGGAGCAGCCGCCGGTGCAGTTGACCCCGTGGGTACTGCGCACCACCTTGTCGTGCTGCCACCGATTTCGGTAAAACTCCTCCCAGCCGCGCTGCGCGGGGTCCAGGATGTCGGCTATCCAGCTCATTTACTCCTGCCTCCTACCAGTTGCCTGCGCACCCCCGCGGAGCGTTTCGGCCAGGCGAGTCGCACCAGCCCCGCAAGAAGCAGCAGGACGCCCAGCCCGATCAGTGGAAAGGCGAAGCCCGGCGGTGCCGTGGTCTGCTGGGTATCGATTTGGGTCAGGAAGGCCACCAGGTCTGCCGCGTCACTATCCGTGATGGGGTGAGAAGCGAACGCCTCCGTCATGCCCGGGAAGGGAGGCGACTTTATGATGGATGTAACGCCGGCGGCGCCGGTCTTGGTGATGGCGTGAGTGAGATCCAGCCCCCGACTGCCGCCGCCCAGGGCCCCAACACCATTGGCGTTGTGGCATCCCAGACAGGGCGGCCCGCCGTTGGCCAGCGACTTCTCCCCAGCGAAGAGGGACAGGCCGTTGCTCGGGTTGCCCGGCGGAAGGGGCGCGGCGGCCTGGGGCGATGGGGACGCTCCCCCGCTCTGGGCCGCGATGTAGGCCAGCACCGCATCGGCATCGGTTCGGGAGATGCCCAGGTTGGGCATCGGTATGCCGTACTCCTTGACGAGGGCGGTGGCGGTGGGATCGCCGCTGGCGATGACCTTGTCGGGCGCGGTGATGAAGTTGACCAGCCAGTCGTGGGGACGTTG
>Ga0209014_10000112_pt1 | contig 42558 bp, 37 predicted proteins | sample BarGraNGADG00212_FD_184491 | JGI IMG/M metagenome (GOLD analysis project Ga0209014, IMG submission 184491) | Arctic peat soil microbial communities from Barrow, Alaska - Barrow Graham LP Ref core NGADG0002-212 (SPAdes) (version 2) | ecosystem: Environmental > Terrestrial > Soil > Wetlands >...
GGCTCAGTGGACGGTTTGAAGACTTCTGGGAACGGCGGTCAGTCACGGCGCGGCGGGAGGCCGCGTGATCTCATCTCACAAATCTGACGTGCGCCCGCGCCGGCTCGCCCATCACGCGCGCGGGTGGAACCGCTCGTAGATCGAGCGCAGGCGAGCGTCGAGCACGTGCGTGTAGATCTGGGTGCTCGAGAGATCGGCGTGCCCCAGCATCATCTGGATCGCGCGGAGGTCGGCGCCGCGATCGAGGAGGTGCGTCGCGAAGGAGTGCCGCAGCACGTGTGGGCTGAGACCGCGGGGCAGGCCGGCCTGGACGCCGTAGGTCTTGAGATTCTTCCAGAAGCCCACCCGAGACAGCCCCCCGCCGCGGCTGTTCACGAACATGCGCGGCGAAGATCGTCCCTTGAGGAGCGCCGGCCGACCGTCCTGCAGGTAGCGCTGCACCCACGCTACGGCCTGGTCGCCCATCGGCACGAGCCGCTGCTTGTCCCCCTTGCCGGTACACGTAAGGTAGCCGGCCTCGAGGTTCAGGTCCACGCGGCGAAGCCCGACAAGTTCCGAGACGCGCAGACCGGTGGCGTACAGGAGCTCGACCATCGCGCGGTCCCGGATGCCGCGCGGCGTCGAGACATCCGGTGCCGCAAGCAGGAGGTCCACTTCTTCGACGGAGAGGAATCGAGGCAGCGCCGGCCAGGCGCGCGGCGCCCGAAGGTCATCCGCGGGGCTCGTCTCGAGCCGGCGGTCGAGGACGAGGAATCGGTAGAAACCGCGGACGCACGCGACCGCGCGCGCCGCCGACCGCGGAGACAACCCGACGGACATCAGGTGGCGGACGAACGCCTCGAGGTCCTGGCGGGACATGCGCTCAACAGGCACTGCGGCGGCGTCGGCAAACCGCGCCAGCGCAACCAGGTCCCGGCTGTAGTTCTCGACCGTCAGCGCGGCCAGTCTCCGCTCGACGCGCAGATGGTCGAGGTAAGCATCGATGGCGGCCGCCGACTCGTTGGCATTCATGCCCGGGTAGCTTCAACCGGCGAGCGGTTGGGAGTCAAGCAGGGGACGCTGTGCTGGGGGGACGGAGTGCTCTGCCGCTGCCGTGCGGAGTCGTATCGTTTGACAGGGTGCGGGGAAGGGACTAGCATTCCGGCTTTCCCTCTGAGACTGGTTTCATCATGCCTGTCCAATCGAAGTGGCAGCAACTGCCAACCGAAGCGATCAATCCTGCCAGCCTGGCCATTGACAAGCTCTCGCCGGCGGCGATTGTCGACCTCATGGTCGACGAAGACCGCAAGATCATCGCGGCGGTTTCGAAGGAAAAGAAGCGAATCGCGCTGGGCGTCGAAATCATCAGCCAGGCGCTGAGGAAGGGCGGGCGTCTGGTGTTCGTCGGCGCCGGCACCAGCGGCCGCCTTGGCGTGCTCGAAGCGGCGGAGATCCCGCCGACCTTCGGCACTGACCCGTCCCTGGTGCGCGCCGTGATGGCCGGCGGCAACCGGGCCCTCATCCGTGCGCGCGAGGGCGTCGAGGACGACTACGAAGAGGGCTCGCGCTCGCTCGCCAGGCTCCGCCCGACGTCGAAAGACGTCGTGGTTGGGGTGTCGGCGAGCGGGATGACCCCGTTCGTCCGCGGCGGGTTGAACCGCGCGCGCCAAGCCAGGGCGAAGATCATCTTCGTCACCTGCTTCCCGGGGACCGAGTTGCAGACATTCGTGGACCTCATGATCGCGCCGGCCGTCGGCCCCGAGGTCATCGCCGGCTCGACGCGGCTCAAGGCCGGCACCGCCACCAAGATGGTTCTCAACATGCTCACCACGGCGTCGATGGTGCGGGTTGGCAAGACCTACGGCAACCTGATGGTGGACGTTCAGACCGGCTCGGAGAAGCTGAAGGATCGAGCCCGCCGGATCCTGTCGATCGTGAGCGGGATTGACTATGACGCCGCCGATAAGCTGCTGAAGCGCGCGCACTGGAACGTGAAGGCGGCGATCGTCATGCAGAAGACTGGCCGCGACTACCGACAGGCGCTGTCCAAGCTGCGGCGCGCCGACGACCTGGTGCGCGAGGCGATCGGGGAGGACATCGAGCCGCGCCTTCACGAGCTGCTCGAGTCCGCGGAGAAACAGAAGCACCCGACGCCGCACCCCTGACGGCGACAGAGGGTTGGCGCGCGGTGAGCGCGTCAGATGTACTGCGGTAGCTGCACGCCCCCGGCCAACTCCCCGAGCGCCAGGCGCACGGCGCCGACGGCGGGGGGCTCGAGAAGGCGTCGCACGCTCGCCCTCGGCGCCAGGTCCGGCAGTCGCCGGGTCGCCTCGGCCGCCAGCGACGGCAGGCCGAAGATTCCCCCAGACAACAGGAACGGGAACGCATCCTGCGCCATGTCCAGCCGACGCACGACGGATGCCGCGGCGAGGAACAGTTCGTCCGACGCCCGGGTGATGATGTCGGCCGACACCCGGTCGCCGTCCTCGGCGGCGCGCCCGACAAGCGGCGCGAGCGCGGCAATCGACGCGAGCGGAAACCCCTGGCTGTAGACCACTGGGCCGATCTGAATCGGCTTCTCGAGCTGGAGGTGCGTCAGGACCGCTGGCGTGAGCGCGGTTGCCGGCCCGCGACCATCCGACTCGCGCATCACCGCGGCCAGCGCCTGCCGCCCGATCCAGTAGCCGCTTCCTTCATCCGCGAGGATGTGTCCCCATCCTCCAGCGCGCGCGGCGCGGTTCTGCGAGTTGCGGCCAAACGCGATTGACCCCGTGCCGGCGATCAGCACGATGCCCGGGCCGTTGCCGGCGCCGGCCACCAGCGCGACGAGCGCATCGTTTGCCACGACCGTGCGCACGTTCCGCGCAATCCGCCGCATGATCCCACCGACGATCCGGTAGTCCTCGGGCCTGTCCGCGCCGGCCATCCCGAGGCCCACGACGGCTGGCGTGCTCTCGCGGTCACCCATCGAGTCCTCGATCACCTGGTGCAACGTCTTCTCGACGGCCAGCTCGCCCGCGGTGCTCAGGTTGGCACCCGGGCCGAGGGCCTCAGAGATCACGTGCCCGTCTTCGTCCGCGAGGAGGGCGTGCGTCTTCGTACCTCCCGCATCGATGCCAATCACGTACTGCATCCACGTTCTCCCATAACCCGGTCGAGCCGGAACCAAAGAGGCTCGGCCGGGTTATGAAGGGACTAAACCGTCCGCCCTGATCGTCGATGGGAGGATATGAGGGCGCGGCCCGGGTGTCAACCCTGGTTTGACAACCCGTACAGCGCCTGATAGTATTAAAGGTTTCTATGCATATTGTCGATGGTTTCCGCGAGCATCGTCACCCCTTTCGCCCCGCCTGGGTCGCTGCCGCCGCCGTCTCCGGGCTGCTCCTGGTCGTTCCGCTCGATGCCGTTCAGCAAAACACGCCGGTTCCGGAAGTGCGGGCGCTGTGGGTGACTCGCACCTCGCTGACGACTCCCGTCGCCGTGGCGGCGATGGTGAAGTCGGCGCAGTCTGGCCGTTTCAACACGCTGCTGGTCCAGGTCCGTGGACGCGGCGATGCGTACTTCAATGGCGGCTACGAACCGAGGGCGGCGGCGCTGGCCAGCCAGCCCGACTCGTTCGATCCTCTCGCCGAGACGTTGAAGCACGCGCATGCCCAGGGCATCCGCGTGCACGCGTGGATCAATATCGCGCTGGTCTCGAGTGCCGCTGCCCCCCCACCATCCCGTGAGCACATGGTGTACCGCCATCCCGAATGGCTGATGGTGCCGCGCGCGCTGGCGCGCGACATGGTGCTGATCGATGCGCGCAGTCAACTGTACCTGGACAAGTTGATGCGCTGGACGCGCGCCCAGAGAAGCGACGTCGAGGGGCTCTACGCCTCCCCGGTCACCGAGGACGCCGCAGATGCCACGGTCGCCGTCGTCGCGGACTTGATCGCGCGCTATCCGGTTGACGGCGTGCATCTCGACTACGTCCGCTATCCCAACGAGGAGTTCGACTACAGTCGCGGAGCCCTCGAGGCATTCAAGGCCGATACGCTGAACGGCCTGGACGCGGCGGCGCGGCGACAGCAGGAACGGGCGCTCGGCGCAGACCTGGTCGGATGGGCGGACGCTTTCCCGAACCGGTGGCGCGAGTTCCGGTGCCAGCGACTCACGTCGCTGGTCTCGAGGCTCCGTGAAAGCGTCAAGGCACGGCGACCCGAAGCGGTCTTCTCCGCCGCGGTCGCGCCGGATGCCCGCGAAGCCCGCACGCGTCGGTTTCAGGACTGGGGCTCCTGGCTCCAACGGAAACTCCTCGACGTCGTGTGTCCGATGGCCTACGCCACCGACAGCACCGTGTTCAGCGCCCAAGTGGCCGACGCCAGGCAGATGGCCGGAGGCAGACCCGTCTGGGCCGGCATCGGCGCCTACCGGCTCTCTTCGTCCGAGACCATCGAGAACATCCGGATCGCCCGCCGTCTTGGCGCCAGCGGTGTCATCCTCTATTCCTATGACAGCTTGATCAGCCTGCCTCGCGGCCTCGACTACCTGGCTCAGGTTGGGCGGGCCGCCTTCATGCAGTAGGCGGGGCGATGTCCGCGTTTCCAGGCGCGCAGCACGTCATCCAGCAGGCGATCGCGTCTCGCGTCACGCCATGCGCGGTGGTCGAGGTCGGGCGCCACTCCGGCGTGACGTGGCGAGTGGCGTCTGGCAGGCTGACCTACGATGCCGATGCGCGGGCCACGGGGACGGAGACCGTCTTCGACTTGGCCTCGCTGACCAAAGTGCTGGCAACCACTTCCCTGGCCATGCGCCTCGTGGACGAGGGCCGACTCGATCTCCAGGCACGGGTCGCAGACCTGCTGCCATCCTGGCGAGGCGTTGGTCGGGAGGCGGTGAAGGTCGCGGACCTCCTGGCACACTCCTCAGGGCTTCCAGCTCACAGACCGTTATGCCGATCCTGCGCCAGCCGAGAGGAATTCGAGCGGGCGATCTGCTCGGAGCCGCTGGAGTTCACCCCGGGAACCGCGTCGGTCTACAGTGACCTCGGGTTCATCCTGCTCGGGTTTCTGCTCGAGGATCTCGCGGCCGCCCCGCTCGATGTACAGTTCGAGCGCGTGCGAGACGCAATCGGCGCCTCCGCTGAATTACATGCCGGCACCGTCTCGGCCCCGGTGCCGCTCGAAGTACGGTATCGTCCCCCGGCCCAGTGGCAGGAGCGAATCGCGCCCACGCGATCGGAATCCGCTCAGCCTGGCATCGTGGACGATGGGAACGCCGCGGCTCTCGACGGCGTGGCCGCGCACGCAGGGCTGTTCGGCACCGCATCTGCCGTCGGTAGAATGGCGAGCGCTGTGCTCGGCGCGCGACTGGACGCAAACGACCGCCAGGCGATCGCCCGGCACGACACGGTCGTTCGCTTCACGTCGCGAGCCGGCGTCGCCGGCAGCTCACGCGCGCTTGGATGGGACACGATGCTCCCGACTTCGTCGTGCGGGACGCGGATGTCCTCACAAGCCTTCGGCCACACCGGCTTCACGGGTACGTCGCTGTGGATTGATCCCGTCGCCGATATCTACGTGGTTCTGCTCACGAACCGGGGGTACCCGGCTCCCCGCAACGCGGAAGGTATCACGGCATTGCGGCGTGCCGTGCACGATGCCGTCATGGACGAGGTGGTGGAATAGCCGGCACGAAGATTCTGCAAACCTTGGGCTGGTGGGACACGTCAGAAGATTCAGACCCCGGGCCGCTGCCCTTCTCCGCCTCGCTGTCCGCCGCGGCCACCACGCGAGCCCAAGCCCGGATCACCGAAGTCCATCGACGGGTTTTCGCCGCGCGGCCCAGTGCCCTGACCTCTCCGGCCACCCGGCATCCCCGGCCAGCCCTGACCGCCGGGCCCGCCCCGCCCGCCCCGCATACCCGGCCGGTCCTGACCAGGCCCGGTCATGCCTGGCAGGAAGAGAAACCGCCACTCGTTGTAATGCGTGGCGCCATCCAAGCTTCGGATGGACGTTTCGGTGCTCTTGCTCCGGACGCCAAGCACGCCGCCTCTCGGTCCGGCGGTCCGCGCGGCCTGTCCGGCCTGGGTCACGCCGCCCGAGCGGGACTCGAAGGTGGACGTGGTCGCGCCACCGCGCCCAGGGCCCTGGCCCTGAGGAAGACCGCCCCGCCCCTGGCCGATCGACACCAGGCTTCCCTGGTAGAGGATGTCGAACTCGCCGTCCGCGACCATCGGGTCCTTGTATTTCTTCCGCAGGAACTTCTGCTTGACCAGGATATCGACGTCGGCCGGATAGGTGGCGGCGTACTTTCTCTGGTAGAGCTGGATCGCGCGAACGTATTGGCGACCGCGGAAGATCAACTCCTCTTCCTTCTCCCGCTGCCCGGCCTGCCGCCAGGCCGGCATGGCGACAGTCATGGCAATCGCCAGCACGGCGATCGCCACCAGGAGCGCCGCCATGGCGTAACCGGACTCCCGGTTCTGCGCTTGACCGGCTCGGTTCATGTAGTACACTGCTAGCCAGTCTCCATGATACCAGACCTGCGGCTACACGGAATTGTGAGTGGACCGACGCGAAGCGCGCGGCGCCGCCGGGTCGTTCCCGTGATGGTGCTTGCGGCTGTGGCACTGCTCGTCGCGTGCGACAAGGTGCCCCTCTTCGCGCCGACCGGCACGACGATCAGGCTGTACACGAACACGCAAGTCCTGCCGATCAACGGCACGGCGGAGATCACCGCCAGCGTGCTCGAGAGCGGGGGCAACCCCGTGCAGAACGGCACGATGGTGACCTTCACCACCTCGCTCGGCACGGTCACGCCGACCGACGTGGCCACGTCGAACAGCAAAGCCACCGTCATCTTCAACGCCGGCTCACAGTCGGGAACCGCGGTCATCAACGCGTTTTCAGGTTCCAGTTCGACGTCCGGTTCTGCTTCGACCGGGACAGGCACGGCCCCGACCACGACCACGGGGTCGGGAGTCTCGATCGTGATCGGCGCGGCAGCCGCAACCACCGTGGTCGTCACGGCCAGTCCCTCCAGCGTCTCGCAACTCGGTGGCACGGCGACCATTACGGCGAGCGTGCTCGACAGCAACAACAACGGCCTCGCCGGCGTCCCGGTGTCGTTCACCACGGACCAGGGTTCGGTGGCGCCCGTGATAGGAACGACGAACTCGACCGGCCAGGCACAAACCACGCTGACCACCAACCAGACGGCGACCGTGACCGTGACCGCGGGTACCAAGACGGGAACGGCGAAAGTGACCGCGGTCGCGGTGCCGACGATCACCCTTACCGGCCCGACGACCACGCCGACGGCGGGTCTCACCTCCACCTTCACCCTGAACGTCACCGCCGGTTCCGGCTCGGCGCCGATCCGCAACGTCTACCTGGACTTTGGTGATGGCACCAACTTCAGCCTCGGCGCTTCCTCGGGATCGGTCAGCATTCCGCACGTTTACAGGGAGTCGGGGACGTTCACGGTGACGGCGATCGCCACGGACGCGAGCGGGCAGAGCACGTCGATGTCGATTCCCGTCGTGGTGTTCCCGGCTGTGCCTTTCACGCTGACGGTCACGGCACCGACCGGCAAGAGCGGCGTGGCAATGACGCTCACAGCGACGCCGGGCGCAGGAGCGCCGGTTATCGTCAGCTACGTCTGGGACTTCGGTGACGGAAAGTCCGCGACGACGACGATTGGTTCGGCACCGCATACGTACACGCTCCCGGCGGGAACGACCGTGGCGCAACAGTTCATTGTCACGGTGACCGCGACTGGCGCGGACGGCCGCACCGGTGTCGGCAGCGCCGTCGTGACCATCACGCCGTAGGGCGATACCCGCGGCGCGCCGGCGATCGTCAGCGACAAGTGGGACTTCGGCGATGGCACGTCGGTGACGATCACCCCGTAGGACTGGGGCAACTGCGAACGAGGGCCAGCATTGGCTGCCCTCGTTTGCGGCTGCACAGGCGGCTCACGGTTCACGACAGCGTACACAGGTAGGGGCGACCGTCTGGTCGCCCCTACCTGTGTACGCCAAGCCGAACCGATGGACGTGCCCCGCATCGAGCCGGCACGCACCGAGGGGCGACAACCGGTCGCCCCTGCAGATCGCACGCCGCTCCCACTCGAGGACGGGAGAGGCGCTGGCCCGGCCCCTTTGCCCCTGATTCACGACTTCGTACACACGTAGGGGCGGCCAACCGGTCGCCCCTACACCTCGAATGCCGCTACCACTCCGCGTAGCGGGTGCCGTCGATCGAGGTGCCGTCAGAACCGCTCTTCACGTTGAAGATTCCGACGTCGGCCGAGGGATTGCTGGGATCGGGCTCGGAAGGAATCGTTTGCCACGTTTCGGAGGAGTTCGTGATCGGGTCCTTGGGCACCTGGCGCAGGTAGCCCTCGGACACCAGGGTCGCGAGGTCGAGAGGGTACTTCGCTTTGTCCGCGTAATACTGGTCGATGGCATCGCGCATCCGGAAGAGGTCTTCCTGGAGCACCGCTTCCTTCGTGCGGACCACGGCGTTCCGGTACTGAACGACACCCATGCCGGCCAGCACCGCGATCAGCGCGACGACAACCATCAGTTCGATAAGGGTGAAGCCGGTCTCGGCCTGGCGCCGACGCCGCTCCATGGCGACTCTCAGCATCGAGATCACCAGTCCTTGTACTTCGTCCCGTCGAGCCCGGTGCCCGTGCTCTTCGTGAAGACGTCGAAAACGTTCTGGCCGCCCCAACTGGTGGCCTCCGTGTCGTCCTGGTACGACCTCATGCCCCACTCGTTGCTCTTCGTCATCGGATCGATCGGGATCCGGCGCAGGAACTTGAGCTTTCGGCCCGACGCGTCGTTGGCCACCCGGACGCCTTCGACGAGCGTTTCGAGATCCGGCGGGTACCCCTCCGCCCCGGCCTTGAGGTCGGTCGATCCGATGAGCCCCTGGTCGGCGGCGTCCTTGTAGCGATCGATGGCCACCCGCAACTCGCGCAGCGTCCGATGCAGCTCCACCTCGCGTTGCCGCTGGATGGTCACCTTCGCCAGTGGCAGGATTGCCGAGGCGAGGATCAGGAGCATCGTCCCAACGACCACCAGTTCGACGAAGGTATACCCCGACTGGCGCGTGTCCGCGCGCCACCACCCTCGCCGCTCGCTTGGTGCCCCCGGCCGTTTCCTCATCCTGGTCTCGTCAGCTCCTGACTTCACTTTACCGTGACCGTGGCCGGCGTGAACTGCAGCGGGATGTTCCCGGCTGGTCCGTTCGCCACCCCGCTGATGCGGAAGTTCACTGCTCCCGGCGCGACAGCCTCGAAGACGATGGCCGCCAGCGTGCCGCCGCCCGTAACCCCGAGGACGTCGCCGCTGCGACTGATCGTGATATCCACGCGTCCGGCCGCCTGATCTTCCTGGTGCGCAAACGCCGTGTTCGGCACGCCTGATCGCATGAAGCTCCCTTCCTGCAGCGACCGGAGCTTCAGGGCCGTGGGGTTGTACGTCAGCGTCAGGCTGATCGTCGAGACTCGCGACATGTTCAACGCCGACAGCGTCAGCGTGTAGGGGCCCTGGCCCACTCGCCAATCCGGTCCAGGCGTCGTGACCGTGACCTGCGCGGTCGCCGTGGTGCCTGCCGGCGGGTTTGCTGCCGGCGGAAGCGTTGCTGGTGGCGCGACCTGAGCGGCCGGCGGCGTCGGAGGCGGCGTGGCCTGTGCCGGCGGCTCTGCCGGCGGCTGCGCCGGCAGCATCATGACTGTGCCCGGGATCGGTGAACTGCCCGGCGGCACAACCGGCGTTCCCTGCGGCGTCGGTCGGCCCACAGGGGCGCCGCCGACAAGGGCCGCGCCCGGCGTGCCGTACGGCTGAGTGCTGATCGGCGGGCCCGGCGGAGCGACCACCGGCTGAGTCGCTGCCAGCGGAGTCGCCTCGGTCTGTGTCGCCGCCGCCTCGCCGGTCGAGGCAATCAACTCGGGGGCGCCACCGATCACCGGGTTCTGCGCGGTCCCGATGTAGATCTGCTGGAGGTTTCTCTCGGTGAGTCCCTGCGTGCGGATCACGTGCGGCGTCAGCAGCATCACGATGTCGGTCTGCGAGATCTGGCTCTCGTTCGCCGAGAACAACTGCTTGAGGAGCGGCACATGGATGCCGCCCGGGAAGCCGGTCAGCGACTTCCGCTCGTCGTCGCGGAGAAGCCCGGCGAGGAGGTTCGATTCGCCGTCGCGCAGGCGCATTCGGGTCGTGACCCTGCGCAGGCCGAACGACGGCAGGTTCTGCCCCGCGACGTTGACGTCGGCGCCCTTCGTGCTGCTCTCCACCTCGAGGTCCACGATGATGTCGCCGTCGTAGGTCACCCGCGGCGTGACCGACAGGTTGACGCCTACGGAGCGGTAGCTGTACGACGTCATCGGGTTGATAGCCGTGCCGCCGGACATCAGCGGCTGGAACGTCGTGGACGGGACCGGGATGTCGTCACCGAGATTCGCCATCATCTTCGTGCCCTCGGCGCCGCGCAGCGAGGGCTTCGCGATCAGCTTGGTGCGCGAATCGGACTCGAGGAACTTGACGACCGCGGACGGAACGCTTAGATAGAAGTCCGACGTATTGATGCCGTGCACCACCGAGTTGAGGTTGAACGCGCCGCTGCTGGTGGTCGCGGCGGCCGCCCCCGTGCCGCCCGATGCCGCACCCGTGCCTGGCGGCACTTCGGGCGAGAACTGCAGGCCGATCTGGTAGGCCGACAGGTTCAGCCCGTACGACTTGACGCGCGTGCGGTTGACCTCCAGGATCTCGACGTCAATCACCACTTCCGCCCGCGGCTTGTCGTTGTTCTGAATGACGCGCTCGGCGATGGCCACCATCGACGCGCTGCCGCGAATGGTGAGGCTGTTCGCCGACTTGTTGGCCTGCATCTGCGGACGGCTCTGCTGCAACCCCTGCCCGCCCAGGATGCCGTTCAACATCGCCTGCATCTCGGTCGCATCGGCGCCCGATAGGTAAAACGTCTGGATGACCTGGTCCTCGTACTTCAGCCGGTTCGGCTGGTTATCCGGGATGATCAGGATCGTCTTGGAATTGAGGATCTTGTAGAACAGGTTGTTCGAGGTCAGCACCAGTCTCAGTGCCTGATCGAGCGTGACGCCATCGAGATCGATCGCCGACTTGGTGTTCGTCTCGACGAACCCGCTGTCGAACATCACGTTGATGCCGCTGGCCTGCGCGAGGAAATCGAGGATCTGCTTGACGGCGATGCCGGCCGCGAACTTGAAGACGAGCGGCGCCCGGGAGGCGGGGTTGAGCATCGGCTCGGGCGTGGACTGCCTGGCCTTCTCCTTGAGCTGCTCTATCTGGGGCCGCGGGCGCGCGGCCTCGGCGCGGTCGCGCAGCACCTGCTCGAGTTCGGCGGCCTTCGTCACCGCGCGGCGGTTCGCCTGGTTGTACTCCGCCGCCTTCCGGAACTCGCCGATCGCGGCCTCGAGGTCGCCCTTCTCCTCGAACTCGCGGCCTTTGTCGAGGTGCACGCGGGACGCGGCCATCTTCGCCCGTTCGAGCGCAATCTTGTACTCGGCCGAGTTCGGGTCGGCCTGGACAGCTTGGCTGTAGTAGTTCACTGCCGCATCCCAGTCGCCTGCGCGGACGGCTCGTTCGGCCTTGCTGAGGGCACGCCCAGCCGCACACCCCGCGACCGCCGCGATCACCAGCACCAGCGCTACTGCTTTCCAGAGATCCGCTTTCAAGCCAGGCCTCCAATCGGACACGGGAGAATGGCGTCACTTCCGACCCGCCAGGAACGGTCCGTCCCGCGGCTACCCGGTCAGGCTCAGGCGCCGCTGGCCACGCCCGTCCAGGTAGGCAATGTCGATACTCTCGACATTGATCTTGATGATCTTGTAACGCCCTTCGACAACGTCGCCTTCGCGCCCGTAGAACACGTCCCGACCATCGGTCAGCGCCGCAACCGGCCGACCTGCGCCCTGCACGATTCCGACGAGTTTGAGCGTGATGAGGGGCGGCGGCGGCGGTAGCGGCGGCGGCGCGTTCGGATCCGGCGGCGGCGGCGTTGGTGTCACGACGCTCGGCGGTGGCGCCTTCGGCTGATCGCGGAACAGGTTTCGCCCCTTGTCCGCCGGCGCCGGCTTGGATGCCTTCAACGCCGACAGCCGCACCTCGGGCGCCGACTCCGCCCGATCGCGCGCGGCCGCGGACCGCGACCCCGCGGGTCCCGCCGCCGCGACAGGACCGACGGTCGCAGCCACGCCAGGACCGCGAAGTTGGTAGATCACCACCACCACCAGCGCGAGGAGGAGCGCCGCGAGCACCAGCGTCTGACGGGGCGGGACCTTAACTGGCATTGCCCGAAGCCTGGTAGTAGGTGGACAGCTGCAGCGTCAGCACGAGGTTGTTCGCCGCGTCACGCGTCTGGTCGATCGTGACGTCGTCGATGATGACGAACTCGGGCGCGGTTTCCAACCTGTAGACGAAGTCGCGGATGGCTTCGTACTGGCCCTCCAGCACGAGGGCGATCCGCAGGTGATCCAGGGCGCTGTCGCGCTCACGCCCTTCGCCGGCCGTCCGACGCACGATCCGCAGATTGCTCTGGCGGGCCATCTGCGCGAGGCCCAAGTACGTCAGGCGGCGAGCGGTACTGATGTTCGCCGGCAGGACCTCGCTGTAGAACGTCTCGAGCTCCGCCTCCGCCCGTTCCTTGCTGGTCGCCACGCCTTTCGCCGCCTCGAACTCGCGCACGGCCTCTTTCAGCGAGCGGTCGGCCCTGGCCGCACGATTGTCGGCGTCCGCCACTCGCGCCGCGAGCGGGTAGACGAACGCCGCGTAGACGCCTACGTTAATGACGAGGGCGACAGCCAGCAGCACGACGAACTTCCGTTGCTCGTTCAACACGCGTCGCAGCACGTTGATCAGTCCTCTCGCGCCGGCTTCGGCTTTGGGGCCGGAACCGCGGTTTCGACCAGGTACCACCCTTCGAGTGTCGCTTCGAGCAGCCCCTCCGGGTTCGTCGTCTCGGTGCGGGAGTACAGGTGCCGGAATGCGCCAGTGGTCTCGAGCTGCTCCACGAACTGCTCGATGTCCTCCGCGCGCCGCCCCAGGACGAGCATCGTCACCGTCATGTTGCCGTCCCGATCGGTGCTCGGCCGGATCGACTGGATCCGCACGTCGGCCGGCAGCGTGGCTTCGAGCCGGTTCAAGAGCTCCGTCCAGGAAAACGCGCGCTGGTCGATCAGGCCGTTGGCCTCGCGAGCGGCGGCCGCGACCGTCAAGAGTTGTGCGCGGTCCACGTTCTGGCGTGCGCGCTCGGCGTCGCCCCGCAGCGTGGTCGCCCGTCGCTCGGCGTCCTCGACATGCCCGAGGAGCTGCGTGTACCGGACGGACAGCGAGCGGTATTGCACCACGTTGAACACGGTCAGCGCGGCGATCAGCAGCGCCACGGCCCCCAGCACGAACTGAGCGGCGCGCTCGTTGTAGAACGGCCGGGTTGAGAGGTTCATGCGCAGCATCGGCGATTCCCTAGACTCCGGCGCCGGCACCGGCCAGCGCGCCCACGAGCGGCGCCACCATATTCAGCAGCGACGGGTCAGCCGCGATCCGATCCGAGAACCGCGCGATCCGCTGCGGATCCACGGTCTCCGTCCGAACGCCCAGCCGGGTGTCGATCTGCCCCCGGATCGCGTCGAACGTGGTCGGCGTCGGCGCGAGGTTCCAGCCTTCGCCGCCGCTTCCCGTGACGACCACGCGCGCGAACCCCGTACCGCCAAGCCGGTCCTCGTAGTACATCGCGGTCTGGTGAACGAGGTCCGGCAAGCTCTCCTCGCTCCCCTCGGCCCGGTTGCGGAAGAAGATCAGATCCTGTCCCCGGAGGATCACGATGCTGCCATAGTCCGGCGTGATGTGCACCAGGAGCCAATCCCCCGCAGGGGAGCCCTCGGCGCCAAGGACCGCGTTGACGAGGCTGAACGTCGCCAGGCCCACGATCCCGGCGTGCGCCCCGGCCTCCGTGCACACCGCCTCGTATTCCTCCACGACCTGGCGGCGCGCGAGTGCGACCACGAACTCCTGCCCGCCCTCGGGGCTGACGGCGCCGCGCGAGTAGGTGACCTGCGCCTCCTCGACCGGGAACGGAGCCGACTTCCTCACGTGCCAGCGGATCAACTGGTCGAGGTCCTGTGCGCGCGGAGGCACCGAATCGAGTCGCACCAGCGACACCTTGGCGATGTTGTCGGGCACGACCAGGGCGACCCGCCGCGGCCGGCCGCCCAACAGGCCGAGGATGCGGGTCAGCGCTTGGCTGACGACCCGCCGGTCGGCGATGTTCTGGCCATTGAGCGCGGGCGCCACGGCGCCGGCGGGCAGGGCCTCCATCGCGTGCGCCGAGACGACGGACGTCCCGCCGTGGCGCGCGATCGCGATGGCCGACACCAGGCGTGGGGCAATCTGCACCGCCACGGACGGCGCCGGGCTGGCGAAGAGTGAAGAGAGTGTCATTCGACGAACGTCACCTTGTTGATTTCCCGCAATGTCGTGACGCCTTGCAGCACGCGGTCAACCGCGCATTCCCTCAGGAAGCGCATCCCCTCGTCGCGCGCTGCCCTCTTGATTTCGGAAGTCGGGCGCCGGGCGAGGATCATCTCGCGGATCCGGTCCGACAGGTCGAGCAACTCGCAGATCGCCTGCCGCCCCTTGTAGCCCGTGCCGCCACACTCGATGCAGCCCTTCCCTTCGTAGAAGGTGTGCGTCTGCTCGAGGGCCGGGTCCATCCCCGATTCCTCCAGCAGGGTCCGGGTCACCTTCGACGGGCGTTTGCAGTGCTGGCAGATGGTCCGCACCAACCGCTGCGCGAGCACGCAGTTGAGTGCCGAGACGAACTGGTAGGCCTCGACGCCCATGTTCAGGAAGCGCCCGAGCACGTCGAGCACATTGTTGGCGTGCACGGTCGTGAACACGAGGTGGCCGGTCAGCGCCGACTGAATCGCGATCTGCGCCGTCTCGGGGTCGCGGATCTCGCCGACCATGATCTTGTCGGGGTCGTGGCGCAGGATCGATCGCAGGCCGCGCGCGAACGTCAGGCCCTTCTTCTCGTTGATCGGGATCTGCGTGATGCCGCGCAGCTGGTACTCGACCGGGTCTTCGATCGTGACGATCTTGTCCTCGGGCGACTTGATCTCCGAGAGCGCCGCATACAGCGTCGTGGTCTTGCCGCTACCCGTGGGCCCGGTCACCAGCACCATCCCGTACGGCTCGGCGATGTACTTCCGGAACCGCTTCAACTCGGTCTCCGGGAAGCCGAGGATGTCGAGACGCAGCTCCGAGAACTGCTCGCTGATCGACTCCTTGTCGAGGATGCGGATGACGGCGTCCTCGCCGTGCACGCTCGGCATGATCGACACGCGGAAGTCGATGGTCTTGCCGGGCACGCGCAACTTGAAGCGGCCGTCCTGCGGCACGCGCTTCTCGGCGATATCGAGCTCCGCCATGACCTTGATGCGCGAGATAATCGCGCCGTGGAACTGCTTGGCGATCGGCCGCATCGCCTGCTGCAGCACCCCATCGATCCGGTACTTCACGTACACCGCGTCGTCCTGCGTCTCGATATGGATGTCGCTCGCCCGCCGCTGGATCGCGGTGAACACCGTAGAGTCCACCAGCCGGATGATCGGGCTGATGTCGCTCGTCAGCTTCTCGACCGTCAGGGTCTCGTCGCCGTTCTCCTCTTCCTTGAGCAGTTGCAGCTGGAACCCCTCGGTCGCCTCCTCGAGCACGCGCTGCGAACTCTCGCTCTTCTTCAGGATTGATTCAATCGCCGAGCGCGCGCCGACGGTCACTTTCAGGGGCGCGGCCAGCAGCAGCGCCAGTTCGTCGATCATCGGCAGGTCCGTCGGGTCGGACACGACGATCACGAGCGAACGGCCTTCCCGGTGGTAGGGGACGAACCCGTACCGCAGCATCAGGTCCGCGGGGATCGAGCGAAACAGGTCGTGGTCGATCTGGAACGACTCGAGGTCCACGAACTCCAGCCCATAGCGCTCGGCCAGCCGCCGGGCCTGCGCCGTCTCCTCGGCGCGCTCCTCGCTGGCCTGCTCGACACCTTCCGCGTACAGCATCGGCGCGCCGGCAGCCGCCGGCGCCGCGGTCGTCGTCACCTGCCCGATCCCAGCGACCCTTGGTTCCACTCGGTTCCCCTTCCAACCCGTGTCCATCGAGCGACGACGGCGCGGCCTACGATGGCCCGACGACCGACGACAATTGGAACAGCGGCATGTACAGCGCGAGCAGCATGCCCGCGACGACGAGGCCCATGATGACCAGCAGCGCGGGTTCCACGAGGGTGACGAAACGCCCGAGATCCGTCTCGATCTCCTCGTCGTAGAAATCCGCGAGGCTGTTCAGCATCTCCTGGAGCGCGCCCGTCGCCTCCCCGACCTCCGCCATCTTGATGGCGACGTCGGGGAAAATCCCACGGTCCGCCATCGCCGCCGAGAACGACTCCCCTTCCCGTACGCGATCGCCAACCGTTACCATCGCCGCCGCCATGGCCCGATTCCCGATCGACTGGCTCGCGATATCGATGGCGTTGACCAGGGGGATCCCTCCCCCGAGAAGAGTCGCAAGGGTCCGCGACAGTTGAGACGTGGCAAACTTCCGGGCGGTCGGCCCGATCCCCGGAAGCCGCAGGATCAACCGGTCGAACCGCTCGCGCTGCCCCGGCCGCCGCAGCCAGGCGTTGACGCTGACTCCAGCGGCCGCGATCCCCAGCACCAACAGCAACAGCTGCGACCTGACGAACGCCGACAGCGCCACGATCCCCCGTGTCACAAGCGGCAGTTCGTGGTTGAACTGCCCGTAGAAGTCGGAGAATGCCGGCACCACCCGCACGACAATGATGCTGACGACGGCGAGCGACAGGACGAGCAGGACCGCGGGGTAGATGAGCGCGGAGAGCGTACGCCGACGGACCCCGGCGATCACCTTCGCGTAGACCACGTAGCGCCTGAGGACGTTCTCCAGGCTCCCGCTCTTCTCTCCCGCCATCAGCGACGCCGTGTAGATTCCCGGGAACAGCGCCCCCTGGGACGCAAACGCATCCGACAGCGCCGTGCCCGCCCGCACCTTCTCGTGGATGTCGTCGAGCACCGACTTGAACAGCGGGTTGCTCATGCGCATGCGAAGGATGTCGATGGACTGAACCAGGGGCAGGCCGGCTTTCAGTAGCGTCGCCAGTTCCTGGTTGAAGACGACGAATTCGCGAGCAGGGATACTCCGCCGCGAACGCAGGCGGGGCGCCCATCCCGCAATGGCGTGGCGGGGCTGCAACGCGAGCACGCACAACCCCTTCTGCTCGAGTTCGTGGCGCAACCGCGCCTCGCTGTCGGCGACGTACATTCCCTCGGTGACTTCGCCGCCCGGCGTCGACAGCCTACAGCGGAATTCCATCGCAAGCCGTGGAGAGATCCGTAATTGTCATGCCCTCAGGTGCGTGTGAATAGATCAACTTTCCTTGCGTGTCCCGCGCTCTTCGGATGTCGGCAGAAGCGTTCCCGGCGCAGGTCATGGCTTGATGGAACCGGCTATCGGGATACGACAGGCCCGAGTCGCCGCATCACTTGTCGGACGTAGTTCTGCGTCTCGGGATACGGCGGGATCCCACGGAACCGCTCGACCGCCGCCTCGCCCGCATTGTAGGCGGCCAGGGCCAGCGACAACTCGAATCGGCCGAGCAGCATCTTCAGGTGCTTGATCCCGGCCTCGATATTCGAGCCCGGATCGTACGGGTCGGACACGGCATAACGCCGCGCCGTGTCGGGCATCAGTTGCATCAGGCCGATAGCCCCTTTTCGGGACCGGGCGTCAGCCTGGTAGGCCGACTCCACCTGGATCACCGCGCGCACCAGCCGCGGGTCCACCCCCTGACGGCTCGCCGCCTGGTCGATGATCTCTGCATAGGGCACCGCCGCCAGCGGCCCGGCATCGGCGGCTGGCAGCGCCTCGGGCTCCGGGTACGCCACTTCGTCAGGCGCAATCCGGGTGATCAGCGAGGCCTCACAGGTGATCTCGCCGCCGCTGCGGAGCGTGAGGATCACCTGGTCGCCTTCCACGCGGTGAGAACGGGCGGTCATCGTGCGCCCGGTGCTCAGGAAGACGAGCTCTGCGGCACACACCCCGGCCAGCCCCTGCCAGGCCAGCAAGGCGACAGCCAAAACCACGATTGCCCGTCGAACGCCCTGGCGCATGCCCTCCCCGTGGACTGCCCGCTGTCAGCTGTCTGCGGCCCGCTCTTCGCTCGTCGGGCTACCGTGCCTCGACGAACGCGTGGAACACGCACAACCCCAGTTCCCGCTTGTCGTTCTGGCCCCCCGCTGTCACAACCGCCGGGACGAACGTCCTGTCGAGGCTCAGCTTCAGCTCCACCTGTTCCCCCGTGCCCAACTGCGTCACCGTCAGCGGAATCCGTCGAACTTCCCCGGCTCGGCCGACCTGGAAGGTCTCGACGACGTTACCGCCGATGCTGACCGTCACCGTCTGCGCCTCGGTCATCACCTTCGGCTGGCCGCTGTAGTCCAGATAGAACATGGAGTTCCGCTTGGGGTTCTTGAGCGACAGCGTCGCGTCCTTCTTCGTCCAGTGCCATTCGTTGCTGGCGTTGTCGGCCGCGATTTCCGCCAGGTGCCAGCCATCCTTGAACGTGAGATAGATGCTCTCGGTCTGCGGGGCCACCTGGATCTTCGCGACCTGGTAGGCCCGCTGCCCCTTCTCGGTCCCCGCCAGCGGCAGGCGCTTGTTGCCGTTCCCGTACAGCCCAACCTCGATCGCCGCGTCGCCAACATACGGATAGACGGGGACGAACAGCAACCGGTTGTATTTTATCGTCTGACCTGCCTTCCACTGCGTCGTCGGCGTGGGCGGGAAGTGGTCGTCGGTCCACATCAATTCTTCGTCGGCATCAACGAAATGCACGAAGACCCGGTAGTTTTCGGCGAACGCCGGGGCATCGGCTGCTACCTTGAACTCGTAGGTGAGTTCCAGCGGACTGCCGAGGGGCACCCGCGTTTGGCTGACCGTGAGCGACGGCGTGGCGACCGGGGGCTCGTTGGCCGATTTCCGACAACCGCCGACGGCCACCGCCAGGACGATAAGCGCACACACGAGCAGGCGAGTCTTCATGGCAGGTTCAGCTGGCCTAGTACAGAGAAGGCAACGGATCAGTCATATCTATCAAAGCATCATATAGTAACGCAGGTGTCTGAAGCCGGGCAAACTGAGGTGTGGCCGGCAGGGTGGAAGCCGAGACTGATATTCCTTCGTGCTGAACCTGAAGGACTTGCAGGCGTGAAATGGTTGACCCGGTCCGCCGCCCGGTGGTATGGTTCGGCGAGGCGACACACTCAATCGGGCTGGCGACGCCCCCCGCGCGCCGTCTCGAGAACTCTGGTCCAGCCATGCCGGCTGGGCCCTGCCGGGGAGATGACATGGTTCCACGTTGCGCGCGGCTAGCGCTGGCACTGGCGCTGCTTACCACGACGATCGCAGGGTGCTCGGCGCGATCCCAGGCGCACCTCCCGGTCACGGCACCGCCGCCCAAGACGGGGCAACAGTCGATCCCGGCCCCGCCGCCGGCTCCTGCGCGGGATCCGATTGCGACGCTCGTCGCAACGTCGCAGAGACACTTCGACAGCGGTCAGCAGGAGCTGTCGATCGGCCACCTCGAGCGCGCCAGAATCGAGTTCGACCAGGCGATCGACGTGCTGGTACAATCTCCCTACGGCGCCCGTTTCGACGCTCGACTTCGCGAGCACTTCGACCGGTTGGTGGATCGGATCAGTGCCTACGAGGTGACGGCGCTGGCCGAAGGCGACGGGTTCACCGAGAAGCGCTACGAGCCGGCGTCGATAGACGCGCTGCTCGAGGAGTCCACCTTCGCTCCGGCGGCATCCTCACCGGAAACGAAGAAAACCGTCGCCTTCGATCTCAAGAGCACCTCTCACGACATCGCCATCCCGCTGAACGCGCGGGTTCTGGCGTACATCGAACTCTTCCAGGGACGCCTTCGCGACTGGTTCACCACCGGCCTCGAGCGCGGCGCGCGCTATCTCCCGATGATCCAGGACGTGTTCCGGGCCGGGGGGTTGCCGCTCGATCTGGCCTACGTGCCGCTCATCGAGAGCGCGTTCAACCCGAACGCGGTCTCCCGCGCGAAGGCGAAGGGCGTGTGGCAGTTCATGGCCGGCACCGCGCTCGAGCATGGCCTCAAGCGTGACTGGTACGTGGATGAGCGGTCGGATCCGGAAAAGGCGACCCGCGCTGCGGCCAACTACCTTCGGGCGCTCGTCCTCGCCTTCTCGGGCGACTGGCACCTGGCACTCGCCTCCTACAACGGCGGGCCCGGCCTGGTGCAACGGGCGGTAAAACGGGCCGGGATGGCGGATTTCTGGGCGCTGGCCGACCGGCAGAAGGCCCTCCCGCGGGAAACCCGGGAGTACGTGCCGATGATCCTGGCCGCCATCGTCATCGCCCGAAACCCCGCTCAGTATGGGTTCGACCTCTCGCCACAGGCACCGCTCGACTACGAGAAGGTCAAGGTGCCCCGGCCGGTCGACCTCCGGAGGATCGCGGAGTGGGCCGGCACCACGGTCTCCGAGATCCAGGGGCTGAACCCGGAACTGCGGCGATGGACGACCCCGGTCCGGCACACCGACTACGAGATCAAGGTGCCGAGGGGAACCGCGGCAGCGCTCGAAGCGCGCCTCTCGGAACTGACTCCCATCGATACGGCATCGCTGAAGTGGTACACCGTCAAGCGCGGGGACACGCTGGCGACCATCGCGAGGAAACTGCTGGTCAACCGCACGGACCTGGCGGACGCGAACTACCTCTCCACCAAGGCCCTGGTCAGGCCTGGCCAGAACCTTGTCATCCCGGTGGATCCCGCGCTATTGCTGGCTGGCCGGCCGGACAGGCCCGCGCCGGTGGCCGTGGCAGAGACCCGATCGGTCGCGCCGGAGGAAAAGGCGGTGTCGCGGGCGACATCCGCCGACCCGGTGAACAAGGTGAAACTGACCCACCAGGTCAAGCGCGGCGACACGCTGTTCTCGGTCGCGCGGCTCTACCGGACAACGGTGGCGTCGCTCAAAGCCTGGAACCGGCTGACCAGAGACTATCTGATGCCGGGCTCGCGCCTGACGGTCTTCGCGTCGCGCAACAATCATCAGCGTCCATAACCCGGTCGAGCCGGAACCAAAGAGGCTCGGCCCATTCTGCTCAGTTTCTGCCACGTCCTGAATGCCCCGTAGCGCAGATTCATCCTGACCCGAGCATGGGCGATGCGGCCCGTGTCGCAATTCCCGTTCACCCTGCCTATTCGTCGGGCGGCCGATCTCTTGCAGATGAGATGCGCCGTGCTCGCCTGCCTCAGAAGCGCCGCGGTCTTTGGCATCGAAGCCTTCCCCGTCCACGTCGAAGTGGACGTGACGTTCGGCCTGCCGTCGTTCACGCTGGTCGGCCTGCCAGACCCGAGCGTCCGTGAGAGCCGGGACCGTGTCCGGAGCGCCATCCGCAACTCAGGGTTCGACTTCCCCCCACACCGCATTACCGTGAACCTCGCCCCCGCCGACGTGCGCAAGGCGGGCTCCTCGTTCGACCTGCCGATTGCGCTTGGTATCCTGGCCGCTACGGGCATCGTCGAACGTCGGCGGGTGGACGACATCGTGCTGCTCGGCGAACTGTCGCTCGACGGGGGCATCCAGGCGACCCGCGGGGTGCTGCCGATAGCGGCGGCCGCCCTGAAGGACGGGGTGAACGCCATTCTCTTGCCGACCGCCAACGCCCTCGAAGCGGCTGTCGTTGAGCGACTGGGTGTGATCCCTGTCGATTGCCTGGCCGATGCCGTCATGGCCCTGAACGCCCCGGGATCGATCACACGAACCGCCCCGCCGGCCCCGGTGACACCGCCGGCAGGACCGGCGCGGGACTTCTCCGAGGTGCGGGGCCAGTCCCTCGCGCGACGCGCCCTCGAGATCGCGGCGGCTGGCGGACACAACCTGCTGCTGATCGGTCCCCCCGGCGCCGGGAAGACGATGATGGCGCGACGGGTGCCGGGCATCCTCCCGCCCCTGTCGTTCGAGGAGGCGCTGGAGTGCACGTCGATTCACTCGGTGTGCGGGCTGTTGCCGCCCGGCGTGGGCCTCCTGCGCGAGAGGCCGTTCCGCGCGCCGCATCACACCGTGTCCGACGTCGCCCTCGTCGGCGGCGGTACCCTTCCCCGCCCCGGCGAGATCAGCCTGGCGCACAACGGCGTGCTGTTCCTCGACGAGATGGCCGAGTTCGACCGGCGGGTGCTCGAGGTGCTCAGGCAACCGCTCGAAGATGGATTCGTGACGATCGCGCGCGCGGCGCGGACGGCCGTCTTCCCCTCACGGTTCATGCTCGTGGCTGCCATGAACCCATGCCCATGTGGCTTCCTTGGCGACGAGACCCGCGTGTGCCGGTGTACGCCGCCCGAAGTCTCTCGATATCGCGGACGTCTCTCGGGCCCGCTCCGCGACCGCCTCGACCTGATCGTGGAGGTTCCCGCCGTGCCCGCCGCCACGCTCGGCGAGGATCCCCAGGCCGAGCCGTCCTCGGCCATTCGTGACCGCGTCCTGCAGGCCCGCGAGCGCCAGCAGGATCGGTGCGCGAGCGCCGGCGTCCGGGTGAACGCGGAGTTGCAGGGACGATCGGTATGGCGGCAGTGCCGTCCGGACATGGCCGCCAGGCGACTGCTCGAGCAGGCCGTTCAGCGTCTCGGGCTGAGCGCGCGCGGGTACGACCGCGTCCTGAAGGTTGCCCGGACGATTGCCGATCTGGCAGGCGCCGACTCGGTGGGCGCGCTGCATGTGGGCGAAGCACTCCAGTACAGAGTGAACGATGACGCCAGGGAAGTCGTGCGCATGTAGGACGTCATGCCATGCCGCAGTATGACGAACACCGCGACGGGTGTATCGTCCGAGCACTTGCACCGCCTCAGCGCCCGGCCGCGATCCAAACTCCCGGACGAATTGTCGGGGAGTTCGTCTTCGCGCTTTGTTCGCTCGCAACGATTTCCGTCTTGGGAACACAGCCGTTCCTGTGATAAAGTCCAGCGCTTGGCGACCGTGGCGGCGTTCTGGGCCGGCCGATTCAGGAAACGCTGAGACCTGTCACATCGCGGGAGTACCAGCCGGGTGAAGTCGAGACGCTATACCATCGTCATCGCGGACCGCACGACGGGCGTCGTACGACGGTGGACTCTCAGCCTGCGGCCGACGCTGACGATGCTGGCCGTAGTGTTCAGCCTGCCGGTGCTCGTCGGGCTGGGCACTCGGTGGAGTACGCTCGCCGAGCTCAGCAACATCCGGAAGACGGCCGCGTCTCTGCAGCTTCAGAACGAGAGCTTCCGGGCGATGACGGCCGAGCTGACGGACCAGGTTGAAAGCGTGCAGGCGGCGGTCGGCGACCTCAGCGAAAAGGCCATCCTCGACCCCGATTCGGCTCGCGCGCTGGCGAAGCTGCCCGCCGCGGTCAGGTCCCGTGCCATGGGCGGCGGCTCCACTGCCACACCCATCGCCCGTTCCGTCCTGTCCCCGACACTTGCCTCACCGGAAGATACGTTTGGCACTCTCCGCTTGGTCCTCGGACGCCTGACGAGTCGCCTCGAGCTTGCGCAGGGGGATCTGGATCGCCGCGCCGAATTGCTCGGCGCCACGCCGTCCATCTGGCCGGCCCGAGGCGCGCTCTCTGCGACCTTCGGGATGCGGGAGGACCCGTTCGGCCGGGGACGTGCAGCCCACACCGGCATCGATATTTCCGCCGACAAGGGGCAGCCCGTCTACGCGACCGCGGACGGCACCGTGCAGTCGGCAGGCTGGAATGGCGACTACGGCAACGTGGTAGCGATCAACCACAATTTTGGCCTGGTGACCCGATACGCGCACCTCTCCGCGTTTTCTGTTCGGCCCGGAGAGCGCGTCGAACGCGGCCAGGTGCTCGGGCAGGTTGGTGCGACCGGTCGTGCGACCGGCCCGCACCTGCACTACGAACTCCTGGTCAACGGTCAGCTGACGAATCCTCTCGCGCTGCTGACCGGCAATCGTCGGCCGTAGGTCCACCGCGCCCGCGGGCCGTGCCGTTGCCTTGACCGATCCTGCGGACCTCTCCTACAATCTGTGGATACCCCCGTCGTCACACAGTCTCTCCTTACATGCTTGGTGTTCTCCTCGCTAAAGTCATCGGAACCCAGAACGAGCGCGAACTGAAACGTGTCGCGCCGATCGTCACCGCGATCAACGGCTTCGAACCGTCGATCCGGCCACTCAGCGACGACCAGTTGCGCGCGAAGACCGTCGAGTTCCGCGAGCGTTCCGCCAAGGGCGAAGCGCTCGACGAGCTATTGCCCGAAGCCTTCGCGGTGGTCCGCGAAGCGGGGCGGCGCACGTTGAACATGCGCCACTTCGACATGCAGCTGGTCGGCGGCGTGGTGCTCCACCGGGGCAGGATCGCCGAGATGAAGACGGGCGAAGGCAAGACGCTCGTCGCGACGCTGCCCGCCTACCTCAACGCGCTCGAGGGCAAGGGCGTTCACGTCGTCACGGTGAACGACTACCTCGCGCGCCGCGACTCGGAGTGGATGGGGCGCGTGTACCGCTTCCTCGGACTCACCGTCGGCGTCATCCAGCACGAGCTGACCGACGTCGAGCGGCAGGTGGCGTACGGGTGCGACATCACCTACGGCACCAACAACGAGTTCGGGTTCGACTACCTGCGCGACAACATGAAGTTCGAGCTGGCGCACTACGTCCAGCGCGGGCACCATTTCGCGATCGTGGACGAAGTGGACAGCATCCTTATCGACGAGGCGCGAACGCCGCTCATCATCTCGGGGCCGGCCGAGGAATCGACCGAGCTGTACTACGAGGTGGACCGCGTCATCCCCCGCCTCAAGGCCGGGGCAGTGACGCACGGCGACACGAAGGCCGAGGATCGCGAGGCGCTCGAGGCCACGGGCGACTTCATCGTTGACGAGAAGCACAAGACCGTCACGCTCACCGAGGGCGGGATGGCGCATGCCGAGACGCTGCTGGGCGCCCGGCTCGAGCCGGGCGGGCTGTACGACCCGGCCAACATGCCGGTGCTCCACCACGTCAACCAGGCCCTCCGCGCGCACTCCCTCTTCCGCCGGGACGTGGACTACATGGTCAAGGACGGCCAGGTGGTCATCGTGGATGAGTTCACCGGCCGGCTGATGGAGGGGCGCCGCTGGAGCGACGGGCTTCACCAGGCGGTCGAGGCCAAGGAAAAGGTGAAGATCGAGCGCGAGAACCAGACGCTCGCGACGATCACCTTCCAGAACTACTTCCGGAAGTACAAGAAACTGTCGGGGATGACCGGCACGGCCGAGACCGAGGCCGAGGAATTCGGAAAGATCTACAACCTCGACGTGATGGTGATTCCGCCCAACAAGTCGCTCCGGCGGCTCGAGGAACCGGACGTCATCTACCGCACCGAACCGGAGAAGGACGCCGCCATCGTCTCGGACGTGACCGAGAAGCAGGCCGAGGGACGCCCGGTCCTCGTTGGGACGATCTCGATCGAGAAGTCGGAACGGCTGTCGGTCATGCTGCACCGACGCGGCGTCAAGCATGTCGTTCTGAACGCCAAGTACCACGCGCAGGAAGCGGAGATCGTCGCCCAGGCCGGGCGCCGTGCGACGGTCACCATTGCCACCAACATGGCGGGCCGTGGAACCGACATCCTGCTCGGCGGAAACGCCGAGTTCATGGCGCGGCAGCAGTGCCTGGCCGACGAACTGGCCGAGAAGCTGCCGAAGGGCCAGGAACGCTTCATCGACGACGACGAGACCGTCTACTTCTACCACATCGAGCATTTCTACCGCGTCGGCCGGAAGGATTGGGATCGCATCTTCGAACACTTCAGGCGGCAGACGGACGCCGAGCACGACGAGGTCGTCCGCCTCGGCGGGCTGCACATCGTCGGGACGGAACGCCACGAGGCGCGCCGGATCGACAATCAGCTGCGCGGGCGTGCCGGCCGACAGGGGGATCCCGGATCGTCGCGCTTCTACCTGTCGCTCCAAGACGATCTGATGCGAATCTTCGGCTCCGACCGCATTTCGGGACTGATGCAGCGCCTCGGCATGGAAGAAGGGGTGCCCATCGAGCACAAGATGGTCACCCGCGCGATCGAGCGCGCGCAGAAGCAGGTGGAAGCGCAGAACTTCTCCGTGCGCAAGCACCTGCTCGAGTACGACGACGTGATGAACAAGCAGCGGGAGAGCATCTACTCGCTGCGACGGGAGGTCCTCGACGGCCGGATCAGCTTGGACGATGAGACGGTGGACAGCCGCCAGTACTTGATGGAACTGGCGCAGGGCCTGCTCGATTCGACGGTCGACACCTTCTGCAGCAAGCAGATGGACCCGGCGGAATGGGACCTCGACGCCCTGCAGCTCGAGGCGACCCGTCTGTTCGCCCTCGATGGCGGCGACTTCGGCATCGTCGGGTTCCAGGCCGGCAAGTCGATCGACGAGGTACGCGAGGGGCTCTGGGCGCGCGTCCAGAAGCGGTACGAAGACAAGGAGCAGCAGATCGATCGCGAGATTCTCCGCCGCATCGAGCGCGACATCATGCTGCAGATCGTCGATGTCCAGTGGAAGGACCATCTCTACAGCCTGGACCACCTCAAGGAGGGGATCGGGCTCAGGGGTTACGGGCAGCGCGACCCGCTCGTCGAGTACAAGAAGGAAAGCTACGCGCTCTTCCAGGACATGAAGGACCGGTTGGACGAAGAGATGGTGCGCTACCTCTGGTGGCTGCGCCCTATCGCGTCGGAAGAAGCCCCGGTGGCCCGTCGTCCCGCCAGGCGGTCGGCCCCGATGACCCTGAGCGGCGGGAGCGGAGATGCGGCCTCCGTGTTCAACACGGCCCCCGGAGCCTCCGGGAGGAAGCCCGAACGCACCGGCGGCGACGACGTCGTCAAGACGGTGCGGCGGGATGAGCCGAAGGTAGGCCGGAACGATCCGTGCCCGTGCGGCAGCGGGAAGAAATACAAGAAGTGCCACGGCGCCGGGCAGTAGGACCTCAGCACAGGACCGGCATCCATGCCGGTCCGCGACACTGGAGCGCCGGCGCCGACGCCGGCCGACACGAGGATCACGCGCGATGGAATTGAAGACCGCGACACCTTCCATGCTGCGGGCTGGAACGGAACTGGCCACCGCCCTGACGTTCGACGATGTGCTGCTGGTTCCTCGACACTCGCAGGTCCTGCCAGCGGGCGTGGACGTGAGCACACAGCTCACGCGCAATATCCGCCTCAACGTCCCGCTGCTCAGCGCCGCCATGGACACCGTCACCGAGTCCGGCCTCGCCATCGCCATGGCGCAGCATGGCGGCATCGGCGTCATCCACAAGAACCTGACCGTCGAGGAACAGGCCGCCGAGGTGGACCGGGTCAAGCGGTCGGAGAGCGGCATGATCGTCAACCCGATCACGCTCTCCCCGACCAACCTGATCTACGAGGCGCTCGGCCTGATGAAGAAGTTCCGGATCTCAGGTGTGCCGATCACCGAGGACGGCAGCACGGAAGGACGGCTCGTCGGGATCCTGACGAACCGCGACCTGCGGTTCGAGACCAACGTGGACCGGCCGATCTCGGACATCATGACCAGCGAGAACCTGGTCACGGTTCCCGTCGGGACCACGCTGGACCAGGCGCGCGAGATCCTGCATCACCACAAGATCGAGAAGCTGCTGGTGGTCGATCAGCACTTCCGGCTGAAGGGGCTCATCACCGTCAAGGATATCCAGAAGGTCATCAAGTACCCGGCCGCGTGCAAGGACGCGCTGGGGCGCCTGCGCGTCGGTGCGGCGGTGGGCGTGGGCAAGGATGCGATGGCGCGGGCCGAGGCGCTCGTCGCCGCGCATGTCGACCTACTGGTCATCGACACGGCTCACGGCCACTCGCAGAAGGTCCTCGACGCGGTCGAGGAACTGCGCCGTCGCTTCCCCGACGTGGACCTGGTGGCCGGCAATGTGGCAACGGCCGAGGCGACCGAGGACCTGATCAAGCGCGGCGTGGACGCGGTGAAGGTGGGCATCGGCGCCGGATCGATCTGCACCACGCGCGTGATCGCCGGCATCGGCGTGCCGATGATCACCGCCGTCCTCGACTGCTCGCGGGCCGCGGCGCCGCACGATGTCCCCGTCATCGCGGACGGCGGCATCCGGTTCTCGGGCGACATCACGAAGGCGGTGGCGGTGGGCGCGAGCGCCGTCATGATTGGCAGCCTGTTCGCCGGAACGGACGAGAGCCCGGGTGAGGTCGTGCTGTACCAGGGCCGCAGCTTCAAGGAGTACCGGGGGATGGGCTCGATTGGCGCGATGCGCCGAGGCAGCCGCGATCGCTACTTCCAGGACGAGTTCGATCTCGCTGCCCCGGACCAGGAGACGGGCGAAAAGCTCGTGCCCGAGGGGATCGAAGGCCGCGTGGCCTACAAGGGCAGCGTGGCCGCGATGATCCACCAGTTGGTGGGCGGCTTGCGCGCCGGGATGGGCTATTGCGGCTGCCCGAACATCGCACAGCTCCATGTCGACGCGCGCCTGGTGCGCATTACCACCGCGGGCATGCGCGAGAGCCACGTGCACGACGTCATCATCACGAAGGAAGCCCCGAACTACCGGTCAGAACCTTAGGGGTCAGCCCGTCGCCCACGTCGGACACGCCGACGACCTCCCCCCCCCGGAGGAAGACACGCGTCACGCGCGCCGCCAGCGACGTGGTGACCTCGTAGTTGATGGTGCCCGCCAGACGCGCCACCTCCTCGGCGGGAATCCGTGCGGACCCCTGGCTGCCAATCAGGACCACCTCGTCGTCGGTCCGGACGTCGGGAATGCCGTCCACGTCGACCACGAACTGATCCATGCAGACCCGCCCCAGGATGGGCGCCCGCTGTCCGTGGATCAGCACGCTGCCCCTGTTCGAGAGCACACGGTGATATCCGTCGCCGTAGCCGGCCGGAACCAGAGCCACCCGCATCGGACGGGTCGTCACGAACGTGCGGCCGTAGCTGATGCCAGAGCCCGAGGGCAGTTCACGCACCCGGCTCACGCGGCTCTTGAGCGTGAGCGCCGGTCGGAGGTCGAGTGTGGGCGCCCAGTGGTCCGACGGGGCCAGCCCGTACATGGCGATGCCTGGACGCACGGCGTCGAAGTGCGCCTCGGGCAGTCGCAGCATGGCTGCCGAGTTGGCGACGTGGCGCAGCGGGACCCGCACGCCCGCGCGCTCGAGAATCGCCAGCAGCCGGCCGAACGCCTCGATCTGGACGCCGGCGTGGGCCCGGTCCTCGGCGTCGGCTGTGGCGAGGTGGGTGTAGAGGCCCTCGAGTCGCACGCCGCAGAGCGAGCCGACGTAGCGAACGAAGTCCTCGACCTCGCCGGGCAGAAGTCCGTATCGCCCCAGGCCGGTGTCCACCTTCACGTGGACGGGCACCACCCGCCCGGCGCGCACCGCCTCGGCCGCGATCGCGTCCGCGCACTCGCGCGAGATGGGGCTCGGCGTCAGGTCGTGCCGGACGATGCTCGCAGCGCCGGAAGGCGGCGTGTACCCCATCACCAGTATGGGCGCGGTGATGCCAGCGCGGCGCAGTTGAATGCCTTCGCTCGTGCGGTGGACGGCCAGGCGTGTCGCCCCGGCCTCCAACGCCACCTGTGCCACCGGTACCGCGCCGTGACCGTAGGCGTTGGCCTTGACGACCGCGATCACCTCGACGGAGTCGCCCACGTGCCGCGTGAACGCGCGCACGTTATGCGCGATCGCGTCGAGGTCGATCTCGGCCCACGTGACGATCTCTTCCAGCATGCCTCCCCCGTTGGTCGCGGTCAGTCGGCCTCGGCCGGGTCCGAACCGGCCCGCCCCGGGCAGTCGATCCGGATGGAACGACGGTCGCCGCCCAGGTCAGAGAGCCGGACGCGGATCGCACCGGCCGGCGGCCGCAGTAGCCGCTCCGCCCACTCCACGACCACGACGCCGTCCGTCGCGAGGTCGTCGAGCCCCAGTTCGTCGATCTCCGCCCCTTCGAGCCGGTAGAGATCGACATGGAACAGCGTGGCGCGCGAGCCGGCGTACGGCTGCACCAGCGCAAAGGTGGGGCTGCTGACTTCGTCTGGATCGATCCCGAGCGCCGGCGCCATGCCGCGCACGAACGCCGTCTTGCCGGCCCCGAGATCACCGTAGAGCAGCACGACCGACCCGGGGAGCAAAGTGGCAGCCAGCGCGGCTGCCACGCGCGCGGTCTCCTCCTCCGACTGCACGGTGAGTCGTTGCCCCTCGACCATGCGGGGACCGAGGCTCACCGGCCGTCCCGGGCCGGGCCCGTCAGCGCCAGAATGGCGTCGCCAATATGCTCGACCACGTCGCCCGCCGTCATCGCCACCTCGCCTCTCGCGCCCGCCGCAAGATCTCCGGCCGCGCCGTGGACGAAGACGGCCAGCTTGGAAGCCGCCTCCGCGTCGGGCACCTGGGCCAGCCATGCGGCGACCATGCCGGTGAGCACGTCACCCGTCCCGCCGGTCGCCATACCCGGGTTGCCCGACGTGTTGACGAACAGCTTGCCGTCGGGAGTCGCCACGATGGTGCGGTGCCCCTTGAGCACGACGTAGAGACGCTGCCGCGTCGCCAGTTCGGTCGCCGCGGCCAGCCGATCGGCCTGCACCTGTTCGGTTCGGACGCCGAGCAACCGGGCCATCTCGCCGGGGTGCGGTGTGACGATGATGTCGTGGCCATCCCGCCCCACCAGGCGATCGGGACCTGAGGCGAAGGCGTTCAGGGCGTCGGCGTCGAGCACCATCGGGGCCGTCGCTCGCTCGACCAGGGCGCGCACGAAGGCGCGCACCTCGTCGCCGCCGCCAAGTCCCGGGCCGACGGCGAGGACGTCGTGCGGTTTCGCGAGCACTTCCGCCGCGGCCCGTGCCGCGACCGTCCCGGCAGCCGATTCACTGAGCGGCACGGTTATGTACTCGGCGCCGAGGCCAGCCACGACCGGCTGGCAACCAGACGGCGTCGCGACGGTCACCAGGCCTGCGCCCGAGCGCAACGCGCCCGCCGCCGCGAGGTAGGCGGCCCCGGTCTTGCCGCGCGAGCCCGCGACGATCAGCACGTGACCGAACGATCCCTTGTGGGACTCGGGCGGGCGCGGCACGATGAGCGCCCGGACGGTTTGGCCGTCGATCAGCTCGATGCGCGGCCCCTCCACCGACTCGATGACTTCGAGGGGGATCCCGATGTCGGCGATGACCACCTCGCCGGCGCGCGAGAGCGCCGGCGGCAGGACCAGCGGCAGTTTCAGCGCCGCCATGGTGACCGTCAGCGCCGCGTGCACCGACGGCCCGATGAGTTCCGGCGTATCGGCCGACATGCCGCTCGGCACGTCGACCGATACGACGGGGACCGAGGTCGCGTTCAGATCGGCGACGACCCTCTCGTGGATTCCAGTCAGAGGCGTCGTGAGCCCCGTACCGAACAGCGCGTCGATGACGAGTCCCGCCTCGGCCAGGCACCGGAGGTGCAGTTCCCATGCCGCGCCGTCCGCGATCGCCAGGACCGGCACGCCGAGCCGGCCCAGGATCGCCAGGTTGGTGGCGGCATCCCCCTTCACGTCCGCCGGATCGCCGATGAGCACGACGGTGACGCCGGCCGAGCGCGGCAGGATCGTCCGCGCGATGACGAAGCCGTCGCCGCCGTTGTTCCCCCGGCCCGAGAGCACGACGACGCGCCGGGTGGCGAGGTCGGGGAATCGCCGTTCGATCGCGGCGACGACCTGGCGGCCTGCGTTCTCCATGAGCACGATCGACGGGATGCCGATCTCCTGAATCGTTCTCCGGTCGGCCTCCCGCATCTGGCGCGCATTGAGCACTCGCATACGAGTTGGGATTCTCTTCTCCGCGAGCGATACTGTCAACCGCGCAGGTGGGCCGGCACCGCAGGTTCACGGCCCTTGCCTCAACCGGTCGATGGCGGGTACGCTAGTTGACGGCGCTGTCCGCGAACGCGATTTTCCTTACGGGCACCACGACCGAGTGTATGCCGGTCGTCCGCGTCGAGCACCGCGTCGTCGGCGATGGAACCCCCGGCCCGGTCACGCGACGGCTGACCGACGAGTTCCGGCGCCGAACGGCGCTCGGCGGTTAGCCCGGCCTTGTTTGGGAACGAAAAAGATGGCACTCCCCGCTTTCCTGCTCGCGCCCGGGCAGGTGTTCGTACCGGGTATTCTCGGCGGCCTCGGCCCGCTCGCCCACGTCCAGTTCGAGCGGGAAATTCTGGCGCGCGGCGAGCGACACGGAGCCCGGTCCGACCGTGACCACCCGGTGTGGCTGGTCGCCAACGCCACGTCCACTCCCGATCGCTCCGAGGCGCTCTTAAGGAACGGACCGAGCCCTGCGCCGCACCTGGCGGCCTTCACGCGGGGACTCGAGCGGGCCGGCGCCGATGCGATCTTCGTCGTCTGCAACACCGCGCACGCCTATCACGCCGAGGTCCAGCGCGCGCTGACGATCCCGTGGGTCCACCTGATGGACATTGTCGCGGCTTGGCTGCGGGCCTCATACCCGGCCGGGACCGGTGTCGGGATCCTCGCGACCGACGCGACGCTCCGAACGCGCCTCTTTCATTGCGCGCTCGAGGCCCACGGGCTGGTCCCGGTGGCACCCGACATCGATTCGGAACCCCAACGACGCGTCTTGTCAGCGATCTTCGATGAATCGATCGGCATCAAGGCGACCGGCGCGCGGGTCTCCGACGAGGCGCGCGAGCATCTCGTCTCGGCCGCCCGCTGGTGCCAGGCGCACGGCGCCACGGTCATCGTCCCCGCCTGCACGGAGGTGTCGGTCGGCCTGACCGTGGACGTCTTCCAGTCCGCCCCGGTCGTTGACCCGCTCACGGTCGCGGCCGACACGTTGCTGGATATCGCCTACGGCCGGCGGCACCCGTCCGAGTTCCTCGTCAGCGAGGGGCCCTGCTAACCGGCCCTGAGAAACAAAGGGCCGGAGCGGCATCCAGCCGATCCGGCCCTCAATTCCCTAACCCCTAACCCCTAACCCCTGGATCCCTCGTCCCTGCCTTATCCCACCGGCCTCGTCCACTTGAGGATAGGCTTCCGCGCCGCGGTGGCTTCGTCGAACCGGCTGCGCCGTGTCGTAACCGGCGCCTTCTTCAGCAGGTCCGGATTCGTCCGGGCCTCCTCCGCGATCTGCAGCATCGCTTCTACGAATCGATCGAGTTCGTCCAGGCCTTCGCTCTCGGTCGGCTCGACCATCAGCGCGCCGTGCACGATCAGCGGGAAGTAGATCGTCGGCGGGTGGAACCCGAGGTCGATCAGGCGTTTCGCGATGTCGAGCGTCGTCACGCCGTATTCGTTCTGCTTGTGATCCGAGAAGATCACCTCGTGCATGTTGACGCGGTCGTACGGCACCTCGTACGCGTCGCGCAGGCGCGCCCGCACGTAGTTGGCATTGAGCACCGCGTTCTCCGCGCTCTCCCTGATCCCCTTCGGGCCGAGCGCACGGATGTAGGCATAGGCGCGGAGGATCATTCCGAAGTTACCGTGGAACGCCTTCACGCGGCCGATCGACAGCGGCCGGTCGTAGTCGAGGCGCAGGCCGTCGCGGGTGGCCACCACGACCGGCGTGGGCAAGAACGGCTCGAATTCCCTGGTCGCCACCACCGGGCCTGACCCCGGTCCCCCGCCGCCGTGAGGCGTCGAGAAGGTCTTGTGCAGGTTCAGGTGCATGATGTCCACGCCGAAGTCGCCCGGCCGCGCCTTGCCGATCAACGCGTTCATGTTCGCGCCGTCGCAGTACACCAGGCCGCCCTTTTCGTGGACGATGCGCGCCGTGTCGCAGATCTCGTCCTCGAACATCCCGAGGGTGTTCGGGTTGGTGAGCATCAGCCCCGCGACCTCTGGCGTCATCGCTTCCGCCAGGACCGAGACCGAGAGGTTGCCCCGGGCGCACGACTTGATTTCGCGCACCTGGTAGCCGCAGAGGTGGGCGCTCGACGGGTTCGTGCCGTGGGCGGAATCCGGGATGAGCACGAGCTTCCGCGGGTGGCCGTCGCGGGTGATGAGCCGCTTGCGGATCATCATCATCCCGGTCAGCTCGCCGTGCGCGCCGGCCGCCGGCTGCAGCGACACGGTTGGCAGCCCCGTGATCTCACCGAGCATGCCGGCGAGGGCGTGCATGATCGCCAACGCGCCCTGCGCCGCCTCGTCGGGCGCCAGGGGGTGTACCTCGGCGAAGCCGCGCATCCGGGCGGCCGCCTCGTTCACCTTGGGGTTGTACTTCATCGTGCAGGAACCCAGCGGGTACATCCCCGTGTCCACGCCATAGTTCCAGGTGGACAGGCGCGTGAAGTGGCGCACGAGGCCCACTTCGGTCATCTCGGGGAATCCCGCGAGCCCGCTGCGCAGCAGCCCGTCGGGCACGCCGCCCTCGAGCGGAGCCGGCGGCACGTCGTGCGCGGGCAGCGAGTAGCCCTTGCGGCCCGGCGTGCTCAGCTCGAAGATCAACTGATCGCGATGATCGGGTGTCGTCATGAGTTCACTTGTTCCTGAAAACCTACCCCGCCAGCGCTTCCGCCAGGCGATCGATCTCTTCCGCACGGTTCAACTCGGTTACGCAGACGAGCAGCGAATCGCGCAACTCGGGGTAATACCGCTCGAGTGGCAACCCGGCGATGATGCCCGAACCGAGCAGCCGCTTCTGCACCGCCGCCCCGTCGCCGAGCCCGCCGATGACGAATTCGTTGAAGAACGGCGCCACGAACCGCAGGGTGACACCCGCCTTCGCGCCCGCCTTTCGGATGGCCGCCTCGGCGTAGTGCGCCTTGTCGAAATTGAGACGGGCGAGTTCCGGCAGCCCTTCCTTGCCGTAGGCCGCCATGAACATCGTGGCCGCCAGGGCCATCAGGCCGGAGTTGGTGCAGATGTTCGACGTCGCCTTCTCGCGCCTGATGTGCTGCTCGCGCGTGGCGAGCGTAAGCACGAAGCCGGTTCGTCCCTCGGTATCCGTCGCCATGCCCACGAACCGTCCCGGCATCTGCCGCATGCACTTCTCGGACGCGGCGATGACCCCGCAGTACGGTCCGCCGTAGCCCAGCGGCACGCCGAATGCCTGCAACTCCGCCGCCACGATATCGACACCGAGGCTTCCAGGCGGCGCCAGCAGCCCCATGGCCACTGGCTCGGCCACGACGGCCACGCTCAGCGCACCGGCCGCGCGGGCGACTTCGACCGCTTTCCGGGGATCCTCGATCACCCCGAAGAAGTTCGGATACTGGAAGACCACCCCCGCCGCGCCCTTCGCGGCGTCGGCCAGCGCGCCCACGTCAAGCGTGCCGTCCGGCAGGTAGCCCACCTCCACGATCGACAGCCCCAGGTTCTTCGCGTAGGTGTCGAGCACCTCGCGGTAATGCGGGTGCACGCTGCGGGCGACGACGATGCGGTCGCGCTTGGTGAGGCGGCAGGCCATCATGGCGGCTTCGGTCATCGCGGTGCTGCCGTCGTACATCGAGGCGTTCGCCAGGTCGGTCCCCATCAGTTCCGACACGAGCGTCTGGAACTCGAAGATCGCCTGCAGCGTCCCCTGCGCGATCTCCGGCTGGTACGGCGTGTAGGCGGTGTAGAACTCGGAGCGCAACAGGAGCTGGTCGATGAAGCTGGGCGCAAAGTGCCTGTAGGCTCCCGCCCCAAGGAAGACCGCGTGCGTCGATGGGTCGGCGTTCTGCCCGGCCAGCGCACCCAGGTGCGCCGTCAGGTCGGGCTCGGAAAGCGCCGGCGGCAGGTCGAGCTCGCGCTGGAGCCGAACAGCAGCGGGAACCGGCTCGAACAGCGCGTCGATGCTCGGGACCCCGATGGCCTCGAGCATCCGGCGCGCGTCCTGGTCTGTGTTGGGTATATAGCGGTGCGTCACTTGGTCAGCTCTGCGTATTGCGCGGCATCGAGAAGTTCCTGCGCCTCGGCCGGATCGGCAGGCGTGATCGCGACCATCCAGCTGCCGTGCGCATCGAGGTTGATGCTCTCGGGCTTCTCGGCGAGCCCGGCGTTGACCTCGGCGATTGTGCCCGAGACCGGGGCAAAGATCTCCGAGACGGCCTTGACCGACTCCACCGAACCCATCTGCTCACCCTTCTTCACCGTCTTCCCCACTTCGGGCAGTTCGAGAAAGACGATGTCGCCGAGCTGTTTCTGGGCGTAGTCGGTGACGCCCATGCGCCCAGTGGCCAGGTCGATCCACTCGTGGTCGTTCGTGTACTTGTAGGTCTGCGGATACATCGGTCACCCCTTCGGACGTTTGTAGAATGGCAACGGCACCACGCGGGCCTTCGCGCGACGGCCCCGGACGTCCACCTCGAACTCGGTGCCAGGCTCGGTACGGGCAACCGGCAGGTACGCCATGCCGATCGCCTTCTTCATGAACGGGGTCTGGGTCCCGCTCGTCACGGTCCCCGCCTTCGCGCCGTCGAGGTACACGTCGTACCCGTGCCGGGCGATGGCGCGGTCCACCATCTCGAATCCCACGATACGCCGCGACAGCCCGCGCGCCTTCTGATCGGCAAGCACCGCGCGGCCGGTGAACTCGCCCTTGTCCCACCCGACGATCCACTCGAGATCGGCCTCGAGTACGGTGGTCGTGTCGTCGATGTCGTTCCCGTACAGACGCATCGCCGCTTCGAGTCGAAGCGTGTCGCGGGCGCCGAGGCCCGCCGGGACCACGTCGGCGCTGCGGCCGGCCTGCAGGACCGCGTCCCACACCCTCACGGCCGACTGCGGCGGCGTGAAGATCTCGAACCCGCGTTCACCCGTGTACCCGGTGCGCGAGATCGTGACGCGCACGCCGGCCACTTCCCCGTGCGCGAACCAGTAGTATGCGATCGCCCCGAGATCCACGTCGGTCAAGGTCTGCAGGACGTCGCAGGCCGCCGGTCCCTGGAGCGCGATGAGCGCGTAGCGCGCGCTGGTGTTGACGGCCGAGACATCGCCAAACGGCTTTGCCTGCTCGGTGATCCACGCGAAGTCCTTGCCCACATTGGACGCGTTGACCACGAAGAGGAAATGGTCGGTGGCGAACCGGTACACCAGCAGGTCATCGACGAACGTCCCCGCCGGCGTCGTCAGGCCCGAGTACTGGGCCTGACCGATCTTCAGCTTGCCAGCGTCGTTGCTCGTCATGTGCTGGACGGCGGCCAGCGCGTCCTTGCCCGCCAGCTCCACCTGTCCCATGTGCGAGACATCGAAGAGCCCGGCCCGCGTGCGCACCGCCATGTGCTCGACGGCGAGGCCCGAGTATTCGACCGGCATGTCCCATCCGGCGAAGACCTCCATGCGTCCGCCGTGGGCCCGGTGCCATCCGTTCAGAGACGTCTTGAGAGGGGGTGAAGTCGCTGGAGTCATCGGATGGTCAGGAACGAAGGGGCGAATGCCTGACAGACACGTAACACTACTATGCGGGCGCGCGTGGGGTCAAGACGTCGGATGGCAGGGATCCGGCGCGTTCGCGAGGTGAGAGCGGCGGGCACACGGCCGAGCTTGAATCAGAGGTGCGAGGCGCGAAACCGGCCGTCGGATCCGGTGGCGTCGACCGCGGGGGAGCGGCAACCGACCTGTGCCGCTCCCCCCGCTCGGCCACAGCGTCGTCAGCGAAGCCTGAGCGCGAAAGCCACCAGGATGAGCCCGATGGCGCTCACAACCAGCACCTTCTGCTGGGCGACGGCTGGTTCGGCCGTCGCCAGCTGCCTGACCGTTCGCAGCGTGGTCACCACGAACAGCACGAACAGCATGAGAGTGAAGACGGACCATTCCACGAGCCGTGGCGTTGGGAACGTGGCGTGGCGCACGGCCCACCAAAACGCCGTGAGCGCCGATACCGCACTGGACCAGAAGAAAATCCGCGTCCACATCAGGGAGCGTCTGCCAACTGGCATAGGGCGTCCTGCAAGACCTGCAATGCCGCCGCGGCAATTCCCACCTCCGCCGCGGCCGGTACCAACCCCGTGGCCCCGAGAATTGCCGCAATCATCGCCATGCCGTTCGCCATTGCTGCCAAGAAGGTACACCAAGTCATGTGCCCCTCAGGAGCTGGGTACCCAAGAAAGTCGTCCCCCGGTTTCTGGCGAAGCACCACGGCGACAGGCTTCGCGTGCTGGACCGCCTTCGCCCGGTCGATGTTGGCAGCCAACTGGCGAAGCCCGCTGTTGGAGCCGTGCAGCCTCCCCGCGACCCCGTGCGTGACGAGCGAATCGAGCGCCGCGAGCGAGCGCTGGTCGTCTGTCTCCACGCGCGAGACCACACCGTGCTGAAGGCTCAGCCCAACTGCCAGGTCGGCATACCTGGCGCTCAACTCCTGCACGGTCCCTTCACGCCCATTCTCGCGAATGCGCCGACGAAGAACCGCGTCCAGGCGCCGATCGTCCCCTCTGGCCTCCAAGTGCGCACCAAGCAGGTCGAGACTTGCGGCGAGCGTGCGAACATGTTCACCGCGAATCCCTGTCGGCCCACGCATCTCGTTGTAGGCACGCATGAGCTCCCGGCTGACGTGGTCCATCACCGGGTCGGCGGAAGCCGGCCTCTTCCACGCAGCCAGCGTGCCCGTGGCATCCAGCACCCTCCCGCCGACCAGGACGGGCACCGCGCACCCGAGACCGAGACTCAGAAAGGTACGCCGGTCGGCCCGCGACGTCGTCGTCTGTTGATCATCGATGAGAGTGATCGATCCTTCGCTTCCCATTCCACACCTCCGGATCCCCGGGTCGTCATCCCGACCCGCCGTCAGTGCGCGACCTCGTGGCTGCCCAGCCCGCCTCACTGACCGTTTGCGCCGGAGGCCCCCGGCATGCGCGGCGTGCCCCGCGCTGGCCGACCTCGCTTCCCTGAGCCCGACCCCCTTCTCCTTCCCCTACGCCCCATCGTCCGCCGTCTTCCCTTCCCCTCCTTCCGCCTCCCCCTCGTCTTTCCGGTCTGGCCAGTCCTGGGGACGTGCCGGCGCCCCAGACGGCTCAGGCTTCCACTGCAGGTACGCCATGAGCGTGTGATAGCTGATATCCAGGACCTGGCAGGCCTTGCGTTTGTTCTGCTGACATCGGTCGAGCACGAGACGGGCATAACGCGCCCCCCACGCCCGCATCGAGTCGTCGCGCTTCAAGGACCCGCGCAGGGCCTCGGCGCAGTCGCCGCGCAGGGTGGGCGGCAGGTCGCCGATCCCGATCCACTCGGACGCCGCCAGCGTGACGGCCCCTTCTATCAGGCGTTCCAGTTCGCGCACGTTCCCAGGCCAGTCGTACACCTGCAGGGCCTCGGCGGCTTCCGCGCTGAGAGACAACGGCCGCGGCGCCTGGTAGCGCGACAGGAAGTGCGCGCACAGGTCCGGGATGTCCTGTCGGCGGGCCCTGAGAGGGGGCACGTGAAGTTCGACGCCGGACAACCGGTAGAACAGGTCCTCGCGAAACTGACCGTGCGAAGCCAGCTCCCTCAAGCTCCTATTGGTCGCGATCACGATACGCGTGTCTACCTTCCGGCTGTGGTGTCCACCCACTCGCTCCACGATCAGCTCCTGAAGGGCTCTAAGCAGCTTGGCCTGCGCCGACGCCGAGAGGTCAGATACCTCATCCAGAAAGAGCGTGCCCCCATCGGCGTGCTCGAACTTCCCGCGCCGGCCGCGGACGCCAGTGGCCGTCCGGTCTTCGATACCAAACAGCTCGGCCTCGAGCAGCGATTCGACAATGGCCGCGCAATTGACGGCGACAAACGGCCCGTTCCGGCGACGGCTCATCTCGTGCAGCTGCCGGGCCACCAGTTCCTTGCCCGTGCCGCTCTCTCCCTGGATGAGTACCGTGAAATCCGTGGCCGCCACGCGCTCGATGTTCTCGCGCAAGGTGGCCATTGCCGGGCTAGTGCCGACCAGCGACGGCGTCGATGAGTCCCGCTGAAGCGCGACGCTCGAGAACCTCGGCTGACTGCTCCGCCGCCGGTCCAGCTCGATGACGAGAGCCGCCAACTGCGCCGCGACCATCAGCAGCTGTCTGTCCCAGGCATCGAACACCATCTCGGAGTCGAGCGTCGCCTCGAGAACAACCCGCGGCGAGCCGTGCCTGGTGGGCACGTCCACACAGGCGCGGCGTGGAGCGTCCGCGCCGGTCGGCAACGTCGCCAGATACGGCGGCGGATTCTCGCGCAGCCGGACGGCCGGCACCCTCAACGCCTCTCGCAGGCCGGCCTCGAACCGGGCTCGAAGCGTCGCGGTCTCTTGCCCATCCCTGAGGTGCTGGGCAAGGGAGGTCAGCAACCTGGCTACCGCCGTGCGCCGGTCGCGAGACCGGACCCAGGGTCTGTGCAGCGGAGCGGGAAGCACATCGAGCTGTCTGTTCTCCAAGCGGATCATCGTGGCCTCCGGAATTGTCGAGAACGCCGGTGGTGGCGTGAGTATCAATTTTTGTGCCACCTCGTCAGCGAAGCCCAGCGTCTCGTTTTCTTCCGAAATTGGGCGTTCCTTCATAGTGCGGTCCCACGTCCAGGGTAGAAAGTTCCCAAGTCCCTAGGATCGCGATGCCCCTTGATGGGAACTTGATACCCGCGCGGTCCTCCTTCGCCCCCCACCTCGGCGAGCGCCTTGCGCAGTTGCGCCTCGACGTCTGCATCCATTGACCGTTCGAACTGCAAAGCGGCCCGATACCTGGCGCCTTGATCCTCGACGAGCGCCGACACATGACAGCGGAGCACATGGGCGCCGACAGCCCACCGCCAGGCCGATACCGTCACCTGCAGTTCGACCCGGGTATCGGGCAAGACGCGGGATGCCGCCTCTACACACGCGCCTCCCCTGGAGACGTTGAGGATCGACACGTCCCTGCCCGGTCGCAGCCTGGCACCCGCTGCGGCACACTGCTCGGCCTCCCCAATCCGTCGGAACCGCCGTCGTTCGGCGTGGCTGGTCGCAGCGTCACGCGGCCCCCCGAACGTCATCGCGGCTGCCATCGTTGTGCTCCGAAATCGAAAGTCAGGCTTCGGATGCGCCCCGTTCCGCCCAGCACTCGCACCGCCAGCTGTCTTCGTCCTCTTCCGTGGAGATAGACGGTGCCCGTGCTGGAGGTTCCGGTGGGACTGAAGGAGAGCATCCGGCTGCGGCCGACGCGAATCGGGTCCCGGTTGTCGAGCGCATCGGTGCCGTCCACGTCGGGCACGCCGTCTTCGAACCCGAACCCGACCCCGGCGAACTGCTGGTCGAGCCGCTCGCGGGGGCGTAGCAGGCTATCAATGCCAGCGATAATGTCGCTGGCGCGGATCCCGTTCCCGTTACCGTCCACGTAGACCGCCAGCAGGTAGTCGTCACCATCCGTTTCGAAGCGCAGAGCGACGTGCGACCGGCGCTTGAGCGCTTCCATGCGGGCTGCATGCAGTTGTGCCACAAGGAAGTCCGTTGCCCCGATTGCCCGCACCCCATCTCGCGAAGCGATCAATACCGGCGCGGCGCTCCCGCAGACGACCAGCGCGAGCGCGAGGCAGACGAGTAGCTCGAGAACAGAGTAGGCAGCGCGGTGCATAGTCCTGCCCTCCCCGGAACGACGGGCACCCGGATCACGGCCGGCGGGCGGCAGAAGCGCAGGTCCTGACAGAGACGCGAGGACCATTCGGCGACCCTGTCTCCGGCAATGCCCGTCCGTTCCCGGCGCAGTTCGAATCATTCGGCGTCCCCCGGAGGCTCGGCGAGCCGGGATGCCTACTGACTCTGGTTCCCTTTCTCTGTCTTGGGTTGGCCGATCGTAATGAGCGGCTTCAGCTTGAGAAAGTTCTTCTCGCCAATTCCCTGAATGCTCATCAAGTCTTCCAGCTTCTTGAAGCCGCCGTTCTTCTGCCGGTAGTCGATGATGCGGGCCGCCATCTTCACGCCGATCCCTGGCAGCCCATCAAGTTGCTCCGCCGTGGCCGTGTTGATGTTGACCACCGCTCCGGGCGCCGCCTTCGCGGGGCTGGCCTGCTCCGCCAGTGCCAGCGGGGCCGCGAGTAGCACGGCCAACACCAGGGCCGCTCCGACATGCAGTCGATACATGGTTCCTCCTTCTCGAAGTGAAACGAGAATCCTCGTCCTGCAGTGATGACCCCGGTCGGCCACCCGGCGTCGGTTCGAGGTCGGGCACCGCCGCTCGGTTCCGCCGGGGTCACCCAGGTGAAGGCAAGACCAAAGCCAGCGGGCCACGATCAGGAGCGCAGCCATAACATGTTGGATTTGAATCAGTTCCTGGCATCCAACCGGCAGCAAGACGAAGTCGGGGCTGGAGAGCCCGCGAGAAACGGCTACCGGAGTTACCCGCGGCACCAGGGTCGGATGGATTTGCCGTGATTTCTGAGAATCAGAGAGGCAACGGCGGTTCGATGGAGGGAAACCGAGGTTACCAGCGGGGCCAAGCCCCGGACGCCGGCCGCTGGTGGCGCCCACGACCGGAGGCCTGGAACGGCGAGCATTGGGCTCCCGGCGCCACACGCAGGAAGCCCAGAGCCGAAAGCAGCTTGGTGGTCCGACGCTAGC
>Ga0209014_10000117_pt1 | contig 41602 bp, 37 predicted proteins | sample BarGraNGADG00212_FD_184491 | JGI IMG/M metagenome (GOLD analysis project Ga0209014, IMG submission 184491) | Arctic peat soil microbial communities from Barrow, Alaska - Barrow Graham LP Ref core NGADG0002-212 (SPAdes) (version 2) | ecosystem: Environmental > Terrestrial > Soil > Wetlands >...
GTCGCCGTCCATGGACGCGGCACTGACCGTCGCGATGTCAGTGCCCTGGTAGCTGAATGTTGTTGGCACTGTCGTGCCGAGATGCGAACTGATTTCCGCTTCAAGCTTCGACCGATCACTCACGGTGAGCACGAACGCCATGTTGGCGGCCGTGCCAGACGCGTAGCCGGCACACGCCGTAACCGAAGGGCAGGACGGCATGGGTCCGAGCGCGCCCGGGGTCCCGAACATCGCGAGCTGGCCGCCGAACCAGGGCTTGACGTCGTTGTTCCAGTCGAGCTGTGAGTTCGTCTTCGACTTGAACAGCGTGTCGAGCGTGTCGTCCAGCTTCTGCTGGAAGGCGGACTGGTCGGCGAAACCTGGGAAGTGACTCATGAATATCGCCAGGTTCTGGTGCTGATCGCCGGGCAGGTCGAGCCGAATCTCGAAATACGCGGTGGTGTCGGCCGGCGCGTAGTGCGCCACCTCGGAGGCCGTCCCGGCACGAGGTGCAGCAAGGAAGACCACGCCACCCACGATTCCGAAGACGAAGAGCGTGGCAACGGCAGCCACGATCCAGCGCAACCTGCTGCCACGGCCGGCGGACGGAACCGCAGGCGAGCTACTCGATACCGCCGGCTGGTCGGCGTGATCTGGTGACTTGAAGAGCGACGCGCCCGACGGGGTCGCCGACGACTGCGCGTCGCTACCCGAATCGCCTACGCGCGGGAATGAGGGCGGCTCTGCACCGTTGACGATCATCCGGTCATGCTCCCACGGCCGGGCCGTGTTGTCGAACGCCGATCCGTCCTATCGGCGCATGCCGAACGGCAGCATGCCGCGTTTCCCGCCGCTGCCGAACTGTTTCATGAGCTTGCGCATCTCGCCGAACTGTTTGACGAGCCGGTTCACGTCCTGGAGGGTCGTGCCCGAACCGCGCGCGATCCTGCGCCGGCGGCTCGCGGTCAGGATGTCCGGATCGCGCCGCTCACTGAGCGTCATCGACTGGATGATCGCTTCGACGCGGGTCAGATCGCCGCGGTCGACCGCTTCCTGGGCCTGCTTGGCGGCGCCGCCCATGCCCGGGATCAGATCGAGCAGGCCGCCGATCGGGCCCATCTTCTTGAGCTGCTGCATCTGGGACAGGAAGTCCTCGAGCGTGAACGCGTTGCGCTGGAGCTTGCGCGCGAAGTCCTCGGCCTGCTTCTGATCGACGTTCTCCTGGGCGCGCTCGATCAGCGTCAGCACGTCGCCCATGCCCAGGATGCGGCCCGCGAGGCGGTCGGGGTGGAATGGCTCGAGCGCGTCGGTCCGCTCGCCGGTGCCAAGGAACTTGACCGGCAGGCCGGTCACGGCACTGATCGAGAGGGCGGCGCCGCCCCGGGCGTCACCGTCGATCTTGGTCAGCACTATCCCCGTGACCGGGGCGACGGCGACGAACGCCTGGGCGACGGCCACGGATTCCTGGCCGACCATCGCGTCGACAACGAGCAGGGTCTCCGCCGGGCGCATCTGCTTACCGAGGACACGGATCTCGTCGAGCATCTGCTCGTCGATCGAGGTGCGCCCGGCCGTGTCGAGGATGAGCACATCGCGCGCCTGGGTCTGCGCGGCCGTCAGCGCGCCACGCGCGATGTCGGGCACGGACGTGCCGTTCGGCGCGCGATAGACCGGTATGTCGAGCTGCTTGCCCAGCGCCTGGAGCTGGTCGGCGGCGGCGGGCCGGTATGGGTCGGCCGCGACGAGCAGTGGGCGGCGGCCCTGCTTGGTGATATGGCGCGCGAGCTTCGCGGCGGACGTCGTCTTGCCCGAGCCCTGGAGGCCGACGAGCATCACGACCGCGGGCGAGCCGGACAGGTGGAACGTGCGATCGCCGGCACCGAGAATCGTGGTCAGCTCCTCGTGCACGATCTTGATGACCTGCTGGCCCGCGTTGAGGCTCTCGAGCACCTCTGCGCCAATGGCGCGTTCGCGGACGCGTGCCACGAAGTCCTTGACGACGCGGAAGTTGACGTCCGCCTCGAGCAGCGCGAGGCGGACCTCGCGCATCGCGGCATCGACGTCAGCCACGGTAATTCGACCACGGCCGGTCAGGCGCCCGAGGACGCCACGCAGTCGGTCGGAAAGATCGTCAAACACGGGAGCGACAAGTCTACCTGCGCGGCTTGGCATACCCTGTCGCGCCGATGGCCGAACCGCTCCTCGACCCGACCTTCCCGCCACGCGACGAGCTGCCGACACAGTCGCTGTGGCGCAACGTGGCGTTCCAGCGCGTCTGGTCGGCGGCGACGATCTCGATCTTCGGTTCGCTCGTGACGCGCGTCGCGCTGCCGTTCGTGGCGATCGTGACCCTGAACGCCGACGCGATCGGCGTGGCCATGGTGCGCAGCATGGACCTCGTCGCCGGGCTGGCCGTGGGTCTCGTCGCGGGCGCGTGGGTCGACCGGCTGCGCCGCCGCCCGGTGCTCGTCGGTGCCGATATCGGCCGCGCAGTGCTCCTCTGCCTGATCCCGGCCGCGGCGATCGGCGGCTGGCTGTCGATGCCGCTCGTGCTGGTGATCGCCCTGCTGACGGCCGTGCTGACGACCTTCTTCAACGCCGCCGACACAGCGTTCCTGCCCACGATCGTGGCGCGTCCCGACCTCGTCCGCGCGAACGGCGCGTTGGCGGCGTCGTCGTCGGTCTCGGAGTTCCTCGCCTTCGGCTCGGCAGGCTTCCTGGTCCAGATCCTGACCGCGCCGTTCGCGATCTTCATCGACGCCGTCAGCTTCGTGATCTCGGCCGTGCTGCTGGGCACGATTCGCGTCAAGGAGCCGCCACCACCAGGACGCACGGAGCGCGAACCGGTGACGCGCGAGATCGCCGCCGGACTGCGCCTCGTGGCCGGCAATCCGATCCTGCGCGCGACCACGCTCGCGTCGATGGCAACCGCGTGCATGTGGGGCATCTTCTCGGCGACGTGGTACCTGTTCGCGATCCAGGACCTCGGGCTCGACGCCGCCGCGATCGGGGTTATCGCCGCCGTCGGCGGGCTGAGCTCGCTCTTTGCCGCACTGGTCACGTCCCGTGCGACGCGACGCTTCGGCGTCGGTCGCGTCCTCGTGGTCAGCATCCTTGTCGCCCTGCTCGGCTTCGTTTTCGTGCCCTTCGCGCCCGCCGGCGCACCGCTGCTGGGCATGGCCTTCCTGATCGGCCAGCAGCTGGTCACCGATCCGGCGATGACCGCGTTCGACATCACCGACACGTCCCTCCGTCAATCGATCGTGGGCGATCGCCAGCTCGGACGCGTCAACGCGACGGTCACCGTCGCGACTCTCCTCGCTCAGCTCCTCGCCACGCTCGGCGGCGGCTTCGTGGCCGTCGAGATCGGCCTGCGCAACGCGCTGTACATCGGCCCATTCCTGGGCATGCTGGGTGTCGTCGCATTGTGGTTCTCGCCGGTGCGACGGATTCGGACGATCGAGGAGGTTGCGGCGGTCCGCTAGTCGAACAGCGCCGCGACGAACGCGTTCGGGTCGAAATCGAGCAGGTCGTCGATCTTCTCGCCGACCCCGACGAACAGCACGGGCACCTTCAGAGCATCCTCGATTGCGAAAGCGATCCCGCCCCGCGACGTGGTATCGAGCTTGGTCAGGATCGTGCCCGTGAGGCCGGCCGACTCGTGGAATGCCTTGGCCTGGGCAAGGCCGTTCTGGCCGGTGGTCGCATCGAGGACGAAGACGACCTCCGGCTGTGCCTCGGGCAGCCGCTTGGCGATCGTGCGGCGGATCTTGGCCAGCTCGTCCATCAGGTTGGACTTGGTGTGCAGGCGGCCCGCCGTGTCAGCGACCACGACATCGGCGTGGCGGGCCGCCGCCGCGTCCAGCGCGTCGTAGACCACGGCCGATGGATCGGCCCCGGGCGCGTGGGCGATGACCGGCAGTCCCGTGCGCTGGCCCCACGTCTCCAGCTGTTCCGCTGCGGCCGCCCGAAAGGTGTCGGCCGCGGCAAGGATCACCCGCGCGCCGCGCCGCGCGAAGCGGTTGCCGAGCTTGGCCACGGTCGTGGTCTTGCCCGTGCCGTTGACGCCGACGACGAGCACGACCGCGGGCACGCCGGGCGCCGGGATGCGCGGCCACGGCGTGGGGTCACGCGGCGCGAAGAGGGCCAGCAGCTCGGCCTCGACCGCGGCCTGCGGGTCACTCTGGTCGCGCCGCGCCCGGGCGCGCTCAACGACCTTGGCCGCGAGCGTGGCGCCGACGTCGGCAGCGATGAGCGCCTCCTCGACCTCATCCCACGCGGCATCGTCCATCTGCCGCCCGAACACGCCGCGCAGGCGCGAGAAGACGCCCTGGCGCGTCCGCGCCACGCCCTCTTCGTAGGTCGTCAAGCCAGGGCCTCGACCAGATCCTCGTCAATCTGAGCTGCGCGGCCATCGCCGTTGGCCTCCGGCAGGCGGAGCGAGACGACACGACTGACCGCGTCATCGCCGAGCGTGACGCCGTACAGCGCGTCGGCGCCCTCGATGGTGCCCCGGTTGTGGGTTATGACGATGAACTGGGTTTGCTCGGCGAGGCCGCGCAGTGCCTTCGAGAAGCGCCCGACGTTGGCCTCGTCCAGCGCGGCATCGACCTCGTCGAGGACGCAAAAGGGCACCGGCCGGACTTCGAGCATGGCCAGCAGCAAGCTGACCGCGGTCAGCGCGCGCTCGCCGCCGGAAAGCATCGACAGCGGCTGGCGTTTCTTGCCCGGTGGTCGGGCGTGGATCTCGATGCCCGTGGCCGAGATGTCGTCGGGCATGGTCAGCGACAGCTCGGCATCGCCGCCACCAAACAGCTCGTGGAAGCGGCGCTCGAAGGCATCTTCGAGCGCCGCGAACGTCGAGCGGAACTGCTCGTTGATGAGCGCGCTGAGCGAGGCGATCAGCTCGCGCGTGTTGACAATCGCGGTTTCCATGTCGGCGCGCTGGCCTTCGAGCCACTCGAGCCGCTCGCGCAGCTCGGCATACTCCTCGACCGCGAACGGATTGCCCGCGCCGAGCTCGTTGAAGCGCCGCCGCAGAGAGGCCAGCTTGCCGGTCGATGGCACCTGCTCCGCGACCTGGGTGGTGCGCTCGACCTGCCACATGGCGACGACCACGCCGAGCAGCTCCTCCATCGTCTCAGCCGAGCTCGTCGCGTCGTCTTCGTCGTGAGCGGGCAGGCCGCAGGCATCGCGCAGCACGCGCGTCCCGTCGGCGCCGATGGTCGCCAGTTCCAGGAGCAGCTGTTCGCGCGTCTGATCGAGCTGCAGGCGGGCCTCCATGGCCGCGATCTCCGCGTCGCGACTGGCAGATTCCGCGCGACGCAGCAGCTCGCGCGCCTCGACGGCCAACCGCTCTGCGGCTCCGAGGCGCGCTCGCTCGTCGGCGCCGGCCGCGAGAACGACATCGAGTGACCTCGCCGATTCCGCGACCAGCGCCTCTGTAGCCGACATGCCGGCAGCGAGCTCGCCGCGTCGCTCGACCAGGTCGATCAGTCGCTGTCCCGTATCCGCGGCCTGGATCTCCAGCTCGACCAGGCGCGCCTCGTCCATGCTCCGGCCGACCTCGGCCCGACGCCGGGCTTCCTCCCCCGCCTTCACGCCGGCCAGCCGCGCCTCACGCTTCGCGCGCAGCTCATCGCGCCTCGTGCGCAGCTCGCTACGGCGCTCGGTGAGTGCGGCGCCACGCTGCGCGACGTCTGCCTGTTCATCGGCCGTGGCGCGCAGGCGCTCCACGTCGAGCGTCATCTGGCTGACGATGGCATCGACCCCGTCAAGATCCGCACTCAGCCGCTCGACCTGCGCGCGTTCCCAGTCCGTCTCGCGCACGAGCTGCTCGGCGCGGCGCTGCGCCACACGCTCGTCCTCATCGGCGCGGCGCTGGTCGTGCCGCGCCGCATCGTGCGCGCGCGCCGCGGCCGTGCCTCGTTCAGTGGCTTCGACCGCCTCGCGGCGGATCCTGTCGAAAACGTCCTGCTCGGTCATGAGGCGCGAGGCGAGCTCGCTCGCCTCGCGCAGCGCGGCGCCGTGCCGAGCGCGGAGCTCGAGAATGGAATCGCCGCTGGCCAGCGTGATCAGACCGTCCGCGGCGATGACGTCGCCCGCCAGCGTGACTGTGCGCCAGCCATCGAGCAGCTGCGCCCTGAGAGTCAGCCCGGCTTCGATATCCGTTACCCACAGCACGTGCTCGAGCAGGCGCGTCACGACTGCCTGCGGGTCGCGCCTGACGGCATCGACGAGCCGGCCGCCGCCGAGCTCGTGCGCGGAGCGCAGCAGCGCGTCGGCGGCGGCCACGACGGCCGCGGAGGGCGCGCTGGCCTTGCTGCGCCCGACGGGCACGGCCAGCGTCCCGCGCCGGCCGGCGAGCGCGGGCACGGCATCCTCGGTGACGAGATAGGCGGTCGCGGCAGCGCCCAGGGCCGCGGATACGGCAGTGCGGAAGCGGGGGTCGACTTCGAGCCCCTCCCCCAGCAGCGTCGCTCCCCGTGCGCGAGCGGCCCGCGCGAGGCCGTCGTCAGTGCCGCTCACGGCCGCCTCGAGACTCGCGATGCGCATGCGCACGGCGCCCAGCTCGGTCTCCGTCTCGGCAATCCGCTGCGCCGCCGCTGCGCGCGTCGTGCCCAATCGATCTGTCTCGTTGCGCGCCAGCACTGCGGCTTCGTCGGCGGCCGCAAGGGTCGCCTCGGCGCGGCGCGCGGAAGCGGCGGCGTCGTCCCGTTCGCGCTCAGCGCGCTCAAACCTCTCCGACAGCTCGGCGAGGCGAGCAGTCGCACCGTCGAGGGCGGCACCGATGGAGCCACGGCGGCGCGCCTGCTGCTCCAGCTCGACCTGCCTGGCGCGCAGCGCGCGGGCAAGGTCCACCGGCGCCTGCGACGGTTCGAGCTCGTCGAGCTGGCGCTCGATCAGCTCGAGCTGGAGGTCGAGATCGCCGCTGCGCTCGACAGGCGTCGCCGCCAGCAGGCGAGCGGCCTCCGATACGCGCAGCTCGATTGCCGAGCGCTCCTTGGCCAGGCGTCCAGCTTCGGCATTGAGCGCCGCGATCTCCGACTCGACGCGTGCCAGCGCGACGCGCAGCTCGGTCAGCTGGGCACGTTGGCCGTCGAGCACGTCGCGTTCGCCACGCTCAGTCTCGGCTCGCTTGGCGATCGCGACCGACAGAGCCGCGGATTCGTCCTCGGCCGACTTGAGCGCGGCGAGGGCCGCGTCGGCGGCGGCGCGGGCACGTTCTACGCCCTCGTGTTGCCGGGTCGCGATGTCCGAGGTTGAGATCCAGCGCACCCGCGCCGCTGCCAGCAGCCCTTCGGCCAGCTCGAGACCAGCGGTTCGGCGCGCCTGGAGCTGCTCTGCCTGGGCGGCGAGCCGCTTCGCCTGCGGGCGAAGCTCGGCGAGGACATCGCGCAGCCGGTCAAGGTTCGCCTCGGCCTCGATCAGCTCGGCCTCGGCCTGGCGCCGGTGCCGCTCGTGGCGGCGCACGCCGGCCGCCTCCTCGAACAACGGCCGGCGCTCTTCCGGTCGCAAGGCGAGAGCTTGATCAACCATGCCCTGGCCGATGAACAGGAAAGCGTTGTCGGCGAGGTTGCCGGCGTCGAGCAGCTCGACCAGGTCGCGCAGCCGTATCCGCTGGCGATTGAGCAGGTATTCGCTCTCGCCCGAGCGATACAGCCGCCGGCCGATCTCGACCTCGCCATAGTCGACCGGCAGAAGTCGGTCGGCGTTGTCGATGACAAGCGTCACGTCGGCCATGCCGATCGCGCGGCGCGACGACGAGCCGGCGAAGATGACGTCCTCCGAGCGGCGCGTGCGCAGCATTCGACCCTGCTCGCCCAGCGTCCAGCGCAGAGCATCGGCAAGGTTGCTCTTGCCGCTGCCGTTCGGCCCGACGACGGCGCTGATGCCCGGGCCGAACTCGACCAGCGTGCGCTCGGCGAACGATTTGAAGCCGACCAGGCGCAGCGCGGTGAGCCGCGCGTTGGCCATCAGTCGGAACCCTCGTGGTCGAGTGCGAGGATCGCCTCGTGCGCCGCCTCAGTCTCGGCCTCGCGCCGGCTGCGGCCCGTGCCAGTGCCCAGTGCCTCGCCGCCGACGACCGCCTCGACGACGTATTGCCGGGCATGCGCCGGACCCTCGTCGCTCACCAGCCGATAGTGCGGCGCCCGTCCAGTTCGAGCGTAGGAGAGCTCCTGGAGAACGCTCTTGGCCGGCTTGAGGGCGTCGATCGTATGCGGCTCCGAAAACTCGGGCTCGGCAACGCTGAGCAGCCAGTCGCGCGTGCGGGCGAGGCCAAACTCGAGATAGATCGCCCCCGTGACCGCTTCGAACGTGGCCGCAAGGACGGATTTGCGCGCGCGCTCACCTGCAGCCGAGGCGCCCAGGCCGAGGTACAGGTAAGACCCCAATTCCAGGCGTTGCGCGATGCGCGACAGGCCGCGGGCGGAGACGATCGCGGCGCGGCGCGTGGTCAGCGACCCTTCGTCGTCCTCGGGAAAGCGCTGCCAGAGCGCCTCGGAGATGATCAGCGAGATGACCGAGTCGCCCAGGAATTCGAGACGCTCGTTCGACTGGCCGGCCGAGGGCTGCTCATGTAGATAGCTGCTGTGGACCAGCGCCTGGGTGAGCAGGCTGAGGTCGGTGAACTCTAGGCCGAGGCGCTCGGCAAGCTCCTCTGCCGGCGCCATGCGCGATCCAGGTGCCGGGGGCCTACTGGTTCGAATGCTCCTCGACGTAGTCGACGGCGTCCTGAACCGTTCGGATCTTCTCGGCGTCCTCGTCCGAAATCTCGGCGCCGAACTCTTCCTCGAGGCTCATGATCAGCTCAACCAGGTCGAGCGAGTCCGCATTGAGGTCGTCCACGAAGCTTGCCTCGGGAGTCACCTGGTCCTCTTCGACACCCAGCTGCTCCACGACGAGCTTCTTCAGACGCTCATAGGTATCTGCGGTCACTCAGTGCTCCCTCCTGTTTGGCGTTCTCGGGCGACTCGCCCAAGAACTCCGTTCAGCAGACGGCGGGCCGGTTCGCCACTGTATGTGCGCGCCAGCTCGACCCACTCGGCGATGGCCACCCGGGCCGGCGTCGTGCGGGAGTGTAGCAGTTCAGCCATCGCGCAACGGAGCAATGCGCGGTCGATTCGGGCAAGCTGGACGACCGGATACTTGGGCGCCACGCGCTCGATTTCGGCATCGATCGTGTCGCGCTGGGCGACCACCGCGCCGGTTATCTTGCGCGCCAGCTCGGCGACGGCGGGAGCCGTCTGCTCGTCGGCTATGCGCCGCTCGAGGACGTGGCTCGCAGTGTGCTGGCCGAAGTCAGCCTCGAAGATCGCCGCCAGCGCGAGCTGGCGCGCCTCGCGCTGCTCGTCATGCGAGGACATCGGCGATGCGCTCCGGGATTCGTGCCCGGGCCGCGGCGGCGCCGACCTCGACCGCGAAGCCGATCATGCGCCGGCGCGCTCGGCCATGGGTGATCAGGACCGTGCCCTTGACGCCGAGAAGGGGCGCGCCGCCGAGGCGCTCGTAGTCGAAGCGCTGGCGGATGCGCGAGATGCCCGGGCGCATGAACAGGTAGCCGATCGGGCCCAGCGGCGGGCGGCGGAACTCGGCCCGGATCATGTCGAAGATGAACGTCGACAGCCCTTCGAAGAACTTGATCGTGACGTTGCCGACGGACGCATCGCACACGACCACGTCGGCCGGGTGCTTGGGCAGGTCCTTGCCTTCGGCATTGCCCACGAAGCGCAGGTTGCTCTGTTTGAGAAGCCCAGTCGCATCCTGGACGCGCTGCTCGCCCTTGCCGCCCTCCTCGCCGATGCTCAGCAGGGCCACCGACGGGTCGCTGACGCCCAGCACGCGCTCGGCGAAGATGGCGCCCATGTGCGCGTACTGGTAGAGGTTGGTTCCCGTCGAGTCGGTGGTCGCCCCGATATCGAGGAGCACCATCGGTCCGCGGTCGGTCACCATCTGCACGGCAAGCGCCGGGCGGTCGACATTGCGCAGGCGCCCGAGGTTGAGGATCGCAGAGGCGACACCGGCACCGGTGTGACCAGCAGTGACGACCGCATCAGCCCGGCCGTCCTTGATCAGGCGCATGCATACGTTGATGCTCGCGTCGCGCTTGCGGCGCACGGCAAGCGCCGGATGCTCGTCCATGGTCACGGACTCGGTCGCGGCGACGATGCTCAGGTTGGCCGGCCGCTCCGCGCCGAGCAGCGCGCTCACGCGCTGCTCGTCGCCGACGAGGATCACGTCCGTGTCCGGGTGGCCGCGCGCCCAATCGAGCGTGCCGGCAACGACCTCTTCGGGTGCGTGGTCGCCGCCCATGGCGTCGACCGCGACGCGCACGCGGCCCTCGGCCGTGGCGTCATGGCCGCGCAGGATGTCGATGTCCAATTCTTCGCCAGCCCCTCGTGCCGAGGCGGTCAGTGGGCTCGGGCTAGGCCGGGCTCTCCGGCTTCGTCTTGGTCTTGATGTGTACTGCCTCGCGGCCGCCATACCAGCCGCAGTTGGCGCACGCGTGGTGGGCGCGCTTCTGCTGGTGGCAGTGCGGGCACTCCTCCAGCTGCGGCGTCGTCAGCGCGTGATGCGCGCGGCGCTCGCCCTGTCTGGCATGCGAGACGCGCCGCTTCGGAACTCCCATTTCCGTTGCTACTCCTTGGTTGTCGGGCTCTAGTTCGGTTCCGCCCGATCGCGCCACTTGGCCAGATCGGCCAGGCGCGGATCGACCGCGTCTTCGCTATGTGAGTGATCGGTGACCGTGTTGAGGTCCACGCCGCACGTGGGGCACAGACCACGGCACTCCTCGCGGCACAGAAGAGTAATCGGTTCGGCCAAAGAGATCGCTTCGCGCACCGGCACGCCCAGGTCGAGCTCGTGGTGGTCGTCCAGGCGCAGCGCGTCGGGCTCGACGCTGGCATCGAGCGGCATGCCCGTGTCGATGTCGACCGACGGCAGCGCTTCCTCCTCGATCTCGAGATCAATCGGGGTCACGATCGGCGTCAGGCAGCGCCGGCAGTAGCCCTCGATGGCCGTGCTCAGCCACGCCTGGGCAAGGATGCTGCGCCCGGTGCGCGACAGGCGGACCTCGCCTTTGATCGGCTGCGCAAGCTGCAGGTCGGGGGCGATGTCCATGGTCACGTCGGCGACCGGATAACGCCGCTCGGTCCCGGGCGCAGAGCGCAGCAGGGTCGCGACGTTATAGCTGAGCACGACCCCCCACCCCCGTCGGAACTTCCGGCGCGGGCGCCAGGCCATTGCCATCGGCGTCTCCAGCCACGTAACGCTCGTCGAGCATGGCCAGGCCGTGCTTGATGCTCTGGAGCTCCTTGATCAGCTCGCCTTCGAGCTTGATCAGCACGCTCGCCGCGTACTCGTCGGCGCCGCGCCTGATCTCGTCTGCCTCGCGCTGGCCGTCGGCGATGATCTCCTTCGACTTGATCTCCGCTGCCCGGGTCAGCTCGAGCTCCTCGATCAGGAAGGCGGCCTGCTCCTGGGCGCGGGCGAGGATGCGCTCCGCCTCTTCCTGGGCACGCTCGACGATGCGCTCGGTCTCTTCGTTGATTCGCTTTGCCTGGCGCACCTCTTCAGGCACGGCAACGCGCAACTGATCGAGCAGGTCCAGGGCACGCGCCTGGTCGATGATCACGTTGCTCGTGAGGGGCATATTGCGGCCGCTTGAGATCAGCCGCTCGAGCTGTTCGATGAGAAAGATGATGTCGATGGGAGTGTTCTCCGGGGGGTGGGCCGTCAACGCCCGATTGTACGGCCTGCGCCATCGCGCAGGCCGGGCAACACCGCAGGCGGCACCATGCGGCTGACGTCGCCGCCGAAAAGGGCGATCTCCTTGACCAGGCTCGACGACAGGTAAGCGTGCTCGAGGGCGGTCATGAAGAAGACCGTGTCCACGCTCGGCGCGAGCTTGCGATTGGTGTGCGCCATCTGGAGCTCCGATTCGAAGTCGCTCACGGCGCGCAGGCCACGGACGATGAAGCCGGCACCGATGCGCAGCGCGAAGTCGACCGTCAAACCGTCGAAGCCGGCCACCTCGATGCGTTCCGCGACGTCGGGCAGCTCTGTGGCGACCGCCTCGCGAATCACGGCGATGCGATCGTCGAGCGACGCCATGGCCGACTTGCGCGGGTTGGTCAGTACACCCACCGTGAGCCGGTCGAAGATGGTTGCTGCACGGCCGATGACGTCGAGGTGGCCGAACGTGATCGGGTCGAATGAGCCGGGATAGAGCGCCGTGGTCATGGCTGGCGAGTGTAGAAGGAGAGCACCGTCTCGCCGAAGCGGCGCTGGCGCGTGCGCTGCAGGCTGCCGACGCGCTCGGGCGGATCGTCGCGCCAGAAGTGCTTGGCGACGACCTGCGCATCATCAGTCAGCCAGCGCCGCTCGTCTTCGCCCAACAGCTCCAGCGTCCGCTCGATGATCACGTCGCCGTACGGCGGGTCGACGACGGCCGCGGCAAATGACGTGCGCGTGGCGGGCGTGCCACCGTGCAGGTGGCTGACGACGTCCGCGCGCACGACGTGGCCGTTCTCCTCGAGGTGCGCGCGGCGCAGGTTTGTGCCGATCACGGCACAGACCTTGCCCTCCTTCTCGATGAACGTCGCCGACGGCGCGCCACGGCTGAGTGCCTCGATGCCGGCCGCGCCGCTGCCCGCGAACAGGTCGAGAAACGGGCCGCGCAGCGCACCGGCCGCCTCGAGCGCCGCGAAGAGAGCCTCCTTGACGCGGTCTGTCAGCGCCCGCGTGCCCTCGGGCGGTGCCTCGAGGCGAATACCACGAGCTGTTCCGGCCACGACACGTCCTGCATCAGCCATCTTCGTCCTCGCTCAGTACCTCGCCTGCGCCGACACGCTCGAGCCAGCCCGCGCGCAACTCGTGTTCCAGGTCGGCGAATGACGGCTTGATCCGCCCGGCATCGTCCACGATCGTCTCAGCCAGGCTGCGCGCGGCAAGCGACATGTGCTGGTCGGAACGTCGCGTCAGCGACGCTACGCGCAGCGGCGGCAGCCCGCTCTGGGACAGGCCGAGCAGCTCGCCCTCGCGTCTCTGCTCGAGATCCATCTCGGCCAGCGCGAACCCGTCGGTCGTGCGGGCCAGTGCGTCAAGACGGGCCATCACCGTCGCCTCCTCGTCGTCTGCGGGATGCTTCGGGTCGATCGGATAGCGCTCGCTGACCAGCACGCAGTACGACTCCGCCTCTCCCCTGCCGACCCGGCCGCGCAGCTGGTGCAGCTGGGCGAGCCCGAAACGATCGGCATCAAGGATCATCATGACCGTCGCCTCGGGAACGTCAACGCCTACCTCCAGCACGGTCGTGCCGACGACGATGGGCACGTCGCCGGAGCGAAAACGCTCCATGCGCTCGTCGCGCTCTGACGCCTTCATCTGGCCGTGGACGATCTCGATCGCGGGCGTCTCGATCTCGATGCCCGCGACCTGCGCGGCGGCAGCCCAGTTATCGCGCACCAGCGCCGCGCCGGCTTCGACCGACCTGGCGCCGGCCTCCGGGTCATCCTCCACGAGCGGCACGACCACGAACGCACGATGGCCGGCGGCTACTTCCCTGACGATCAGCGGCAGTGCGCCCTGGCCCCCGTCGGAGCGGCGGAGCAGCTCCTCCGTACGCCGGATGCCGGTCTTGGTCGTCTGCCGGCCGGCCGGCAGCGTGCGCAGGTCGGAGACATCGAGGTCGGCGTGCACGATCTGGCCCAGGGTGCGCGGGATGGGCGTCGCGGTCATGAGCAGCACATGCGGCGCATTCCCTTTGCCGGTGAGAGCCTCGCGCTCGGCGACGCCGAAGCGGTGCAGCTCGTCGACGACGATAAGGCGCAGGTCGGCAAACGCCACGGCATCCTGGACGAGCGCGTGAGTACCGACGGTGACGCGGCCACGAGTCCGACCCTCGATCGACTGCGTCGGCGCGCCGAGCACGCTGAGCGCCTCGTTACGCTGGACCGCGGGCAGCGAGCCCGTCAGCAGGATGACGTCGTGACCGAGCGGTTCGAGCAGGCGGGTCAGCGTCTGGGCGTGCTGCCGGGCGAGCAGATCCGTCGGCGCGAGCAGCGCTGCCTGGTGGCCGGCGTCGGCCGCCGCCGCCATCGCGATCGCGGCAACGGCCGTCTTGCCCGAGCCGACGTCGCCCTGCAGCAGGCGCATCATCGGCCGGCTGGTGGCGAGGTCGGCGCGGATGTCGTCGAGCGCCGCGCGCTGGTCCGCGGTCAAGGCCACGGCGGCGTCGGACTCCACGTCGGAGCTCAGGCGCGCGCGGCGCGCTGCGACCTGGGCCGAGATGACCGATTCGACCGCGGCGACCATCTCGCTGAAGCGGACGTCGTCGACCTCGATCGGCAGGCTCTGCTCGCGCTGGCGCTGGCGCTGGCGGGCGACCATGCCCACCTGGAGCGCGAGCAGCTCGTCGAACGCCAGGCGGCGCAGGGCGTCGTCGCGACGCTCGAAGTCGGGAGGAAAGTGGATCCATTCGATCGCGTCGTGCACATCGGCGAGCTGGCCGACCGTCGGCTCGAGGTCGTGCCGCAGCGCGCTGGGCAGGTATTCCGGCTGGGATGGCAGCGCCTGGTCGAGCGCGTTCCGGATCCGTGCCCGCAACGTCGGCGCCGCGACGCCGGCCGTCAGCCGGTAGACGGGCACGATCCGGCCGGCGTTGAGCGACTCGCCGCCGGGCTCGCCGAACTCAGGGTTCTGGAAGCGCGGCAGCCAGCCGCGCAGCTCGACCTTGCCGCTGAGCGCGACCGTCTGCCCGACGGCGAGTCGGCGCTCGATGTAGCGCCGGCCGAACCACACGGCCTCGCCCTCACCGGTCTCGTCACGCAGCCGTGCCACCGTGCGTTGGATGCGACGCCTGAAACCCTGCTCGACGCGCAGGTCGACGATCTCGACGACGGCACTGACCGGCCCTTCGGGCGGCCGCTCGCGCAGCTCGCGCAACGTCTGTACGTGGCTGAAGTCGTTGTACTTGCGCGGGAAGTGGAAGACGAGGTCGCGCACGGTGCGGATGCCGAGCCGGCCCAGGTTGCGTGCCGTCGGGCGGGCGACGATGCGCGTGGTGATGAGCGACTGGTCCAGCAGCGGCAGTGGCTCCGGCGCCGGTTGTGACGCGCGCCGGGAGACGGCGGGCGCGCTCACCTACTCGGCCGCGATGACGTAGTCGTAGTGCGCTTGTCCACCGTCGACCAGCTCGACCTCGACGCCATGCAGCGCAGCGGTCAACGCGTCGGCCATGCGCTGTGCAGCCGGCTCGTCGACCGTGCGGCCGCGGTACAGGGTCAGTAGCTCGAAGCCGGGCCTGAGCTTGCCCACCGCGGCCAGGACAGCAACGGTTTCGTCGCGGTCGGCGGCCACGAGGCCGTCGCTCGGTCCAAGGACGATGTAATCGCCGCGCTTTACGCGGCGCCGGCTCATCCGCGCGTCGCGCACGGCGGCCGTCACCTGCAGAGTCTGGATTCGCTCGGCGGTGTCGGCCATCGCCTTCACGGCGGTCTTCAGGTCGACGTCGAACTCGAGGGCGAGCATCGCGGCGACGCCCTCTGCCGGGTTGCGGCTGGGGACGACCTTCACGACCACGTCCGGCACGAGCGCGCCAGCCTGCCTGGCGGCCAGCCTGACGTTCGGGTTGTTGGCCAGGACGATGACTTCAGCCGCGTTGGTGCCGCGGATCGCCTGGGCGAGCTCGCCGGCCGATGGGTTCGAGCCCTGGCCGCCGTCGACGGTCACCGCGGCGCCGAGGGTTGAGAACAGCTCAGCCCAACCGTCGCCCGGTGCGACCACAACGATCGCCGGCCGTGGGCCACCGGTTCCTTGCTCGACGGCTGAGATCCTCGAGGACGTGCCGGACTGCTCGACGGCGTGCTGTCGGAGTGCGGTCGCCTGGCGGTCGAGGTTCTCGACGCTGATCCTGCTCAACTTGCCAACCGACAGACCGTAGGCGAAAACCCGGTCGGGATGCTCGTTGTGAACGTGGACCTTGACCGCGCTGGGATCCCCGGCGACGAGGACCGATTCGCCGATCTCGCCCAGTTTGCGCCGGATGGCGTCGACGTCGAGCCGCTTGCCGTCGTGCGGCACGATGACGAAGACCGTCTCGTAGCCGAAGCCCTCCGCCTCGAGCCCATCGAGCGCGGGCAGCGCGATGTCGTGCGCGACAGGGCCGACATGCGGCGTGCTTTCGCCGTGAACTGACGCGAGCGCGCCAGCGAGAAGCAGCTCGAGCCCCTTGCCGCCCGCGTCGACGACGCCGGCGCTCCTGAGAATGGGCAGCATCGACGGCGTCCGCGCGACCGACGCGCTTGCCTCGGCGACGGCGGCGGCGAGGACGTGCTCGAGCGAGCCGTTGGCCACGAGCGCGGCGGCCGCGGCCGTCGAGGCGTCACGGACGACGGTCAGGATGGTGCCTTCGACGGGATGTGCGACGGCCGAGAAAGCCGCTTCACAACCCTGCCTGAGCGCCTCGGCAAGCTCGAGACCGCCGATCTCATCGACGCCGCTGACCGCCTCGCCCAGGCCGCGAAACAGCTGCGAAAGGATCACGCCGCTGTTGCCGCGCGCGCCCATCAACGCGCCCAGGCTGAGCGCCGCGGCGACGCGCGCCACGCTGCGCTCCAGCTCGGGAACGTTGTCCGCCTCGGCGAGCGCCGCCTGGACCGTCGCGAGCATGTTCGAGCCGGTGTCACCGTCGGGTACCGGGAAGACGTTGAGCGCGTTCACCTCGTCGACGCCGACATTCAGCGTTGCGGCGGAATGCTTCAGTGCGGCCAGCAGGTCATGGCCATTCCAGACGAGGCTGTTCACCGTCCTTCAACCGTCAACGTCAGCGCGTCGATCGAACGGCCCGCGTCGCGTTGGACCGTGTAGCGCACCGCGTCGGCGACATTGGCCAGGACGCTGTCTCGGGGGACACCGGGGGCAAGCTCGACGTTGATGGCGACCTCGAGCGCGGGCGCAGTGCGCACGCGAACGCCGCTGCTGCCGAGACCGAATCGGTCGCCCACACGCTGCCACCAGCGCGCGCCCACGACGTTGGTTACGCCGTAGACAGCGAGCGCGGCGCCGCGTGCGATTCGTGCTACCTGGCGCTCGTCGACGTGCGCCGAACCACGCGGCTGCCCCGAGTCTGTCGCGTTCGGCACCCTGTTATAGTAGCCAGCCGGTGCGGCCGATCGGCCCGCTCACTTCCCTCGATCTGGAGTCCTTTCGAACCATGGCTCGCATGTGCGCAATCTGCGGAAAGACATCGATGGGCGGCTTCAACCCGCAGTCAGTCGGGATGAACCGCGTCCGCGCGCACCGGCGCATGACCGCGAACCTTCAGCCGATGCGTCTCGAGCAGAACGGCAAGATGAGCCGCGCGCTCGTGTGCACGCGCTGCCAGCGCACCCTTCAGAAGACCGCCTAGGTCCAGCGCCGCGCGCGCGGCGCCAGCGCTCCTCAGCCGGCGGCTGAGTCGAGCCAGATCGTCATCGGGCCGTCGTTGACGAGCTCGACCTGCATCTCGGCCCCGAAGATCCCTTTGGCGACTCTGACGCCGCGCTCCTCGACTGCGGAGCAAAAGCTCTCGTAAAGCGCGTTGCCCAGCTCGGGCGGCGCGGCGTCGAGAAAGGATGGCCGGCGGCCCTTGCGTGTGTCGGCGAAGAGCGTGAACTGGCTGATCGCCAGCACCTCGCCACCGACATCGATCAGCGATCGATTGGCCTTGCCTTCGTCATCGCGAAAGATGCGCAGGTCCACGGCCTTGCCGGCCAGCGTCCGCGCAACCCCCTCCGAGTCGTCGTGACCGACGCCGACCAGGATCACCAGCCCGGCTCCGATCCTGCCAACGACGTCCCCGGCCACGCTTACCTGAGCGCGGGTGACACGCTGCAGCAGCAGGCGCATCAGCCGTGCCAGGGGACGGAGCCGGCGTTGCGCTTTACGGCTTCGACCTCGCGTGCCGCGTCCTGACCGCGCTGGAAGAGGGCCGAACCCACGATGCAGACGTCGACGCCGTAGCCACCGACGACAGCGGCCGTCTCGGCACTGACGCCGCCGTCGGCGTGGACGAGCGCGTCCGGACGGCCCGCGAGCAGGCGCTTGACGTCGCTGATCTTGGCCGCTGGCTCGGGCATGAAATGCTGGCCGCCGAAACCCGGCTCGACGGTCATGACTATGACGAGCGCGAGCTCGTCGACGTAGTCGGCGAGGACCGCCGCCGCCGTCTCCGGGCTGATGGCGAGACCTGGTCCGCGCCCGGCGGCGGCAATACGGGCCAGCGTCTCGTGCTTCACCTCGGCGGACTCGTCGACCTCGTAATGGAAGGTGATCGTGTTTGCCCCGGCCGCGATGAACCGGTCCGCGTAGCGCGCCGGCTCGCTGATCATCAGGTGAGCGTCGATCGGCAGGCGGGTCAGCCGCCTGACCGCGGCGACGACGTCCGGCCCGAACGTGATGTTGGGCACGAAATGGCCGTCCATGATGTCGAGGTGGAGCCGATCGACCTTGGCGTGCTCCAGCTTGCGAACGACGCGATAGAGATTGCCGAAGTCAGCCGTGGTGATGCTTGCGGCGACCTGGATCGGCCTCATCTGCGGAGCGCCGCGCTAGTCTGCGGCACGGCCGGCGAGCGCGGCCGCGGACTGGACGACGAGCAGCTCCCGCCGGCGCGCGACGGCCGCGGGTGCGGGCGCGCCCGCCCGATCGGCCGCGAGCTGACCGCACGCGGCACCTATGTCGATGCCCCGGTTGCGGCGCACCGTCGTCTCAATACCCGCCTCGCGCAGTCGTCCGGCGAACGCCTCCGTGCGCTCGATCGAGCTGGGCTTCCACGGCGTGTGCGCCACGGGATTCATCGGGATCAGGTTGACGTGCGCCAGCCGTCCGCGCAGCAGCGCGGCCAGCGCCGCCGAATCGAGCGGTGTGTCATTGATCGAGTCGATCATCACGTACTCGTATGTGATCCGCCGTCGGGTCTGCTCGGCGTACCGGTCGGCAGCGCGGACGACCTCTTCGACAGGGTACCTCCGGTTGAGCGGGACGAGTACGTCGCGCAGCTCCTGCCGTGCCGCGTGGAGCGACACGGCAAGCGTGTACTGCGGCCGCTGAGCTGTGAGCAGGTCCATGCCCGGCACGACGCCACTGGTCGAGATGGTGACGTGCCGCGCGCCGAGGCCGAGGCGTTCCGGGTCCGTGATCCCGGAAGCAGCGGCCAGGACTCGGTCGACGTTGAGCAGTGGCTCGCCCATGCCCATGAAGACGACATTCGTCAGCCGCTGGCCGACGCCGGCCAGCCACTGGCGCCAGAAGCGCACCTGGTCGACCATCTCAGCGATCTCGAGATCGCGCCCGAAGCCCAGCTCACCGGTTGCGCAGAACGGACAGCCGACTGCGCAACCGGCCTGGCTCGAGATGCACACGGTCGCCCGGGCGCGGCGCCATCCACGAGCCGGATAGCGCATCAGGACCGACTCGATCAGCCGGCCGTCGTCGAGACGATGGAGCGCTTTCTGGGTCAGGTCGTTGTCGGCTGGCGTTGTTTCCGTGTCGGCCAGCGTCGAGACGCGGAATGCATCGGCCAGCTGCGAGCGTAGGCGGTGCGGAATCGTGCTGAGCTGATCCGGCGATTGGACCGCGGCCGACCACAGGTGGTCGCCGATCTGGCGGGCCCGATACGTGGGCTCACCGCGATCTTCGAGCCACGCGGATAGTTCATCAGCCGGAACGCCCGACAGCCCGGGTCGGGCGTCGCGCATGCCCGCCGCCGGCAGGCTGATCAGTGGCGAAACCCGTTGCTCCGGCACGGAATCGGAGCGCATCGCGGCATCGTAGCGTCAAGAGGCGCGATCGGCTGACGGCGGTCCAGGATTGAAGAGCTTCCAATGTCCCTCGGAAACGACTTCGACCATGCCGTCGACCACCTTGATGGCCGTCTCATCGTCGATCCCGTAGGCCGGCACTGGGATCTCCGCGGCCATTCTTTCCGCCTTGGCGCTGCCACTTTCCGGGTGGTTCTCGTTATCCAGGTGCGGAAGCAAGGCGAAGTCAACCAGTCCCAGCCCCTTCTCGATGATGAAGGGCGTATCAGCGTCGTCGTATGTCTCGCCGAATGTAGGCGCGGTCACCATACTGCCCGCGCTCACCCCCACATAGACCATCTCGCGCAGCTTCGGCAAGAGGTCTGCCAGTCCGGACTCGCGCATCCAGCGGCACAGATACAGGACATCGCCGCCCCAGACCAGCAGAGCGTCAGTCGTTTGGACGGCGTCGACCCAGTACTCCCGTTTGATGCTGGGTAGAGCGGTGAGCTCCAGCACTCCTAACGATTTCCAGCCCAATCCGACCAGAGGGCTGAGGGCCTTCCCAGTGATGAACCGGTAGGCCCCCTTGGGTCCATCTGGGAACGGGATATCCCCGTGGGAATGCAAAGTGCGTTCGACTCGGCAATCGGCTTGCCCAGCAGCTCGACCAGCGCGTCGTGGATGCTCTTGTTGCTGATTCCGGAGGAAGTCAGAAGAAGCTTCGTGGCGCAATCCCCCTAGCAGGCAGCCGATTGACTGCCGGATTGTGCAGGAACGATGACCGACGAACCAGCCAGCGCGGGATGGCCGCGCAGCAGCTCAGCCGCGCTCATCCGCCGCCCGCCGGCAGGCTGAATGTCGTCCAGCTCGAGCAACGCGTCGCTGGCGGCGATGGCTAACCCTGCGTCCAGCGTGCGCGCGAGGGTACCCACGGCCACGTCCTGTGACCGCGCTTCTCCCACATGCGCCGACCAGCACGTCAGGCGACCCGCCGAGGTCTCGACGAAGCTTCCCGGCCATGGCTGGTAGGCACGGACCTGGCGCTCCAGCTCTGCCGCTGTCTTTGATGGATCCAGGCGGCCATCCTCGCGCCGCAACGGCCTGGTCATCGTCGCATCGCGCTGTTCCTGGGCAACGGGTTCGATTTCACCCGCCAGCCAGCGCGGCAGGGTCGCGACAAGCAGGCGCGCGCCCAGATCCACGAGCTGCGCCTCGAGCTGTGGCGCGGTCTCAGACCCTGACAGTGCCACTCGCGACTGGGCGACGACGGGGCCGCTGTCGAGGCCAGCATCCATGCGCATCAGGGTCACGCCCGTCTCGGCGTCGCCCGCCAGGATCGCGGCCGGAATTGGCGTCGCGCCGCGGTGGCGCGGCAGAAGCGACGGATGCACGTTCAGCGCGCCATGCGCCGGCACATCGAGCAGTGACGCTGGCACGATCTGGCCGTAGTCGGCGAGGACGAGCAGGTCCGGTCGCAGCTGTGCGACCTGGGCGACGGCGTCCGAGGCTCGAAGTCGGTCGAGCCGGAGCATCGGCAGTCCGTACTCGGTGGCCCAGGCTACGACGGGCGGATCGGTGGGTCGGCCGCGCGAACCGGCGCGCTGGGGAGCGGTGACGACGGCGAGCAGGTCGACAGTCGGCTGATCTGCGAGTGCGGCGAGGATCGGCACGGCAAACGCGCCAGTGCCTAGGAAGACCGTCCGGACTCTGCCGGTCACGCGAATGACGCGAGGGCCTCTTCGTCCGCGGGGTCGTCGTGCAGGCGCGTGACCGGGATCAGCTCGTCCATCGACTCGAGGTAGTCGATGTACAGCTTGCCCTGAAGGTGGTCCAGCTCGTGCTGCATGGCGCGCGACAGGAGTCCCTTGCCGTTGACCTTGATATTGCGTCCGTTTCGGTTCTGGGCCACGACCCAGACCTGCTCGCGGCGCGTGACATAGGCGACATAGCCCGGGATCGACAGGCACCCCTCGAGGTCGTTGTCGTCGCCGCTCGAGCGCACGATCTTGGGATTCACGAGCTCGTGCAGCTGGCCCTCGACCTCTACCACGCACGCCTGAAGAGCGACACCCAGCTGCGGCGCGGCCAGGCCCACGCCCGGCGCGGCGCGCATCGTATGGGCCAGGTCGTCGAGCAACTCGTGCAGGTACTTGCCGAATGAATCCACCGGCTCACCCCTGAGGCGCAGCCGCGGGTCGCCCAACATGATGATCGGCAGAACGCTCATTGATCCCGAGTATATGTGTCGCCAGCCGGCGGCCGCCGATCAGAGAAGGCTCTCGGGATCGACGTCGACAGACCACGGCGCGCCGGGATCCGCGCCGAGCACGTCCATCGGCCGCTCGCCGCGGAGCACGACATGGAAGCGCCAGCGGCCGGCGCGGCGCGCGATATACGCCGGCAGCGGACCCAGGACCTCAACCTTGGCATCTGATGCGCGAACACGCTCGCGCAGCTCAGCCGTCATGCCCGTGGCCTTCTTCTCGGCCGCGGCGCGATCCTCGAGCGCGATGGTCAGCTTGATCACGTCACCGAACGGCGGCGCGTTGAAGAGCCGGCGTGAGGCGAGCTCGGCGCCGTAGAAGCTGAGCGCGTCGTCCTCGACGAGGGCGGCGATGACCGGGTGGTCGGGCAGATAGGTCTGGACGATCGCCGTCCCGGCGCGCTCGCCACGGCCGGCGCGCCCGATCGCCTGGACGAGGAGCTGATACGTGCGCTCGGCGGCGCGCTGGTCGGGCAGGTTGAGCGCGATGTCGGCCGAGACGACCCCGACCAGCGTGACCTGCGGCACGTCGAGTCCCTTGGTCACCAGGGCCGTGCCGACGAGAACGTCGAAATCGCCGGCCGCAAACGCGTCGATGACACGCGTCGCCTCTCCCTTGCGCTCGACCACGTCGCGGTCCAGGCGAACGACACGCAGGTGCGGGAAGCGGATCTGCACCTCGCGCTCGACGCGCTGCGTCCCGCCGCCCAGGTAGCGGATACGCACCGACTCGCACGCCGGGCAGCGCCGCGCAACCGGCGCGGTCGCACCGCAGTGGTGGCAGCGCAGCGACAGCGTGTTCGCGTGAAACACGAGCGGGCGCTGGCATTCCGGGCAAATCTGCACGTAGCCGCAGTCGCGACACACGATGACCGACGCACTGCCGCGCCGATTGATGACCAGGACCGCCTGCTCACGATCCTGGGTGTTCAAGTCCGCCAGGGCTGCCGCCAGTTGACGCGACAGGAGGCCCCGATTACCCGCCGCGAGCTCCGCGCGCAGGTCGACCACGTCCACCTTTGGCCGAGCACCTGCGACGCGCGGAAGGACGATCCGCTCGATCTCGCCGAGCTGCGCGCGGCCGTAGGTCACCACGTCAGGCGTGGCGCTGCCCAGGATGACCGGCGCTTCGGCCAGCTTGCCGAGCTCCATCGCGACATCGCGCGCGTGGTAGCGCGGCGTCCGATCGGACTTGTACGCCGAGTCGTGCTCCTCGTCGACGATGATCACGCCCGGATCCGCCAAGGGCGCAAGAGCGGCAATGCGCGTGCCGACGACCACCTTCACCTCGCCGGCCCGGATGCGCCGCCACTCGTCGGCGCGCTCGCCTTCGCCCAGCGCGCTGTGCAGCAGGGCCACGTCGACGCCCAGGTCATAGCCCAGGCGGTCGAGGAGCGGTACCGCGAGCGCGATCTCGGGCACGAGCACGAGCGCGCCCCTGCCCTGCTCGAGTGCTACGCGGATCGCCGCGGCATAGACGCTCGTCTTGCCGCTCGCGGTCGTCCCCTCGAGCAGGACCGTCGTTGGCCGGCGCGCGGCGACATGGTCCGCGATGCGCTCGACGGCCCGCCGCTGGTCGTCGCTGAGTGGCGCGTCGTCGGGCCGAGAGCCGCGCGCCGGCGCCGCGCGATCGGCCAGCGGGCGGCGCTCGACGCGCGCTTGTTCGATCGCGACCAGGCCGCGCCGGGCAAGGCCGGGGATCGCGCTCGTGCCGTGGCGCGCAGCGAGGAGCGGAGCCGCGACCGGTTCGTCCGCGCCAAGCAGCTCGGCCAGCAGCGCGCGCTGGCGTGGCCCGAGCCGCGCGCCGTCCGCCTCGCCGGCCGCCGCGCGACGTCCTGCCTCGGTCAGGCTTACCCGGCGCTCGAGCTTCTCGCGCGCCACAGGCGGCCGTACGGTCCACTCGGTCTCGGCTCCGCCGTCGACATTGCGCGTGACGCGCTCGACGCGCTCGAGCATCCCCGGCGCGAGCATCGCGTGCAGCACGAGCGCGGGTGGCGCCAGGTAGTGCGTGGCGATGTGCTTGCACAGCTCGACCTGGAGTGGCGGCAGGAGCGGCCCGTCGGAGCGCACTCGCGCGAGGATCGGCTTGAGCTCGCGGTCGGGCTGCCCCTCGCTTGTGCCGAGCACGACGCCCAGCGCGCGCCTCCGCCCGTACTCGACCAGCACGGCCTCGCCGGGCTCAACAGTCCCGAGCGCCTGTGGCACTGAGTAGGTGAAGGTCTGTCCGCCGCGTGGGCCGGCGGCGTCCACGGCGACCTCGACGGTGCGCACGTTCGGCTCCCCGGCGGCGAGGCCGGCCGGGAGCTGGTCGCTAGCCGTCGCTTGCGCCGAACGCGCCGCGCTGGACCAGCCAGTCGTGGACGAGGTCGGCGACGGCGTCGGGCATGCCAACGCGCGTGTCGATGACCAGGTCGTAGACCGGCGTGCCCGATTCATCGGCCAGGTCGGGATCGAAGACGTTCTGGTCGTCAAGCTCCGGGTGGACCGACTTCCACAGTGCGCGATCGCGCGCCTCGCGCTCGCGCTCGCCCGCGAGGAGCTCGTCGAGCGTGGCCCGCGAGTCAGGGTTATCGCGACGGACCTTGCGCAGCTGGCGCTCCATCCTGACCTCCTCGGGCGCCCAGAACAGGATCGTCACGACCGGCAGATCGGCCTTCTGTCGCTCGATGCTGGCCAGAAACGCGGCCAGGCGAGCCTCGAGGATGAACGGGTCGTCGGCGACGGCGGACCTGATCTTCGCCGCCTGGAAGTCGTCCATCTCCTGGTCGAGCGAACGGTCGCGCGGCGCGAAGCTCGAGGTGTCGATGCCGGTCCGCTTGCGGAACTCCTCGCCGATCTTGATGTTCGGGATGCCGTAGCGCTCGGCCAGGATGTTGGCCGCCGTCGTCTTGCCCGTGCGCGAAGGTCCCGAGATCAGGATCGACACGTTCGGCTTCGAGGTGTGGGTCATGGGTGACTCGCGCGCAGCGCGTCGAGCACGCTTTCTAGCTCGGGCGGCAATGGCGCCTCTGCGCGAATGATGCGATCCGCCGACGGAGACGCAAACTCGATCCGCCATGAATGGAGGAACAGGCGCTCGAGCCCGTCCGGCCCGCGTCTGGCCGCGCCCGTGGCGTACACCGGATCGCCGGCCACGGGATGGCCGATCGATGCGAGGTGGACGCGGATCTGATGCGTTCTTCCGGTCAGCAGATCGACCTCAAGCAGCGTCCATCCGGGCAGGCGCTCGCGAACACGGTAGCCCGTGACCGATGGCCGGCCGGTGGCGATCACGGCCATGCGCGAGAAGTGGCGCGAGTCACGACCGATGGGCGCCTCGATTCGGCCGTTCTGCGCCGACACAGCACCCTGCACGAGCGCGAGATATGTCTTCTTGACCCGCCGCGCCTTGAGCTGGGCCATCAACGCCGACTGTGCCCGGTCGTTGCGCGCGACGACGATCAGTCCGCTCGTGTCGCGATCGAGACGATGGACGATGCCCGGCCGGTCCTCGCCGGCGACCGTGCCGTATGCCTCGATACCGCCGCGGCCCAGGAGCGCGTTGACCAGCGTGCCGCTCGTATGGCCCGGCGAGGGATGCGTTATGAGGCCGGTCGGCTTGTCGAGGATGAGCACGTCGGCGTCCTCGTAGACAACGTCGAGGGGGACATCCTCCGCTTCGATCGTCGCGGCCGGGCGGTCGGGAATATCCAGCTCGAGGATCGTGCCGGCCGCGAGCACGGCATTGCTCTTAACCGGCTCGCCGTGGACGGTCAGCCGGCCGTCCTCGATCAGGCGCTGGACGTACGAGCGCGACAGGCCGACCGCATCGGCGACGACACGATCCGCGCGTCCCGGCGTGGCCGTCTGGGGCACCGTCAGCGAGACGTGCTCAGCCATCCCCAGAGGCCTGCTGCATGACGGGGGTCAATCGCTCGTGGAAGAGCGCGATCAGGATGAGCAAGAGCAGAGCCGTGCTTATCGCGGAATCGGCCACGTTGAACGTGTAGAAGCGTGAATTGCCGACGCCCATGTCGACGAAATCGATGACGAAGCCCACGCGCACGCGATCGATGAAGTTGCCGATCGCTCCGCCCAGCAGGAGCGCGAGGGCCAGCGTGAGCAGCCAGGTGTGCGAGCCCTCGCGCCACTCGTAGTACAGGATCAGCCCGATGACGACCAGGCTCGACAGCGCGAGCACGAGCGCCGAGTTGCCGAACAGGCCGAAGATGCCGCCCGAGTTGTACGACTTGGCGATGCGCACGAATTCGCCCAGGATCGGCGTCGGCGCGCTGCCGCCGGGCAAGGGGTTGGCCGACGCGACGTGGAAATTGGCGTCGATGTACAGCTTGGAGAGCTGATCGACGATGACCACGCCGGCGGCGAGGACGCCGAACAGCAGCCAGCGCCGCCGGCGCTGTGACGGCTCGGTCAACCCTGCCGTCCGCTGCGCCGCAGGCCGATGACCACGTCCGCCTCGGCGAGATGGTGCGTCGCGCGCTGCGCATCAGTTGGTGGCTCATCGTGCGCGACGCGCTCGGCAAGCGTGTCCTCCCCGACCCGGGCAAGGTAGGGCGCGAGCCGATCAATCACGGCGGCAGGTGCGTGGAGCCACAGCTCGATCGTGTCGTCGAGCTCGAGGCCGGCTTGCTTGCGCAGGTCCTGGACGGCACGTGCCAGCTCGCGCGCGTCGCCCTCGGCGCGCAGCGCGTCGTCGAGCTCCGTGTCGATGACCACGACGAGGCCCTGGTCATGGGCCACGGCCGTGCCCGGCCGCGGCGTGGCCAGTATCTCGACCTCGTCCGCGGCAAGGTCAACGCCAGCCAGGCGCACGCCGCCGTCGGACAGGTACTCGACCTCGTTGCTGCGTGCCGCGGCGAGCACTTCCTGGGTCTTGCCACCCAGGCGTCTGCCAATCTTGGGCAGCAGCGGCCGCACGCGGCGCTCGACGAGGGCCGAGTCGTCCGCCATCACCTCGACTGTTTTGGTGTTGAGCTCCTCGCCGAGCAGGTCTAGGACCGGGCGCGGAACGCTCGCGCCGGGCGGCAGCGCGACCCACACCTGCCGGATCGGCTGGCGCAGGTTGATGCCCGCCTGCGAGCGCAGGGTTCGGCCCAGGTCGACCGCGCGCATCACGACGGTCATCGCGGCCTCGAGCGGCTCGTCGCGCAGCTGCTTCAGCTCGTCTGCCGGCCAGGCCGTGAGGTGGACGCTGTCGGGCAGTTCCGGAAGGGCGTTGGCGACCAGGTTCTCGTAGATCGTCTCGGAGATGAACGGCAGTATCGGCGCGACAACGCGGGCGAGGCCGACCAGCGCGGCATGGAGCGTGGCGAAGGCCACCGCGCGCTCGCCCTCAGCGGCGGTCAGGCGCATGCGCGACCGTGAGCGGCGCAGGTACCACGTCGAGAGCTCATCGACGAACGTGCCGACCAGCCGCGCGGCGCCGGTCGCGTCGAAGTCGGCCAGGCGCTGACCGACGGCCGCGGCGAGGCCGCTGACGCGCGACAGAACCCAGCGATCGAGCAGCGGCCAGTCGCCGGCGTGGGCCATCAGCTCGCCGATTCCCGGGCTCGGGCGCCAGTTCGACAGACGGGCATAGTCGACGAAGAAGACGTATACGTTCCACAGCACGAGCAACTCACGCCGCGCCTCGTCGGACGTGCGGTAGCCGAACAGGATGTTGTCCTCGAGCCGCTGGCGGGAGAACATCCAGCGCATGACGTCGACGCCGATGCGCTCGGCGCCCTCATTGAACTCGACCGCGTTGCCCCAGCTCTTGTGCATCGGCCGGCCGTCCTCGCCGAACAGGGTCGCGTAGCCCATGAGCGTCTTAAACGGTGGCTCGCGGCGCAGTACGGTGCTCATCGCCAGCATCGAGTAGAACCAGTTGCGGAACTGGCCCGGGAACGACTCGGTCACGAAGTCCGCCGGGAACCACTGCTGCCAGAACTCGGGCTCCGTCCGGTAGTGCAGGGTCGAGAAGGGCACGATGCCCGCGTCGAGCCACGGGTTGCCCACGTCGGCGATGCGCGACATCGTCGCGCCACAGCCCGCGCACGTGACCTTGACCGCGTCGATGTACGGCCGGTGCGGCGTATGCCCTTCGAACTCGGCCCAGCCGGCCACGGCACGGTGCTGGAGCTCGCCTCGGCCCGAGATGACCTCGAACTTGCCGCACGACTGGCACTCCCAGATCGGCAGCGCCAGGCCCCAGTAGCGCTTCTTGCTGATCATCCAGTCGGCCATCGTGCGCAGCCAGTCGATCTCGCGGTCGTAGCCGAAGCCCGGGATCCACTTGATCTGGTCGACGACATCCATGATCTGGTAGCGCAGGCTGCGCTTCTTCTCGTCGGCCGTGACCTGCTCGCGCGGCTTGTCGTACACCTCGCCCATCGAGATGTACCACTCGTCGACCACGCGGAAGAGAAGCGGCGTGCCGCACCGCCAGCAGTGCGGGTAGCGGTGCGTGTATGGCTCGAGGTGGTAGAAGACGCCCTTGCTTTCGAGGTCCTCGACGACCCGTTCGGCGACGGCATGTGCGTCCAGCCCGGTCAGCCAGCCGAAGCCGGCCAGGTAATGGCCGTCCTCGTTGAGCGGCGCGACGACGGGCAAGTCCAGCGACTTGCCCAGCTGGTAGTCCTCGGCACCGCAGCCGGGCGCGATGTGGACGATGCCCGTGCCCTCTTCCTCGCCGACCTCGTCCCAGGGCACGACGCGGTGCTCGTAGCCCGGGCCGCCGTCGCCGCCGCGGCCGCCGGCGAATGCCGCCTGCACTGCCGGCAGCTCGTCGAACGGCCCGCGATAGCGCCAGCCGACGAGCTCGCTTCCCGGCCGCTCCTCGAGCACCTCGAAGCGGTCGCGCAGAGCGGACTTGAGCGTGCCCTTGCCGAGCCAGAATATGTCGTCGCCCTGACGCACCTTGACGTACGTCAGTGCCGGTCCAACGGCCGCGGCGACGTTGGCACTCAGCGTCCACGGGGTGGTCGTCCACACGAGCAAGGCCTCGCCGGGCCAGTCGACGAGTGGCAGGCGGACGGTCAGGCCCGGGTCCTCGCGGTCCTGGTAGCCCTCGTTCATCTCCATCTGGCTGATGCCCGTGCCGCAGCGCGTGCACCAGGGCATCGAGTCGTGGCCCTTGTACAACCAGCCACGCCGGTTGCACTCGGCCAGGAAGCCCCAGATCAGGTCGTTGTTCTCGTTGCTGAAGGTGAAGTACGAGCCGCCGATCTCGGGCATGCCCAGGCGGCCAACGATCATCTCGACGGTGTCCGTGACTGGGCCGTTCGGCCCCTGTACGGTGACCTGCTGCGAGGGATCGGCCGCCATCAGGTCGCGCAGCCGGCGCAGTTCGTCGGGATCGTTCCAATCCATCCACATGCCCAGGCGGATCGACTGCTCGGTCTGGAGGGCCGCGTAGGTCAGGACGCGCTGCTTGCACAGGCTCACGAAGTTGGCGATGCCGTTCGCTTCGATGTCGCGCTTGCTCGTGTAGCCGAGCTCGCGCTCGACGTTGACCTCGACCCACAGGCCCTGGCAGTCGAAGCCGTTCTGGTAGCGCTGGTCCTCGCCGAGCATGGCGTGGAAACGCTGGTAGAGGTCCTTGTACGTCCGGCCCCAGGCGTGATGTACGCCCATGGGATTGTTCGCGGTGATCGGTCCGTCCAGGAACGACCAGCGCGCGTTGCCGCTGTTCTGGGCGCGCAGCCGGGCGAACGTCCGGCGCTCTTTCCACGCGGCGAGCGTCTCGTGCTCGAGCGCGGGCAAGTCAGGCTGCCGGGGTACAGGCTGAAACGGGCTCTCCACCCGCGACTCGGTAACCATTGGGGCCTCAAGGATACCGAAGTGGCGTCCAGCGCCAGGATGTGCCCGGCTAAGTGCCGTGCGACCGCCTGAAACTGCGGCCTCGCGCGGCCCTGAGTTGCGCTGCCCGCGGCCGAGAACCGCCAACGGGGACACGAAAGCGGCGGCCGTGTCGCAGGCCGCCGCTGCTCATTGCCCAAATCGAGCCACACGCTTCGCGATCTTCCGCGGGCGCGCGTCTAGTTCATGCGGATGCCCTTACCCCACGACATGCCCGCGCCACCTGTCTCCGCATTCTGCGACCAGGTCGCGGGATTGGAGTCGACCACGGTGTAGGTGCCGGCCGGGATGACGACGTTCGGGTTCACGACCCAATAAGCGTTCTTGACCCCGCCTTGTCCCGGCTGGCCGTCCACCTGCCAAGGGCCAAATTCAGTCCCGTCGCCGGCACGCAGGGTGATCGTGCCCAGGGGTGTGGCTCCGTGACCGTCGTTCCAATGGTAGTCGATGATCTCGGTGACCAGCCATGGGGACGTGATGGTGAACGTTGTGGGCGCGGTTGCACCGTTGTTAGCTATACCGAGACTCAGGATGCGGTACATCTCCTCCGCCTCCGCCCCCGAAGGCACCGTGGCAGTCGGCTCGGGGGTAGGCACAGGCGTCGGCTCGGGCGTCGGCGTTGGAGTTGGAACCACAGGCGTGGAAGTCGGCATCGGCAGCGGCGAAGCGGGTGTTATCGGTGCCACGGTCGCGCGTGGTGGCACGGGTTCCGTGCCACCGTAGACGTACTTATAGATGTACTGACCGTTGCCGCCCGGACCGCCCACCGAGGCGTAGATGACGAGGATGTCGTCCTGGCTGCCAGCGGGGATCTCGATCGATCCGCTCTTGGAATCGGACTTTGGCAGGTCGCCACTCCACGCGCCGGACTGAACGTCGCCCAGTATCTTCTCCGACCATGACATGCGACCGCCCAGGTTGTCCGGCGGCGGGTTCAGGGTCAGGACCATCCAACCCTGGCCACCGTTGAATCGCCCGCCGCCCGTCTGGTTGGCGGTCGATTGGCACTCCATGGTCAGCGCGACGGTTTCGCCAACCTTCAGGTACGAAGGCGGCGCTGTCCAACTGCATGTGCCGATGATGGTTCCGGAGTAGTACGGCCCGCCTTCGCCGGTGCAACCCTCGTCCTTCCACGACCCGGCCGAAGAGAAGCCACCGTCGCCGAGGGCGACCTGGTTGCCGAAGTAGCAGTCGCTGTCCTCGGTTTGGGCCGGTAGTGGGATTACCTGCTGGAGGACCCAATCGCCGGATCCAACCTGGCTGGTTTCTGAGGGCCCGGGCTGAGAAGCCCCGACCGAAGGCGTGGCCGTCGCTTGACCGCGAACGATATTGAGGCGCACGAAGTCGACGTACTTCCACGTGGAAGTCACCGTCGGAAGCGGCGTCGCGGGTGATTGGTGGTCGACCTTGCCCATGACAAACACCCCGATCTCGTTGTTGCCTTCGTCGAGGGCAACGGGACCGACAGGCAGTTCAGTGACTCCGCGATAGCGGTACATCCCGAGCCGCTCTCCTGATGTGGCGTTGATGCCGATCGAGATGCTGGCGGCGTCGGTCTGGTAGCCGTCTGTCAGCGGTGTCCAGTCGCCCTCGTCGGTGCTGTCCGCCGGCCGGGCCGACAGCGTGTAGGCGGGGAAGATGGTGTCGCCAGCGCTGCCGTCCTCGAACTCGGCCCAGCGGGCGGCAATGCCGGCCTCGCTCGCCGAGGCACGCCACGGCATGTAGGCGAATTCCCTGTAGACAGTCGCGCCCTTGGTCGCGATGTCGGCTGCGTTGTCACCGGAGCTGTAGGGGCTGAGCTTGCCGCCGATGGCGTCATAGCCAATCGTGCGCAGCCTGGCGGGGTAGTTTGGGTCGGCGATGAACAGGCGCTCGGGGGTGACACGATAGACGATCAGCGTGTGACTTTGGCCGACGGGAGCGCCTGCTTCGTGGATCTTGATCATCTGGGGCTCGGCGCTGAAGGCGATCGCAGATCGGAATGAGGCGTACGTCAGACGATTGTCGACGCTGCTCCATTGCGTTGTCTTGAGAGACGAGTAGGTGTCGGGAAGCGCAATCGGGTCGTCCTGCACGGTGCTTGCGAAGCGATAGGCGTCCGAATCGTCTTGCCAGAGCGTTGGCGTCTTCTCGGTCGCCCCGTTGTTGTCGTATAGGCCGTAGAGGGCGCTGGCGCCCGCCCGCTTGCGCTGGGTGACGTAGTACCAGATCGCGGTAGCACTCTGACCCTCGCAGTGACCACCGGGCGCGACGTAGCTTCCGTAGTTGGTGAACTGCCAGTCGTCTGTGCCGGGCCGAAAACCGGAATCGGTCGTGGACGGCATGTTGGACAGATTCATCAGCCCGCCGAAGAACGACGAGAAATGCGTCGTGGCGGCGGTCAGGCTGGTGGCGTCCTCGGAGATGGGCACGAGCGGCGTCAGCGTTCCCGTCGTGTCGTCGAACGAGAGAGCGAGGGCTGTTTGTCCCGCGGGGATGTCCGCGACCATCGTCACGTTGACGGGCTCCTGGAATGCCGGGTCACCCGTCTCGACTGTATACAGCGGGGTCAGTGGGGTGACCGTGCCGCTGAAATCGGCAGCCGTGATGGGCGTGGCGGTGACCGAGAACGAGGTATCGGCGGCGAGCGTGCCTGGCGCGAAGTCGATCCGCAGTCCGCTCGCCTCGATGGTGCCGCCGGCCGAGCTGATCGTCGCGATGAGCGCCTGGCCGGGGGTTCCGAGCGTGAGCTGTCCCGTGATCGGTGTTGTCTCCTCGTAGGCGGGGACGTCGCCCTGCTCGAGGATGGGCGGCGACGGGAACAGCTCCGTGCCGGAGGGCAGAATCTCGCCGACTCCAGTCGCTGCCGGCGAGGGTTGTTCAACTGACAGGCAACCTGCCAGGGCCAGGCTCATGACGAGCGCCTCGGTCACGCGCGAGAGAGAGCGTGGGGAAACGAAAGAGGGAGTAGATCGGAGCCCAGGGCTGTCGCCGACCGAGATCGCGGCCTGGATCATTGCGCCACCTCCGTTCGTGGGATGCTGGCGTTTCCAACGGCGCACGCACAAGAGCCGAACGGCTTGATGTGACCGCGCCCGATCCGACTGGCCGCCTTGGGTACGTCGCGCATTCGCGGACAGCGACACCCGCGAACGAGCCCCTCACGATGCCTATGGAGGCGTGAGCCACAACAGCGACCGGCGAGGTCGCGTCCGATTCCCTATGGCCTCAACTCGACGCTTTTCCCCGCGATGGCTTAGTAGATCGGGGTCACCCAGTTGCTGTGCTGCGGCAGCTTGCCACGGACGGTGTCGAAGTAGAGCTGAGCCAGCTTGCGCGTGATCGGGCCGACCTCGCCGTTGCCCACGGCGCGGTGGTCAATCTCGACGATCGGCGACATCTGCGCACCCGTGCCGCACAGGAAGGCCTCGTCGGCGATGTACAGCTCGCTTCGGTCGACCGTGCGCACGACGGTCTCGATGCCCATCTCGTCGCGCGCCAGCTGCATCAGGCCGCTGCGCGTGATGCCCTCGAGAATGTCGTCGGTGATCGATGGCGTGATCAGCTTGCCGTCGCGAACGAGGAAGAAGTTCTCGGCGCTGCCCTCGGAAACGTGGCCGTCCATGGTCAGCACGATGGCCTCGTCGTAGCCGTTGAGCACCGCCTCGGTCTTCGAGAAGGCGCTGTTCACGTACGCACCGACGATCTTCGAGCGTGCCGGTAGCGCCTGGTCGCTGTTGCGCCGCCACGACACGACCTGGGCGCTGATGCCACGGTCGACGGCGATGTACTCGCCGAACGGGACGCAGAAGACGACCAACTTCTGGTCGAGGTTGTGGAGCCGGACGCCGATCGCTTCAGTCGACTTGTACAGCGTCGGTCGGACGTACGTGTCCTGGCGCAGTCCGTTGCGGCGCAGGAGGTCGACGGTCATTTCGACGAGCTGCTCAGGCGCCATCGGCGGCTTCATGAGCAGCACCTTGGCCGACTGCCACAGGCGCTTGTAGTGCTCCAGGAGCTTGAGCCCGTAGAGCTGTTCCTGCTCTGCGTTCCAGTAGGCCCGGATGCCCTCGAAGACCGCCGTGCCGTACAGGAAGCCGTGGGTCATGACCGGGATGCGTGCCTCAGCCAGCGGCACGAACTCGCCATCGAAATAGCAGACGAGATTGGCGTCAGGGGGACGCGTGCCGCTTGCCGTCATTGAGGCGACGGCGGGCTTCTGGGTCAGCATGGCGGCGAGTATACGTCCGACGTCTTAGGCCTCCAACTGCCGGTCGTAACAGGTTTCGAGGTCCAACCCGCCCATCACCACAGGCCGGCCAGATGGGTGATCACGAGAGCCACGTAGGCCAGATAGAAGACGCCTCCGACGAGCAGATGGCGCCCGGTCAGTGAGCCACGTCGAGCCATGGGCACGAAGATCGTGGCGGTCGCGGCGAAGGCGATGCCCGCGGAGGCAAAGCTCAACAGGCTCTGCTGGGTAATGGTCCAGGCACCGGCCGCCAGCAGGACACCGATCGCCGTGGGGATGCACGACTGGAAGACCATCGCCCCCGTTATGTTGCCCATCGCGAGCGTGTCCTTGCCCTGACGAACCCAGATCAGACTGTTGAACTTTTCCGGCAGTTCGGTCGCGATCGGGGCAATGACCAGCGCCAGCAACGCGGGATCCAGCCCGGCGTCGCGCGAGATTTGCTCGACGGCGTCGACAAAGACATAGGCGCCGCCGATGATCAATGCGATCGCGACGAGAACCTGGAAGTTGACGACGCGCAGGCGCGGAGTGCTCGGATCACTGCGATATCCGGGACGATCGACGCGATGGAAGCGCAGCGGTGCGAGGTCCGTAGCGTCGACCGTGGTGTCCGCCTCGAAGTGCGACTTGACGTACCAGGCGTAGATGCCGATCAGAAGAGCGACTGCCACGTAGCGCAGCCAGGACATGTCGGCGGGGACGAACGCCGCGGCGACGGCGATGGCATAGGCGACGAAGAAGTATCGGATGTCGAGGCCCATGACGCGCGTGTCGACGGTCATGGTCGCGCCCGAGGCGCGCCGACGGACGAAGGCCAGGACGCCGACGCCGGTGACGAACATGGCGAGCGTTGACAGCATGAATGGCGCGCCGAGGATGGCGCCGACACCGATGTGCTGGGCTGTTGCAGGGCTGCCGCCGGTGCCGCCCAAGAGGATCGCGACAAGCGGAATCATCGTCTCAGGCATGGCCGTGCCGACTGCCGCCAGCACGCTGCCGACGACGCCCTCAGCAAGGTTCAGCTTGTGGCCGAACCATTCGATGCCGTTGGTGAAGAGCTCGGCCGCGAGGAGGATGATCGCCAGCGCGACGAGAAGCTCGATCGCCTCCATCAGCGCGCGCGGCTAGCTGTGCGGCGCTGAGGTGACATCAGGACGCGATCAGGAGCGAAGGTGCTCTGGCGCGTAGGGCAGCAGGGCAACCGTTCGGGCACGCTTGAGCGCGACCGCGAGCTGGCGCTGGTGCTGGGCGCAGGTGCCGGTCTTGCGCCGCGGCTCGATCTTGGCACGCTCGGAGAGATAGCGCCGCAGCCGGTTGATCTCCTTGTAGTCGATCTGGACCGTCTTGTCGGCGCAGAAGGCGCACACCTTGCGGCGACGCCGGTCGCGATACATGTCATCGCGCTTCTGTCGGCTTCGGCTGGCGGGGGGCATGGTGGCAGTGGATCCTTTCTGTATGCCTAGAAGGGCAGGTCGTCGTAGTCGGGCTCGGGCTGCTCGGAAGCCTTGGGCTGGCCGGCAGGCGCGCGCTGCGCGCGCGGTTCCGGTGGCAGCTGGCTGCCGCCGTCGCCGGTGTCCTCGCGAGGACGCCGCTCGAGGTTCTGGATGGTGTTGGCGACGAGCTCCGTCGTGTAGCGCTTCTGGCCGTCCTGGCCTTCCCATTGACGGGTCTGGATGCGCCCCTCGACGTACACCTTGGCGCCCTTGCGCAGGTATTCGGCGGCGAACTCGGCCTGCTGGCCCCACGCGACGACGCGGAACCACTCCGTCTCTTCCTGGCGCTCGCCCTGCTGGTCCTTGTAGTTCCGATTGACGGCCACTGTGAACTGCGTCACGGCCTGCCCGCTGGGCGTATAGCGCATCTCCGGGTCACGCCCCAGGTTGCCGATGATCATGCATTTGTTGAGCGACACGACACTTACCTCCTGCGCCTATGGGCGCTCGACGGCGGCGGGAGCAGCCTCGGTCTCCGACTCGTCGATGAACTCTGTGTCGAGGTCGATGTCATCGTCCTCGGGCGGCGGGCCGGGGATGTCATCCTCGTCGAGCTCGGCGCCATCGCCGGACTCGGCCTGCGGCCGACGAGAGGGTGGCCGCTCGACGCGCGTCACGAGGTGACGCATCACTTCTTCGGTGATGTTCAGGCCGCGCTCGAGCTCGAGCACCGCGTTAGCCGGCGCGTCGAACAGGACGAGGAAGTACGACCCTTCGCGGTACGCGCCGATCGGGTACGCGAGGCGGCGGCGGCCCCACGGACTGACTTTGACGATCTGGCCACCGGCCGCAGCGATCGAGCGCGTGGACCTATCGAGCAGGGCTTGGACCTGTTCATCCGGCGTGTCAGGCCGCAGGACGAGCATCAACTCATAACGACGCATGGTTCTCCTTCCGATGGGGTGTGCCCCGCTCGTCGGGCCGTTGGTCCGCGGTGGAGCTGAAAGGTGCCAGTAAAGTATAGCCGGGCGTCGGACTTGAGCCGTCGGTTGGTAAACTCGCTCGGTCGGCCGCGGATCTTGGCCGGTGCACAGCGTTTCAATTCAAGGGTGGGAGGCCAAAGCCCTGTCCAATAGCATCCTCGTGCTGACCGCCGACGGGCTAGCCGACAACGCGATCGTCGAGCCGCTCCAGCGCGCCGGCATGAACGTGTCCGTGACCGACGATCTGGGCTCGGCGCTGCAACACCTCGGCGAACAGCAGCTGCTGATCCTCGACGCGAGCGACGAGTCGAAACTCGCGATGCTCTGCCGCCGGATCAACGACGAGACCGGCAGCCGGCACGCGCCCATCCTGGCCGTGGCCCACAGCCACGACGTCGAGGAACGCGTGCACCTGCTCGAGGCTGGCGCCGACGACGTCATCGGCCTGCCCGTCGACGAGCGTGAGCTCAGTGCGCTGGTCGAGGCACTTTTGTTGCGAGCGCCCGCGCCGCCGACCACCGGCGAGGGCACGACCATAAGCGTACCCCCGCGGTCTCTGCCCACCGGGCCGGGCCGCGTCATCGCCTTCGCCGCGGCGAAAGGTGGCTCGGGAACCACGACGCTGGCCGTCGACACGGCGCTCATCCTCGCCGAGATGGCCCCCGGCAGCGTCGCGATCGCCGACATGGACATGTACCACGGACAGGTCGCGACCCACCTCGACCTGTATGCGCGCAACTCGACCGCGCAGATGGCCCGCGAGGACCGGTCGACGCAGACGCCCGACATGATCCACGACGAGGGCAAGCAACACGCCAGCGGGCTGATGGTCTTTGGCGCTCCCTATCGGCCCGACGAAGCGATCGACGTGAGCGGGGCGCAGCTCGCCGCGCTGGTTGAGCAGCTTCGCGGCGTCTACGGCACGGTCATCATCGACGCCGGCTCTACGCTCGACATGCGCTCGCTATCGGTCCTCGCCGAGGCCGACCACGTCGTAATGCCGATCACGCCCGACATTCCCTCGCTGCGCCTGCTGCACGCCGCGCTCCAGGTCATGAGCGAGGCGGGGTCGCTGACCGACAAGACGATGTTCGTGCTCAACCAGATGTATCCGCACCCCACGATCATGGCCGACCAGATCGAGGAGCACCTGGGTGTCCGAATTGCGCTCGAGGTGCCCTACGACGGCGAGAACTTCCTGCGCGGAGTGAACGAGGGCCAGCCGCTCGTCCTGCTGGCACGACGCAGCGCTGCCGCGGGGGCGATCAAGCGCCTGGCCGAGCTGACTGCCGAGACGCGCCTCGAGCATGAGGTGATGCAGCCCGCCCGCCGCGGACGCCTGCGCTCCTTCCTGGGTCGCAGCTAGCCCGGGTTTTGCGCTCCCTCGGCAGCAATCGCCGAACGGCGTCCGGTCTGCGCGCAGATCCGGCACGCCAGTCCAGGGCCTCGCTCCACGAGGAGCGCCTCGCGTCGGACGTACCGCCCGCAGAGCGTTACCGGATGGCCGCGGCCGAGCCATGGACGATGTGCCAGCGACGGAAACGCGGCCGGCCAGGTCCTTCGAAGCGGACGTACATCTGGACGCACGGTGCGCGGCACGGCGGCGAGCCCGCAAGTCCGTCGAATTGCGTATCCCGACAAGAGGCGCGCCGATCGAGCCATGGTGATCGATTGGCCCCCACCGGTAGGGTCCGGCGGCGCCCGTCCCCGTGTACCGAGCTCGATCGGCCGTCACCGCGAGACGTAGAGCAATCGGCAGGGCCAACAGCCACAACTGCCGCAAACCGTGGTGCCGAAGGTGAGATTCGAACTCACACGCCCTTGCGGGCCGCGGATTTTAAGTCCGCCGCGTCTGCCATTCCGCCACTTCGGCATGAGCCTGTAGCCGCGGCCGAGTCTATCGCCGGGCACGTTGCCCCTGCAGACGTGGGACAATCGCAACTCTCCCTTAGAACCCTAGAAGAGGCCTTTTTATGCGCACGCTCCTCGTCAGATCAGGCATCCTGGTTGCTGCGGCGCTCGCCGTCGCGGCATGTGGCGGCACCGCCACGCCAACCGTTCCGCCGGTCAACGTTCCGTCGATCGCAATTCCGTCGATCGCGATACCGTCGATCCCGCCGATCCTGCTGCCATCCGGCGCTCTGCCCAGCATCGCGATCCCAAGCTTCGCGTTCCCGAGCTTCAACACGAACGCAGATCCAGCGCTCGCCGCGCGGTTCCCGACCCAGGTCGCGGGCCAGCCGGTGACCAACGTGCAGACGGTCCGATTCATGGACTTCCTCACCCTGTTGGGCTCCGACGACCAGACCACGCTCACGGCGTTCACGCAGGCGCTGACCAGCATCGGCGTCGACCCGAACACCCTGACGGAAGGAACCGCCACCGCCACGGTCAACGGCAATAGCGTCCAATTCGAGGCGATTCATATGCCTGGCGCCGACGCGAACCGGTTCATCCAGATATGGCCCCAGGTGACCGTCCTGTTCTCACCCGAAGATCAGCCGCCCACGTTGGGCCAAGCGAGCATCGGTGGCAAGAACGTATCGACGCTGACCGACCCGAGCACAGGCGACGTGTCGTACCTGTACGCGAACGGCGATGTGGTCTGGAGCGTCTCCAGTGCGGCCGCCCAGGCGGAAGTCGCTGCGGTGCTGACCGCCCTGCCGTAGCCGCGCGCTTCGCACAACACAGAGGCCCGGGCTTGCGCCCGGGCCTCTTGATTCAATTGGCGCATCTGGCACTACTCCCCGTGGGTGGCGACGACATCGGCAGAATCGGTCCCTATCCGGATGTTCGGCCTTAGGTGGCCGCGTGGCCGTCGATGCATCGGATTCGGCTCTTGCCCATCGTCCATGGCCTCGCGCAATCTCTGTGTCTGAGGCCTGGAAGATCTCCGAATGACCCAACCGTCGAGGGCCGGCACGGAAAACCGGCCCGAAGGCCGGTTTTCTCGAGCGCGAAGTTGAGCGTGAAAGTGGAGGCGACGACCGGATTCGAACCGGTGAATAGAGGTTTTGCAGACCTCCCCCTTAACCACTTGGGTACGTCGCCCCAGGTCGGCGCCACTCGCGGCGCCTTCAGATTGTGGCTGGCCCTCCTGGATTCGAACCAGGGTTAACGGATCCAAAGTCCGCTGTCCTACCGCTAGACGAAGGGCCAGCGGACCTCGTCGGCGAGATGTTCAAGGAAGAGTGGAGCGGAAGACGGGACTCGAACCCGCGACCCTCACCTTGGCAAGGTGATGCTCTACCAACTGAGCCACTTCCGCCCGATATTGAACTGCCCGGCCGTTCCGGATGTGGTGGTGCCGAGAGCCAGAATCGAACTGGCGACACCGCGATTTTCAGTCGCGTGCTCTACCAACTGAGCTATCTCGGCGCGTCCAGAACCGTCACGGCCGCGGCAACGACCAGCGGTTATTGAACCACAGTCAGTCGAGGCCTGCGAGTCCGGCGGCTGCCTGTGGATCAAGAGGAGCTTCGCCGGTCAGCGCTCGAAGCCGGTTGATTCGATCGACTATGGGAGGGTGCGTCTCCATGAGCCCCGCCGACTTTGAGCCGAACTTCTTGAGCGGATTGACGATGTACAGGTGCTGCGTGGCCCGGTTCGCGACCGCGAGCGGTTCGCGGTCGCTGGCAATGTTGGCCAGAGCCCGCTCCAGGCCGTACGGATTGCGCGTCAACTCAACGCTCGAAGCGTCCGCCAGGTACTCGCGCTGGCGGCTGACCGCCATCTGCACGAGTGCCCCGATGATCGGGGCGACGATGGCCAGGATCAGCCCGACGACGAACATGATCAGGACGAGCGCTCCGCCGCCACCGCCACTGTCGTTGTCGCGGCCCCGGCGACCGCTCATGCCACCCCAGAACGTGAAGCGCAGGAAGAAATCGGCCAGCAGCGCGATCGAGCCAACCAGGGTGGCCACGAGCAGCAGGAAGCGCGTGTCGAGGTTGCGCACGTGCGACATCTCGTGGCCGATGACGCCCTGGAGCTCCTCGCGGTCCATCTTCTGGAGCAGGCCGGCGGTGACGCAGATGCTCGCGTGGCGTGGGTCGCGACCGGTGGCGAACGCATTGGGCGCCGGGTCGTCGATCACGTACACGCGCGGCATGGGCAGGTTCGCCGCGATGGACAGCTCCTGGACGACGTTCATCAGCTGCGGCGCGCTCGTGCTGTCCACCTCGCGGGCGTGCGAGACGGAGAGCACCAGCGAGTCGCCCGAGAAGTACGAGAGCGACGACAGGAGCATCGAGATCAGGACGGCGATCAGGAGCGCGACGATGCCGCCCTGCCAGGTGCCGCTGATTGCGTAGCCGATGACGAAGCCGAAGGCGGCGAGCACCGCCGTCAGGAGGATGACGAGCAGGATCGACTGCCGCCGGTTGGCGGATTCCTGCTGATAGAAGTCCTGGGTTGCCTGGCCTTGCATGGTGTGGGCGACCGACTACGCGCCGGTCGCTGTTGCTGACGCGGTCAGCCGGCGGCGGGCGGAGTCGCCGGCGGGACGCTCGGCGGAACCGTCGGCGGGATCGAAGGCGGAGCCGTCGGCCCGCTGAGGTTGCTCAGGTCGACCGTTGGCACCTGCTGCGCCTCTGGCTCGGCGTCGAAGAACTGCTCGGCGTGAAAGCCCAGCGGACCGGCGATGAGCACGCTCGGGAAGGTCGCGATGCCCGTGTTGTAGTCGAGCACGGTGGCGTTGTAGTGCTGGCGCGCGAAGCCGATCTGGTTCTCGGTCGTGGTCAGCTGCTCCTGGAGGTTCAGGACGTTCTGGTTGGACTTCAGGTCGGGGTAGTTCTCGACGACCGCGAAGAGCGAACGAAGAGTTCCGGTCAGGGCATTCTCAGCCGAGGCCTGCTGGGCCGGGCCCTGGCCGCCTGCGGCAACCGCGTTGGCGCGCGCCTGGGTCACGCTCGTGAGCACAGACTGCTCGAAGCCCATGTAGCCCTTGACGGCATTGACGAGGTTCGGGATCAGATCCCAGCGGCGCTTGAGCTGGACCTCGATCTGCGCGTACGCCTCGCGGATGCGCAGGCGGCGCTGGACGAGGCCGTTGTAGATCAGGATGCCGCCGATGACGATGACGACAA
>Ga0209014_10000118_pt1 | contig 41548 bp, 45 predicted proteins | sample BarGraNGADG00212_FD_184491 | JGI IMG/M metagenome (GOLD analysis project Ga0209014, IMG submission 184491) | Arctic peat soil microbial communities from Barrow, Alaska - Barrow Graham LP Ref core NGADG0002-212 (SPAdes) (version 2) | ecosystem: Environmental > Terrestrial > Soil > Wetlands >...
GCTGCAGTTCGGCCTCTTCGAGGCGGGTGTCCAGGTCGAGGCGGCCGAGGCGCGCTGATGGTCTTCAACTCCCTCCACTTCGCCGGTTTCTTCGTCGTGGTCTACGCCCTCTACCGGGCACTGCCGCACCGCGGGCAGAACTGGCTGCTGCTCCTCGCGAGCTACTATTTCTACGCGGCGTGGGATTGGCGGTTCCTGGGGCTGCTCGTCGCCTCGACGGTGATCGACTTCTACTGCGCCCGGTTCATGGCGATCCAGGAGGCGCCGGTCAGGCGCCGCGCGGCGCTGCTGGTGAGCCTCGCGTTCAATCTCGCGATGCTCGGGTTCTTCAAGTACTTCAACTTCTTCGCCGAGAACCTGCACGCAGTCTTCGCGGCCTTCGGATTCAGGCTCGACGTGGTGACGCTGCGGGTGCTGCTGCCGATCGGCATCTCGTTCTATACGTTCATCACGATGAGCTACGTGATCGACGTGTACCGCCGGCAGATCGAGCCGGCGCGGAGCCTGCGCGATTTCGCGGTGTTCGTCGCGTACTTCCCGCACCTGGTGGCCGGTCCCATCCTGCGCGCTCCCGTGCTGCTGCCGCAGATCGTCATGCCGCGGCGGGTCACGCGCGAGCAGGTGGTCGAGGGGCTGTGGCTGATCGGCTACGGCTTCTTCAAGAAGGTGTTTGTCGCCGACAGCCTGGCCTACCTCGCGGACGGCGTCTTCGGCGCGGCGCACCCCACCGGGTTCCAGGTGTTGCTCGGCCTCTATGCCTTCGCTTTCCAGATTTACGGCGACTTCTCGGGTTACTCGGACATGGCGCGCGGCACCTCGAAGCTGATGGGCATCGAGCTGAACCTCAACTTCCGGTTTCCGTATTTCGTGCGGACGGCGCAGCAGTTCTGGCAGCACTGGCACATCACTCTCTCCACGTGGCTGCGCGACTACCTGTTCCTCCCGATGGCCTACGCCCTCTCGCGTCGGATCGACGGGGTCGGCTGGCTGGGTGTGCGCGACGACGTCTGGGTCTACGCGCTGGCCACGATGGGGACGATGTTGATCGGCGGGCTGTGGCACGGCGCGGCCTGGAACTTCGTGCTGTGGGGCGCCTACCAGGGCGTATTGCTGGTGGTGTTCACGCTGACGCAGCAGTGGGGGAGGAGACGGCAGCGGCGTCGGACGGGCCGCGCGGGCCGCCGGCCACTGGCGGGCGTAGCCGCCGCGGCTGGCGTGGTCGGGATGTTTCACCTCACCTGCTACGGCTGGCTGATCTTCCGGGCGAAATCGACAGGTCAGATCGGGCAGTTGACGGCGGCGTTGTTCACGCGTTTCGACCCCACGCCCGGCGCGCTCGAGACCAACGGCCTCCCGCTGTTGTTCTACGCCGGGCCGCTGCTGGCGGTGCACGCGTTCGAGGCCTACAAGGACGACCTGTCCGCCGTCTTCTCGCTGCCCGTCGTCGTGCGCTACTCGATCTACGCGGCGATGCTCTACCTCACGGTGCTGTTCGGCGATTTCGCGGGCTCGCAGTTCATCTACTTTCAGTTCTAAGGCGCGGAGCGGCCCTCCGTGGTGGTTTCGTGGACGGGTTGTCAGCGTGTCTGCGCGCCGAGGCGGGACGCGACCTGGCCGCCGAGGCGGTTGGCGGCGCCAAGCGCGCGCGCAAGGTCGCGGTGGGCAAGATACTCCACGAGGAACGCGGCATCGAACGCGTCCCCGGCGCCGGTCGTGTCGGTGACCGTGATTGGCTCGGCGGCAGCCGAGACCGTGCCCTCAGCGTGCAGCGCGGTGGCACCCTGGCCGCCCTGCTTCACCACAGCCACCGCCGCCCGCGCCAGCAGGCCCGACAGCGATTCGCCGGGCAGGAGCGCCCGGGCCTCGTCCCCGTTCGCCAGGAGGATATCCAGCCGCCCGATTTCGTCAAGGAGTTTTGTCGGGCCGTAGGCGCGGATCAGCGAGAACGACGACGGGTCGAACGCCACGAGAATGCCGCGGTGGCGCGCTTCGGCCAGCAGCGCCGAGGCGAACGAGGCGGAGCCGGCCATGAACACCGCGTAGCCGTTCAGGAACACCGCGTCCACGCCGTCGAGAAGCATCGATGGGACATCGTTCGCGGTGAGGCGCAGCGGCTGGCTGTGGTCCGTGATGAACGCGTGCTCGGCGTCGGGTCGGACCACGACGCCGATGCGCATCGTCTGCCCGCCGGCGACGACGCGCACGAAATCGGCGACGCCTTCCGACTGGAGGTGCGCCAGCATCAGCTCGCCCAGCCGGTCCTCGCCCACCTGGCCGACCAGCGTGGCTGACGCCCCGAGGCGCTTCGCCCAGACCGCGACGTTCGCCGCGGAGCCGCCGGCCAGCAGATCGACGTGCCCGTAGACGTCAGCGCCCCAGACGAGGTCGCCGGACGGGCGCATCAGCACGTCCCAGGCAATGTCCCCGATCACGAGCAGCCGGGGCGGCGTCATCGGCGGCCCGAGGCCCGGCCGGCTTTCTCGCCGGACTTCTGGTGGGTGAACGAGAGGCTGAACAGATCTTCGGCGCCCCTGATCGGAATCTCGAACCACGGTTTCATCTCGCCCGCCGATTGGCCGAAGCCGAAACGGAACCACGCCACCGACGTCGAGGGGTCTTTCAGGAGGAAGAATACCCGCGTCTTCCCGACGCCGAGCGCGCGGTAGATCGTCTCCAGCGTCACCTTCAGCACGTCGTCGAGAGTGTATTCGTCGATGAGCAGCGACGTGATCTCGTGCAGCCCCTTGGTCAGGATCGTCTCTGGCAACTCCTTGGCAGGCGTCCCCGATTCGTTCGACCCGATCTCCGACACCAGTGCGCCGGCACTCGAGGCGTCGGCCAGTCCGGCGGCACTCGCGCCCGGCGAGACGAGCGAGGCGACGCGCCACTCGCCAATGCCCGACATGAAACGGCTTCCGGGCAGTTCGAGCTTGAACGCGGTGGACGACTCCTTCATCCACCAGCGGCCCCGTCCGCGCCTGCTTCTGGAGGTGCTCGAACAGAAGCAGGCCGGTCGCGATGGCGCGAATGCGCTCGAAGCCCATCAGCAGGACGGCGCGGGTGATCGTCGTAATCTCGTTGTACTGCGCGTAGGCCACGGTGTTGACCAACCGCAATACCTTCTGCGTCAGGCCGTAGTCCTGGAGGATGGTGTCGGCCAGTGCGCCAGACGAGGTGGCCTCCGAGGAGGTCAGCGAGCTGATCAATCCGACCGTCTTGGCCATGGCCGGGAACTCGCCGCTCTTGCGGATGGCGGCGAGCAACCGATCGACGCTCGGATGTCTGGTCTGCGTCATAGGCGGTTGCCTGATGAAAACATGCCCGTGCGTGGCTGTCAATGCTCGCGTCTCGCCCTGGGCGCCGACCGGTCTGCTATCATTAGAAAAGGGCTCATCGCCATTCTCCAGGGGGACACATGGGTTTCGGATCCGCACATCTTCGAATACCGACGGCAGCGGACGCCCTGCCCGGTCGTGAGATCCCGATGGATGTCCCATCGGCGCATTTCGTCAATGGCGCACCGCTTCAACCGCCGTTCCCGGCCGGAACCGCGCGAGCGGTGTTCGGGATGGGGTGTTTCTGGGGCGCCGAGCAAAAGTTCTGGCAGACCCCTGGCGTGGTATCCACCGCCGTCGGCTACGCCGGCGGGCTGACGCCCAACCCGACCTACCGCGAGGTCTGCAGCGGCGGGACGGGGCACGCCGAAGTGGTGCTCGTGGTGTTCGACCCGTCGCGGCTCTCGTACGACGACATGCTGAAGCTGTTCTGGGAGAACCACGATCCCACTCAGGGGATGCGGCAGGGCCACGACATCGGCACACAGTATCGCTCGGCGATCTACGCCTTCGACGAGGCACAGGCGGGGGCCGCGCGCGCCTCACGCGACGCGTATCAGCGCCGCCTGAGCGAGGCGGGGTACGGCCAGGTCACGACGGAAATCGCGGCCGCGCCGCTGTTCTACTACGCCGAGGCGGATCACCAGCAGTACCTCGCCAGGAACCTGGGCGGCTACTGCGGACTCGGCGGCACCGGCGTTGCGTGCCAGGCGGGCCTTGTGACCCCGTAGGACCGCTCGCCCGTTTTTCGCTCGCCCCGGGCCTCTTAGTCCCTTATGCGCGAAGTCTTCGACGTCGGGGAAAAGAAATCGTGGTTGTCGGCCGAAAGCTGCTAATAACCCGGCCGAGCCTCTTTGGTTCCGGCTCGACCGGGTTATGCGAGCGACGGCGCTTGTCCTATCCCACCCGGCCCATTCCGGATAAAATGTCGGGTCAGTTCCGACGATGACTCTGAACCGATGGCTCTTGCTGTGCGTGGTCGTGGCCGCAGCCGCGGTCGTTGTGACCGTCGATTCGGACAGCACCCGCGCCGAGGTGACCGCGACAGCCCGCCTCACAAGCCGGGCACCGGGGGCGGCTCAGCCGTCGGTCGAGACCCGTCGCGTCGCATTCGTCCTCCGGCGGACCGACCGAACGTGGCACGTCTCGGCCATCCGGTTGCTGCGGGACGACCCCGCTCGGAACGGATCACAATCCCGTCGCTTTCAGCTCCGTCTCCTTGAAAGGAGCAGCAGGTTGTTATGAGCAGAACCAGCCGTGTCTTGGTTGTCGTGCTGACGCTCGTCGTCGCACTTGGCGTGTTTGTCGTGGCGCAGCGCCCGGAGGCGGGTGGCGGGGGCTACAGCCAGATGCTGGCGGCCTCAGGCCGCACGCTGCGCGAGTGGGACGACCGTGTCCTGAGCATGGAGCGCGAACGCGAACTGCGGCCGAGGACGGTGCAGGTCGACACGCTCGTTCCCGGCCGGTCGCATCATCGGCTGGATCAGTACTACAAGGGCGTCCCGGTGTTTGGCGGCGAAGCCGTCCGCGAGACGGACGGGCAGGTGACGCTCTCGGTGACGACGTCCATCTACTCGGGCATCGACATCAGCCCCAACCCCACGCTGTCGCAGGCGGACGCCGTCAGGGTGTTCCAGGCGGAGACCGGCGCCGCGGGGGGGGGGCGCGTGTCCCCCGAGTTGATGATCCTGCCTCGCGCCAACGGCACCTACGCGCTGACGTACCGCGTGAGCGGTGTCGTCAAGCACCAGCTTCCCGTCCTGTTCGTCAACGCCCAGACCGGCGCCGTGGAACTGAAGTACAACAACCTGCAGACGCAGCAGCCGACGGCGCTTCTGGGCAACGGCGTGCTCGTGAGCCAGGGGCTCGTGGCGAACGATCAGAAGAAGGTGAGTTGCGTGCTGCAGGGGGCGAGCTACATGGCCTGGGACATGATGCGGCCGATCACGATCAAGACGTACGACCTCAAGGGCAACTTCAGCCGGACGGAGTCAATCGTCGATGGCAAGACCCCGTTTGCGACGTCTGACTTGGCGACGTCCACTGGCGGAACCTGGGCCGACCCGGTCGTCGTCGACGGCCACACGTACATCGGCTGGACCTACGACTACTTCTATCAGCGCATCGGGTGGAAGGGGTTCGATGGCGACAACGTCCGAACGGTGTCGGTCATCGTCCACCCGGTCAACCGGGCGGACATGGACAAGTACGTCTGGGCCGATGTCTCCGACTACTACGTGAATGCCTTCTTCTGCCAGCAGTGCGGCATCGCGCGTGAAGACATCATCATGTTCGGCGAAGGGTTGCCGTCGGGCTATTACCTGTCGGACACTGGTCAGTACACGGACTATTTCGTGGCCGCGCTGGGCATCGTCGCCCACGAATACGCGCACGGTGTGAGCGGGTACACGGCCAACCTGATCTACCAGAACGAGTCGGGCGCGCTCAGCGAGGCCTTCTCAGACATCATGGGACAGGCGGTCGCCTTCTTCCGCGAGAACGCGGGCAACGGTCTGCTCCAGGCCGACTATCTCACGGGCAAGGAGACTTTCCGGCCCAGCAGGGCCGGAAGCACGTACGGGTCGCGCAACCTCGCCAACCCCGCGGCGTTCGGAGACCCCGATCACTACTCCAAGCGTTACGTCGGGACGGACGACAACGGCGGGGTGCACACCAACAGCACGATTGCCTCGCATGCCTTCTACCTGGCCATCGAGGGAGGCACGAACCGGACATCCGGCCTCTCGGTGACGGGGGTGGGATCGGCGAACCGTGACAAGATCGAGAAGGCGTTCTTCCGGGGATTCACGACGCTGATCTCCAACGCCACGTTCAGCCTGGCACGGGCCAAGACGATCCAGGCCGCCCGCGATCTGTACGGAGCGGGCAGCAACGTCGAGGTGGCCATTGTCCAGGCGTGGAATGCGGTTGGCGTGAATTAGGAGGCTGGGATGACCAGAAAGCTTCTCATGCTGCTGCCGCTGCTGGTGTGCCTGGCCGCTGTTCCCGCGTTCGCGGCGACGGTCCGCGTCAAGGCCGACAAGACACCGCTCCGCGCAACCCCCGCCCAGAACGCGGTCGTCGTCGATCAGCTGAAAGCCGGCGCGATCCTGGACCTGGTGGATGTCAATCGCGACTGGTACAAGGTGCGTGATCCACTGACGAAGAAGGAAGGATATGTCCTGGCGTCGGCTGTCGATCTGCAGCCGGGCTCGGCGCCAACCTCCAGCGGCCAGAAGACGGCCGCTCCAGGGGCCGCCGCGAAACCCGCTGCCGCGCGTCCCGTCAAGAAGGGCGACTGGACCGATCGCGGCTATCTCTGGGTCGGTGGGCTGTTCCAGGCCGGCAGTTCGGCCAGCACCCAGCTCCAGACGTGGCCGTACTTTGCGGAGACGGCGACGACCACGGTCACCTATCCCGCGAAGAACGCTCCGGGCTTCGATATCGCCGGCGGCTATCGGGTCTGGCGGAACCTGGCCGTTGGCGTCGGCGTAACGAGCCTGAGCCGTTCGACGACCACGACGGTCACCGGATCGATCCCGAGCCCGCTCTACGTGAACCAGCCGCGCACGCTGACGGGTGGGTTTGGCGCGAACACCAGCGAGACCGGCATTCACCTGCAGGCCACGTGGGCGATCCCGATGCCACCGAAGATGATGCTGATGGTGTTCGCTGGCCCCTCGATCTTCAGGGTTCAGCAGACGATCGTCCAGCCGCAGGGCATCGGCGTGTCCTCGGCCTATCCGTACGACTTGGGTGTCATCACGTCCGCCAACACCTCCGAGGCGTCGAAGACCGCCGTCGGATTCGGGGCCGGCGCGGATATCAGTTACTACTTCTCGAAGAGCGTCGGCGTGGGCGGCATGATTCGCTTCGCTCGTGCGTCGGCCTCGTTCCCGGTCACCGGGCAGCCGTCGGTGTCGGTTGTCGCGGGCGGCTTCCAGGTCGGCGTCGGACTGCGGATCCTGTTCCCGTCCTCGAAGACCACGAAGCCAGGGACGCCGGCGAAACCTCAGCCAAAGCCCCAGCCAAAACCCAAGACGCCGCCAAAGAAGAAGTAGGAGCAGGGATCGTCAGGATGCCGCGTGCCACCGTCTCCGGCGCCGCGAAAGCGTGGGCGGTGTTCGGTTCGGTTCAGCGGCCGTGCGTAGCGGAAGCGAGCCACGGTCCGCTGCAACCGCTGGTCAGGCGCCTTGGAAAGCGCCGCGCTAAAGCACCCCAGGGATGAACCGCTTGGTACGCGCACAGTAGGCCACGTACTCAGAGCCCAGTGAGGTGAGCAAGGCCTGTTCTTCTTTGACGACGCGGTTGAGCACCGCGAGGGCGATGGGAAGGAGGAGGCCGAAAATGCTGAGCCAGTTTGCGAAGAACACCCCCAAACCTAGAAAGGCCACGAGGAGGCCGGTGTAAGACGGGTGACGGACGAGACGGTAGAGACCGGCCTGAACAACGACATGGTCGAAGTGGATCGCAACGTCGACCGTGAAGAGCCGGCCGAGCGTGAGGATGGCTGCCCAGCGCAAGGCGAGACCGCCCAACAACAAACCCAACGCCAGAAGGCGGATCATTTGCGGCGGTCCTGGAAGACGAGTCGATGAAACCCACTGGGCAGCAATAGCTAGACCGACCCCGAACGCAATAGCGAGCCAGAGCAGGCGCATTGAACCGCGGTCTTCGCTTTGCGCAGCTCGACCATCCGAGCGCTTCACGAACGCAAGCGCAACCTCCGAGATGGGGAAGAGGGCGACCACCACACGAAGAACAAGTTGGATCATCGGTTCTCCAGGCGCCTAACGATCAGCGCTCATCCGCGGCCGCTCACCGACTACAACGCGGCCGTCGGGTGCAGTGCGGGGTTGATCCTAAGGCCATCGTCCATTGTTGATGTCCACACTCCTGCCTATTCGTCGTGCGACACGGGGGTGGAAGGCGGCAATTGCTGGCTTGGGACCAGGAGAGGTCCACCTGGCCCAGACAGCAAGACGCCAGTCGACCGCATTATCGTCGTGATAGATGTCCGCGGCAACGACTTCTCGCCGCAGGGGTTCCTGGAATTCGCCTTGGTTTCAGCCGGGAATTGGCGGCGCTCGAACAACTGCGACCGCACGTCAGGCACGGCGAAGCCACCGGAGGCGGCGTTATGCAGTTACGAAACCGGGGAGTCTTTCAAGAATCCTTCAAGTTCAGCCAGTGACCCGGCCTACAAGACGGACACGCCCACCGCGCCCGATCCCGACAAGCTGTTGCAGGAGCTGGAGGAAGGAGTTGGGGTGGGTAACGGGGTTCGAACCCGCGACTTCCGGAGCCACAGTCCGGCGCTCTGCCACTGAGCTATACCCACCATACCGTGCAGAACGTTAAATAATAGCATCGGCCGGGCTGGACCGCAATGCAGCGCAACGGGCAGCGGGCAGCGGACAGCGGACGACGGACAGGGAGCCGAAGGGGCGCAGCAGGCTGTGCCCCGTGTGTTGTGGAAGGGATTCAGGCGCGATTGCGACCCAGGGTTCAGGCGCGCTTGGCAACCCCGATGCCGGGCGTTGTGGACACCGTGACCTTCCCGTCCACCACGGTCGTGCCGACGAACGGGTCGTTGCTGATCAGGAGCGCGCCGTCGAGGTCAGCCCAGTCCACCATCGGGGCGAGGTGCGACGCGGCCGAGATGGCGCACGAGGTCTCCGTCATGCAGCCGAGCATGACCTTCATGCCGAGCGAGCGCGCCAGGACGAGCATCTTGTGCGCCTCGCGCATCCCGGTTGACTTCATCAGCTTGATGTTGACCCCGGTGACCGCACCGTACAGTTTCTTGACGTCCTGGAGCCGCTGGCACGATTCGTCGGCGATGATCGGCAGCGGGCTGCGCTCGGTCAGCCACGCGAAGTCGGCGAGCGGCGTCTCCTTCGAGAACGGCTGCTCGACGACGACGACGTTCTTCTCCTTGAGCCACGCAATCTCGTCGAGCGCCTTCTGCCGGTCCTTCCATCCCTGGTTCGCGTCGGCGGTGAGCGGCTTGTCGGTCACCGACCGGATCGTCTCGATCATCTCGTGGTCGTTCTCGCGGCCAAGCTTCACCTTCAGGACCTTGTACTCGGCCGCCTCCTGCACCTTCTTGCGGACGACGTCGGGCGTGTCGATCCCGATGGTGAAACTCGTGTAGGGAGCCTTGGTGGGGTTGAACCCCCAGATGTTGTACCAGGGTTGGCCCATGAGCCTTCCCACCAGGTCGTGCAGAGCAATATCGACCGCGGCTTTCGCCGCCGAGTTCCCCGGCGCGATGGCGTCCACGTCGGCCAGGATCGTCTCCAACTCGAACGGATGTGCGTACTTGCCCAGGTCCACCTTAGCCAGGAAGGCGGCACAGCTCTCCTGCGTTTCTCCCAGATAGGGCGGCATCGATGCCTCGCCGTAGCCGACCACGCCGTCGTACGCGATCTCGGTCAGCATCTCCGGGGTTGTCGTGCGCGACGACATGGCGATCGTGAAGACATGGCGCAGTGTCGCGGTGAATGGTTTGTAGGTCAGCGTCATCCGCGCTTTCGGGCTGCGCGCGCGCGGGCGGGGCCGTACCTGAAGGTCTAGGCCGGGGGCGAGGACGCAGGCGCCAAGCAGCGCCGTGCTCTTGAAGAAGTCTCGTCGGTCGGTCATATCGTCTCGTTCTCGTGGGCCAATTGCTGAGAATTCACGGGCCGCCTGGCGGGCGGCGAGTCAGTGCCTGCTGATTTGCCGGCGGCCGGTCAACTGATCCAGTCGCTGCAAGAGCGTGCGGTAGCCGTCGGGCTTCATGAACAGGTGCGCCCGGTGCCGGCGCACCAGATCCTGCTCTTCCGGATCGAGGGGGTGGCCGGTCAGGATCAGCACGGGCAACGCGGCGAACGCGGCATGGAGCCGGATGAACGCGAGGACCTCGAGGCCGGAGCGTCCCCAGCCCATCGGATCGGGTATGCGCACGTCGAGCACGACCGCGTCCACCGGGGCCTCGTCGAGCGCGCTGAGCGCGCTGTCCACGTCGCCCGCCTCGCAGACGGCGTAGTCCGCTTCCTCCAGGTAGGCTCGCAGAAAAGACCGCACGGTCACCTCATCGTCCACGAGGAGGACGGTGGGGCGACGGCCGGCTTCCGGAGAGGCATAGTACTCTTCGTCGGCTTTTGTGGATGGGTCTTCGGAAGGCGCGGTCTCCCTGGTCTCCGTCGTCTCTTCCGGAAGCCACCCGGGGCCAGGCGGCGCCGGTGTTTCTTCCCGCGACAACCGCCGCCAGCCGCGCGCCTCGAGCGTTGACCGAAACTCGTCCGCGCGCGTCATCAGGCGATCGATGTTGTGAAAGGTCTCGGTGAGGAACAGTTCGTCGCCCCACAACACGCGGAGTTCCAGGCCGGCTCGTATCGTCTGGCGCAGACACCGGACATCCCGGCCATGCCCCCGCAGGCACCAGAGAATCGCCGGTTCGTCAACAATAATCATCCATCGCACTCCCGAATACGACCACATTATGCCAACTTCGGCAAAGATTGCACGCCTTTCGACGATTGCCGTGCGATCGCCCCTGTTGGCGTGATCCCCCAAAGCGACCTAAACCGCCCATTCTCGAGAAGCGAACTTGACAGAACCACAGCGCGCGGGTTCTCCTACGAAGGGGTCGGACCCCTGTTCCCCCGAGAAGCGATCATGCGACATCCCCAGGTCCCCCGCGCCTTCGTGCTGGCCCTCGTCCTGACAATCATCTCCGCCACGGCCGCGCTCGCTGAAGCCCAGGCCGCCTCGTCGCCTGGGGTGCTCCGCCTGGCCACCACGACGAGCACGGCAGACTCGGGGCTGTTGCAGGCCATCCTCCCCGCGTTCGAGAAGTTGTGCGCGTGCCGCGTGGACGTGATCGCGGTCGGCAGCGGCCAGGCGCTGGCAATCGGGCGCCGGGGCGATGCTGACGCGCTGCTGGTGCACTCGTACAAGGCGGAGGTCCAGTTCGTCGCCGACCGTCACGCCACCCAACGGCATGACGTCATGTACAACGACTTCGTCATCGTCGGCCCCCTGGCGGACCCGGCGAAAATCGGCGGCAAGACATCCGCGCGGGATGCCTTCGCCTCCCTGGCGGCCGCGCAGGCGCCGTTTGCGAGCCGCGGCGACAAGTCGGGGACCCACACCGCGGAACTGGCGATCTGGGCCGCCGCCAAGGTTACGCCATCAGGCGCCTGGTATCGCTCGCTCGGTCAGGGCATGGGCGAGACGCTGATACTGGCGAACGAGCAGCGCGCCTACGCGCTCACCGACCGGGGCACCTGGCTATCGATGCGTGAAAAGTTGGCCAACCTGCGGATCCTGGTGGGCGGAGGTTCGCTCGCCGAGAATCACGACTCCAACCTCCGCAACCGCTACGGTGTCATGGCGGTCAACCCGGAGACCCATCCCGGCGTGAACGTCGGGGTCGCCCGGAAGTTCGTCGAGTGGATCCTGTCCCTCGAAACGCAGCGCGCTGTCGGCGAATACGGCGTGAAGCGATTTGGCCAGCCCCTCTTCTATCCCGACTCGGACGAGTGGAAGGCGACGCGCGAGGTCACCGTCAAGGTCGGCACGAACGCCCGGACATTCTCGATCGCCCAGTTGCAGACGATGCCGCGGGAGACCTTGACCAACTATGGGCCGGTCGGCGTCAAGGTGGGGCTTGTCGGTCCCCACTCGTGGTCAGGCGTTCCTCTCGAGGAGCTGCTGCAGCGCACCGACCCCACCGTTGGCGAGACGCGCCACGCCGGTAGCCGGATCCGCCTGACTAGCAGCGACGGCTGGACAGCCACGCTCTGGTGGAGCGAGCTATTCGGCCGCGTGCCTCGCGGCGCCGCGCTCTACAACGTCAAGGGCTGCAACGAATGCCACGGCGTGGATGGCGAGGGGACGGCGCCGTCGGGCAAGCGTCCTGCGCCGGCGCTGGCCCGTCGCACGTTCGCGCTCGGGCGGGTGACCACGATTCTTCGCGCCGGCAGAGACGCGCACGCGGGAATCAATCCCTACACCGAGGCCCACGTGAGCGCGGCAGACCTGCAGTCGATGCTCTCGTGGCTGCAGAAGCCGACACTAACGATCAGGGGGGACGCCTACCAGGCGCCGCCGGGGCGGCAGGCGGTCCTGCTCGCGTTCGAGCGGGACGGTCGGCCGATCACCGGGCGCGAAGGCCTGCTGCAGCTCGTCGTCGGGCCCGACGAGTTCGCGGGCCGCTATTCCCACTGGGTCAAGACCGTGGAACTGGTACGATAGAAGAGACCGGGCGGACCGGCCGCACATTCCCGTGTCCCAACTCCTGTCCGAATTCCGTCGTCCCGAGCTGCTGCAGATCGTCGCGCTGACGCTTCGCGTGACGGGTGCGGCGCTGTTGCTCGCCACGCTGGCCGGCGTCCCGATCGGCGCGCTGCTGGGACTCGTCCGCTTTCGCGGGCAGCGCGTCATCACGCTCGCGCTCTACACGGGGATGGGGCTGCCTCCCGTCGTCGTGGGCCTCTTTGTCTACCTGTTCCTGTCGAGAGGCGGACCGCTGGGGCCGCTCGGATGGCTGTTTACGCCGGCGGCGATGATCGTCGCGCAGGCGATTATCGCGTTCCCCCTCGTGGCTGGCCTCACTATGAGCGCGGTCGCCGGGGTCGATCATGCCGTCAGGGAGCAGGTGTTCGCCCTCGGCGCCTCGCGCTGGCAGAGCGCGTGGACGGTCCTGATCGAAGCGCGCGTCGGCGTGACCGCGGCCATCGTGGCGGCGTTCGGCGGGACGATCTCGGAGGTGGGCGCGGTGATGCTGGTGGGCGGCAACATCGAAGGGCAAACCCGCGTGCTGACGACCGCGATCGTGCTCTACACCCGGCAGGGCGAGTTCGCGATGGCGATGGCGCTCGGCGTTACGCTGATCGCGGTGGCCTTCGGCGCCAACGTGCTTCTGCTCCGGCTGCAGGGCCGGCTGCGGGATCGATGACGGTGGGGGCGTCTTTGTACCGACTCGAGTCGATCCAGCACCGCTACGGCGAGCGGGTGGTGCTCGATATCGACCGCCTCGACGTGCGGCGAGGGGAAACGCTCGCCGTGATCGGTCCCAGCGGATCGGGGAAGAGCACCCTGCTGCGGCTGCTGCAGTTTCTCGAGCGGCCCACCGAGGGTCGCCTCTGGTTCGACAGCGTGGCGGTCGATGCCGAACCGCCGGTGGACGTGCGGCGCCGCGTGACCACCGTGTTCCAGCGGCCCCAGGTGCTCAGTCGCTCGGTCCACGCCAACCTGACCTATGGCCTGAGCGTCCGCGGCATGCCCGCGCACCCGGCCGAGATCGACCGGTTGCTCGCCGCGCTCGGTCTCGCCCACCTCGCTCACGCCGCGGCACACACGCTGTCGGGGGGCGAGGTCCAGCGTGTGGCGTTCGGCCGTGCGCTCACCTTCAACCCCGACGTGCTGCTCCTCGACGAGCCGACGGCAAACCTCGACCCTCGCAACGTCCGTCTGGTGGAACACCTGATCCGGGAGCGGCAGTCGCAGGGTGTCACGATCGTGCTGGCCACTCACCAGATCTTCCAGGCCCGCCGCCTGGCGCATCGCGCCGCGCTGCTACTCGATGGCCAGATCGTCGAGGCTGCACCCACGGCGGAACTGCTGGATCACCCCTCGGATCCCCGCACCCGCGCGTTCCTCACCGGGGACATGATCTACTGACGAAGAAGAGTCGGAACTGACGATGAAGGGTCGGTGCTGACGATGAGGGGTCGGAGCTGACGATGGAGAGTCGGTGCTGCCTGCCACGCCGAAGTCGCGGAGCGACGAAGGCGGGACGATGAGGGGTCGGAGCTGACGATGAAGAGTCGGTGCTGCCTGCCACGCCGAAGTCGCGGAGCGACGAAGGCGGGACGATGAGGGGTCGGTGCTGACCCTGGACGGCTACAGGTCGTGCAGGTGCGGGTGAGAGTGAACGTGTCCCTCGTCGTGGCGGTGGCGGTGGACGTGGATCAGGTTAGTGCGGTCGAGGAGGTCCTCGTCCTGCAGGATGTCGGCTGGTGTCCGGTCGGCCACCAGGCGTCCGCGATCCAGGACGAAGCAGCGGTCGGCAATGTCCCCGAGGATGCCCAGGTGGTGCGTGGCCGTGATGACCGATTTCGACCCGTCCGCCCACCCCATGAGCAGGTCGATCAGCTGACTCTGGCTGCGCGGGTCGAGCGCGTCCGTCGGCTCGTCGAGGAGCAGCACCTCGGGGTCCATCACGAGCACGCTCGCCAGCGCCACGCGCTTCTTCTCGCCGCCCGACAGCCGCTGGGGTACCCGGTGCTCGAGGTGCGCGAGGCGCAGGCGCTCGAGCGTGTCCATGACGCGGGCGCGCACGTCGGCCGCCGACCACCTGAGTTGCAGCGGACCGAACGCCACCTCGTCGAAGACCGTGGCGTTGAAGAGCTGCGCGTCCGGATTCTGGAACAGCATGCCCACCCGGCGCCGGAACCCGTAGGCGAACTCGTTGTCGCCGAACCGCGCTTCCGTCAACGCGTCGCCGAGAAAGCGGACGACCCCCGACTCCGCGAAGTACAGGCCGTCGAGGATTCGCAACAGCGTGGACTTGCCCGACCCGTTGGCGCCGAGCAGCCCGATGCGCGTGCCTGCCGGGATCGTCATCGACAGTCCGTCGAGCGCCGTGATCCGGTTGAACCGATAGGTGAGCGATTCGATTTCGAAGAGGGTCATCGGCCAGCCCACATCGCGGCTAACGCCACCCCCGCGCACGACGCGAGGGCGATCCAGTCGGTGCGCGCCATCACGAAGTCGTCCAGCAGATACACTTCCCCGCGAAACCCGCGAGCTTGCATCGCCAGGAAGACCTCCCCGGACAGGTGCAGGCTCTTCGCCAGCAGCACGCCCGCGCCCTGCGTGACCAGCCGGCGTCGCTCCCCGCCCGTCAGCGGGCCGACCGTGCGGCTCCGCCGCGCGTCGAACATGTCGCGCGCCGCCTCGAGCAGCAGCAGGATGTACCGGTAGGTCATCCCGAGGATCACGACGAACACGACCGGGACGCGGAAGGCGCGCAACGCCTTGAGCACGTGAGCCCAGCGCGTGCTGAAGACCAGGAGAAACCCGAGCGTCGTGGTGGCCGCAACCCGCAGGACGAGGTAGCCGGCCGTCGTCAGGCCTTGCGCGGTGATGGTCCAACCGACGACGGGGGCCGTGCCCACGGTCCGTCCGGGCGTCAGGAAGATTGCGGGCAGCGCCAGCGCCGACGAGAAGGCGACGGTGGCAAGAGAGACGCCCGACAGCAGCGTACTGAGCGGGAGGCGCGATGCGATCGCGATCGCGATTCCGACGCCGAACAACGCCGCGATGACCTCCGCCCGGTGCGACATCGCCACGGCCGTGACGAGCGAGAGCAGGCCCGCGAGCTTGACCCGCGGGTCGAGCCGCTGCAGCCAGCCCGTGCCGGCGGCGTTGGTCTCCGCCAGCATCGCGCGTTCCATCGCCTCGAGCAGGCCGTTCACCGTGCGCTCGGCAAACCCGCCGCGGGGGCGCACGTTCCCGCTCACAGCCTCACCGTGTCGTCGGCGGTTCCCGCGCGCTGCCTGACGCGGAGAAGTGCGGCAATGCCGGTGATCGCCAGGATCACGAGTCCGGCGCCGAACATCGCCGAGAGCGCGTACCCGACGGGCGCGCTCCGGAGAAACGGGGGCGCGTAGTCGGGGAGCGGGGCCGTCCAGGTGGACGAGAATCGCTCGAGGCCGCGCGGTGGCGTCGCCGGCGGCGGCTGACCGAGCGAGGCCGCCGCGATCGCCTGGCGTGAAGCCGCGTCGGAGAAGTCGGACGCCTGCCATTCGCCCCACGCCGCGCCACCCGCCAGCAGGCCGAGTGGCGTCAGCACGAGCAGCACGCCGAGCGTGATCCAAAGCGGTCGAAGTCCACCAGACGCCGCTGCGGAGTTCCCTGCGATCGCCATGACGCCCCGTCCAGCGGTTGCCGCCAGGAGCGCCGGGTCCGTGCGCTGCAGGAACGCCACCACGCCACCGGTCAGCACGAGCTCGGCGATCCCGGCGATCGTCAGGTGGCCGATCATCATCGCCGGAACCGCGACGCTGAGCGGATAGGGACAGTAGAGCGGCGCGCCCGACGCGTCCAGGAAGAGCAGGGGCTGCAGGCCGAACTCGATGGCCGTCACCAGGGCGGCGGCGTTGATCGCCACGTAGCCCGCGAGGCCGGCCGCGACAACCCGGCGCGGCGAGTCGAGCGGGGCGCGTCCCGCCAGCACACGGTACACGACAAACGCGACCAGCGAGCCGACGATCGCCATGTTGAAGCAGTTGGCGCCGATCGCCGTGATGCCCCCGTCGCCGAAGAAGAACGCCTGGATGATCAGCGCCGTCGAGATCGCCAGGATCGCGCCAGCCGGCCCGAGCACAATCGCCGCCAGCGCCATCCCCACCGCGTGCCCCGTCGTCCCGCCCGGCAGCGGGATGTTGAACATCATCACGACGAACGAGAAGGCCGCGAAGAGCGACACCCGGGGCACCAGCCGCGTGTGCAGCGTCCGCTCGAGGCGGCGGAGCGCCACAAACCAGAACGGCGCGGCGCCGGCGTAGAGCGCGGCGCAGGTGGCTGGGCTGAGGTACCCGTCGGGGACATGCACGTTCGGTAGCGTAGCACGTGGCGGCCCGGGCCGCGCCGCGTCAGGCCTCGGCGTCTGGCCTTCGGTGTCAGGCCTCCGGGAGTCCTGCCTGGCGCCGGCTCAGCACCTCTTCGTAGAACCGTTCGTACAGTGGCACGATGCGATCCGCGCAGTAGCGGCCGCGCACGACCTGCTGCCCGGCGGCCGCGATTCGCCGATGAAGCTCATCGTCGCTCAGCAGCGCGACCCCGCTGGCCGCCATGCCGTCCAGGTCGTCCGGCGGGTGCAGGTAGCCGCTGACGCCGCTCTCGATGACTTCCGGCAACCCGCCCACGTGCGACGCGATCACCGGCACCTCGCACGCCATCGCCTCGAGCGCCGCCAGGCCGAAGCTCTCCGTCGCCGACGGCAGCAGGAACAGGTCGGCGACCGAGAGGAACGAACGCACGTCTCCCTGCTCACCCACGGCCTTCACGTCGTCCGCGACGCCCAGGTCTCTCGCCAGCGCCAGACCGTGCGGCAGATCCGGGCCGTCGCCGACCATCACCAGCGTGGCAGGGACCGATTTGCGGATTCTCGCGAACACTTCGACAAGGGCGTCGATCCGCTTCACCGGCCGGTAGTTCGACACGTGCATCACAATGGCGCGGTTGGGGCCGGCCAGCCGCGCGCGCAGGTCGCCCGTCTCGACGCGGTGGTGGAGGGAGCAGTCGAGGAAGTTCGGGATCACGCGGATATCCGTCCGGACGGGCAGCCCCTTGTACGTGTCCGCCTTGAGGCTCTCCGAGACCGCGGTGACGCCGTCCGACCGATCGATGCAGAACCCGATGGTCTCCGCGTACGACGGGTCGCTGCCGACCAGCGTGATGTCCGTGCCGTGAAGCGTCGTGACGATGCGGGGCACGGGGGACTGACCGGTGCCCGCCAGCACCTGTCGGGCCAGGTAGGCGGCGGCCGCGTGGGGGATCGCGTAGTGCGCGTGGATGATGTCGAGGTCGACGGCCCGCGCCAGTTCGATGATCTTCGTCGAGAGCGACAACACGTACTGCGGCTCGCGAAACAGCGGGTAGGACGGTGTGATCACGCGATGAAACACGACGCCCGGCTGGTCGTCGCCCAGGCGGAACGGCTGCTCGCGGCTCACGAGGTGGATCTCGTGGCCGCGTGCCGCCAGGCACTTGGCCAGTTCGGTCGCGACGATACCGCTGCCGCCGATCGAGGCGTAGCAGATGACGGCGATCTTCACGGGCGCGCGCTCCAGTCTTTGAAAAGGTGGGGCCGGAGTACCGGTTCCTTCACCACCACGCCCTCGGCGAAGGCGACGCCCGCCAGCGCGCCGAACTGTCCATCGCGGCTCTCGATCAGCTGCGAGAAGGTCGGCGCGTTCAGCCGCGTGGCGACGGCGCCGGCGTCGGTCCGGAACTGGCTCCGATAGCAGGCGAGGGCGCGACGTTTCGTGTCGTAGTGCGCCGAGACGTCGAGGGCGAACGATATGGGGCCGGCATCGTTGATGAAGTAGTAGCAAACCCAGTCGGGCGCCCAGGCGTCGCCCTCGCCGGCGTATCGACGCAGGCGCGCGTTGAACACCCCTTCGGTCAGGACGCGGCTTGCCGCCACGTGATCCGGGTGGCGGTCGTCCCAGTAGGGGAGCGCCACCGCGCGGGGCCGCCACTGCCGGACGAGCCGCACGACATCGGCCAGTTGACGCGAGTCGCCGGTGATGCCGCGATCCGGCCACCCGAAATTCTCGCGCCACTCGGCGCCAAGGATCGCCCGCGCCTCCTCTGCTTCGCGCAGCCGTTCTTCCGGCGTGCCATTGCTGCCCATCTCGCCCCGGGTAAGGTCGCACAGGCCGACGCGCCACCCTTCGGACGCGTGCCGCGCAATCGTTCCCCCCAGGCCGATCTCGAGATCGTCCGCATGCGGCCCGAACACCAGCAGGTCAAGTGCCATCTCTCTAGACATCTTCCAGGGCTGAGATTGTAACGCGCCACTCTCGCCGCCACCCGTCTACAAGTCCGTTCCCGAGTAGCTCAGGTTGAGCGACTTGTTGCAGAGCGGGAAGTCGGGGACGATGTTGCCGGGGCCGAGTTCGCCGAACAGCGGCCAGTTGCAGAATGACGGGTCGCGGATGACGGCGCGGTCGATCACCCCGTCGCGCATCCGCACCCAGTCGAGGATCTGTCCGCGCCATCCTTCCGCCCAGCCGAGCGCGTCGCCGTCTCGGCACTCGCAGTCCGCCCGGTAGTCGGACTCGCTCGTCCGATCGCGGCAGAACCCGGCGGCAGCCCGGATCAGGTTGAGCGCGTCGGACATCTCGTCCACGCGCAGCATGACCCGCGCGAACACGTCGCCCTCGGTGCGCGTCCGTCCGCTGAAGGACAGCAGCCCGTAGCCGGCATGGGGATGGTTCCGCCGCGCGTCGCGATCGATCCCCGAGGCCCGCGCGGCCACGCCCTTTGCGCCGTACGCCCAGGCCGCGTCCCTGGTGAGCACCCCGGTGGTTTCAAGCCGGTCGCGGAGCGTGTCGGAGTCGAGCGCCAGGCGGATCAGCGAAGACGCCTCGGACCACGCCCCGTCCACCGTGTCGACCGCGTCGGCCATCTGCGCGGATGTCCAGGGTGTTGACACTCCGCCCGGCACCACGAGTCCGCGGAAGAACCGGTTGCCGAACAGCCGCGCGGAGAGGCGGCGCAGCCGCTCGACGATCCGAAAGCCGTTGGCGGCCATCACCGTGAACCCCGTTCCCATGCCGCAGATGTTAGCCAGGTCGTGCAGGTGCATCGTGAACCGCTCGAGCTCGACGGCCAGGACGCGAAGCATGCACGCGCGCTCGGGCACCTTGCAGCCGGCGATCGCCTCGACCGCCTGGCAGAACGCCAGCGCGTGCGAGGCGGCGGAGTCGCCGGACACCCGCTCGACGAACGGCAGCGCGTCGGCATGCGTGCGGCCCTCGAGGAGCTTTTCGACGCCCTTGTGAGTGAAGAACAACTTGCCCTCGAGCGTAATGATCCGCTCGCCGGCCACGTTGAACCGGAAGTGGCCAGGCTCGATAATCCCGGCGTGGATCGGCCCGACCGGGATCTGGAAGATGCCCTCGCCCTCCACGCGTCCCATCGGGTATGGCTCGTTGGCCTGTGCCAGCCGGGTGTTCCACGCGAAGTCCTTGCGCAGGGGGTGGGTGAGGGCGGGCACGTTCTCGTGATGGACCAGCCGGCGGTCGTCCGGGTGGCCTTCGGCGCGGATGCCAAACATGTCCTGCGCGTATCGCTCGTACCAGTGCGCCGCCATCACCTCGCGCGTGATCGATTCGTACCACGGCGACTCCGCCGGCAGATCGGTCGCGATCTCCAGCCAGTAATGGGCCTGATCGAGGGCGAACACCGCGTGGACACCGAATCCTCGGCCTTCCGCGCGGTCGTCGGTGGCGAACAGGAGGTCCAGCGGCAGGCCCGATCGTACGTGCAGGCTGGTCGCTACGCCGGGGAAGTCGGTTCGGCGCACCCAGGCGATCACCCGGCCCTCGGCCGATACCCGCACGTCGCGGCTCATCTCCGCGAGCGATCGAAGCAGTTCGTCGACGTTCATGGATACACCGTGAAGGCGCGGGCGATGCTGGCGGCCCACTCGAATCCCGGGGTGCTCAGGAAGAACACGCCGCCGCCGAACAGCAGCGCCAGTTCAACCGCGACGACGGCATGGGTGAGGGTGAATGACTCGGGCGGCTCGGGGGACGGGGCGCCGGCCGGGGCGCGCGAGAACAGCATCGAGAACAGGTGGTGCAGCACCCCGATGGGCACGATCGCCAGGCCGACGATGACGGCGAGTGCGGCGCCTGGGCTGCGACGGGCCGCCGCCATCAGAAACGTCAGCTCACTCGAGAAGATGATCGACGTCGGCATGCCGATGAGGCCGAGGAAACCGAGCATCAACGCCAGCGAGGTGCGCGGCGCCGACCGCCACAGCCCCTTGATGTTGGCGATCTTCGTCGTGTGCAGCCGCAGCAGGACCTCGCCGGCCGAAAAGAAGAGCGCGCTCTTCGCCAGCGTGTGACCGATCATGTGCATCACCGCGCCAGCCGCGCCGACCGGCCCCATCCCGAGGCCGAACGCGATCAGCCCCATGTGCTCCACGCTGTGGTACGCCAGCATCCGCTTGTAGTTCCGCTGGTGCAGCAGCACGAACGCGGCGAAGAGGATCGAGAGCAGCCCGAACCCGGCGAAGAAGCCGGACGTCCAGTCGTCCTGCCCGAGGGCGAGATCCACGACGGCGCGTGCCCGCAGCAGCGCGTACAGGGCCACGTTCAACAGCACGCCCGACAGCGCGGCCGAGATGGGAGAGGGGGTTCGGCTGTGGGCGTCGGGCAGCCAGGGGTGCATCGGCACGAAGCCGACCTTGGTCCCGATGCCGACGAAGAGGAAGACGAAGGCCCACCGCACGACCTGCGGATCGAGCGTGGCGGCGTGCTCCCGGAGGGCGCCGAGCGAGAACGCCCGGTCGATCGGTAACCCCGCGCCAACGCCCGCGTAGGCGAGCAGCAGCAGCCCGAGCAGGCTCACGCTGATGCCGAGCGAGCAGAGCAGCAGGTACTTCCAGGCCGCCTCGATCGCGCCGTCCTTCTTGTAGAGCGCCACCAGCGGCGTCGTCGTCAGCGTCGTCGCCTCGAGCGCGATCCAGAGAATGCCCAGGTGGTCGGTCGAGACCGTGACGAGCATCGCCAGCATGAACAGGGGCAGGAGGCCGTAGTAGATGCGCACCTTGCGCGTCGAGAGAATGCCCGCCTCGTGCTCCAGGCCGATGTAGCGCACGCTCGCCAGCGACGCGCCCACCCAGACCACCTGGATGAGGACGATCATCAGCGCCGTGAACCGATCGACCATCCAGTAGTCGCCCACCCACATCGGCCCGCGGGCGAACACGCTCCCGGCCACGGCGCCGAGGCCGAGTGTCGCCACCGCGCTGGCGGCCACGGCCGACCGGCCGAGCGCCCGGACGTCGCGCACGACCACCGCACCGAGCGACGCGAGGAGCGGGACGAGGAGCGACGCGAGCAGCAGCATGTCAGTCGATCAGGTCACTGAGGATGGCGGTGTCGTGCGAGCGGTACAGGCTGTGGACCTGCTGGCTCAGTACGGCCATCAGCAGCACGCCGCCGCCGATCACCGCGAAGATGCCCATCTCCATGAGGAACGGGACGCCGCCGAGCGCGACGACGGCGAAAGCCGAGATCCCGTTCTCGACCGTGAGGAACCCGATGATCTGCGAGAAGAGGTCCCGGCGGATGATCAGCATCAGGAACCCCAGGAAGATCAGGGCCAGCGCGACGAACACCAGGCTCCAGAGCGGGATGATGTGGCCGACTGGCGACGTCGGGCCGATCTCGAGCGGCAGCCGCCGCGACATCAGGTAGGCGCCGACCACCGCCGCCACGGCCAGCGCGTATGACACGACGGGCCGCGTGATCGGCTTCAGCCGGAGCGACTCGCCGCAGCGATGCGCCGTTGCGAGAATCGCGAGCGGAATCACCACGACCTTGACGAGGATGGTCGCCACGGCGCCCGCGTACTCGGCGGGATGCGAGGTTCGAACGGCGTGGGTGACGATGAGGCCGGCCAGGCACGCGGACGAGAGCGCGTAGTGTCGGAGCAGCGTCGGCAGGCGCTTTCGTCCCATCGAGAAGAACGCCGTGAGCAGCATGCAGCCCGCGCAGACGCCTTCGAGCGAAACCATGTCGGTTGTCATAGCCATCCCGCGAACAATCCGAGCGCGAGGCTCGTGAGGCCGAGAAAGAGCGAGCCGAAGAAGTACTCGGGCAGGCCGTAGAACCGAAGCTTCGCCATGCTCGATTCGACCAGCGCAAGGAGCACCATCGCCGCGCCAAGTTTGACCGCGGTCACCAGCGGCGCGGCCGCGAGCGCCACGATGCCGGTCGCCGTCGTCAGGAGTCCGGCGGGGAGGACGATGTTCACGAGGAGCAGCGCGAACACCGCGAGCTTGACCATGCTCGCCAGCTCCATCAGCGCCAGGTAGGGACCCGAGTACTCGAGCACCATCGCCTCGTGCACCATCGTCAATTCCAGGTGTGTGGCGGGATTGTCCACCGGGTAGCGCGCGTTCTCGCCGAGCGCAATCAGCCCGAGCGAGGCGAGGGCCGGGAGCACCCAGGGGCGAGAGAGGAGGCCCCGGCCTCCGATCGCGAGCATCCCGTCCACCGTGGACGACCCTGACGCCAGGGCGAACGAGGCGAGCGTCACGATCAGCGCCGGCTCGAGGAACGCCGAGATCGTCATCTCGCGGCTCGATCCCATCCCGCCGAATGCACCGGCCGAGTCGAGGCCCGCCAAGACGAGGAACACGGCGCCCAGCATCCAGATCCCGGCCACGACCACCATGTGCGAGAGCGGGGCGGCGATGCCGCCGCGCGCCACCAGCGGCAGCACTGCCGCGGACAACAGCGCGGTGGCGAGCACGACGTACGGCGCCGCGCGGAACACCCAGGAGGTGCTGGTCGACAGCACCATCTCCTTCCGCATCAGCGTCAGCAACGTCCAATAGGGCAGCAGCACCGGCGGGCCGTGCCGGCCCTGGAGGAACGCCTTGACGCGGCGAACGACGCCGGTCGCGAGCGGCGCGAACGTCACCACGACCACGACCTGCACGGTGGTCAGGAGGGCGGGGTTCACAGCGCCACCCACAGGGTCAGCAGCAGCGTCGCGAGGATCAGCGCGATGTAGAACTGGATGACGCCGTTCTGCAGTTGCTTGAGCCACCCCCCGACGTCCTCGATGAGCTGCGCGACCGGGAAGTAGAGGCGGCCGAGGATGCCGCCGGCTTTCCTGAACTCCATCTGTCCATGGCGAATCCAGGGGTTCGACGGCACGACAGGGCGGAACACGAGGTGTTTCTCGGCGCGGACGATGTCGCGCAGGAAGAACCGCACCGGCGCCGAAAACCCGGTCGCCGTGTATTCCATGGTCGCGTCGATCGGTTGCCCGCAATCCCACGTGTGAGATCGCCGGGTGCGGAGTGTCGACCCCGGGCTGCGCCTGATGAGCCACGCGAGGCACAGCGCGGCCGCGAGCGCGGCCGCCAGGGCCGGGGCCAGCCACAAGCCGCTCGGGCCGGAGGAGGGCGGACCGGCCGAGAGTCTCGGGCCGAGCACCTCGAACGTCACCGGGAACAGAGGAGACATCCACGGCGAGAGGACGCCGAGCGCGAGCCCCGCGGCGGCGAGTCCCGCGATGGGACGCCCCAGCGACCCGGCCGGTTCCACGGCCGCCCGCGCCTGCGCAGATCGCGGCTCGGCCAGGAAGACGAACGAGAACAGGCGCACCATCGCGAAGACGGCCAGGCCGGCCACGAACGCCATGCCGATCAGCACCGCCACGCTCGCGATCACCACGTGGGCGTTGCGGGTGCCGAGCGAGGTCAGCGCCGCTTGCAGCAGCATCCACTCGGCGACGAACGAGCCGAACGGCGGGAGTGCGGCGCCCGCCAGGCAGAGCCCCAGGGCCGCCACCGAGAGCCGCGGCATGCGGTTGGCCTGGCCGCCGAGCATCTCGAGCTTTCCTGTGTGCGCGCCGTGCATCACGGCTCCCGCCCCGAGGAAGAGCCCCGACTTGAACAGCGCGTGCGCGAGCAGGTGCATGAACATCGCGGCCTGCGCCGCGTCGGCCAGGACCGGCCACCCCTCGCGGCGCAGCAGGAGCTGGAAGCCAAACATCGTGAACACGAGGCCGATGTTCTCGACGCTGCTCCACGCGAGGATTCGCTTGATCTCGCGCGCGATGTTGGCGTAAATCACCGCCACCATCGCCGTGGCCAGGCCGAGCGCGAGCAGCGAGGTGCCCCAGGCGGCCGGCAGATCGGGCCAACACACCGAGGTGAAGCGGAGCAGGCCGTAGATGGCGACCTTCAGCATCGCCCCTGACATCAGCGCCGAGACGTGGCTGGGCGCCCGCGGGTGCGCCTCGGGCAGCCACGCGTGGAACGGCGCCAGGCCGGCCTTCGAGGCGAACGCGAACACCACCAGAACCGCGGCCAGCGTCGAGGCGCCGGGAGAGAGCAGGCCGACGCTCGTCGCCAGGGTGTCGAACGTGGCGAAGAGCGATCCCGCGCCGAGGATGCCGCTTCCCACGATCAGCGCACCCGCGCCGAACTGCGCGATCGCCAGGTAGAGCAACGCCGCCTTCCGCGATTCCTCTTCGCCGTCGGCCATCACGAGAAAGAAGGCCGAGAGCGACATCGCTTCCCAGAACAGCAGGAAGCTGGCGACGCCCGACGAGAGCAGCACCCCCTGCATGCTCAGGACGAAGACGGCGGTCAGCGGAAGCACGAGCCGCGGCGGGTACGTGTCCTGCTCGTCCTCGGTGTACTTCGCGCCGAACCACGAAGCCATCAGTGAGACCGCGTGGAGCAGCAGCAGGAAGAACGCCGACAGACGATCGACGACGAGCGGCGCGTGGAACAGGAGCGGCGAGGCGCCAAGCGAAAGTGGCGCTACGCGCCAGGCGAGGAACACGAACGAGCCGCCGAGGCCCGCAACGGGGCCGGCGATCATCGCCGCATGATGGAGACGGCGGGCGGCGCGGGACCGTCCAGCGAGGCCCGCGATCGCCGCGATCGCGGAGAACAGCGCCGCGGCGACCAATCCGACCGACGCTAGTCCCGCTGCTGTCATCGAGGCCTCCGGAGGCCGGCGGCCAGGCCCTGGAGAATCTCGGCGGGCGATGGCGGGTCGCCCGGGATGCGGATGTGAACCGGGATCACCTGATCCACCGCGCCCACCACGGCGTACGACCCACGCCAGATGCCGCCGTCGCACGCACCGTCGCCGACGGCGACGACGAGACACGGATGAGGCGCGGCATCGTAGGTGGTGCGCAGGGCGGCCTCGAGGTTGCGCACGACCGGCCCCGTGACCATCAAGATGTCCGCGTGGCGCGGTGAGGCGACGAAGCTCAGGCCGAAGCGCTCGAAGTCGTAGTACGCGTTGCCCAGCGCGAGCAGCTCGAGTTCCTCGGCGTTGGTCGATCCGGCGTCTACGGCGCGAATCCGAAGCGAGCGCCCGTCGTAGAGGTTCGCCAGCACGGCGCGAAGCTCGGCGCCAGCCGCCCCAACGTCATCGGTCGTCGCCGCGGGAGAAAGCGCTGCGGGTTCAGTGACGCGCGGTCCGGTCAACAACGTCTGGAACAGGCGAACGAAGGACATGCTGCAGTCTGTGCCGATCGGAAGCGGAAGGTCGGAGCCGGCAGGCGTTCGAGGGCCAGATCGGCCGGGCCCTCATTGTACCACGGCCACCCCGTTCACTCCCTGAGAGGGCACGCCGCTGACGGCGTGAAAACCACCGTCACGCGGCGTGTCACGTCGGGGAGCTACTTCACCGTGAACGGGACCGAGGCGACCTTGTTCTCCCACTCGAACCGCAGCGTGCCCGTGTTGGCGTCGGTGCTGGCGAGCGTGATCCTGAACGCCTCGACGGGAGCGGGCGGCTTGCTCATGTCCATCGGGACGCGGCCGAGATCCTGGTCCTTGCTGTAGGAGAGGCCCCACTGGCCGGTCTGCTTGTTGACGATCAGCTGCCAGGGTTCTTCGTTGATCTGCGCGAACAGCGTGTAGTCTCCCTTCGGGACCGCGAGTCCCTTGACCTCGAGGTCGGCGTCCGTGTGCAGTGACGTGGCCGCGTTGGCGCCAGCGCGCCAGACCGGGTACGTGCGGTCCTTGCTGATGACACCGCCTTCGCCGAAGATCTGCCGGCCCTTAACCGACGGCGCGGAGTACTTGATTGTGATCGTCTTGCCCGCAATCGTTACCGACGCCTCGGCTGGCGGGCTGACTGGCGGCTTGGCTTGGGGTTCGGCGGCCGCGACGATGGCGCCGGCGGCGACAAGCGTGACGAGCAACATCAGGGAGCGTCGATGCATGTCGATCCTCCTCGCGGACCGGCCACGAGCCGGTCGTGGATTGTGGCGCACGTGCGCCCGGTGAAAATGAAGAAGCCCTCCACGGCATTCTACCCCCGACTAGGCGTTTCTCGAACATCTCGAGCGGCAGGCCAATCCACATGGACCCTGCTCGCTGTTCACGGCCGTCTTTCCTTTGTGTTGCGCAGCACACATGTGGCGCAGCACACACTTGCGGAAGTGCGCCGATGGTCCGATACTGGCGCATTCCGAACCTCGACCACGGAGCACACCCACCCATGACCGTCACGCGCAGTTCGGGCAGTTCAAGCAGTTCCAGCAGCTCGGACAGTTTTGGCGGCGGGTCGAGCGGCGGGGGCGGCGCCAGCAGTGACTGGTAGGGTCGCCGAGCCGCGCGTGCGGCGGCCGGCGCCTACGTCGGCCTGCGGGCGTCGTTCGGGGGGATCCCGATGGCCGGCGGCGGCAGTTCGGTGCGGCCCGACGGGACGTTCGTCGTCACGAACGTGGCTCCCGGCGACTACTACCTCACGGCGAACTCGACCTCGAGCGCCCCGCCCGGCACGGTGACGCCCGAACGCGAGTTCGCGCAGCAGGCGATTGCCGTCTCGGGAGCCGACTTGTCGGGCGTGGTCGTCCAGATGGTCAAGGGCGCCCGGGTGACCGGCCGAATCGTCCCCGACGCCGGCCTGGCGTTCGACTTCCCGCCGTCTCGTTCGGCAGCGTACGCGTTGCCGGCCGAACCAGATGTACCCGGCCGCGGCGGGAGCGGCGATAGCAAGGTGCAGGACGACGGCTCGTTCGAGCTGAAGGGGCTGTTTGGTCCGCGGGTCTTCCGGGTGCTCGGCGCGCCGAACTGGCGGCTGAAGGAGGTTCGGATCGGCGGCCGCGACTCGACCGGCCAGCCGGTGGATTTCAAGGACACCGAGGACTGACCGGCATCCAGATCGTGCTGACGAACCGGCTGAACCTGGTCACGGGCACAGTGCAGGACGAGCGTGGCGTCCCAACGAAGGACGCCATAGTGATCGTGTTCGCCGAGAACGCGGCGCGCTGGCGGTACCCGTCGAGGTTCGTCGCGCTCGGGCGTCCGTCGCCCGAGAGCGGACAGTTTCGCGTATCGGCGCTGCCGGCCGGCACCTACCTGGCGGTGGCCGTCCCCTTGAGTCCGACCCTCGACCACCAGGACGCGGAGACGCTGGAGCGGCTCCGGCGCCACGGCACCCGCGTCGTGCTCGACGAGGGTGGCACACAGAACCTGACGCTGAAGATCACGAAAGGAGCCGGTGGGCGGAGACCGATAGCCGTTGCAGCTCCCGCGCCGACGAGGACCGAGCGGTAGCGGCAACCACTTCGTCGAGTTCGGCGTGCTGACGGTGCTCGAGGCCGTGGGTGGCCTGCCGCCCAGCGAGTACCTCGCACTGCTCAGCCACTCGGGCAGCCGGGGCTCCGGCGCGACGGTTGCCCAGCACTACAGTCGCGTGGCGCGCGACCTCCACCCCGAACTGTCGCAGGCGCTCGGCCACCTCGCGTGGCTCGACGTGTCGTCGGGGGCGGGCCAGGAATACTGGGCGGCCATGGAGCTGATGGGCGCGTATGCGGCGGCGAACCACGAACTGATTCACCGTCACGTGGCGCGCGCACTCGGCGCCGGCGTGCTGCTCGACGTCGAGAACCATCACAACTTCGCCTGGCGCGAGCGGCACCTGCTGCCCGACGGCACCGATCGCGAGGTCGTCGTGCACCGGAAGGGCGCGACCCCCCCGGGAGAGGGCGTGCTCGGGATCATCCCCGGGTCCATGGCGGCGCCGGGCTACATCGTGCGGGGGAAGGGCGATCCCTCGTCGCTGCGCTCCGCGTCGCACGGTGCGGGGCGGCGGATGAGCCGTACCCGCGCGAAGCAGGAGTTCACCTGGGCCGACCTGACCCGCGTGCTGAAGGAGCGCGGCGTGACGCTGCTCTCCGCTGGCCTCGACGAGGTGCCGATGGCGTACAAGAACATCGAGACCGTGATGGCGGCCCAGAAGAGCCTGGTGGACATCGTGGCCCGCTTCGACCCCCGGCTGGTGAAGATGGCGCCGGCCGGGGAAGCGCCGGAAGACTGACGCCTGCCGGCCGCTCACCTGTGGGGTATCGCTTACCTCGCGGCCGGGTTCGGTGACGGGCGGGAGGCGGTGCACGGTCTCGGCCTGCGACCTTGGTATTCGACCGAAACCGAGTGCTCGATCACGCCGCAGGTCAGATGGCGGGATCGTGGCGCGTGTCGAACACGCGCGAGGTGAAAGCCGCCACCAGGTAGCATCCGGCTCCCACCAACATCGCGCACGTGAAACCGAACACGACCGCCGTGACCATCGTCGCGAGCGAGCCCACCACCGAGAAGATGCCGTTGAGCCCCCAGTAGAAGGGCGGTTGCGGGAACGGTCCCGAACCGGTCGCCTGGAGGCCGCGCGGGAACGGCATGCCCATCATGAAGCCGAGCGGCGCGACGACCAGGATGGCAATCGTGATGCGGGCGCCGAGCGGCAGCCACAGGAGCGCCGGCACGACGCGCGGCAGCGCGAGTGCGTAGACGGCGGCGAAGGCGGCCACCCACAGACACACACGTCCGATTCGGAAACGATGGCTCGACCGGCTCCCGAGCCCGCCGAACGCCAGCAGCGCGAAGAGCAGAATCGACAGTGTGAAGATCGGATGGCCGAGCAGCAGTGTCAAGTGCTGCAGGAGCGACAGTTCGACCGCAATGAAGCCGAACCCCAGCGAGGCAAAATAGACGAGCGACGTTGCGTAGGATCCAGTCGCTTCGCCCTTCGGTTTTCCGAACCCGATGAAGAGCAGGAACACGACGACGATCGGCACGAGCATCTCGAGGAACGCGAGCCGCATCGTGAGCGGGAACCCCCACGGCCGCTGACGCGCAAAGAAGAACGGCCGGTCGTCGAAGACCGGACCGACCAGCGCCTCCGCTGTGGCGATATAGGTCGCGAAACTCGTGCGCCCCGCGAAGAGCCCGGCATAGGGTTCCTCGACGTACCGCCCCGGGACGATGACCGGCCGAGCCGTTGTCCAGCTCGCCATTCGCGCGGATTCACCTTCGGTGAACGGCTCTTTCTTGAGGACGAAGAGCATCTGCGGCGGATCCGCTGGCGTACCGCGCCGATTCTCGAAGAATACGGCGACCCGCTGACCCGCTTCCTGCGCGCCGAGCAGTGCCACGGCGTTCGAGACGAGGCGCGGCACGTCCACGTCCCATCGCAGGATGACGAGTGCGCCACCAGGCGTGAGGTGGTCGAAGTAGGACCTGAACGCCTCGACCGTGTACAGATGATTCTCGGAGAGCGAAAGCCCTCCAGAGGCAACGGCCGCCCAGGAATCGACGAATCCGAGCAGGATGACATCGAACCGTCGGTCGCTGCGCCGGATGAAGGTGCGGCCTTCCGAGAGAACCGTCTCGACCTTCGGGTGGTCGTATAGATTGCCGGCCCGCGCGCCGAAGTGCCGCACGAATCGCAACATGATCGGGTTCATCTCGACGGCGGTGACCTTGTCGGAACCGGCCGCGAGCGCCACGAGCACGTCCGACCCGCCGCCTGGCCCGATGATCAAGGTCTTCGGGCGCTCGGGCACCACCTCGAACGCCAGGGCGCGGAACCACCGTTTCATGCGGGCGACACTCTCGACTCGTCCATCCCACCGGAGCACGTTGGTCCAGGCGTCGGAGTCGATATAGAGCCGGACGAGGGACGGCGCTTCGAAGCCGGTCACCGCGTCGATTCTCGAGTAGGCGTTCCAGCTCGTGAGCACAATCGTCGACCCCGGGGTCGCGGCCAGGTGCTGATACAGGCCCTTGGTGGGCGCGCTGTGGATCTTGAAGACGCCGGTCCGTTCGTTGGCGGCAACCGCAATCAGGACCAGTCCCGCCGCGATTCCCACCGGCACACGGAGGTGACGCGAGAAGCAGACGGTTGCGGCCAGGGGGGCGAGCGCGACCGCCAGAACCGCGTTCTCGCCGCCCAGGTACGAGAGGAGCACGGTGACGGCCAGCGCACCGACCGAGGCGCCGAGGAGGTCGGCGAAGTAGAGGCGTCCGGTTTGCTGACGTCCGATCGCGAACACCATCGAGAGCGCCATGCCCGCAAGAAAGAACGGGAAGAGCGACACGCCGAAGTAGAAGGCCAGCCGGTCCGGGTGGAAGGGGATGCGGACGATGAGCCAGAGGCACAACGGAATCGCCAGGGCGTAGGCGAACGTCAGCAGGGCCGCCCGTTCGAGCGTGAACGCCCATCGCCGACGCAAGGCGTGCACGGCAAAACCGCCGAGCCCCCAGCCGAGGAGCGCCACGGAGATGGCAATGAAGGCGAAATGGTACCAAATCGTCGCCGAGAAGATGCGGGTCAACCCGATCTCGAACATGAGGCCCGACAGGGCGACGAGGAAGATTCCAATGTAGAGAGCCATGGCCGCAGCTGTGCTCCTCGAATGATGCGATCGTCAACGGGCGCGGCACGATACGTTGTTGCGCCGGTCGGCGTCAAGCACTCGACGAGGGCCGTCACTCGACGATGGCCGGCGCTCCGGCGCAGGCACGCCCTGCGGCAGGAAGTCTCATGCTGGCGCTATGGTTGCCTTTATGTCTATAAATGTCTAGAATTAATCAATTCTATGTTTGATTTTAGTGACGCCCAGGAGCGTGCCGAGGCGCGGCTGACGCGTGCTTCGATCCGCAGGCGTCGTTCGGACGCCGGACGGTCTCGAATGCGACCAGCGGTGCTCAGTGAGCTGCGATCGCTCGTCCTTGGTATGGACCGCCCAGCCATGGCCCAGATCCGACATCGCCTGGACGTCGTGTGCCTGGAGCACGGGTTGCGTCCACCGTCCAGAGCGAGTCTTTACAGCACTCTCTCGAGGATTCCGGGGCACGCCTACCAGGTGTCGTTGCTCCCGCCGCACGTGCGCGCGGCTTTGTACAATCTCTCGGACGACGCCGAGGTCCCGGGACACCAGCTCGTGTTCTACTGCGTCAACTACGGCTCATTCGCCGTCGTGAGCTACGCGGCCAGTTTGCCGTGGCTCGACCTCTATCAGGCATCGCACCTTCGCGGATGGCGGCCCCGCAGCCGGGGCCTGCTGCACGCCGCCATGCGCGTGCGAGGGATCAGATGATCGCGCCGTACAAACCCGCGCAAGTGATCCCGGAAGCGCTCGCGCGCGTGGTCGACGACATCCCGCACTGGTTCGTGATCGGCGGCCAGGCGGTGCGGTGCTTCACGCCCTACCGACCCAGCAGGGACGTGGACTTCGGCGTGGACTCGCCGGTCAATCTGGAGGACCTCGTCGCCCAGCTCCGCCGGGGCGGCGACGTGGAGATCCAGGAGCGCACCAGCGACACGGTCCATCTGCTGTGGAACGGGACCAAGGTCTCCGCGTTTGTGCTCCCGATTCTCGCGCCACACGTCGAGGACCGGCATCTCACCGTCACGGGCGTCCTGGCCACCAAACTGCACGCCATCCTGGACTGTGGCCTGCGGCGCGACTTCTTCGATGTCTATGTGATGCTGCAACAGCATCGGCTGGGCATCCATGCCGCGCTCGCCGCCATCCGCACCGTCTATCAGGGGCAGATCGACGAGGGCCTGCTGCTCCGCGCATTGACGTACTTCGACGACGCCGAACGCGAAGCCGCGTTGCCGGCAGAGGGGCCCAGAGACTGGGACGGGGTCAAGAACTACTTCCTGCTGCAAGTGGGGAGCCTTCTGGTTCCGCCGACGCGCCCCCTTGCCATTCAGGCACACGCGGTCGATGTGATCGGCCCCTGACCGGGACTTCGGACCGCAGGCGACGCCTCACTTACTGGCGGCGCTGATGCGCGAGGCGAACCGCTCGACGTACTGCCTGACGCCGCGGAGAACGTTCTCCGCATGCCCGTTCACGCCGCCGCCGGACAGGCCGCCCGAGTGCAGGAGCGACACCTGCACCAGAACCGGCTGGTCCTGGTAAGACAGCTTTGTCGTCGTGTGGGTGTAGAGCGTCGTATCGAACCTCGACACGCACACGTTGGTCGGCACGCTCAACGTGTTGACGTGGACGTAGAGATACGTGTCCTCGTCCGAGTTGCGAACGACCTTCAGCCCGGCGTCGGTCAGGATCTTCGACACCGCTTTCTCGAACGTCTCCTGGCTGAAGCCGCAGGCCACCTCCTGCGACCCCATTTCCTCCACCACGAGCCCGACGACGGTGATGCCCTTCAGCTCGGCATCCGGCTTCTGCGCCGAGGCGGGTCGGGCCGGGCCGAACAGGCCGGCCACCAGAACCACGGCGATCACCAGGGAAGCGACGGGGCGGATCAACATGAGGACCTCCTCCCATACGATACCTGACTGGCGACCAGCCCAGTTCTTCCTTCGTGCGCTCCACCCTCGGGCCCGCGCGGCGACCAGCCAGGATTCTCGTCGTGGACGATGAGGAAGGCGTTCGCAACCTGCTCGGCGGCGTGCAGCTGCGTGGGGCGGTCGAGGTGGCGCTGTTCCGGGCCGCGGAGGAGCGCGAGCGCAACCTGCAGCTGGAACGTGCCCGGCGCCACGGCGACCAACTGGCGACGGACTAAGGGCCGGCTCTGAGCTGAACGCTTGGTGGTCGCGCTCGCGTTCCCTGGGCTTGACATCGAGCGGGAACGGGGTCGAGGAGTGGTCTCTACGACTTCGCCAGGAGCGATTCGAGGCCCCCGAGACGATCGTTCGGGCCCAGGAGGGAGAGGACGTCGCCCTCCTGCACCCGATCGTCGGCGGTCGGCGCCACCATCGTGATCTGCCCGCCGTCCTGCGTGAAGCGCTTGATCGCGATGAGCGTGAGGCCGAACCGGGGGCGCAACTCCAGCTCGCGGAGGGTGCGCCCCACGAACGTGGGCGGGGCCGGCATCTCAACGATGCTGATGTCGCGCGATAGCTCGATGAAATCGAGGACGTTCGAGACGACCAGCGTGTGCGCCAGCCGGATGGCCATGTCCCCGCTCGGGGAATAGCACGCGCGAGACCCCCAGCCGTTCCAGGATCCGCCCGTGCAGCGGCGTGACGGCCTTGGCGACAATCGTGGGGATGCCCAGCTCCCGCGCGATCATCACCACGAGGACGCTCGACTCGATGTCCTCCCCGATGGAGATCACCGCGACGTCCACGTCCTGGATGCCCGCGGCGCGCAGCGCACGCTCGTCTGTGGCGTCGAGCTGCAGCACGTTGGGGATCACGTCGGCCAGCGACCGCACGTGCTCATCGTCCCGGTCGATGCCGATGACGTCGTGCCCCAGCTCGACGAGCGACGTCGCGAGCGTGGCCCCGAATCGCCCGAGGCCAATGACCGCGAAAGATTTTCGTTTCATGTGTCCACCCCGTTTCCCCCGGACCACTTAGCCCACGAGGACCTTGCCCTCCGGATAGCGTACCCGCGTCGTCGGCGCCGCTACGGCGAGCGCGACCGCCAGCGTGAGCGGGCCGATACGGCCCACGAACATCAGCGCCATGATCAGCACTTTTCCGACCGCCGAATAATGCCCCGACTGGCTGAGCACGCTGCCCGCGTGTCCCATCGAGAGCCCCACGGTGCCGAAGGCCGAGGCCGCCTCGAAGATCGTCGGCAGCAGGTCCGTCGATTCGGTGATCAGCAGGAGGCCGGCCACGAGGTTCATCGCGAGGAAGGCAATAAGGCTGATGAAGAACGCCCGCAGGACGGTTTCCATCGGGAGCCGGCGGTGAAAGATGACGACATCCTCGCCGCGCCTCATCGTGGACCAGAGCGCCGCGAGCACGATGCCGAAGCTCGTGGTCTTCACGCCCCCGCCGGTGCTGCCCGGCGACGCGCCGATGAACATCAGGAAGACGATCACGAAGAGCGTAGGGGGTGTGAAGCCGCCCAAGTCGAGCGTGTTGAACCCCGCCGTCCTCGGCGTCACCGACTGGAACCAGCGTCTCCATTGGCCCGAGGCCGGCCAGGCTCCGCGGATTCTGCCGCTCGAGCAGGTAGATGGCGATCATCGCGCCGCCGAGGAGCGCGCCCGTGACCAGTTCAGTGATGCTGTGAACATCCGGCATTCCGGCGAAGGCCGGGGAGGGCTGCGCACCCGCGAGCACGGCTGCACGGCCGGGCCGTCGGCCGACGCATCTGCCGACGCGGTGGCGTCAGTCGTAGGACAGCCGCATCCGCTCGTCCGTCAGCGTCGGTTCCAGCCGGGCTTCCCATTCGGGCGCGCTCCAGGTGCCGCACCGGTCGTGAGTCAGGAAGTACTTCTGCGGGATCGGGTGGGTGCCGATGACCACCTCGAGGCCATACTTGGCCGGGATGAAACTCCGGAACGCCTCGATGTGCGGGCACGGCGGGTAGCCGACGAGCAGCCCCGTGGCCAGGTGAATCACCTGCGCCCCGTTCTTCTTCATCTCCTCCGGCGCGTATTCGATGTTTCCGCCGGGGCACCCGTTGCAGGTGGTCCACCCGACCAGTTCCACCTGCTGGTCGCGGTACCGCCCGAAGGCCCCTTCACGCTCGCGCAGCGCCCTCAGGCACTTGCCGCCGGCGCACGTTCGGTAGCGATCGCAGATGATGATGCCAAGACGAACCGGTTCGCTCACGTTGACCCTCCTGCCTCGCGGCTCCGACCAATCCGATGTCCTTCTATCATATTCCGACTGGCTCGCGAGGCCGTCGACGTCCTGTTGTCCAACCGGCAGCGGTCGGGCCTGATGATGCTGGGCCTCGTGATCGGCATCGCCTCCCTCACGGCCGTGATCTGCATCGGCCAGGGAACGCGTGCCAAGGTCATGGACATGGTCGCCAAGCAGGGGTGGGACCTGATCATGATCCGCGCCGGCGCGGCCAACCAGGTCTTCGCGCCCACCACGGACCGCACGATTGCCTCGCGGGTGGAAGCGGACGCCCAGGCCATTGAACGTGTCGAACGCGACGCCGGTGCGCTGCTGCGCGAGCGCCAGCGTCTGACCGAGGCCGCCCGGACACGTTCACAATCCAGAACCAGAAGACCCTGCTCAACCGTGGGTGCGACCTTCGGCATCGACCAGTACTACCAGGCGGAGGAGACCGGATGGGTGTTGTACCTAGAGAACTCCACCGACCTGTCCATTCTCCAAGCCTTTTCGAAGTCGCTGGGTCACGAAGCGCAGCGGTATCTCGAGCGGCCTTTTGTGAAATACGTCGAGACCAACCTTCCGCCCGCTGCAGCTGCGCAAGTCTGAGTACCACACACTGGCAGGAATGGGGCCGCGAAGGCCAAGCGCCCCCAGCCTGTAGCAAGTAGGCAACGGGACACCCGTTATCGGACACCGCCGACACCGCCACAGAGGGACACCGCGCTTCGGCGCTGAGCCGCTTACTTCGCGTAGTTGCTGGCGCCGTGCCAGTCGATCAGGACGACGGACTCGTTGCCAACGACCCACGCGTCGTGGCCCTGCGGCAGCGCGGTCACCTCGCCCGGGCCCGCTTCGAGCTCCGTGCCGTCCTGCATCTTGATGCCGAGGCGTCCGGTGAGGTGGTACTGGAAGTGCGGCGCCTCGCACCATTCCGTCTTGGCGACGGGCTTGACGTGGAGCGACCAGCGCCAGCCCGGCTCGAGCGTGAGGCGGCCGACGACACCGCCGCCGATGTTGATCAGGTCAACCTTGCCCTTCTCGAATGTGCGCGTCTCGTCGGATGCGTTGAAGTCTTTGCGTTCGGCGACAGCCATGGGAGTCTCCTTCCGGTTACAGCATGTTCATATGTCCGTTCGAGGTTGGTTCCTCGCGCGTATGTTCCGCGGGCGTCGGTCGGCATCACCACGCCGTCCTTGACCGTGAACTGGCCCACAAACGCCTCGAACCCGTTCGCGATCGCGGCGTGCCCCTTCCACGCCGGCTCCCCCGTCAGGGCGCCAGCCGGTCGGGCGGGACCGGCGGCACCCCTTCCAGGTCGATTGGCGTGAGAGCCGGAGTCAAACCGCGCTGATTAAGCCGAAGGCAGCGGCGCAGTCGCCGGTTCGGCGTGCGGGATGGCCCGGAGGTACTCGTAGATCGCCCGCAGGTCCCGGTCGCGCATGTCCTGGTAGACGGGCCAGGGCATGACCAGCAACGTGCGGTGCGTGTCGGGGTCGATCCCCGTCCGGATCAGGGTGCGGAACTCGTCCCATGTCACGCCGGCCGGGAGACCGTTGACATCGGGGGTGATGTTCCTCGACACGATCGGCCCGGACGGGCCGACGCCGAAGACTCTGCCGCCCGCAAGATAGCGGTCCGCGTTGATCTGCTTCGATTGGCCGGCGAAGGGGTCGTGGAGGGGTGCGTACGACGGGTTGGTGTGGCAGTCGTTGCAGCCGCCCACGGCGTTCACGAGGTAGCTGCCCAAGCCGACGAGGTCGCGGTTCCTGTCGGCGAACGTCAGTGGAACCGGGGCGATTTTGAACCCCCGGGCGATGCGCGCGCCGTCCCCGTCGTTGTCGCTGCTGGCCGAGAGCGTCGCGAGCCCGATGCTGCCGACGCAGAGGAGAAACGCGAGCGTGATCGTGAGCGTGGTCTTCAAGGGTTCACCTCCGCCGGCAGATTCTGCCGCGAATGGAGCGCCAAGCTCTGAACCGGTCCTCGTGTGACCGGGGAGGGCTGAGCCTGTCTTCTCAGTGAGAATTGGAAACCCGATTTTTGCCTCCGCAATATCCGGGCCGTACTCCTGGTCGTCTGCCTACGCAGCAATAGCGCGTGTTTGGCGGTGCGGGTTCCAGAAACGTGTTCTGATTCGATGCGCCGTTCAGCTCGGTTGTACAAATCTGAGGCGCCGGGGAGTCGTGTCGGAACGCCCTGCCGACCTGCTCGTCGCCATCGATGCTGAGACGGTGGTCGCCGGTCGCGTGCGCCGTCTGGTGCACTTTGATGTGAGAGACGGTCTCGCGGTACCGGTAGTGCACGGTGAAGGCGTTCCAGTCCGCGGGCAGGCATGGCGCGACCCGCAACCGGTCGCCCTGGAGTCTCAAGCCGAGCGGCGACCCGTCGTCGAAGTAGCGTGCGGGCACGAGAGGCCTTATCAGAGCCCTCTCGGCCGAGCCCATGGAATAGGGCCGCGCAGAACGGCGTCGCCGTGCTCCGCGCCGCGCAGGCGTTCCAGGCCGATAGGGTTCTCGAGGCCGTGGACGGGCCGTTCCAGAAGATCGAGGGCTTTGCCGGCACGCCGGCTGGCGGCGTGACCGGTGCCGGCGGCCTGGGGTTCCCGCTCAGCCATCAAATGAACGACTTCGGAAGCGCCGCGCCGGTCCGGTTCTGGCCGCGGGCCGGCTAGCCCGCGAGCCCCACCCTGGTCTTCTTCGGCAGGCTGGCTCTGACCAGTTCGTAGGAGTCGGCGAGCCGGTGGCGCAATTCCCGACCGTCCATGCCTTCACCCAGGCGTTCGACGGACACCCAGGACGCTCGGCCCAGGTACGGCGCCGGGATGATGCCCTCGCGCTCGATCAGCTCGGCGTAGGCCTCGCGGGTGCACTTCATCGACACGCGGTGCGGCGGCTCGAGCATCACGATGGCGAACATCTTCCCGCCGATGGAGAAGACGAGGTTGTCGTCCCACTTGATGTCCTCGGTCGCGTGGGGCAGCGCGCGACAGAAGGTGCGAATGGCGTCGATGTTCATGACTGGTCCGCGTTCCGCGTCACAACCTGGCTCCGCCGCCACCGCCGGGTGGAAGGGCGGCACGGGGGGGCCAGCGCCTCCGCGTCGAACACCTCAGCGAACCGGGGCGGATCCGGCCACCGTGAACACCAGGAAGTACTGGTTCGGCAGGAACGTGTACTCGGCGGAGACACGGAAGCCGTGCTGTTCGAACTCACGCACGACGTCCTCTCTCGCGATCCGCATTTCGAGGGGCGGGCCGTTCGGGGTCTCCCGTTTCTGGTAGTCCAGGATGACGATCTGCCCGCCCGGGTTCAGCGCCTTCCTCATGAGCGCCAGGTAGTGCGCGTGGCCCTCGATGTGATGCCAGGTGTCGCAGATGAAGAAGCGATCGACGGGCGCGGGCACCATCGGGTCGTCGGGCTTCGCCAAGATGGTCCGGAGGTTCTTCAGTCCGGCCTCGCGAGCGCGCGCGTTCACGTGGGCGATCATGTCGGGGTTGATGTCCACCGCGTAGACCATGCCGCGGTCGCCGACGTGTCGCGCGAAGCGCAACGCGAAGTAGCCGGAGCCCGCCCCGATGTCCGCGATGCGCTCGCCGTCTTTCAGCCCGAGCGCCATCACGACCTCGTGGGGCTTCTGCTCGGCGTCGCGGGCCGGATCGTCGAGCATCGCGATGTAGGCGCCGGTGTCCTTGTGCAACCGGTGCATCTCTTCCATCGTCGTCGGCCGGGCCTGTGCCAGCAGGACGGACGCCGACACGACGGTGAGGCCCCAGGTCGCGAGCAGGCGCAATCGGGTTGTCATGGATTCCCCCTCGAGCCGGATTGTACATCGGCCAGACCGTGCCGGGCGCTCGGCGTCCCGTGTGGATAGTCCGTACTAGTGGCATGACAGCCTCCAGGTTGCAGGTTCTAAAGGGCGGGTGACTGGACGGACGTCGGTGGCGGTGCCCGGTTCCACCTGCAAGACATCGCAGACACGGCGAGGCAAGGGCCTTGGAAATCAGGCCGCAAAAAGCGCGGCCTGGGTCCGGACATCGCTGCCCCGAGCCGACGGCTGACGAGGTGGAGGCCGAGGCGGAGGCCGAGACGCCCACACCGATTCCGTCTCGGGTTCCGTCTCGCGAAGACGCACCCGTTCGCGGTTATGCCGCCTCCTCGATCCGGTCCGTAAATGGGTACCGGTACGGCAGGACATGCGGCACGAACTGGACGCCCGGAGCCATGCGTTCGTCGGCGCCAACGGGCTCGATCGGCGGCACGGCCGCTTCGCCGTCCACGCGCCAACGCTCGTACCAGTCCTCGTACATGCGCCCGGAAAACCGATCCAGATCAGCCCGCAGTTGGCCGAGATCTTGTGGGGTGAATGTGCGGAACCGGCGCATCTCGAAGCGCCGTCGTGCCTCGAAGTGAGCGAATACCCGTCCCGTCTCCGCGTCGTCGAGCGCGGCGACCGACCGCGATCCGAAGCGGCGCTCACATATCCGCCGCGCCCGATCCACTACACCATTGTGGGCCGTGCAGAGGGGCACTCTCGCGGGCGGCAGGTGACGGAGGAGGAGCGCATAGGCATTGAGAAACGCCGCGAACTCGCCGAGCGGACACCAGCCCGATACATATACGAACGTCACGCTCGACTTCATCGGCGACGTGCGGACGGAACCTGGAGCGCGCCCGCATCTCTACCCGGCGGTATTCGCCGGCGGCCCGGCCGCTTCGATCGCGCTCAACTCTTCTCGCACGAGCAGGATCACGGGGATCGCCAGGATCATGCCAGAAATGTGGAACAGCGCCTCGCCGACTATGAGGCTGAGGAGGGTCATGTAGAGCGGCAGCTTCACGATGTGTCCGATGATCTTGCCGTTCAGGAAGTACTCGAGCTTGTGGATGAGGACGAGGAACACGAGCGCTGCGATCACCTGCAGCGGGCCTGTCCAGAGCAGCGCGCTGATGCAGACGATCGTGTTGGAGATGAGGTTGCCGACGATCGGCAGAAGGCCGAACACGAAGACGAGCACAGTGAGGGCGATCTTGTGGGGCACGCCGAGGACGACGAGCAGGCCGAACGTCAGGCCGGCGTTGATGAGCGCGATCACCATCTGCCCGGCCATCACGAGGCGGAAGCACGCGTAGAACGCGCCCATCTTCGCCGCGATGAAGTCCCCCAGGAAGTCCCAGAGGTTGGTAGCCGGAGCGCGCGGATCGCCGCCCGAGCCGCTGCTAATCCGCTGGTGGGCGGCCACGAACGTGACGATGAAAGCCACGACGAGCAACACCAGGTTGGTGCCCGCACGCCGCGCTAGTGACATCGATTCGCCGGCGTGCTCGCGCCCCCACTCCATCGCCCGCTGCTTCGCGCTCTCCAGGTCGATCGACACGTGCTGCGACGCCAGCAACTCGGAGAGCTTGTCGGTCAGGTTCCGGTCGAGGCTCTGCGTGTAGGCGGGCAGTTCCGCCACGAACCGGGGCACGACGACCGCGGCGATCACGACGATGAGGGCTGCGACCAGCAAGTAGACGGCGTTGAGCACGACCGTCCGCGACGCGAATCGGACTCGGCGGCCCACCGCGTCGACCAGCAGATCGGTCACCAGACGCATGAACAAGAGGAAGACCAGGAACTTCAGCAGGCCCAGGCTGACGAACACCGCGATCAGCCCGAAGAGCGTCGCCCACCCAACCTGGCTTCGTCTCGTCTCTGTCAGAGGCATGGCCACTCCCGGTGCCGGCAGTCGAGGTCCGCAGAATCGTGCGTCATTATCGCCGCGGCGAGGCGTCAGTCGGCCACCTTCACGCGCAGGCTCGGCCCTTCCCCTCGAAACCTACCACCAGCGATACCACCGGCCGGCGCTCCCGGCGCATACCACCAACAATACCACCAGGAACACGAAGGGCCGGCATCGGTTGCCGGCCAGTTCTTAAGTGCCTTAATTTATTGGTCTTAAGTGGCGCGCCCGGCAGGACTCGAACCTGCGATCCCCGGCTTAGTCCTTCGATGCACAAATACGGCGACGTATTTGTGCCCTCAGGACTAAGTGCTGAGCGAGCACAACCGGCCACGTGCGCCGAAAGCCGATCGTGG